>WNFG01000842.1_pt1 | contig 25857 bp, 27 predicted proteins | sample 5400431 | NCBI WGS metagenome assembly WNFG01 (sample SAMN13153346, study PRJNA577476) | soil metagenome | isolation source: 120 cm saprolite under Douglas fir tree site 2 hole 3 replicate 2 | place: USA:California | collected 2015-04-18 | reverse complement strand
CGCGCGCCGAAACGCCCACGCACTACATCACCATGGGCCTCAACGATGACCTGAACGCCTGCGCCACGCTCGCCGTCCGCGAGATGATCGATTTCCTCGTGACCGAAAAGCATCTCTCGCGCGACGACGCCTACATGCTCTCGAGCGTCGCCGCCGACCTGCACATCACCGAACTCGTCGACGGCAACAAAGGCGTCCACATGATGCTCCCCAAATCCATCTTCGTCGGTTCATCTCCAAAATGAAAACCACCATTCTCATTCTCGTGGTCTCGCTGACGGCCGCGCCTGTCACTTCGCCACCGCGCCATTGTGCCCTCTCTCTTCCGGCCTCCGCGTCCTCTGTGTTAAATCCCTTTCTTCCGATGGTCTCGGCTTCCGTTGTATCGGCCCAGCATGCTGCGCCCCTGCTACCGAGCCCGCAAATAAACGTGCAAATCCCCGAATGGTGCCGCGCGCTTCCCCGCCCGGAATACAAATCGCTCGAACGCGTTCTTCCGGACGACCCGTGGTTTGAGGTCTACAAAGTTTCGCCGGGAGTTTTTGCCATCTACGAATCGCATCAAGCGGAAGAAGTTATTTCCTATCTCATCGTCGGCCACAAGCAAGCCGTGCTCTTCGACACCGGAATGGGCATCGGCGACATTCGCAGAGTCACGACTAGATTGACATCGCGCCCGGTGGTGGTTCTGAATTCACACACGCACAACGATCACGTCGGCGGCAACTGGCAATTCACTTTCGTTTACGGCATGGACACCGAGTTCACGCGGACGAATGCGCAAGGTTCGCGCGAGGACGCGCAAGCGGAAATTGCCGCCGATCAAATTTGCGGCGCATTGCCAAAGGGATTTAATCCAAAAACGTACGCGACGAAGCCCTGGAAAATCTCGCACGCGATTCACGATGGCTTCAGGGTCAACCTCGGCGGGCGCACTCTCGAAGTCATTTCAACTCCCGGCCACACGCCTGATGCCATCTGTCTTCTCGATCGCGCCAACGGATTGCTCTTCACCGGCGACACCTACTATCCGGGGCCGATCTGGCTGTACCGCCCGGAAACCGATCTCGATGCCTACGTCAATTCCGTGAAGCGCATTGCGGCGCTTGCGCCGGAATTGAAACTCGTGCTGGGCGCGCACAACATTCCCGTCGCCCAACCCGATGTGCTTCCGAAACTCGTCGCCGCCATTCAAGCGGTGCGTTCAGGCCAGGGCAGCGTCAAGCCCGAAGGAGATGGCAAAGCCATCCACAACCTCGACGGTTTTTCTTTTTTGCTCGCCGCTCCGAAAAAGGAGCAAGATTAGCTTTGGAAGCTCATCCTTTATGATTTTTCCCGGCCCCAAATCGCTGGTCTGCGCGTGCCTGGTCCTGGCTTCCCTGACGCCGAACACATCAAGCGGCCAGAGCAAGCGTGAAAAATCCGTCTGGAACTACGACGGCGGCGTTATTTTTGCAACCGACGGCTCTCTCCCGAACGGCGTGTGCTTCCGGGTCAACGGCGAGGCGAATGCGGGAGAATTTTTCAACAATTTGAAACGTGTCGACGATGAGCGCGGCACGCTGTTCCGCCGCGGCGCGGAAACCGTCACTCATTTTCCCGGCGAGATCCTTCTGTCCTTCGATATCCACGATCAGCCCTGCGCGCCTGGACTCCGGGAATTCGAAGCGCGCTCACATCTGACTCATGAAATGATGGGCACACTTCGTCTTAGTTTTTATTGGAAACGCGGCGTGGATTTGCGCCCGGTGAAGAACATCACCGAGGTCCGCTCGTCCGTGGAACCCGTCGCTCCCTACGCCGCGAATCTGGCGTCGGAATTGCCGAAGCGCTACGCGTGGTCCTATCAACTGGCCGTCCCCAGCAAGGACGTCCCGCTCACGGACAGCCTCGTGCTCGTGTTCCGCACGCCCGACGGACGCATCGCAGCGCGCGTGGCAGCGCGTCTGTGATTCGAAAATGGAAATTAGAAAATGGAAAATGCAGCTTGTAAACCAACTCGCCAGAAGTTATGAATTTTCAGTTTTGAGTTTCGAATTTCCGAACTTGTCATCCCATGGAGCTGACTTTTTGCGGCTCGATTTTGTAGGTGACGCGAACTTCGCCGGGCTTGCGGAAGGGATAGACGGGATTGCCCAGATATTTTTTGGATAGCTTGTTGATGTGGTCGTCGGCGCCGTTTTCGGTGATTTCCACGACGCGCCCGCGGATTTCCACGTAGCGATACGGATTCGCCGGATCCTGCAGCGAAATGGAGACGCGCGGATCGCGGCGGATGTTTTTGTCTTTCACGCGGCCCTTGGCGGAATTGAAGCGCACAAATTTTCCGTCGTAATCCACCCACACGGGCGTCACCTGCGGGCTTCCGTCCTTCATCAGCGTTCCGAGATTTCCGAACGCGGGCTTCTCCAGCAAGTCCGCGTGGCTTTCTGGAATTACCTGGCTCATATTCGCCTCCTTGTAAAATTAAGCGAAACTCATTTCTGGAATTCGCTGCCGCGCGATCAGCAGCGCGCCGTCGGGCATATCCGCCACGATGGCATCGACACTTAAATAGATTTTCTGCTTCATGGCACGTTCATCGAAGCATGTGCATCCCTCAGTTCCCTGCGGCAAACTTTGCGGCTTTTGCAATTTGCGCCCGATATCTGGCTTCCACTCCACTCTCGCGAAGCCAGCGTGCCGTCGCCGTTCCACTCAAATCGTGTTTCAGCAGCGCTCGCAGATCCGCCTCATCATCCACATCCATCTCCAGCCTAGTGTTCCTTCGCAGGAAAACGCGCGCGCCAATGCATTCCGCTTCGCCAACGTGCTTGGCGTAACTGCCCGCGCCAAAATGCGACGGAAACAAGGATGGCGGCACGCGCAAAATCGCATTTGTTCCCAAGCCATCCCGCGACGGAACGATGACCAGCGCGGGCGCTTCACACTGGACAGCCAGCAATTCATCGATGTCGCTGGCTTGCACCAGCGGGACATCCAGAGGCACTCGCAGCAGCCCGGTCACTCCGCGCAGCTCGCAGAGGCGGGAGGCGGCGTCCACGGAATCGCTCTCCGAAACTTGCCGCTCTTCACGAATAATTTCCCAGCCATTTTCCCGGGCGATGCGCATAGCAGGCTTATAATTCGTCACCACAAAAATTTTCTCTGCGAGCGCAACGCCGCGCACCGCGCGAAAGGCGTCCGCAAGCATGGCCTCCGCAAGCGCAAACCTCTCTTCAGGTGTCAGTACGCCCATTAACCTCTGTTTCGCGTTGTGCAGATCCTTGACGGGTAAGAGGAGTGCTCGCATGGAAATCGCTCAGTAAGCGCCTTCGGTGTAGGTCACGCGGCTTTCTGCTCGCGCCATAGGGAGCTGCGCTGGCGCGGCATGCGGATCATTTTCCGCTTGATCGAAGAGGCGCCGAATTTTGTAGGTGGTGGTGCGTTCCGCCGGGACTCGCCCAATCGAGCGAATCCTGGCGCGAAATTCTTCGGGTGACACGTATTCGCCGAACGTCGCGCCGGCGGCTTTGGAGATACTTTCTTCCATGAGCGTGCCGCTGAAATCGTTGGCGCCTGCCTGCAAACACGCGAGGGAGGTTTCGAAACCCAGCTTTACCCAGGAGACTTGCAAATTCTTGATCGCTCCGTGGAGCAACACGCGGGCCAGCGCGTGTACTCGGAGGTGTTCTTCGCGTTTCGCTCCGGGCCGGGCTCCACCGTGGCGGTAGAGGCGCGTGTTCTCATGGATGAATCCGAGCGGGACGAACTCCGTGAATCCACTGGTGCGTTTTTGGATGCCGCGCAGCAGGAGGATGTGCCGCACCCAATCCGCCGGCTCTTCGACGTGGCCATACATCATGGTGGATGTGGTTGGAATACCCAGCTCGTGCGCGGTGGTGATGATTTCGACCCAGCGCGCCGCGGGCAATTTGTTGGGGCTCAGTTCCTTACGAACACGATCGTCCAAAATTTCCGCGGCCGTGCCGGGAATACTGCCGAGTCCTTCGTCCTTCATCATTTGTAAATAGTCGCGGAGTGACATTCTAGTTTTCATCACGCCATAATCGATTTCCATGGGCGAGAAGGCGTGCACATGCATTTCGGGAATGACATGCTTGACGGCGCGCAGCAGATCGCGGTAGAAAAATCCGTCGAGGTCGTGCGGCAAACCTCCTTGCACGCAAACTTCGGTGGCGCCGCGGTCCCATGCTTCGCGCGCGCGGCGCACCACTTCCTCGAAAGAAAGCGAATAAGCGTCGGCGGCTCCGGGGCCGCGACCAAAACCGCAGAAACTGCAACCCACGAAACAGACATTGGTGAAGTTGATGTTGCGATTTACGACGTAAGTGATGGCGTCGCCCACGGTCTCCCGGCGCAATTGATCGGCCACGGCGATGAGGACCTCGAGCGACGGACCTTCAGCGGTGGCCAAGACCAGCGCCTGTTCGAACGTCAACTCCGCTCCGCCTGCCGCAGTGTGAAGAATTTCGCGAAATTCTGTTGGACACGCCTCCGCCGGGTTCAATGCGGTTCCGTTTATAGCGGGGGTCGCCATTTCCTGAGTATCGTACCAGAGGAAACCGCTTGCGTGGCACCACCCATATCACCACCGCAAGATTCGCCGCTGGCCGCTTCCGGCCTTCATCCATTACCATACTCGCGTGGCCATAAAGCGCAAAACTTTCGGGATCATTATCCTTGTGGCGGCGGTACTCGGGCTGGTTGTTGCCGTGGCCGCTTCGCTGCTGCATGATGGCCTCAGTTCGCGCGCCGCGCCTGGCCGATTGGAAATTATGCTGGCTCGCAAGGCGCGTCATTTAGCAATCCCCGCGAATGCACGGGTGGCTCAGAACCCTGTGCTTGCCTCGCCGGAAGATCTGCGCGACGCACGGCTTCATTTCGCAGACCATTGCGCCATCTGCCATGGCAACGACGGCAGCGGACAGACCATGATGGGCAGCGGCCTCTACCCAAAGCCACCGGACCTGCGTATGCCGGAAACGCAGAATCTTAGCGACGGGGAGCTGTTCTGGATCATCGAGAATGGAGTGCGTTTCACGGGCATGCCGGCATTTTCCAACGGCGGGGAACACGGGGGCGCACCGGACAGTTGGAAACTGGTTCACTTTATCCGGCACCTGCCGCATCTCACGGCGGCGGAACGGCTCGAAATGGAGCGCTATAATCCCACAGGCCCGGACGACCGGGAAGAAGAAGAGAAGGAAAATGAATTTTTGAACGGAGCAACGCCGCAACGGAAGCCGGAATCACAAGAGCATCACCGGAAATGAAGCGCCGGCAAGATAGAACTGCATTTGAACGGGAGAGTTTTATGAGACTTCGCCTCTGCTCGCTAGCATTATGGCTGGCAATCGGAATGGGGATGGCCATCGCCCACGGCAATAAAGTTCATGTGAAGGGCACCGTTGAAAAGATCAGCGCGGAGTCCGTGGTGGTAAAGACGCAGGATGGAAAGTCAGTGGAAGTGAAGCTGGTGGCTTCGACGGTCTACGTGGCGCATGTCATAGAAAAGGGCGGCAAACCATCCGACGCCAATGAGGACAAGCCCGGCAAGTTGTCTGACATCGCCGTCGGGAACATGGTGGTGATTCACGCAACGGCGAAAGACAGCGGTCTTGAAGCTGATGAAGTGAGATTCTCGGCGCCCAGCACGGTTAAACCCGTGGGGGTGGCTGCGGCGAAGCCGAAACCCTGAAGAATTTCTTGGCGGTTAAACTGCTCCTCTAATCCACGAGATGGCAGGAATGGGTTTTCAGGACGAGCCAGACGCGACTCCCAGCAGTCAACTCCAACACGCGCACGGCGCCAGGCGTGATGTGCGCAACGAAGGTGACTCCGCAATCCACGCGCGCGATAACCATCGTCCCGCGTTGTTCCAGCAAAAGGATGCGTCCTTCGATCACGTTTCGCGCGCTCAGTCCGCGCGGCGGTTCCGTCGCCAGCAAGATGTCGCCTGCGCGAATCGCTACGCGCACTCTGCTCCCGGGTGCGGCGTAACCCAGCGGCACTTCGATTTCGCAAGCGCTGTCGTGCAATCTCACGCGCATCACGCCGTCAGGCTCACGAAGATCGAGTACCGTGGCGCTGAGGAGATTCTCAAATCCCGACGCTTGCGCCAGTTTTTTCCGGCGCGGGGCATCCAGGACATCCATCGGTATACCGGCGCTCACGACGCTTCCGTTCTCTAGCGCGATGACGCGTTCGCCCAGGGCATCGACTTCTTCGCGGCTGTGGGTCACGTACAAAATCGGGATGCCCTTGGCGGTGTTCCACGCGCGCAGGTCGTCCACAATGGCGGCTTTGCGCTCCGCGTCCAGTCCCGTCAATGGCTCGTCGAGAAGCAGGACGCGCGGCTCGGTCACCAGCGATCTCGCCAGGGCGATTCTCTGCTTCTCGCCTCCGGAAATCTCGCCGGGCTTTTGCTTTCTCAATTTCTCAACGTGAAATGCTTTGAGAATTGCTTCCGCGCTCTCGCGTCTTTGTTCCTCGCGCAAATGGCGCAATCCGTAGGCAACATTTTCTTCCGCGGTCAAATGGGGAAAGAGCGCGAGTGCCTGAAAAACGTAGGCGATTCGCCGCTTCGGTGCGGGAACATCAATTGCGCGCGCAGAATCGAACAGGATGTCGCCGCCGACTTCAATTCGCCCGTCATCGGGCCGCGTCAGGCCTGCGACGCAATCCAGCAACGTGGATTTGCCGGCTCCGGAAGCGCCGAACAGGATGGTGATGCCGGGAGAAACTTCGATGGAAAGGTCGAGAAGAAAAGAATTATGGCCGGAGTTGCGCCGCTCCTTGCGGATTCGCGCGGTGAGCATGGTGGCGTTTACTTCGCCGCCCATGGAGTCCACACGCGGCGATTGACGGCGTAGACAACGGACAACACGCAGAAAGAAATTGCCAGTAGCACCAGCGCCATGCGATTGGCCTCGCCGTATTGCAGGGACTGCACGTGATCGTAGATGTCGATCGAAACGGTTCGCGTGACGCCCGCCAAATCGCCGCCCACCATCAGGACAACGCCAAATTCTCCCAGGGTGTGCGCGAAACTCAGCACCGCGGCGGTCACGACTCCGGGCAACGACAACGGCAGGATGACTCGCCAGAAAGTACGCAACCTTCCAGCGCCAAGGACCGCGGACGCGTCCAGCAGTTTTCGGTCGACTGCTTCAAACGAAACGATGAGAGGCTGCACCGCAAATGGAAAGCTGTACAGCACTGAGGCGAGGATCAGTCCAGTGAAGGTGAATGCCAGGCCGTGGCCGAAGAGCGCGATCCAGAGTTTCCCCAGCGGACCGCGCGGCCCCATGGCGACCAGAGCGTAAAAGCCGAGGACCGTTGGCGGCAGCACCAGCGGCAGCGCCACCAGCGATTCGAGGAGGAATTTTCCGCGCCAGTTCGAATATGCCAGCCAGTAGGCTACCGGCATGCCGATTAGGAGCAATATCGCCGCCACGCAGGCCGCCAATTTCATCGACAACCACAATGCTTCCATTCAGTGTCCTTTTCTTACTTTCCTATACGCCCTTGGCGTCAGCGCGTTATCTTTTTTCTTGCTGTCCCGCCTTTTCCGGAAACGCAAATCCATACTCCGCCAGTGTGGCGCGCCCTGCCGTGCTCTTTACAAATTCCAGGAACGCTCGCGCCGCTTCCTTATTCTGCGCGTCCTTCAGGACAATAGCTCCCTGCTCGATGGCCGGATGCATTTCCGCCGGAATCTCCCAGCGTTTCCCACCGCGCATCGCTGGGGACACGGCCAGCGACTTCGCCACAATTCCCGCCTGCGCGTTTCCTGATTGCGCAAACTGGGCCGCTTGCGAAATATTCTCTCCGTAGACCAACTTGGGCTTGACGGTTTCGTAGATTCCGGCCTTTTGCAACGCGGCTACCGCCGCCCTCCCGTAGGGCGCATGCTCCGGGTTGGCGATGGCGATCTTCTCGACGCGCGCATCCAGCAGGGCTTTCCATCCCTGCTTGGCGACGTCCACAATTGCGTCAGCAGGCGTCCAAATCACAATCCTTCCTACCGCGTATTCGTATAGCGTCCCCGGCTCGACTAGTCCGGCTGCCTCCAGTTTTTGAGGATAGGCAATGTCCGCGGAAAAGAACAGATCGAAAGGAGCCCCGTTTTGCATTTGGGAGAAAAAATTTCCGCTCGACCCGTAAGTTACATTCACTTTCGTTTCTGACTGCTTCTCAAACTTTTCGGATAGTTCCGCCATGGCAAATTTCAAGTCTGCCGCCGCCGCTATGCGGATTTCTTTTTGTTGCCCTCGCACCTCACGCTGCGCAACGAAAATGGAAATGATGAGGGAAAGGGCCAGGAACCACTTGCACCAATTTATCTTGCCGCCAGTCACGAGTCGCCGCTCCTGTCACACTCTCAAAATCATTACTTCGGTTGATTTGATCAACGCCGCGGCCCGCTCCCCTAGCTTCAAGCGCAATTCCTTCGCGGCGTCCGCGGTGATGATGGAGGTGATGTGCTGCTCACCGATCGCCAAAGTGACCTGCGCCAGCAACCCGCTGAATTTGATCGCTACTACGCGCCCGATCAACTGGTTGCGTCCGCTGATCTTGCGGAAATTGCCCCGCCGCGTTTCGATGTCTCCGTGACTGAGCTTCTTGGGAAACAGGCGGTCGATCTCGCTTTCGGGCACGCGGTGATGTCCGCCAGGCGTTTTTACTGACTTGATTTTTCCGTGGTAGATCCACTGCTTCAAGGTGGGATAGCTGATGCCAAGAATATTCGCCGCTTCCCGCGGCGCCAAGAGCTTCTGCACGATCGGCCTCCTGCGAGTGCACAGAATATAGCAATACCAATCGCTAGAGCAATACGTTTCTATACGATTTGTGAACCCGGATCTTCTAATTGCGCAAGGGTTTTCCAGTTTTGAGGGTATGGGCGATGCGTTCTTGCGTCTTTTTTTCGCCGCAGAGGGAGACGAAGGCTTCGCGCTCGAGATCGAGGACGTACTGCTCGCTGACCAGTTGCGGGGAGGTTAGCGCGCCGCCCGCGAGGATGTTGGCCAGCTTGCGGCCCACGTGCGCGTCGTACTCGGAGGCGTAGCCGCCGCGGAGCATCATGTGGATGGCGAGTTTTGCGCCGGCGAGAAATTGTTCGCCGAGCACTTTGATCTGGGTGGTTTGCGCGCCTTCCTGCCAGCTTGCTGCCAGGGGCTTGTAGCCGCCGCGTACTAGCGCCAGCGCGGCTTCCTTGGCGTCGGCGACCAAGCGGTCGCGATTCATGGAGACGCCATCTTCGCGGCGCAAATAGCCGAGGTCGCGGCATTCCTCCGCGCTGGTGCCAACCTTGGCCATGGCGATCGCTTCAAACACAGGTTTCAGTGCGTGGAATAAATCCAAATCTTCTCCGCCGGCAGCGTGTTCATTCGCGCGGATCAGCATTTCCTTGGTACCGCCGCCGCCGGGGATCAGACCCACGCCCGTTTCCACCAAGCCGATGTAGGCTTCCGCTGCGGCTTGAATCTTTGCGGCGTGCAGGCCTACTTCGCAGCCGCCGCCGAGCGCCAGGCCCTGCGGCGCGGCGACCACGGGCTTGGGCGCGTATTTGATCGCCAGGTTGATGTTCTGAAATTGCTTCACGGCCATGTGCAATTCGTCCCACTCCTGCTCCTGGGCTCCCACCAAAACCAGCATGAGGTTTGCGCCGACGGAAAAATTCACGGCCTGGTTGGCGATGACCATGGCGTCAAAATCGGTTTCCAGGCGCTTCAAGCCTTTGTGCAGCATGGCGATAAGGTCGGCGCCGATGGCGTTCATCTTGGCGTGGAACTCGCAGCACACCACGCCGTCGCCGAGATCGATGAGGCTGGCGCCGGAATTACGCTCGACTTCGCGGCCCGCCTCTTTGAGCGATTTGAGGATGATGACGCCCTTGGGCTCCTCGACTTTTTTCATGCCACCGCTGGTGATATCGAAAACGGTCGTCGTGCCCTTTTCCGATTCGTAAAATCCCTTTCGCCCGCTGGCCAGAACTTTTTCGATGAGCGCCGGCAGCGCGCGCCCTTCCTTTTGCACCTGCGCGGCGAAGGCCTTCACGCCGATGGCGTCGATGATCTCGAAGGGCCCCAGTTCCCAGGCAAAGCCCCAGCGCAGGGCGCGATCGACGTCGACAACGTTGTCGGAAATTTCCGGGACGCGCCGCGCCGCATACAAACACATCTCGGAAAGTCCACCCCACAAAAACTGCTGCGCCTTGTCGCCCTTCTGCCCTTCCAGGACCGGCCCCACCAGCGCGCGCAGCCGCTCCCGCGTGTCCTCGATGGCTTTGCCCATTTCGAGCGAAGCAAATCTGGCCTTCTGCCGCGGGCGATACTCCATGGTGTTCACATCGAGCGTCAGAATTTCCTTTTCGCCTTCGCCTTTCACCTTTTTGTAAAAACCCTGCCCGGTTTTGTCGCCGAGCCAGCCCCGCTTGACCATCTCTTCGACCAACGCCGGCACTTTGTACATCTCGCGCGACTCGTCGCCAGGCGCCGTCTCGTAAATGTTTTTGACGACGTGCACGAGCACATCCAGGCCCACAATGTCCGCGGTGCGAAACGTCGCCGACTTTGGCCAGCCCACCGCGGGTCCCGTGCAGGCGTCCACCTCCTCCACGGTCATTCCGAGCGTTCCCATCAGCCGCAGCGCATTGAGCATTGAGAAGGTTCCGATGCGATTGGCAATGAAGTTCGGCGTATCTTTGGCAACCACCACGCCTTTTCCGAGACGCCGGTCGCAAAACTCGCTCAACAACTCGACCACTTCGCTTGAAGTTTTCGGTCCGGGGATCACCTCGACCAGTTTCAGATAGCGGGGCGGATTGAAGAAGTGCGTCCCCGCCCAATGCTGCTGAAATTCTTCGCTCATACCATCGGCGATCAAATGCACCGGCAAGCCTGACGTGTTCGTGGTGACGATGGCTCCAGGCTTGCGAACCTGAGCCACACGCGCCAACAATTTCCTTTTGATTTCCAGATTCTCGGCGACGACTTCGATGATCCAATCGGCCTCCGCGCAACACGCCAGATCATCGTCGAAATTTCCAATAGCAATTCTTTCCGCCAAAGCCGCCGTGAAAAATGCCGCCGGCTTCGATTTCCTTGCGGCGTCCAATCCGGTTCGGACGATCTTGTTGCGTTCCGCGGCCGGCGCGTCCGCGGGCAAATTCGGGGGCACGATATCCAGCAAAATGCACGGCAGCCCGGCGTTCGCGAAATGCGCCGCGATCCGCGAGCCCATGGTACCTGCGCCCAGCACCACTGCCTTTTCAATGCGACGTTTCATGGCACGCCTTTTTTTCTGGATTTATAGAGTAGCTTTGTTGGCAGGGACAGGTTACAAAACCGGCATGCGCCGGTCAAACGGCGGGTTCATTCCTGGGGATAGTACTAAAATGGATAGATGAAGCTGGACGACAAGGTCTCCGGCACTCTCGGCTGGTTTCGGACCGCAAAGGACAAGTTCCGCGCCTTCGCCTACGGCGAGCAAAGCGAACCGAAGGAACACCCGCGCGTTGGATTGGCCCTTGCTGGCGGGTTTGCGCGCGGTATCGCGCACCTAGGTGTGCTTCGTGTTTTGCGCGATGCGGGGATTCCCATCGATTGCGTGGGCGGTACGAGCGTCGGCGCGCTAATCGCCGTGGGATACTGCGCGGGAACATCGCTGGAAGAAATGGTTAAAGTTGGAGCAGCCACGAGCTTTTCGGACTTCGGCCGCTGGACACCATCCTGGCTCGGGCTGGCCACCAACCAGCGCATGGAAAAGTATCTCGCGCGTTTTACACCGGCAACCACTTTCGAGGAATTGCGGACGCCGCTGGCGATCGCCACCACGGATATCAATGCCGGCGTTACCGTCTACTACTCCCACGGACCCATTGTCCCGCCGCTGCGCGCTTCCTGCGCATACCCCGGACTTTTTGTGCCCATTCAATTTGAGGGGCGGACGCTGGTGGACGGGTTCCTGACCGCGCCGGTGCCGGTCGAAGGCCTAATGCTTCTTGGCGCGGACGTGGTCATCGCCGTCTACCTGGAATCCGGCAACCTCGAGGAGCCGCGCACGTTCACGGACGTGCTCAGCCGGTCGTTCAACATCATCCAGAGGCATGGCGATCTCGCCTGGAGGGCGCAAGCGGACGTCATTATCGAGCCGGACGTAAAATCATTTGTGTGGGACGATTTCAGCAAGACGCCGGAAATGGTTGCGGCCGGTGAAGCAGCGGCGCTGGCGGCATTGCCGCAAATTCGCGCGGTGCTGCGCGGCGAAAAACGGGATTCCGCAGCGTAGCGCGATTCCTCCGGTGCGCTGTCAGCATACTGGGAAATTCCAAGAATCTATTCGCGAGTGACCTGTACGGCGACAGCGTGGCCTTCGCCTTTGCCGCGCTGCGTGAGCCAAGCGGCGAGGCCTTCGGAGAAGCGTTGGGGAGTGAGCCGGAAACTGGCTTCGACTTTGCCATCGGCGACGGGAAGGGTGTCATCGAAGTCGGCAGAGTTGGTGAAGTTGCGCATGCAGAATTGATCGAGCCAGTCGAGCGGGCAGGCGCGAGTTTCGCCGCGAATCACCACGTTAACGTTGAATTTTTGGGCGTACATGGGCGCAGCGGGTAGGGCAAGCCCCACCCCTACAGTTTAAGACAAAACGAGCGGGGTAGCACGCCGCGGGCTAAGACGGGCGAGGGCGCTTGACGGAGTGGGCCAACCCAAAGGTTTCGAGCATCCAGATGAAATACCAGCCGATGTCGGTCTGATACCAGCGCAGGCCCAGGCGCGCGGAGCCGGCGTGGGTGTGATGGTTCTTGTGCCAGTTTTCGCCCCAGGCGGTCAATTGGAACGGGCCGAGCCACCAGACGTTCATGCTCGAATCGCCCTCCTCCACTTTGTTGAGATGCGTGAGGCTGTTCACCAGGCACTGCATGTGCAGCGAGTAGACGAGGCGGATGGCGCCCATCCAGAAAAAGCCCATCCAGCCGAATCCTAGAATCAAGCCGATGAAAATCGAGAAGACGATGACCGGCGTTTCGGCCCAGCCCCAGATCTTGTAGAGGCCACCGGTAAGTTCCGGCGCCCAGCGCTTCTTGTCGGCGGGCTGGGTTTGATAGAGCCAGCGAAGATGCGCCCACCAGAAGCCTCCCTGCTTGGGACTGGAGATGTCCTCGGGCGTGTCGGTAACCGAGTGGTGGAGGCGATGATAAGCGACCCAGCTTGCGGGATGGCCAGAGCCGTTGAAGACCGCCCAGAAGATCAGGAATTGCTCGATGAAGCGGTTGGTCTTGACGGTTTTGTGGGCGAGCATGCGGTGATAGCAGACCGTAGTGCCGAGACCGCCAAAGGCAATGCTGAGCACAGTCATGCCCACAACCTTGAGGCTTGGCACTGGGAAGAGCATCAGGCCGACGAGGGCAAGAGTATGAATAAGGACGAGGTAGGCGAAAACGCCCTCTTTGCCATGAACTGGTTTCCAGAAAGGCCGGTCCCAGGGGCGAATTGGTTGCGTGGCGCTTAGTTCCATGTAGTCTCCGGCGATCTGCCTTCCTTAGTGCGTGAGTGCCCGGTGTGCAGAACGTGATAGGCAGTCCTAAGACTACCATTTTCCGGCACGGCGCGCTGCAAGACTGTTCAAAAATGAACACAAAGAGTGAACAGGACATCGAGGGTGAATTCGGGTGGGTGGAGGGTTCGGCTCAGTCTTCCGCAGGCGGAGCTTTGGCGGAGGCAAGTTTCCAGAAGATTTGCCGGAGGATGCCGAGGGTGAGTTCGGCATCGGCAGAGGATAGGCGGAGGCGGCGGACCAGGCGGCGGATTTTTTCTTCAGTGGGAGCGGCAGAGGGCCGTTTCTGCGACGTGCCGGGAGCCGCTTTCACGTAGCCGCTGGAGCGCAGAGCGCCGAGCAAGAGCAGCGTGAGACGCTCGAGACCCGCGGCGGTGGCGGGAAGATGTTTTTCTGGCTTTGAAGGAGCTTGAGGATCCCGCGCGAGTTCATAGAGGCAGACCGCTACAGCCTGCCCGAGGTTCATGGAGCGATGCTCTTCCCGAGTGGGAATGCGCAGCAGCCAGTGGCAGTGGCTGAGGTCTTCATTCGAAAGGCCGCGCTTTTCCGAACCGAAAAGAAGGGCGACGTGGCTGCGGGACAGATGCTTGTGGAGAAGACGCGCGGCTTGCTCAAGGCGGCGAACGGGGTGCTGCAACTTACGGAGGCCGACGGCGGTGGTACCGACGACCAAACCGCAATCTTCCACGGCTGCGGCGACGGTCTTGAATTCTTCGGCTTGGGCGAGCAGAGGCTCGGCGCCGACGGCGGACCGCGCCTCGCGAAAAGCCAGTTCGTAGGGGTTCACCACGCGAAGATGGAAAAAGCCGAAGTTGCTCATGGCGCGGGCGGCAGCGCCGATGTTGAGGGGATTGCGCGGGGCCACTAGGACGACCCGCAAGCGGTCGGATTCGGCATTTAAAGACAAGGGAGACGAGTTTACAGCAGGAGGGAAGGATGGAGGTAAAAGAGGTAGAGCAGAGGAAGATGGAGGCTGGAATCTTCCGCTACGCTCAAAACAAGTGAGCGGCGCTTTACGGCGAGCGGCTTGCGTGGGCGGCGAGGGGTAACATAGACTGTGGGCGGGTAGAAACAAAAAAGCCTGCCAGCCTGGCCGGAAGTTCCCGCCTGTGTAAGGCCCTGTTGGCATGGCCGAGTCCATTCGAACCACGTCCCCGACCTGGTCGGGGTCCTCACCCAAAGCGTCACCGGGCTGCAGCGGCCGGCGCGGCATACTTTGGACCATGTGGCGGCGAAATGTTGGACCGGCGGGGAGATCAGGGTGGCAACTCCACTGGAAACCTGGGTCGAGGAAGCGGCGAAGCTGACGAAGCCGGAGCGCGTGTTGTATTGCGACGGCTCTGAAGCGGAGTATCAGCGGATGATCGCGAAGATGCTGAGCGCGGGGGATACTTGCACGCTGAACGAGAAGACCTATCAGAATTGCCACCTGCATCGCAGCAGCCCGAATGACGTGGCGCGGACCGAGCATCTAACCTATATCTGCTCGCCGGAAAAGGAAGACGCCGGCCCAACCAACAATTGGATGGACCCGGTTGCGGCGAAACATAAGGTGGGTGCGCTGCTGGCTGGGGCGATGCGCGGCCGGACGATGTATGTGGTTCCGTACATCATGGGGCCGGTGGGCTCGCCCATTAGCAAAGTCGGCGTGGAAGTAACGGACAGCCCCTACGTGGTAGCGAGCATGCGAATCATGTCGCGGATGGGCAAAGCGGCGATGGAGCGGCTGGGGGCCTCGAGCGAATTTGTTCCCGGGCTGCATTCATTGGGCGACCTGGACCCCCTGCGGCGGTTCATCATGCACTTCCCGCAAGAGAAATTGATCTGGAGCGTCGGATCGGGCTACGGCGGAAACGCGCTGCTGGGGAAAAAATGCTTCGCGCTACGGATTGCGAGCGTGATGGCGCGCGAGCAGGGCTGGATGGCCGAGCACATGCTCATCCTCGGGCTGGAGTCGCCGGAAGGCAAAGTGACGTACATGGCCGCGGCGTTTCCCAGCGCTTGCGGAAAAACGAACCTGGCGATGATGGTCTCGGCGCTGGAGAGCCAGGGCTACCGCGTTTGGACGGTGGGCGACGATATTTCCTGGATGAAGATTGGCGAGGACGGATACCTGCACGCCATCAATCCGGAAGCGGGATTTTTTGGCGTGGCCCCGGGCACGGGAATGAAAACCAATCAGAACGTGATGGGGGCGCTCCACAAGAACACACTGTTCACGAATGTGGCGATGACTGCGGAGCGGGAGCCGTGGTGGGAAGGAATCGGCAGCGAGGCCCCGGCGGGGTTGATCAACTGGAAGGGCGAGGCGTGGGATCCATCCAAAGGAACGGCGGCGCATCCGAATGCCCGCTACACCGTGCCCGCGCGGCAGTCGCCTAGCATTTCTCCCAAGTGGGAAGCTCCGGAAGGCGTGCCGATTTCAGCGTTTATTTTTGGCGGGCGAAGAGCGCGAGTGGCGCCGCTGGTATATGAATCGTTCGATTGGCAGCATGGGGTGTTCGTGGGCGCAACGATGGCAAGCGAAACCACCGCCGCGGCGACGGGCGACGTGGGTGTCACGCGTCGGGACCCCATGGCCATGCTTCCCTTCTGCGGCTACAACATGGCGGATTATTTTGGCCACTGGCTGGAAATGGGGAAGAGAATACCGAAACCGCCCAAGATTTTTCATGTCAACTGGTTCCGCAAGGGCGCCGATGGGAAGTTCCTGTGGCCAGGGTATGGCGAAAACGTGCGCGTGCTGAAGTGGATATTGGAGCGCGTGGAAGGCCGGGCGGCAGCACAGGAGACTCCGATCGGCTATGTTCCGGCAAAGAACGGGCTGACGCTGGAGGGCTTGAAGATTTCAGGCGAATCGCTGGACGAACTGCTGCGCGCGAATCCCGAAGATTGGGAAACAGAGATGGAAGATTCCAAGCAGTTTCTGGCGAAATTCGGCGAACGGCTGCCGCGGCAAATCCGCGAAGAACATGACAAACTGGCGCGGCGTTTCCAGCGCGTGGTCAGCGCCTAACACCGTTTCCGCGAAACTAGTGATGACCGCTGGTGCGTCGTGCAGACGGGCCGATCGGTGGGGAATCCTCGGTGTCAAAAGCCGCGGGCGGGCGTTCGAAGTGAAAATCAGCGCGGCTCTCCAGCAATCGGACACAGCGATTCCAGCGAAGAATGCTATCGTCGTTGCCGGCAGGACGAATTTTTTCCGCTTCCGCGAAACAGCGCATGGCTTCTTCGATCAGCGGCAAAAGAACGTGCGGAGCGTACCCGACAACTAGCTGGGCCTTCGCGCGGCGCTCGTGGAGCAAGCCGCTGTAATAATGCCGCTCGTAGGGTTCACGCAAATTCTGAAAAATGGTTTGGACTTCGGCGTACCGATCGGTGGCGGCGCCGATAAATTGGTCAGTGATGGCTAGACCGAGCATGCGCCGCGCAAGCTGGTGCTCGGGGTCGATGGCAAGAATGTCGTGGCAGATGGATTCCGCTTCTTCCGGCTCGTTGAGGTAGCGATAGAGCTCGGCTTTGGCGATGGCCTCGGGAATGCCTGCCTTGGAGATGGATTTCAGTTGGTGTTTCATGGAGGCTCCTTTTCCCTGGCCCGCGACTCGCGCTGGTCGCGCGGCACAGGCTAAAGATCGCGCTACTGGCCGCGAAAGATGCGAAAGAGCATGGTGAGCGGATCGTAAAATTCGTCCACCACGCGCTCCTTGAGTGGGATGATGGCATTGTCCGTGATTCGAATCTCCTCGGGACAGACCTCCGTGCAACATTTGGTTATATTGCACAAACCAAGGCCGAGCTGATCCTTGAGCAGCCCGGCGCGGCTGCGGCCGTCGAGGGGATGCATTTCGAGGCCGGCGATTCGAACGAAGAAGCGCGGGCCGGCGAACTGTTCCTTTTTGTCGTGTTCGCGGAGGACGTGACAGACGTCTTGACAGAGAAAACATTCGATGCACTTGCGGAACTCCTGCACGCGGTCGACATCGAGCTGGGAAATTTTCCATTCCACTCCTTTGCGCGGTTCGAACGGAGGGATTTTACGGTTGACACGGTAATTCCAGGAAACGTCGGTGACAAGGTCTTTGATTCGAGGGAAGGATTTCATGGGCAGGACGGTGATGGGCTGGTCCTGACGGAGGTCGTCCATGCGCGTTTTGCAGGTCAGCCGGGGATGGCCGTTGACTTCCGCAGAACAGGAGCCGCACTTCCCTGCTTTGCAATTCCAGCGGACGGCGAGGTCAGGAGCGAGATGTCCCTGGATGTAGTGAAGCGCGTCAAGGACGACCATACCCGGAGCGACGGGCACGCGATAGTCCACGGTCTGTCCGCCGTTCGAATCACCCCGGAAAACGCGTAGTGTTGCTTCCGCCATTTCTGATCTCCGCTCTTCCTGTTTGTCTCAGTCCCGCGCCAAAATCTGTTTCAGGTCCGCGGGCATCTCGGCTACGGGACTTTCGCGCCGCTTCATCTCGCGGCCTTCGCGAACGATGATGTTGTTCTTCTTCTCCCAAACCGGATCGGCATTCGGATAATCGATGCGGCTGTGGGCGCCGCGGCTTTCCGTGCGTGACAACGCGCTCAGGGTGACCGCTTCGGAAACTACGAGCATCGACTTCAGGTCGTAAGAGAGATGCCAGCCGGGATTGAAGAGGCGCGAGCCCTCGACGCTGGCCTTGGCCGCGCGGGCCTTCACTTTCTCGATCTCAGCGAGCGCCTTCTTCAAGTCTTCCTCAGTGCGGTAAATCCCCACGAGATTCTGCATCACCTCTTGCAAGTCGCGATGGACGGCGTACGGACTTTCTGTGCCGTGGTTGGAAAACGGGGCGAGCAACTCTTTCTCAGCCTGTTCGATTTGCGAATTATCGATGAAAGGGGTGGAGGCACGCTTGGCGTGCTCTGCGGCCGCGAGGCCAGCGCGACGGCCGAAGACCAGTAGATCGGAAAGCGAGTTTCCCCCGAGGCGGTTCGAACCATGAAGACCGGCGGCAGCTTCGCCCGCGGCGAAGAGACCGGGCAGAGTGGATTGCGCGGTTTCAGCGTCCACGCGGACGCCGCCCATCATGTAATGGCATGTGGGGCCGACTTCCATGGGGCCTTTGGTGATATCCACGTCGGCGAGTTCCTTAAACTGGTGGTACATGCTCGGAAGTTTTTTCTTCACGTAGTCGGCGGGCCTGTGAGAGATGTCGAGATACGCGCCGCCATGTTCGGTGCCTCGGCCCTCCTTGACTTCGGTGTAAATGGAACGAGCGACGACGTCGCGGGTGGAAAGTTCCATGCGCTTGGGATCGTACTTCTCCATGAAGCGCTCACCCGCTTTGTTGCGCAGTATGCCACCTTCTCCTCGAACGGCCTCCGTAACGAGGATGCCCTGCACACCAGGGGGCCAAACCATGCCTGTGGGATGAAATTGAACAAACTCCATGTCCATGAGTTCAGCGCCGGCTTCATACGCGAGGGCCATGCCGTCGCCAGTGTATTCCCAGGAGTTGGAAGTGATGCGCCAGGCCTTGCCGATGCCGCCCGTGGCGATGACGATGGACTTGGCTTTGAGGACGATGAAGCGGCCCGTCTCGCGCCAATAGGCAAAGGCACCCGTCACGCGGCCACCGTCCGTGAGTAGCCGGGTGATGGTGCATTCCATGTAGACGTCGATGCCCTGTTGCACGCCGCGGTCTTGAAGAGTGCGAATCATTTCGAGGCCGGTGCGGTCGCCCACGTGACAAAGGCGTTTGAAAGTGTGGCCACCAAAGGCGCGCTGCAAGATGTTGCCATCTTCGGTGCGGTCGAAAAGGGCACCCCACTGTTCGAGTTCGCGCACGCGATCGGGAGCTTCCTGGGCGTGAAGCTGGGCCATGCGCCAGTTGTTGAGAAGTTTTCCACCGCGCATGGTGTCGCGGAAATGTGTTTTCCAATTGTCAGCGGCGTCCACGTTGGCCATAGCCGCAGCAATCCCGCCTTCCGCCATGACGGTGTGAGCTTTTCCAAGAAGCGATTTGCAGACCACGCCGACGGAAGCGCCCTGCGCGAGCGCCTCAAGGGCCGCGCGCAATCCGGCGCCGCCGGCGCCGATGATGAGAACGTCGTGCTCGCGGGTTTCGTAGCTGGTGGTCACAAGAGCCTCAGGTCACGAAACGTCCCGCAAGCGACCATACGGACGTAGAAATCGGCGAAGCCGACGGAAACGAGGCTGCACCAGGCGAAGAGCATGTGCCGCTCGTTCAGGAAGCTAAAAAAGCTCCAGGCTTCAAAGCGCGAGCGGCCGAAGGTGGCGCAGGAAAAGCAATCGAGTTTGCCGCCGGCAAGATGACGCAGCGAGTGGCAGGAAAAAGTGTATAGCGAAAGAAGACAGACGTTAATGGTGAGGACGAGCGAGCCGACGCCGATGCCGAAATGGCCGCCGAAGAAGAAAGACCGAATGGCGTCGTGCCAAAGGAAGACGATGAAGAGGACCGCAAGGTAAAAAAAGTAGCGATGGACGTTTTGCAGGATAAAGGGAAACGCCGTCTCGCCACGATAGTTGCGGTTAGGAGATTCCCCAACCGCGCAGGCAGGAGGATCGAAGAAAAACGCGCGGTAGTAGGCTTTGCGGTAGTAGTAGCACGTAGCGCGAAAACCCAGCGGGCCGGCAAGAATCAGGAGCGCCGGTGAGAATGGCCACCAATGATGCTGCGGGTCGATGAGCGGCGAATAGAAGGGCGAGAGATACGGTCCCCAGGAGTAGTAGGCATTTTCGATGGCGCGAAACGTGGCATAAACGCCGAAACCGCCGAGCACAACAAAAACGATGAGAATCTCGATCCACCAGGCGTCGCGGCGCAAAGTGCTGCCGAGACGGGGCTCGGGCAAAAGCGTGGGGGAACCAGCCATTGGATGACCTCCGGCGTGGTGTAGGGTAGTCAAAATAGAGACTTTTTCAAACGAAATTTATTGGAGCGGCAGGAGATGCCGTTTCAAAGGATCGTCTCGATTTCGGCGTCGAGAGAGACGTGCGTGGCGGGGATTCCGTTGATCGTGAATTTTTCACCATCGGCCTCAGAGAACCGGAAAAAACGGCTGATGTGATAATCCTCGTCGTAACCGGAGAAGAGGCGCCCCGTCTCTGCGTTCGTCAACCCAAAGACGGAAAGAGCCATCGGCTCGCCAAAATTGCCGGCGTGAGAGCGATATAAGTCAACGAGCTCGCGCAGCGTCATGATGGGAGCGCGGCCAGCGGCTTCAGCGCTCATGTGGTTCTCCTGAGCAGAGTGTACCCCGGGGAACAAGAAAAACGAAAGGGACACAGCCGCTGCGCAGCATGACGGAAAAGAGCATGAAGGAGGCAGGAAGAAAGACCAGCAGTGGGAGGATGGGGGCAGCGATTTGTAGGGCGTTTCGGGGATTGGTAAGATATCTAGCGAGACTTGAGAGCTACTGGAGGAAAGAATATGAGTATCGCCGTGGGACAGACAGCGCCGGATTTTACGCTGTTGAATCAGGAAAAAAAGGAAGTAAAGCTTTCGGACTTCGCGGGGAAAAAGAATGTCGTGCTGGTGTGGTACCCGCTGGACTGGAGCCCGACATGCACCAACGAGCACGCTTGCTTTGTCAATGAGATGAAGAGGTTCGAAACGCTGGACGCGGAAGTGCTCGGGATCAGTGTTGACAGCTTCTGGTCGCACAAAGCGTATGCGGAAAAGATGGGGATCAAGTATTCGCTGCTGGCGGATTTTCATCCGCGCGGAGCGGCGAGCGAGAAGTACGGCGTATACCTGCCAGACAAAGGCATCACCGGCCGGGCCATCGCGATCGTCAATAAAGCCGGCAAGGTGGCGTGGTTCAAGAACTACGACATACCCGTGGTGCCGGATTTGAATGAAGTAGCGGCCGCCCTTGGTCAAGTAAAGGCAGCGACGGCATAGAAAGTGCATCGATAGAACACGGAGCAAAGAAAGCGGGCCGGCAGCCATCGGCGCGCTTTTTTCTTTGTACGGCATAAATTGTGCGCACTGAAACCGGGAAGCCCGTGTTGATCGTAAGAAATCAATCTTTCGAGGGACCAGCCGTATCTTTGCGTTGTTCAGGATTTTTCTCCGCGGCAGCAGCCGGCCGCGCGAAAGAGCGCACAAAAAGGACCAGCCCCCAGCGCTCCTCTTCGGTCAACCGTTTCTTGAACGAAGGCATGGGTTTTCTCCCCTCGCTGATTTGGTAGAAGATCTCGCCGTCGGTAACGGTGTTCATGTGCCCGGCGTCGGTGAGGTCGGCGGGAGCCGGAGAGTGCATCATGGCTTCGGGGCCATCGCCCTTGCCATGTTCGCCATGGCACTGAGCGCACTCGTCCGTGTAGATCTGCCTGGCAGCCTTCAGCGTGGATTCCGAGGGCGCGAGAGGATTCTTGAGTTTTTTGACTTCTTCAGGGACGACCCATGGCCTGTCCCTCTGGAATGCTGCGTAAACGATGACGACGCAAATGAGGGCAAGGAGCGAAGCGAAAAGGATTTTGCGCGTTTTGAGATTGGGCTGCGCGTCGGCGGTCATGGCGGCCAGAAAATTCTCGCACAACGGAGGGTACAACGAAAGCAAACCTGGCGGCGGTGATGGTGCGCCGCGCCGCTATTAAGAACGGAAGATGAGCCAGACCAGCTCGCCGTTGAAGAAGAGGATGGCGCCGGCGACGACCCAGGCGACGACTTTGGTGAATCGCGAATTTACGAATTCCCCCATCTTGGATCGGTCGCCGGTAAATTGGATCAGCGGGACCACCGCGAAGGGCAACTGAAAGCTGAGTATCACCTGGCTGAGGATGAGCAAAGAGGTGACTTTATTCTCGCCCGCAAAACCAATGACCAAGGCGGCGGGAGTGATGGCGATCGAGCGGGTGATCAGCCTGCGCAACCAGGGCTTGAGCCGAATGTCGAGAAAGCCTTCCATCACGACCTGGCCGGCCAGCGTGCCGGTGAGCGTGGAGTTCTGCCCGGAGGCCAGCAGCGCGCAAGCGAAAAGCGTGCTGGCGAGGCTCGCCCCGAGCACCGGGCTGAGCAGCTTGTAGGCGTCGGCGATTTCCGCGACGTTGTGAAGGCCGCGCGTATGAAAAGCGGCGGCGCCAAGAACCAGAATCGCGGCATTGATAAAAAGCGCAAAGCCCAGGGCCAGCGTGGAATCGAATATCGCGTAGCGCACGGCTTCGCGCCGATCGCGCGTGGAAACGCCGAAGTCGCGCGTCTGGACAATGCTGGAGTGGAGGTAGAGGTTATGTGGCATGACCGTGGCGCCAAGGATGCCGATGGCGATATACAGCATTTCGCGGTTGCGGAGAATTTCGACGCGCGGGATAAATCCGATGGCGGCGTCGCGCCAAAGCGGATGCGCAAAAAAGATTTCGTAAGCGAAACAAGCGGCGATGGATGCGATAAGCGTAACGACAAAGGCCTCGACCAGGCGGAACCCTCGCCCCTGCAATGCCAGGACGAGGAGAACGTCGAAGGCGGTGATGAGCACGCCGGCCAGCAGCGGCAGGCCAAAGAGCAGCTTCAGTGCCACGGCCGAACCCAGAACCTCCGCGAGATCGCAGGCAGCGATGGCGATTTCGCAGACCACCCACAAAAACACGCCGGTACGGCGAGAATAGTGTTCGCGGCAAGCCTGGGCCAGGTCCCGCCCGGTGGCTATTCCCAGCTTCGCGGAAAGCGCTTGCAAAAACATCGCCATCAAGTTGCTGATGAGGATGACGCTCAAAAGCGTATAGCCGAATTTCGAGCCGCCGCCAATGTCCGTAGCCCAGTTGCCGGGGTCCATGTAACCGACGGCGACGAGATAGCCCGGGCCGGCAAAGGCCAGCATCTTGCGAAACCAGGAAGCGCCCGCAGAAAACGGGATCGTGCGATGCGATTCCGGCAAGGACGGCAGCGCGGCCCGCGGGCGCACTTCTGCGGATGAGAAGAAGCCTGCGGAAGTTTCACCCGAAACAGGCGGTTCAGTTTCGAGTTGTGGCGGCACAGTCGGCGTCATGACTGAAGTTAACCATGCTAAATAACAATTCTAAACTATCCTTAATAGATTTGCTTGTCAATGGGACTCGCGTAGCCTCTCGCTAACAAAGCGTCCCGCTTAGTTAAAACGTTTCTGTCTCGCCGGCGGGTATCCTGTAGGCCCCCTGGCGTTTACCCCGACTCCTGTCGGGGAGGCGGGCCGCTCTTACTGCCGCGTGATCAGTCCGGGCAAGGACAGTTCCCGCCAGAAGTGTGAGGGGCGAGCGAAGCGCCTGCCCTTGTGATAACTTCGAAGCATTATTCCGGGAGAGAATCGCGATGGATCAACAGCAACCAGTTCAAGGCCAGGTGCAGATCAAGGCGGACGAGAAAGAGTTGCAAGGCCAATACAGCAACCTGGTGATGATTCACCACAATCTCGAAGAGTTCACCATGAACTTCATCTACATTTTTCCCAACGGAGCGCAAGGAAAACTGCTCACCAGCATGATCCTAAGCCCGGGGCATGCCAAACGCATCTGGCGGGCGCTGGGCGAGAATCTCGCGCGCTACGAAGCACAGTTTGGCAATATCAAGGAATCACCGGAAGGAAGCACCCCGGCGCCCAATGTCGGCTTTGTCCAGTAGAACCTGCCTTCTCGGCCCGGAAGCATACGCCGAAGAGGTTGCAGTTGTGCCATCCCTCGTCCGCCTGCTAGAATTTTGAAGTTGTTCTTCGGTTTGGGCCTGTAGCTCAGGTGGCTAGAGCGCGCCCCTGATAAGGGCGAGGTCGGTGGTTCAAGTCCACCCAGGCCCACCATTTGTTTCCAGTAGGTTACCGGGTGTTGTCCCAAAAACCTCAACCCACATTCCAGCCCACATCTCACTGCACCATCTGCGAACCCACTCCTAGCGCCGTCAGATATTCCCCCTGCGCCGCCCGTGTTTCATCGCCGTCGTCCTGCGCGTACAGATCGAGCGTCGTCTGAATCTTCGCGTGACGCAGGATTCCTTGAACGGTCTTGGGTTCGACTCTCGCCTTGTTCGCCAACCAGTTGCTTAGGCTGTGACGCAAATTGTGAAGTCCAAACCTCTGCCCGTCCTCGATGTGCGCTCCGGCTTTCTTTGCCGCCGGTCGCAGATGATCGGCGACGAAAACAGACGCGGAAAGGGGAACACGGCCCGCCGCCTTGAGGGATGGAAAAACAAAATCCCCATCGGAGGCGAACGGCGTCCGTGCCCGCCATGCACGCAAGAAGCGCGCGAGCACGGTATGTAACGGCACGTAGCCATTGGAGCTTTCTGTTTTGGTTTCGCCATCCTCGCCGTTTGCCCAGCGCTTCGAAATCCGAATCCGTCCTTCCTCCCACAGTAAGTCCGACCAGCGCAGCGCCAGCATCTCCGAAGCGCGGAGCGCCGTGGCGGCGCAGGTGAGCACCAGCGTGAAGTGAAGAGGCGAGGGGAGGGATTTCAGAATCGCAAGCGTTTGCTCTGGCGTGATGACAATGGCGTTGTAGTCGGTCTTCGAGCGCGTCTCGACGTGCAGCACGGGATTCTTCGCGACACGCTCATGCAGGATGCCGACCTTGTAGATGCGGCTCATGACGCCCCGCATCTTCGCAATCGTCGGCCTCCCGTGCTGGCCGATGTAGCTGCAGCCTAGTAATGACTGCGGAGAACACAAGTTCTTGCCAGGTCTGCTGGCGAATGAGGAGATGGCACAACGGTCGAACCCGGCGCTCTTCAAACCCGTAACCGGAAGAAGTCTCTAAAGACTGAATAACTAATGGGGAGAAGAGCGCAGCGCATTCCATCCTGGCCAGGAGTGATCCACTCCAACAAAGACCGTATACATTTGCGCAGACCAACTTGTGACATCCTCACATTTCGCTTGCGGCGAACCGTTTGCGCAGGTATCGTACCTCGGGCCGCGCTCTTCTCGGAAGGAGGATGGGATGCTTTTTCTAAGACGCCAACTGCTTCGAACTCTGTCATTTGCTTTCGGGTCGAGCTTCATCTTGGGGCGGAACCAACTCGCCATAGCGGCGCAGACAGCCGTACAGCCAAAGACCTCTCCTCTCCCTGCGGGGGCCGCTGTTCGCGATGCGATCGCTGGAGGAACGGAAATGGAAAAGGTAACGGGAATCGGCGGACTGTTCTTCCGAGCTCACGATCCGAAAGCGTTGGGGCTTTGGTACCAGCAACACTTGGGCGTCTCGCTCACACCCACGAGCTACAAGGATTCCGTTTGGCAGCAAGAGGCAGGGCCCACCGTTTTCGCTCCTTTCGAGGAGACGAGCGACTACTTCGGCGATGCCCACAAGGTCTGGATGGTGAACTTTCGAGTCCGGGA
>WNFG01000818.1_pt1 | contig 25879 bp, 22 predicted proteins | sample 5400431 | NCBI WGS metagenome assembly WNFG01 (sample SAMN13153346, study PRJNA577476) | soil metagenome | isolation source: 120 cm saprolite under Douglas fir tree site 2 hole 3 replicate 2 | place: USA:California | collected 2015-04-18 | reverse complement strand
CTGGCCGCCAGCACGGCGATCATCATCTCGGCCAAGCACGGACAGTCGCCCACCGACCCCACCGACCTGGCCCGCGTCCCGGACGGGCCCATCATCGCGGCCGTCAACGCGGCATGGACCGCGGCGCACCCCGGCGCGGGCGACCTGATCATCTTCGCGACCGACGACGACGGCATGCTGCTGTGGCTGAGCGACCGGTCCCAGGCCGCCGCCGATTTCGTGAAGGGCTACCTTCTCTCGCACACCGCGGCGGGCAACGACATCAATGGCAGCCCCATCGCGGTCTCGGCGTCGGGACTCGCGAAGGTCTACGCCGGCGAGGCATCCGCGGACTACTTCGGCGTCCCCAGCAGCGATCCACGCCACCCTGACGTCTTCGCCGTTTCCCAGCACGGCGTGGTCTACACCGGCGGCAAGGGCAAGATCGCCGAGCACGGCGGCGCGGCCTTCCAGGATCGCAACGTGCCCATCCTGGTGGCCCTGCCGGGCCGGCAGCACGGGCGCACCGTTGGCAACGGGGTGGAGACAACCCAGATCGCCCCGACCATCCTGGCCCTGCTCGGCCTGGACCCGCATGCCCTGCAGGCGGTACAGATCGAGCACACGAGAGTTCTTCCGGGACTGCCGCAGTCCTGACCTGAAAGGCCGACTGGCAGCAGCCTTCAGCGGGGGTCCGGCGACGTCGCCGGGCCCCCGCGCTACCTTGTGATGCGGGAGGCGGACGGTGTGGGTGACGCTGGCCAGCGACCCGGGTACGCCCGGCTGGCCGAACGAGGACTTCTCCGCCGTCGCCCCCGGTGCCGCCGTCCTCCTGGACGGCGCGACCACGTTCCCCCGTGGCGCTGACACCGGATGCATCCACGGTGTCGCCTGGTACGCCCGCACCCTTGGTGCCGCCTTGCTGGCCGCGATCACCGCCGAGCCGCGGATACCGCTGGCCGCGGCACTCGCCGATGCGATCGGCCAGGTGCGCACCGGGCACGAGCGCACCTGCGACCTGGCCAGCCCGGCTACTCCGGCCGCCACGGTCACCGCCGTCCGCGACGAGCCCGAGGGAATCGGCTATCTCGCGCTGTCGGACTCCAGCATCGCCGCCGACTTCGGTGACGGCCGCCCTCCGCTGATCGTGACCGACTCGCATCGGGCGGCCAAGGCCAGCTCGGAGGCTGCGCAGCGCGCCACCACGGGCACCTTCCCGCGTGAGGGGCTGCGCGGCGTCGCCCTGCTGAGCGACGGTGCCACCCGGATCACCGACCGGTACGGACTGATGTCCTGGCCCGCGGTCCTTGGCGTCATTCGCGACCACGGTCCCGCCGATCTCATCCGCCAACTCCGCGCCGCCGAGGCCAGCGATCCGGACCGCGCCCGCTGGCCCCGCAACAAGGCCGGTGACGACGCCTCCATCATCTACTGGCGCCAGGACTGACTGCTTCCACGGGCAGCCGCTCATCAGCCCGCTGCTTTGGGCCGTCCAAGCGCACCGCCTGGCCATCCCGGAAAGGGGGTCGCCACGCGCGTATGCTGCTTAGGCTGCGAGGACGAGGGTGATTCCCCGGGTCCGCCTCGATCCCCTGGACGGGGCTGCAGCCACGGTCGCTGGAGGGGCGCGGTGCCGCCTGGACTGAGGAGCGAGGAACGAGCGACGAGGGAAGGCGGCGCCTTAAAGCGCCTCGGCGGGCGAGCGGGAGCAGAGAACGAGCGACGAGGGAAGGCTGCACCTCAAAGCGCCCCGGCGGGCGAGCGGGAGCAGAGAACGAGCGACGAGGGAAGGCGGCGCAGCGAAGGGGGAATGGGGAGGCGGGCCGGGCCCCGGAGGCGAGCGGGGACGCTGCATGTCGCTCGCGCCCCATGAGGTCGGCGGGGGACTCGTCCCAGGCCAAGGCGGGCGACGGTGAGCACTGATCCGGGCACGGTCCCCGTATCTCGGTCGGCCGTGCTCCATCTGCATCGCTGGAACGACCGCGCCGTGGTCGGGGTGGCCATCGCCGCGTTCGCCTCGGGGTTCGGGCAGTTCGGCGTGGTAGCCGCCCTCGGCGACGTGGCCCGAGGGTTTGGCCAGGTCAACCACGGCGCAACCCTCGCCGACCAAGCCGGGCTTTCGGGCACGGCACTGGGTATTGGACTGGCCGTCATGCGCTTGGCGTCGCTCGGCGCCCTGCCCATCACGGGCCTGGCTGACCGCTTCGGCCGCCGGACGATGCTGCTCGTCACGGTCGGCGGCGGGCTGGCCATGACCGTGGTGGCCGCGGTCAGCCCGAGCTACTGGTGGTTCGTGGCGATCTTCGCCTGCGGGCGTCCTCTGCTGAGCGCTACCAATGGGCTGGCGCAGGTCACTGTGGCCGAGCAGACTGCCTCGGCTGACCGGGCCAAGGCAGTGGCACTCGCCGCCGCCGGGTACGGCGCCGGCGCCGGGGTCATCGCCATCGTGCACAGCCTGGCGTCGCACGCGATCGGGTTCCGGGGGGTGTTCGCTGTGGCGCTCGTCCCCTTGGCGCTGCTGCCGCTCATTCGGCGCTGGATCACCGAACCCGACCGGTTCGCCGTGGCCGCGGCGAGATCCGAGCATCCGATCCCGGTGCTCGGCGCCGTGGCCAGGCCGTTCCGGCGCCGCCTGGTGGTGATCGTGGTGCTGGCTTTTGCCGTCTCGGTGATTACGGGGCCGGCCAACAGCTTCGTCTTCCTCTTCGCGCAGAACTTCCTTCATCAGCGGGGCATCGTGACGGCGGGCATGGTGGTGGGCGCTGGCGTCGCCGGGCTGGTCGGACTGCTGGCCGGGCGGTGGCTGGCGGACCGGGTAGGCCGGCGTCTGACCGGCGCGCTGGCCATGGTGGCCCTGGCCCTGTTCGCCACCTTGACCTACACCGGCTCCGCTCCGGCGCTGCTGGTCGGCTACATCCTCGGGGTGTTCGCCGGCTCGGTCTTCGCCCCGGCTGCCGGGTCGCTGGTCAGCGAGTTGTTTCCCACGTCGGTGCGGGCCTCGGTGGCGGGTTGGTCGTTGGCGGCGGGCGTGCTGGGGGCGGTGGTCGGCCTGGTCCTCTTTGGCGCGGTGGCGGATGTCGGCAACCGGTTCGCCGTGGCCGGGTTGGTCACTTTCTTGCCGGCGGCATTCGTCATGGTGCTCTTTGCCCTGCTCCCCGAGACCCGCGGGCGTGAGCCGGAGGATCTCTGGCCCGATTCGTGACTGGTAAGTTCGCTCTCGGAGTGCGGTCATGCGCCCCCTGCCTGGCTGTCATGGGGGGGCCTGCCGGGGCCTGGGCAGGATCCAGGGCAGGCTGGCCTCGCCGCGCCCGGGTTCATCCCGGGAGGCGCCTTCCCGTCGGTCCTCCTCGCGCTCCAGGCGCTCGTAGAGACCCTCCAGGGTGGACGCGTCGACGGACCATGTGGCCCGGGGGGTTGCCTGCCAGCCGTCCCCCGACTGCCCGATGTGCCACTGAGGGAACCGCTGGCGGATGTCGGAGAGCGCCCGCAGCGGCTCCTCCTCCGCGCCGCCGCCGTTCACTCGCCGTCGCCTGCTGGCGCGAGCGCCAGTACCCGGGCGATTGCGTCGGCCGCGGCCGCCACGTCGGCCGCGGGCGCGATCCGGTCCGCCCACGGCCACCAGAACCATTCCGCGTCCGCCATGACCGTCTCCGCGAGCATCGTCGCTGCCGGGTTGATGACCGCTAACCAGGGCGGCCGGCCGTCAGGGGCGATGAGCCGGGTCTCGTAGCCACGCGCGGTGAGTTCGGCGGCGAGCTTTTCTAATGCGGCGGTGTCATTTCCCGGCGCGTGCATCATCGCGTCCCTCCCTGTGCGTGATTGCTGGCTTACTGGCAGTTAACAGCCGCAAGGCGTAGCTTAGAAGGCGATGCCCGCTGCCCGCTGAGGGAGGCAGCAGGCAGCAGTCACGCGAAATTGGTGGCGATGACCGACTTAGGCAGTGAGCTGCGGCGCCTGCTGGCGGAGCGGCGCATGTCCCTGCGCGACCTGGCCCGGCATGTGCCCTGCGATTCCGGGAACCTCTCGAAGATCGCCCGCGGCCAGAAACGGCCTTCGCCGGAACTGGCGGCGCGCCTTGACGAAGTGCTCGGCGCCGGAGGTGGGCTCGCCGCGCTCGCGCCTGCCGTGGCACCGGGCGCGCTGGGCACTGACCTTGACCTGATCGAGCTGGCCCGCCGCGCGGAAGCCTCCGACCTCGGCAGCGGCACCCTGGAGCTGATCAACGCCGCCGTGGACGGCATGTGCAGGGACTACCCGGGCGCGGACGCAGCGGCATTGTCGGCGCGGGCTGGGCAGCACCTGCGGTACGTGACGGGGCTGCTCGGCGGCCGGGTCACGCTGGCCCAGCACCGGGAACTGCTCGTGATCGCCGGGTGGCTCTCGGCGCTGATCGCCTGCACCTGCTACGACATTGGCGACGCCGTGGCCGCTCGCACGGCGTGCCGGATGACACGGCAGTTCGGCAGCCAGGCGGCCCACGCCGTGCTCGTGGCCTGGTCGTTCGAGATCGCGGCCTGGTTCGCTCTCGTCGAGGGCCGCTACCCCGAGACGGTCGCCTTGTCGGAAGCGGGGTTTGAGCACGCGGGGGTTACGAGCGCCGGGGTACAGCTATCGCTCCAGGCCGCGCGAGGCTACGCGCGCATGGGTGACACGCGGGCCGGTCAGGCACTCCAGGCCGGACGCGCTCGCCTGGACCGGCTGCCAGCCCCGGAGCACCCCCAGCATCACTTCGTGTTCGACAGCGCGAAGTACGAGTTCTACGTGGCGACCATCCTCACCTGGCTCGGGAGCGATGACGCCGCCGCCGAGGCGCACGCGCGAGAGGTCGTCCGGCAGTGCGGCGAGGCTGGCGGATGGCCGACCCGGCTTGGCACGACGCGGCTCAACCTCGGGCTGCTTGCGGCCAGGCGCGGCGATCTGGACGAAGCCATCAGCCACGGCACCGCGGCGTTACGGCTTCCCCGCCGCTCGGCTGAACTGCTGCCCCGTGCTGGGGAACTGTGCCGCGCCATGGCCGACCTGTACCCCGGTGAGCACCTGGTGGACGAATACGGCGAGGAACTCGCCGGGCAGCGCCGCGCACTGCAGCCGGTTGTTTCAGACTCAAGATCTGCTCGCGGTGGCCGTGGATCTGCACCGGGCTGTCCGCGCGGCCGTCGACCCTGAGTCTTCCGGACTACCACGGTGACCGTCCCCTCATTGAGTTGCGCGGCGTAGAGGATGCCACCCCGCAGTGGCGGCCCGGATCGGAGATTCTCGACCGGCAAGTCCGGACGATGGCCATCCTGGGCTCGAAACTCCGTCTCCCGAGCTGAGCGAACAGCCGGTTGCCGTCCGGTACGCGCCACTTGTTACTTGCCTTACGGTTAGTGCCCGGCCAGGCTCGCCGTTGGACTTTGTAGGCGGCTCTCACGCCGACTATGTCTGGCATTCTGACGCCAACCTCTATTAGCTCCCGTAGCGTCCGGCATTGCCAGAAAATTTGCGTTCCGAATACTGAAATACAGTGATCAGGAAACTCTGGCCAGACGGATCCAATGCGCGGTTTGCCTGGGTATGAGGAAGACGATGGGTCATGGTGAGCCGCTGCGGTTATGAAGCGACGAGGTTTCCTGTCATGGGTAATCCAGTCAGCTAGGTGAAGCGTCTTAATGAAGGGTAACCACTTCATTACTCTATGCTCATGCTAGCGGTACCGTCCCGGGGCCACCCGAAAACGGCACCTTTGAGCCCACCACCTGACTAGGACGGGAAGCGGACTCTTTGCGCCACCATAACGGTGCCGCCCAGATTGCTGGGCGGTCGGCACGTTCTGTCCCTTATCCACTTCAAGGGCTGCAGGCTCTTGCCTCGCTCATCGAAGCACAGGCGTTAGCTGGCTACTGCGGGCGGCACAGTCGTCCGCTTGAGACAGTAGTCATCCTCCCGGCCCGGAACGAAGAGGCACCGGCGCGTCAGCCCCCGCAGGGCCGCCATCACGGCGGTCGCCATCCTCACCATCATCTGCGCGATATCCTTCGCGGCTCTCTGCGGCGCCAGCCCGGTCGAGGCACGCTGGACAGGTCCAGCCACAGCCGCCTCAATGGCGGCGACCGCCAGGCCAACGCCCCGCTCTACCGCATCGCCCTGACTCCCTGCGCTGGAACCAGACACCCGCGTCTACCTCGCCAGCGCACCGGCGAAGGGAAATCCGCTGCAGCAATAGCTCGCCGAATATCTGGCCATAAGTGGATCACTGTTGCGGTAGTCCCACAGTTAGGAAAGCGCATGATGAGGCCGAAGCTGGTTGCTGCGGTGCTTGCGGGGGGAATTGTCGTTCTGGGTGTGGGCAGCGCGGTGGCGGCATCGCTGCCGTCCCCGTCGCGCCCGGAGCGCACGGCCGCGACGCGGACGCCGACAGAGACGCCGACGGTTGGGACTGTCCCGCAGCCCGCGAAGTCTCGTGCCGCTTCCAGTGTCACCTACACGGTCAAGGCGGGCGACACGCTGTCGGGAATCGCCGAGTGGTTCAAGCTGCACGGGTACGGGGCGCTGTACGCCGCCAACGAGGCGGTCATCGGTTCCAACCCGAACCTGATCGTCCCGGGCGAGCGCATCACGATCACCAAAGGCGTGATGAAGCTTAGTAGCGCCCCCTAACAGCCCTGCTGCGGGCGCCCGGCAGACGGCGGCGTGCCATCCCTTCCCCGAGGAGTCTCATGAGCCTGAAGAGCGCCATACCTGTCATATCCGCTGTCCCTGCTGGCCCCGCGCTGGTCCTTATCGTTGGTGATACTTCTGTCGGCCGCCAGGCGGCGGCCAGTCTCGAGCGTGCCGGGGTGGCCACCATTTCGGCTGCTAGCGGCCGCGACGCGCTGGAGCGGGTTACGGACCTCGCGCCCGACCTTGTTGTGGTCGGAAAGGGTGAAAACCATGAGACGGCGGCCGGCGACGTGGTCCGCCAGTTGCGCGCCCGGCCCGGGAAACGCCCCCCGGTCGTCGTGATCGGCAGGCCGGAGGGCATCGGCGGGGCTGTCGATTCCGGGAGCGACGATGTCCGGACGGCGGCCGGGGAGGACTATCTTCCGGCCGATGTGGGCGTGGCCGAGCTGGTCGATCACATCCGCTCGAAGCTGAACCGGCTGCTGCCACCGGCGGCTGCTCCGCGTCGCCCGGCGGTGACGGAGCAGCGTCTGGGCGAGGAGATCGGCCGGGAGCTGCAGCGGGCCGAGCTCTCCCAGCGGCCCGGGATCCTGGCAGCGGTCAGCGTCGCCGAACTGCCCCGGCTTCGCGAGCGGCTGGGGGCTCATGCCGAGCAAGCGGTCGCCGCCGCGTTCGACGACCTGTTCGCCCTGGACGCCAGGGTCCTCGAGCAACACAGCGCCCGTCCCGGCGGCGGGTTCTGGCTGCTGATGCCCGAAACCGATTCGGCGGCGGCGCGTTACCGCCTGGAGAGGTTGACGCGGCGGGTCGCCAGCGCTGTTCTTGACATCGCCGGTGAGCAGGTGCGCATAACCCCGGTCATCGGCTACGCCCCCTACGCGCACGCCGCTTCCACTCGCGAGCTGTGCGATCGCGCCGACACCGCGCTGCAGCATGCGGGGCTGCACCTGGATCTGGTACCGGTGGGATTCTCGCCTGCACTGGCCGCCTCGGCGGTCCCCGTCGCCAAACGTGACCGGCTGCTGTGGCTCATCGAGCGGCTGCGCTCCCCGCTCCAGGTCATCTTCACCATGGCGGTTCTGCTCAGCCTGCCGTTCATCATCTATGTGGTGGTCTGGTACGCCGGTTTTGACCTGACGGCGGTGACCTACCCATTGATGGCGGCGGCCCTAGCTTTCACGGCGGCCGCCCAGTGGATCGAGAGCTTCCGGGCGGTGGGGGCGGTCGAGGTGCCCGCCGTGCGTGGGGGCGCGTGTCCTCCTGCGACCGCCATCATCGCCGCCTACCTGCCCAACGAGGCGGCCACGATCGTCGATACGGTCGCCAACCTCCTCTGCCAGGACTACCCAGGGGATTTCCAGGTGATCGTGTCGTACAACTCCCCGCAGCGCCTGCCCATCGAGGACACCCTGGAGGAGTTGGCCGCCCACGATTCCCGGCTACTGCTGCTCCGCGTCGAGGCCAGCACGTCGAAAGCCCAGAACGTCAACGCTGCTTTGGCGCACGTCCGGGGAGAATTCGTGGGTATTTTTGACGCCGACCATCACCCGGCACAGGGCTCTTTCTCGCGGGCGTGGCAGTGGCTGTCTAACGGCCACGACGTTGTGCAAGGTCACTGCGTGGTCCGCAACGGCGACGCGTCATGGGTGGCGCGTCTGATCGCAGTCGAGTTCGAGACCATCTACGCCGTGAGCCATCCCGGGCGCGCCCGGCTGCACGGCTTCGGGATCTTCGGTGGCTCCAACGGCTACTGGCGGCGCGATGCCCTTCGGCAGATCAGGATGCAGCGGATGCTCACCGAGGACATCGAGGCGTCCATGCGAAGCCTGCGCGGCGGGTTCAACATCGTCTCTGACCCGGGTCTGGTCTCGACTGAGCTCGCCCCGACCACGATGGGCGCCCTATGGCACCAGCGCATGCGCTGGGCGCAGGGCTGGACCCAGACCGCTCGGCGCCACCTCCGACCCGCACTGACCTCGGATCGGCTGAGTGGACGCCAGAAGCTCGGCGCTGGGTTCCTGCTCGGCTGGGCGCAGGTGGTTCCCTGGGTGACCATTCAGGTGATCCCCATCCTCGGGTTCACCGCCTGGCGTGACGGCGGCCTGGGGCACCTCGACTGGCTGGTACCGCTGTTCGTCCTGCTGTCGATCTTCACTTTGAGCGTGGGGGGCGCCCAGGCGATCTTCGCCTACGTGCTCGGCGACCCCCGGATACGACACCACCGCGCGTGGTTCGTGCTTTACGCGATCCACTCGATGCTGTGGTTCGGTGAACTCAAAAACCTTATCGCCCGGGTCGCCCAGCTCAAAGAGGTCACTGGTGAACGTCACTGGCGAGTCACACCACGCGGCGCGGCGGCACCCGGCGCTTCTGGCACTGGCAGCCCCGCCGCCGGCAGCGCCCACTCGTCCGAGCGGCCGCCGCTTCCGACCGTTCGGGCCGGGTAGTGTCGGCGGGAGGCCCGCTGCGCTCTCAGCGCCTGCGGCGCCCGCCGATTCCGGCCGCCATGGGATCGGCCGTGGCTCCCGTCGGCCCGGCGCCCGCCACCCGGGCTGCCGAACGCTACGAGGAACTCGACGGCCATCGCGGCATTGCCGCGGTAGCCGTCGTGATATTCCACGTCTACCAGTTCTGCAACGTCGCCCACTTTCTGTATTTCGGGACACCGGCGTATATGCTGCTCAACTCACTCGACGCGATGGTGCCCTGGTTCTTCGTGCTCACCGCCTTCCTCCTCTTCGAGCCCGTCGCCCGATCAGCCATCGAGGGCCGCCAACCGATCTCGGCCCGAGGCTTCCTGACCCGCCGGGCAGTCCGCCTTCTCCCCGTGTACTACATTGCCGTGGTCGTGGTCTGGTTCTCCCGCCAGCAGACTCTGCCTGGTGACTGGCGCGACCTGCTCGAACACCTGACCTTCACCCAGGTCTTCGACGAGAAGCGCATCTTCTACACCATCGGGCCGGCCTGGTCGCTCTCCGTCGAAGTGTTCTTCTACCTGGCCCTGATGATCCTCAGCCTCGGCCTGGCACGCTTCTGCCGGCGCCTGGCCAGCAGGAAACAGCGCATCTCCGTGCTGGCGGCCAGCACCGCCGCACTCGCCGCTGTCTCCCTCGCGTGGAAGGCATGGTCGTTTTCTATCGAACAGCGACCGACAACCGGCTCATTCACTACCTGGTTTGGCCCCATGGCCAACCTCGACATATTCGCCGTCGGCATGGCCGTCGCCATCATCGCCGCCGCCCTCGGCCGCGACGACCGACCCCTCGGGCCACGGAGCCGCCTGATGCTGCGCCTCACCGCCCTGGCGATCCTGTGTGTTGCGTTCGCCACCCGGCAGGCCAACGCCTGGTCGGCGGTGTACTTCACCACGGCGTGCGCAATCGGGTTCGGGTGCCTGGTTGCCGGCGCTGTGCTCGGACCGCCCGAAGACCGCTGGGCGCGAGCGTTGAGCTGCAGGCCGCTGCTATGGCTCGGCGCGATCTCCTACAGCATCTACCTGTGGCATGAACCGATACTGCTGGCACTGCCGGGATGGGAAGGCCTGGTCCGCCAAGCCCCCGACGCCTTCCTCCCCGATACCGCCATCGTCGTGGTCGTCTCGATACTGGCCGGCTGGCTCAGCTACTCGCTCATCGAACGCCCCACCAGCCAACTCGGAAGAGTATTCGGACGCGACGGGCACCTCATTCTGCCCACCACCGGTGCCGACGACGACCACATCGAATGGGAAAGCTTCCGCAGCGGCAACCCCTTCTGAGCCCTGAACATCACGTCGGCTACGGGCTGGCCGAGAGCTGAGCGACCCGGCCCAGGAACAGGGTCCTCTCGGAGGCGTTGCGGGTGAGGGAGGCGGCCTGCTCGAACTCCTGCCGGGCCTCGCCTGACCGGCCGAGCTTGGCCAGCAGGTCGCCACGCACGGCGGCCAGATGGGGGTAGCCTTCCAGGCCGCCCTGGGAGATCAGAGCGTCCACGATGGTCAGGCCCTCGCCGGGCCCCAGCGCCATCCCCACCGCTACCGCCCGGTTCAGTTCCACCACGGGCGAGGGGGCGACGTGGCCGAGCACGGTGTAGAGGGCCGCGACCCGCTCCCAGTCGGTGTCCGTGGTGGCCGCCGCGCGGGCGTGGCAGGCGGCGATCGCGGCTTGCAGGGCGTACGGGCCGAACCGGCCCCCGGCCTCCTCGGCGCGTTCGAGGGCCGTCAGGCCGCGGCGGATCAGCAGCCGGTCCCACAGCCTGCGGTCCTGGTCCTGGAGTAGGACCGGCTCCCCGGCTGGGCCGTGCCGGGCGCGCAGCCGCGACGCCTGGATCTCCATCAGCGCGACCAGCCCGTGCACCTCGGCTTCCCGGGGCATGAGCCCGACCAGCACCCGGCCGAGGCGCAGCGCCTCGTGGCACAGGTCGGGGCGGGTCCAGTCATCGCCAGCAGTGGCCGAGTAGCCCTCGTTGAAGATCAGGTAGAGGACATCAAGCACCGATGACAGCCGCTCGGGAAGCTCGGCCGGGGCGGGCAGTTCGAACGGGACGCCCCTGGTGGCCAGGGTTCGCTTGGCGCGGACGATCCGCTGCGCGACGGTCGGCTCCGGGATCAGGAATGCCCGCGCGATCTCATCCGTCGCCAGCCCGCCGAGCAGCCGCAGCGCCAGCGCCACCCGCGCCTCGGTCGACAGCACCGGATGGCACACGGTGAAGATGAGCCGCAGCACGTCGTCGCCGATGTGGTCGTCGAGGGTGGCGTCCAGGTCCGGCTCGGCCGCCTCGTCGAGGCTACGCCCGATCTCTTCGAGCTTGCGCTCGTAGACAGCCCGGCGGCGCACGAGGTCGACCGCGCGGTGCTTGGCCGTCGACATGAGCCAGCCACCGGGATTGGGCGGGATACCGGTCTCGGGCCATCGTTCGAGCGCGATGACCAGCGCGTCCTGGGCGAGTTCCTCGGCCAGGCCGACGTCGTGGACCATCCGCGCCAGTCCGGCGATGACGCGGGCCGCCTCCATCCGCCAGACGGCCTCGATCGCCTGGTTCGCGTCGCTGCCGGTCATGCCCCCGATCCAATCATCACGCCGGAGCCGGGGACGATCGTACGTCCCCGGCTCCGGCGTATTGGATCAGGAGGGCGGCGCGAAGTCCTCCGGCCCCATGACCTTCAGCACGTCCGCGGTGCCTTCCCAGCCCGCCCAGTGGTCGCGGTGGATCCGGATGAAGCGGGCGCCCCACTCGACCGCCTCGTCCTTGCTCCGCACGTCGTACAGTGCGTAGCTGATCAACTCCTTGGACTCGGTGAACGGCCCGTCGGTGACGGTCACGTTCCCGGCGGCGAGCTCGATCCGGGCCCCGGCCGCGCTGGGCGCTAGGCCCGCCGTGTCGAGCAGCGCACCGGCCTGGGTGGCCTCCTCACCGAGCTTCATGATGGCCTCCATCAGCCCGGGGGGCGGCGGGGTGGAAGGCTGCGCGCCCCTCAGCAGGATTATGTACCGCATGGTTCTCGTCTCCCTTACGTGTTATCTGCGGTGATGGTAGGGGGCGCGCTCAGGCGGCTTCGACCGTATCGTGGGCCACGGCGCGGTAGACGCGGACCGACAGCACGGTGATCCAGGACCAGGCGAGGACGACCGCTGCCGTGAACGGCAGCGTGGTCAGCGCACCATGCGATCCGGATGCGATCCCGGCGAAGCCCGCGAGGAACACCACGCCGGTGATCCGCGAGTAGATCGCCCAGCCGCGTGCTCCCCGGGCGGCGGCCGCCCGGCCGACGATCAGGCACGCCGCGATCAGGCAGAGGAAGCCGACGCTGCCGGACACCAGGTGGAGCGTCCCGTGCCAGCTGACGGTGTGTGCGTCGGCGGGCGTACCCGCCGGGAACCCGAGGGCCGGATCGGCGCGGAAGACCCCGGCGGCGACCAGGCTCAGGCCGTACACCCCGATCAGGCGGGGCGCCCACGTGCCGGCGCCGGCCCGGCGCAGGCCCACGGCGAGCGCGGCGGTCATCAGCCCGGCCGCCACGAAGTTGGTGACCTGGATCCAGCCGAGGTCGCCGTTGCTCAGCAAGCTCCAGGCGTGCCGGGCGGGATCGAAGCCCGGCCGGGTCAGCGCCTGGGCCAGCGACACCACGACGAACACCGGGCCGGCGATCACGCCGTACCCCAGGAGCGACTTGGTGATGCGCGACTCCCGGTCGCACGAGGTCGTGGAGGTGGTGTGCTCGAGAACTGTCATCGTCCTTCTCCGTTCGGTCGGGCCGGTTCCCTTCCGGCTCTGCCGACGCTTCGAACGAGGCGCCGCCCGATCGACATACCAGTTCAAGATTTTTCTCACACGGTGCCTGGCCGGTCATCGCGGGGAGCCGGTGCTTGGCGACGCCGGTAATGACGGTCTTAAGGGTGAGGACGGCCGGGCCGGGTACCGTCGGGCGCGTGATGGCCACGCTCGCGGTTGAGAACTACCGGTCGTTGCGGCGGCTGGTTGTCCCGTTTGCGACGCTGAACGTGGTGACCGGCGCCAATGGCAGCGGCAAGTCCAGCCTGTACCGGGCGCTGCGCCTGCTTGCTGGCGCGGCACGGAACGGGGCCGTGGCTGCGCTGGCCCGCGAGGGTGGCTTGCCGTCGACGCTGTGGGCCGGCCCGGAGAAGACCGGGAGATCGGTACGGGAAGGCCGTCACCCGGTGCAGGGCACCGTCCGGACCAAGGCGGTCAGCTTGCGGCTGGGGTTCGCCGGGGATGATTTCGGCTATGCCATCGACCTCGGCCTTCCGCCCGGCGGTGGCCAGACTGCGTTCGCCCGGGATCCGGAGATCAAGCGGGAGTGCATCTGGAACGGGCCAGCGCTCCGGCCTGCGGCCCTGCTCTGCGACCGGGGCAACAGCGTCGTCCGCATCCGGGGCGACGACGGCACCTGGTCGAAGCACTATCCCATCCGGTCGTACGACAGCATGCTGAGCGAGTTCGCTGATCCGCAGCGCGCGCCCGAGGTACTCGGCCTGCGTGAGCGGATCCGGTCCTGGCGGTTCTATGACTACATCCGGACCGACGCCGCCGCCCCCGCCCGCGGCAGCCAGATCGGCACCCGGACCCTGGTCCTCGGCGCCGACGGGGCCGACGTGGCGGCGGCGCTGCAGACCATCCGCGAGATCGGCGACGCCGCAGCCCTGGACGCGGCGATCGACCGCGCCTTCCCCGGCAGCCAGATCAGCATCGAAACTGATAGGACCGGCCGGTTCGAGTTGCTCCTGCACCAGCACGGTCTGCTGCGGCCGCTAGGTGCCCCCAGAACTGTCGGACGGCACGCTGCGGTACCTGCTGTGGACCGCGGCGCTGCTCACGCCCAGGCCCTCCAGCCTGATCGTTCTCAACGAGCCCGAGACCAGCCTGCACCCCGAGCTGCTTCCCCCGCTCGCGCAGCTGATCGCCGGGGCCGCGGCCCGCGCCCAGATAATCGCGGTCACGCACTCCCGGCCCCTGATCGACGCCCTGCGGCGCGCAACCGAGGAGGCGGGCGCGCGCGTCAACACCATCGAACTGACCAAGGACTTCGGCGAGACCCGCATCGTCGGCCAGCGGCTGCTTGACGAGCCAGCGTGGCACTGGCCCAAACGCTGATCCTCAACTCGCCCGGGGCATCTGCCCTGTGATGTGACGCATCTGGCGTTCCGTAGGCCCGTCACGCTGAACCAGCACGGGGTCGGGCCACGTGTTTACAGGCATAACCGGCGGCCGCCGTTCCAGAAGATCATCAACTCGCAAGGATAAGAAATGTCGTTGACCCTTACCCGAGCGGCGGCCGGGTTCGCACTGCTGGCGGCGTTTGCCGCAGGCTGTGGTGCCGCCGGTGCCACGCAAAAGCCGGCGTCCTCAGCCAAGGCCACCCACGTGACCGCGCCGGCGACGCCGCATGCGGCCGCCACCCACCATCAAGCACCCCCGGTGACGCCGCCGGCCACGACGCCCGCGCCGGCGCCGTCAACCACGCCGCCTCCTCCGCCGCCCCCGCCCCCACCTCCGCCGTCGACCATGGCGCCTCCGCCCGCCAACCCGATCCCGCAGGGCAATGGCGGCGATCAGGATGCCGACAACAACGGTGGTCCGAGCGACGGCGACGGCAACGTCTAGCCGCTGACCGCGTCATGCCATAGACCTCGGCTCAGCTAGGCGCGCGCTGCACCGCCGGGGGACCTGTCCCGCCGCGTCCACGCCAGCCCCGCCGACCATGATCACGGTATCTTCTCAGCCACCAGGACTGAGAAGATACCGTAGTAATGGAATTCTGCCCGGCCGTGCGGCCTGCCATTACGATGAGCCGGTGCCCTTGCGCGCCGTTGACTTCCATGTGCACTTGCCCACCCCGGACTGGCTGGATGGCAGCATGGCCGGCTACGTCGAGGCGGCCGAAGCGTATTTCCGCGCGACCGTGGAACGGCTGTCGCTGGACCAACTGGCGGCCAGGTACCGCCAGCTGGACGTGATGGCGGTCTTGCTGGCCTGGGATGCGGAGACCGCGACGGGACGGCCTCGTATCCCGAATGAGACTGTGGCTGCCGCCTGCCGCGCTCATCCGGACGTCTTCACTGGTCTCGGCTCAGTTGACCCGCACAAAGGTGAGGCGGCGGCCGCCGAGGTGGCGAACATCGCGTCCCTCGGGCTGCGCGGGGTCAAGTTCCACCCGTCGCTGCAGGCATTCTCGCCCGATGACCCTCGTCACTGGCCGATCTTCGCCGCGTGCGAGCAGCACGGCCTGCTCGCGCTGTTCCACACCGGGACCAGCGGGATCGGTGCCCGCCAGCCCGGCGGGCAGGGCATCCGGATCGACTATGCCCACCCGCTCAAGCTCGATCCGGTCGCCGCCGCCCATCCGGGCCTGACCGTGGTAGCCGCGCATTTCGGCTGGCCCTGGCACATGGACCTGATCGCCATCGCCCTGCACAAGACCAACGTCTACATCGACATTTCCGGCTGGTCGCCGCGGCGGATCCCCTCGGAGGTGATCAGTGAGTTGCAAGGGCGGCTGTCCGGGCAGTTCCTGTGGGGCAGCGACTTCCCGTTCCTGACCCCCGAGCGCTGCCTCGCCGAATTCACCGGCCTCGGCCTGCCAGCCGGCGTGATGGACCAGGTGCTGCACGACAACGCCGCCCGCATCCTCGGGCTCACTCCGTTATGATCACACGCTCTCCGAACGCGAGGAGGAAGACGATGCCGGCGGCGCCGCGTAGCGGCACAGCAATGGTGAAGCTCCCACGAGGTGGGCTCTGATGCGCAAGCTGATCTACTCGATGGGCGTGTCGCTGGACGGGTTCATCGCCGGACCCCAAGGCGAGATCGACTGGGCGGCGCCGGACGAGGAGCTGCTCCGGTTCCACAATGAGCAGACGCGGGAGATCGGCGCGAACCTGTGTGGGCGGGGGCTGTATGAGGACATGTTGCCCTGGGAGACCGCTGAGGAGACGCGTTCAGACCCCCAGGAGCTCGAGTTCGCCCGGATCTGGAATGCCATCCCGAAGGTCGTGTTCTCCACGACGCTGGAGAAGGTAGCGGGCAACGCCAGGCTGGCCTCCGGTGATGTCGCCGGGGAGGTCGCCAGGCTCAAGGAACAGCCCGGGAAGGGCGTGGTGTCAGTCGGCGGCGCCGGCTTCGCCTCCACGTTGATCAAGCTGGACCTCATCGACGAGTACCGGCTGTTCGTCAGCCCGGTCGTACTGGGTGGCGGCACGCCTTACTTTCCGCCCCTCGAGGAGAAGATCAACCTCGAGTTGCTCGAGACCCGGACGTTCGGCTCCCGCGTCGTCTATGTTCGCTATCGGCGTATCTAGGACGACCCCCAGGCTGCCGCTCGCACCCCACTACCCGCGCCGACCACCTCTTCGCGTCTATCGACCTGCCGCTAGCTGACCAGCGTTATCAGGTCAAGGGCGATCTCCTCGGGGTCGGTCACAGAGTCGAAAGAAACCACTTCGACGTGTACCTTCCCGAACTTGTCCTGGGCGGCGTTCTTCTTGGCCGCTTCCTGGTAAGCGGCGACGGTGGCGTTGTGCTTGTCGCCCTGGCCCACTATCGCGACCACGAAGACACGCTTGGCGGAGGCCTTCTCCAGGACGGGCTCAAATTCCATCCAGTCGTCGGCCTCTCCATCGGTGAGCACGAGGGTGAGCATGGTCGGCTGCTCGTCGGGGTCCTTGTCGCCAAACTCTTCGTCGTAGTCGGCGAGCGCGGCCTTCCAGGCTGGCATGATGTACGTCCGGCCACCCCACTGGATCTCGTTGAGCCTGCGTTCGAGATTGCTGGAGTTGAGGTCGCCGATCTCGACATGCTCGTTGGCGAACCCGTGGGTCAGCAGGCCGCCCAGTTCATCACTGCCGCCAGCCTGCTCGGCAGCCGCCTCGCTGTCTTCTTTCTCCAGGACGCGGACGAGACCGCGCAGGGCCCCGATAACGATGGCACGGCGGCTGGTGAGATCGGGCCAGTCCGGGCCGGTTTCGGAAGCGGCGTTCCAGTCCATGCTGGTCGAGAGGTCAAGCAGGAGCACAGGCTCCTTCTTGCGGTTCGCGGAGACCGCCGGTCCGATTTCACTACGCGGAGTGCGGTTCGGGCCGCCTGTTTCTGTCCTTGGCTCGCTCATGATCGTTCCCTTCGTGTGGATGTCTGGCCCCCCGTCCACACGCTACCGCCCTTCGGGGCGGCTCCAGCGCGCTGACGTACGTGAGGCGCGAGCGGCACGTGATCGGGACGTGATCGGAGCGGATTTGGGGAGGCAGGCACCCTCGGCCGGGCGGATGCCTGCCTCCGCTCCAAGCACACCGGTCTGCCTCCTCGCGCCGGTGCGGCCAATGAGGCGAAAGTGTGGATGTCAGTAGCCCGCAGCCGGACCTGGTCCCACCTGCGGACGGTGAACGCATTCAAAGGAGTCGCAATGATCGACACGATGCCCACCGCGTCCGTCGCAGGCACCGGGAGAAGTTACCTTGAGCCGCTCGCAGAGGCGCTCAGCACAAGAGGGCTTCTCGCCAACGTCACTCGCATCGGCGACGGCCCCAGTTTCGTCGAGGTAATCAATCGTGATGCCCCTGATCTCGCGGAGAGCATTTTCGTGGCGCAGACCGCCGGGGAATGGTGGTTCTGGTGGTCGTGGGCGGAACGCATCGCACCCGCGAGCGAAATCGAGTTCACCGCGGGAAGAATTGCCCACGTCCTCGCCTCAGCGGCGGCGTGACCCAGCGGTCTGTAAGACCACTAGTGGAAATGACGGCCTGCGGCAGGTTCCAGGCCGTCACCACTCCGTTACTACTGCGCGTCCCCGGACTGGCATAAGCTCGGCCGGGAGCGTTTCCTGACGCGGAGTGCCGATGTCCAAGGGCTCGCCAGCCGTCGCCGGTTCACCTGCGGTAGTCATCTCGGCGGCGCATGAAACGGTGACACGGCCGATCAGCGTGGCCAACCAGGCACGCCGGCGTGGCCGCCGCCCCCTGCGTCACGCTCTGGCCTGGGCGTGCCAGCTGGCCGTGCTCGCCGCCTACGTGACCGGCGTCTACCTGGCTGTGGCCGTCGGCCTGGGCGCGCTGACTCCCTGGTCGGACGGTTGGCGAAGCGCCCTGCGGTTGGTCGCCGTGGCGATCACCGCGGCAGGATTCGCCGCGGTGCGCCGCCATGTCGGCGTGGCGGTAGACCGGCACCTCCTGCCGAGCCCGAGCCGATATGAGGTCTTGACCAGCCTCGCGGGTCGGCTGCGGGCCGCCGGCCCGCTCGAAGAGGCGCTGCCCAGTCTGGCGCGGTTGCTGGGCGAAGGGACCGAGGCGCGCCAGGCCGCGGTGTGGCTGAGGTCGGGGCCTGGGCTGGTGCGTGCGGCCGTATGGCCTACCTCACCTGCTCCGCTCGGGCACCATACGCTCACCGGGCCGAAGGAATTCGGCAGGCGCGACGACATAGACGTGTTCGCCGCGGTGCGCGACGGCGGTGAGATGCTCGGCGCCCTCAGCGTCGCGCTCACGGCGGGCCGCAGAGCCGCCCCGCCGGACATCCGGCTCGTCACGGACCTCGCCAATTCCGCCGGCTTCCTGCTGCGCAACACCTTGCTGACCGCCGAGCTTTCGCAGCGGCTGCGCACGGTGTCCCAGCAAGCCGATGAGCTGCAGCGGTCGCGGCGGCGCCTGGTCGTGGCGCGCGACATCGCGCGGCGTCGCCTCGTTTACGAGCTCGCCGGGAGCGTGCAGGGCACGCTCAACGCCGCCCGCGAGGTGGTCGCCGCGCTGCAGGCCAGAGTTCACGATGCCGGCGGGGACGAGGAGGCGCTGCAGAAGATCACCAGCCAGGCGCGCGCCGTCATCGGTGCGGTGCGAGCCGAGACCAACGTGCTGATCGCGCGATTTCGTTCGGTCGTGCACGGCATCTATCCGCCTGCCCTGTCCGACCACGGATTGGCAACGGCGGTCGAGAGCCTGGCCGCGACGCTGCCGCGCACGACAAGGATCGCGGTGCGCGGGCTGCGCCGGTACCCCATGGAACTCGAGTCGCCTATGTACTTCTGCGCCGCGGTGGCTCTACGCGCTCTCGCCGCACGCGACCACGCGGTACCGCTGCGGATCCGTCTCGCCGACACTGGGCGCAATCTGGTTCTCACCATCATCGACGAGTCACGTTCCGGCCAGATGGGCGATGACGAACGTGCGCTGCTTGACGAGATGGGCGACCACGCAGGCGCGCACGGCGGCATGGCGAACGCGACGGAGATCGACGGCAGCCTCTGGCTGCAGGCCACCTTCCCGCTGCGCGTGCCCCCGGTGAACCACCCGGCCCTTAACGGCTCACCGGGCATCGGCCATGCGAGCGAAGTTGACTGGAGCGAGGATGACGGCGCGGTGGCGGTGGGCGGGAGCGGTGCTGATGGCGTGGCGCAGGCGAGCAGCCGTGAGGTTAAGGCCGGACGGGTGGCCAGCCACGGCACCGCCGCGGACAATGCACAGGGTCTGACCGGGGAGCATGGTGGGCGGCGGTCGCGCGGCGACGGCGCGTTCTGGGCTGCCTTCGCCGTGTACTCGGCCTTGGCGACGGCCTGGCTCGCGCTTGGGTTGGTGATCGGGATTGCCGCCAACGTCCAGGCGGTTCGCCACGCGGTGGAACGGCTAGCCCTTGGCGGCCATCCGTCATGGCTCGCCCACGTGGCGGCAGGCCTGATGGCGGGGCTGCCCAAGAGCTACCCCACCGGCGAAGTCGTGCTTGATTACGCCTTCAGCGCCATGAATATCGCCATTGCGGTGGTACTGCTCTGGCTGGCCCGCCGCGACTGGACCGTGCGACTGCTTGCGGTCGGGATGGTGGGCTCGGCCGCCGCCTTCAATCTTCAGGCCCACTCCGACATAGATGCCGTCCAGCGCATGGCCGGCCTCGGCATCGGCTGGTGGCACTCGCTGCTCCTGCACGGCGTGGGCGGCGTTGCCTACGTCTTCGCCCTGCTGCTGTTCCCCACTGGCCGCCTGAACAACGGCGGACGGTCGCGCTGGGCGGGGGGCGCCCTCGCCTTCGTCGGTCTGGCCGGGGCCGTCGCCCTGCTGAGCGAGTCCACGGCGCAGTACCCGCACACCATCAGCTTCGTAGTCTTCTTCGGCCTGCTGACGCCGGTCGTCGGCATCACGGCGCAGTGGCGGCGTTATGTTGACGCGGCCACCGCCGAGGCGCGTCAGCAGTCCGCGGTTCTGCTGCGGGCGCTCGTCCTCGCGTTCGGGGCCGCGGTGTTGCTGAGCGCTGGGGGCCTGGTGATCCGCGTGGCGCACGTGCCGGGGTTCACGGTCGACCCGCAGGCCCTGGCGTTCTGGATTTTCCGCGCCGTGTTCGCCGTCATCCCGTGCGCGCTCATGCTGGGGGTACTGCGCTTCCGCCTGTGGGACGTCGAGCGGCTGTTCAACCGCGCCCTGGTCTATGGCCTGCTCGCGCTGCTCATCGGAGTCCTTTATGTGGCGCTGGTGATAGGCGCCGACGTGCTGCTCGGCTTGCCGATGCGGCAGAACCCGCTGATCCAGATCGCGGCGACCGCCGCCGTCGCGCTCGCCCTGGCGCCCGCCCGCACAATGCTGTCGCGCCTGGCCGACCGGCTCGCCTACGGGGAGCGCCCTGCCCCGGACCACGTGCTGGCCCGATTGTCGGCGCTCTCCCAGGCCACCCACTCCGGTGTGGCGATCCTGCCGTCCCTCGCCCGCATCGTCGGCGATGGTCTTGGCGCGCGCTCATGCGAGGTCCGGCTGATCCGTCCGGACGGGCGGCTGGAGATCAGATCGTGGCACGCGGGGCATGCGGACAGCGCGGCGCCTGACACCGCGGCGCCTGACACCGCGGCACCTGACACTGTGGCACGGGGCAGCGACGCGGCCATCCGCCCGGGCACCGCACTTCTCTCGGTTCCGGTTGTTCACCGCGGGGTCACAGTCGGGGAGATTCGCGTCGAGCCTCCGGCGGGCGGGCTTGCCCCCGTTCAGCGGCGCCTGCTCGCCGATCTCGCTGATGGAGCGGGTCTCGTCCTGCGCAATGCGCGGCTCGCTTTCGAGCTCGAACGGCGGCTGGCTGTCATCAGCGAGCAGGCGGCCGCCATTTCGGCCTCACGACGGCGCATCGCCGCCGCCCAGGCGCATGAACGGCAGGCATTAGAACGAAATCTCCATGACGGCGCGCAGCCCCATCTGGTCGCCATCCGCATGTCGCTGGGCCTCGCGGAGCACCGCATTTCCTCGGGCGCGGGCGCCGACCGGGCCGCGCCCCTGGCCGCCATCCTGGAGGGAATCGCGGCTCGCATTGACGGCGCGAGCGCGAGCCTGTCAGAGATCGCGCAGGGGCTTTATCCGCCGAAACTCGTGGAAGAGGGCCTGTGCGCCGCCCTCCAGGCACACGTTACCGCCATGCCCGGCGAGACTAGCCTGGAATTCGGTGCCGGCACTGAGCATGCGCGTTTCGGTGCTGACGTCGAGGCGGCTGTCTGCTTTGCCTGCCTTGAGGCGATGCAGAACGCGCGCAAACACGCGCCTGACGCACAGATCAGGCTGGCCCTGGCGAGGGACGCCGGCGGGCTGCGGTTCACTGTCGTCGACACCGGTCCCGGCATCGACCCAGAGACAGCACGCGGCTTCGGGTTGCAGGGCATGGACGACCGGGTCGCGGCCGTAGGTGGCACCCTGGAGTTCCGGTCGCTGCCGGGTGAGGGAACGACCGTCTCGGGCTGGGTGCCTGCCGAGCCGATCAATGAGGGCGCCGCACCGTCCATGGCGGCCTAGTTGCCCGCCCTAACCGGGTAAGCCGCGATTACCCGGTGAATCTGTGCCGCGGGCATCGAGGAAGCGTAGGACCGCGGCGACACGGCGGTCCAGTTCCGGGCTCTCGCTCAGCCCTAGTTTGTGGAACACCGAGTTGATGTGCTTCTGCACCGCCCGCTCGGTCAGGAAGAGGGCACGCCCGATCGCGGTGTTGCTTTTCCCCTGCGCCATCTGCTCGAGGACCTGCCGCTCGCGCGGGCTAAGCGCCCCAACAGATGTGTCGCCCTGGCGTTCGCGGCGGATGACCAGAGCTTCGACGAGCTGGGGATCAAGCGCTGTTCCGCCCGCCGCCACCTGGCTGAGCGCCCTGGTGAGCTCCTCGATGTCCGCGATGTGGTCCTTGAGCAGGTAACCGACTCCGGTAGCGCCGCGCCGCAGGAGCTGGTACGCGTACTCGGGCTCCGCGAACTGGGTGAGCAGGATGATCCCGGTGCCGGGATAATCGGCGCGGATCTGCTGCGCGGCGTTCAGGCCCTCGACAGCATGATCCGGCGGCATCCGGATATCCGTGATCACGACGTCTGGCCTGAACTCGCTCACGGCCGCGAGCAGACTGTCGAGATCGTCCGCGCTCGCCACCAGATCCACCTCGGGCACGGCCGAGAGCAGGGCCGCGGTGCCCTCCCTGAGCAGGTAATTATCCTCCGCGAGCACGACACGAATTACCACCCGTCACCCGCTTCCATAGCCGGGACCAGATTAGCCGCGTGGATAAACGGCGATACGGCAGCCGTCTCAGGCCGCCGGCCTGCCGGGACCTGGCCAGGTCCTATCGTTAGGCATAATTTTCCCAACGGATGCCGCAGCCACTCCCGTCCTTTCCTGCTGGGTCAGCGGATGACGCTCCGGCGGTCCGCTTCAACGGGGACCCTGACCGGCCGCCGGGGGACCGCAATGGGTCTCACCACACCCGCATCGGCCAGGATGTGCTTATGCAGGGCCTGTAGCTGCGCGCCCGGTTCCAGGCCGAGCTCACTGATCATGATCCGCCGCCCCTCCCGGTAAAGCTTCAGCGCTTCGGCTCGACAGCCCAGCCGGTACAGCGCGATCATCAGCAGCCCGCGCAGCCGCTCACGCAGAGGCAACTGGAACAGCCACGTCGGCAACTCGGCCGCCACGGCGCCGCAGCGGCCGATGGACAGGTCCGCCTCGGCCTTGGCCTCGACGGCCAGCACGCGGCGCTCCTCCAGCGGCGCCGCCGCCGCCCTGATCACAGGCGATGCGACATCGGCGAAGGGCGGTCCGCGCCAGAGCACCAGCGCGCTCGCGAACAGCTCCGACCCGACGACCGGGTGGCCGGACTCGTGGGTGACTCTGGCCCGTTTCATGGTGGAGTCGAACTCGGCCAGGTCGATTTCGGCGCCATCCCCGGACAGCATGTACCCGGATCCGGTGGTCAGCAGCGGCCCGTACTCGTCCCGCACGGGCTGCCCCATGGCCTGGCGCAAGGCAGAAACGTGGGCCTGAAGCTTGGTGCGGGCGGTCGCTGGGGGCGCTCCGTTCCACAGGATGCCGATGAGCCGGTCCACGAGTACGACCCGGCCGTACTCCAGCGCCAGGGCGGCCAGAAGGGTCCGCTGACGCTCCACCAGGTGGATTGTCTTTCCGCCGTTGGCCACCTCGACCGGGCCCAACACATTGATGCGCACTAGGTCACTCCCCGCGTAATGCATGGACGAGCGGCGCAACGGCCAGATCCATGATCATCCATGCGCTAGATCGCTGACCCCAATTGTAGTGCCGGATGGCTCACCTACGGCGGCCAGAAAGCGCCGTAGGCCCTTACCAATTACTTACGGTCCTCGGCGTTAGTGAATGTCTCACGGCGCCTGCTGCCGGCGCGGCCGGACAGTCGGCGCGGCGGCTCCTTTCGCTGGACTTACGGTCGGCTACCGATCATTTGGGCCAGCGATGCGGGAATGGCATCGTTTGCATCCGGAACCGGGCATTCCTTCGGCCATCGTGTTCCGCGGGGGCCGTGAACCCGGGCAATTGCCGGTTACTACGAGAGGCCGATCATGAGCAACAAGAAAAAGGCTGCGGGCCCGAGAGGGCGGCACACCCCACAGCATCGCAAGGAGCCGTCGTGGACGGTGGGTAACCTGGCTGCGATGCCCAGTGGGCTGGGTGCGAAGATCGTCATCGCCGGCGTGGCCGGTGCGACGCTGGCCATCCCGGCCACGTCGGCATTCGCCTCGCCCTCGTCGATCGCCGTAAAGCCGGGCTCACCGCTGATCACCTTCAGCCACCAGGCCACCCACCACCAGCGCGCCCAGCACCAGGCCGCCCAGCACCAGGGCACCCAGCACCAGCGCAGCCAGCACCAGGGCACCGACCAGGGCCAAGCCACCGAGCAGCACCAGTCCCAGCACATGCGTCACTCGCCGCTCCCGCCCACCGCGGGCCAGACCGGGAGCGGGGCAACCGGCGGTTCGGCGAGCATGCCGCCGGCGGGCGGGACCGTTGCGCCCTCGAACTCAGCAGATTCGGCGTCACCGGGCCCCGGCCTCCTGCTTGAGCCCGACGGCACTTTTGTGACTTTGCCCCTGTCGGCCAGCAACGTCCAGACGGTGCCCGCCGGGAGCCTGATCATCACGTCCAATGGCGTCCTCGTCAACCCGCCCGTCGGCACTTATGCCACGCCCTACGGCCTGATAACAGTGGCCCAGACTCCCGGCAGCGGCACGCCATCGGCCAGCACTGCGACGCCAGGTACTGCGACGCCAGGCACTACGATGCCAGGCACTGCGGCACAGGGCACGACGACGCCGGGCACTGTGGCGCAGGGCACGACGACGCCGGGCACGAGCTCCGTAAACCCGGGTGGGCCGATGCAGACCCCGCCGCAGCAACCGGCCCCGGCCCCCGCTCCGGTCACGACTCCGGGCCCAGCGCCGGTCACGACTCCGCATCCCGTCATGACTCCGGGCCCAGCCCCGGTGATGATTCCGGCCCCGGCGACGGGCGTCGGGACCACGGCCAAGGCACCGCCCGCCGCGGCCAAACCTCCGGTGCAGGTTCTCAGCGCCTTGGGCGGAGTGACCGTCGCCGACAACGGGACGGTCACGCCCACCGGAAGCGTGAACCTGGCCTTCCCAGGCTCGGGGATCGGTGGCAGCCTGCCGCTGTCATTGCCTTCCGCGGCCGCAGCCCAGCCGACTCAGCCGGCTTTCCGGCCGGCCGATCAGAATGTGGCGCTCGCTGATCCGATATTCCAGGGCCTGATCCAGAACCTGGGCCAGCAGGCGCAGCCTCCAGTGAGCCTGCCCGCGCCGATGCCAGATCTCTCGCCGAGCACCGCCCCCGCCACCACGCCGGCGAATCCGAACGCGGCCCCCAGCGACGCCGTTCGACTGGCGTCGCTCGATAACGGTGTGCTGAGCGACGCGCCACCGCCCGGCAGCCTCATGCTGGCCCAGGCCGCGCAGAATACGGCCACCCAGCCGCAGGGCTCCATCCTGATGGTGCAGCCAAGCATCTTCGGGAGCCCCACCATCAAGCCTCTCAATCCGGGCACCGACATGACGCTGTCCGATGGCACCCGGCTCCAAGTGACCAATGACAATTATTTCCAGATCACGCCACCTGGAGGCGACCTGCATGAGCTCGCTCCCGGGAACACGTACACCCTGCCCGATGGCTCCGGCAACCAGATCGTGGTACCCACGGTGCCGCCGGTGCTTCTGCAGGACCCTGGCAACGGCGACACGATCCTGACGCCCGGTTCCCACATCTCCCTAGGGAGCGGCGGCTCGGTAGACGTGACCCAGGACGGCGTTCTCAGGGTCACCACGCCCGACGGTCACCAGGCTGACTACGCGCCCGGTTCGAGCTTCACACTGCCGGGCGGCGTCACGATTTCCCCGATGACACCGCCGCAGGCGATGAACCTGGATCAGAACCCAGCCACCCAGCTGGCCTCTGCGGCGTCCACCGGCAGCCAGGTGGCAGCGAACGGCTTCGACGCGAACGGCAACCCGGTCACG
>WNFG01003044.1_pt1 | contig 25894 bp, 25 predicted proteins | sample 5400431 | NCBI WGS metagenome assembly WNFG01 (sample SAMN13153346, study PRJNA577476) | soil metagenome | isolation source: 120 cm saprolite under Douglas fir tree site 2 hole 3 replicate 2 | place: USA:California | collected 2015-04-18 | reverse complement strand
CAATACATGCGTCGTTCGCGCAAGGCAGGTCTCCTCCGCGCTCCACGACGCAACCGGCGCCATCACCCTGATTTCGACCGGCTCGGAACCCAGGGCTGGAAAGCCGCCGAGGCGGAGGGCCGACTATCGGAGGCGGGTTGGCGCCGGGAACAACAATGGGCGCTCGATATGGGCCTGCCCGGTGCCGAAAGCCTGACGGACAAGACGATACCTACCTTTGCACGCGGAGAGCTGCCGCATTTTGCCGGAATCAATACCTTTCTGAAGGCGCCCTATGTGGAGAACGTGCGCCACATCGGCAAGTATGACGCGGCGGTGATCGGCATCCCGTTCGATTCTGGCACGACCTATCGGCCCGGGACTCGCTTCGGACCGCAAGGCATTCGCCGCATCTCGGCACTCTACACGCCTTACAACTACGAGCTCGGCGTCGACCTGCGCGAGCAGATGACGTTGTGCGATGGCGGCGACGTGTTCACGATCCCGGGAAATCTGGAGAAGAGCTTCGACCAGATATCCCGTGGCGTCGCCCATGTGTTCTCGGCGGGCGCGTTGCCGCTGATGCTCGGCGGCGACCATTCGATCGGATTTCCCTGCATGCGCGGCATTGCGCAATGCACGTCCAAGCGCATCGGCATCATTCATTTCGACCGGCACATCGACATCCAGGAGAAAGATCTCGATGAACGGATGCACACGACGCCCTGGTACTGGGCAACGAACCTTCCCAACGTGCCGGCCACTAATCTCGTTCAGCTTGGCATTGGCGGCTGGCAGGTGCCGCGTTCCGGCGTTGTGGAGGCGCGTAAGCGCGGCACCAATGTGCTGACGATCGCGGATATCGAGAAGCTGGGATTGGAAAAGACCGCCGAGATTGCGCTGGATCTCGCCTGGAAGGATGTCGACGCCGTCTACATCTCGTTCGATGTCGACTCCGTCGATTGCGGCTTCGTGCCCGGCACAGGCTGGCCGGAACCCGGCGGATTCTTGCCGCGCGAGGCGCTCAAGCTCTTAGGCCTGGTGGCGGCGGAGGGCGTTTGCGGGCTTGAGGTCGTGGAGGTGTCGCCCCCTTACGATACGTCCGACATCACGGCGCTGTTCGGCGTGCGCGTGGTGGTCGAGGTGCTCGGATCCCTTGTCGCGCACGGCAAACTCGGCGCTCACAAGACGCTCATCGACCAACCGGTTTCCTATTGAGGTTTTCGTGATGCACGGCGGACACCACCACGATCACGAGTCAGGCGGGAGCCCGTCGCAACCGGAAATCGCCCGTATCGGCCATAATCAGGGAAATATGCCCGTGCGACCGGCGCAATGGCAGGTGCTTCACGGCGATCCCAAGCCTGGCGGCAGCGACCCGAGCAGCGCCGTCACCGATCTCGACCTCGTCGAAGCGGCGTTCGCGGAAGCGTTTCTTGCGGCGGGCGATCCCACGAGTTTCTTGCGGCTGGCACGCGTGCCATTCCAGGCCACCACCCCTGACGGCGCCAAGCTTGCGCTATTGCGCGTCGAAATCGATTCAATCGCCGATGTCGGAGCGATCACTCCACATCTCGGCGGGGATACGTTTCGCTACGATCCGTTGCCCGCCACCATGGTTTCGCGACGCCGGCGCCTTCGCTTCATCTATTTCGACGGCGCGCGCTTGTGCCCGCTCAGTTTGACGGAGATCATAGCGCTCGCTCCGGGCTAAAGCTCGTTTCAATGATATCGAGCCATTCATTCGACGTCATGGCTTGTCCCGGCCGTCTCGATAATCGGCGCGCTGTGCCTTCTGTGGTCGTAGGATTTTATTCCTATGGAACCTTGAGTCAGGTTTTGGCGTCGGCTAGCGCCATTTGAGCAAAACGAAATACCCCTAAAAAATAGCGTCGAATCAAGGGATTGTGCGCACCCAAAAGTAACAGGGCACTCGTTGCGGTTTCTACTTGGTCATGGCTGGGCTTGTCCGGGCTTGTCCCGGCCATGACGAAGTGGGGGCCGGCACGAGTTTTGCCCCTGTTACCGAACGTGCAACTATTCCGCGCTGATGCCGAGCTTTTTCACGGCCGGCCCCCAATAGGCGACGTCGCTTGCCAGCCGCATCTTGAAGCCCTCGCTGTCGCGAGCGCCCTGCAGGCCGCCTGCTGCAAATCTTTCCTTGACGTCGGGGCTTGCGAGCACATCCAGGATCGCCTTTTCGAGCATGGCTTGCATGGAAGGTGCGAGGCCCGCCGGGGCGAGAACGCCGTACCAGTTCTCCATCACGACTTCCGGGTACCCGAGTTGCGCGGTCGTGGGCACATCCGGAATGAGCGGCGAACGTTCGGCCGCGAACAACGCCAGCGGACGCACCGCATTGGTATTGACCAGCGGTAACAACACCGGCGTATCCGCGATAATCATGTCGAGGTGTCCGCCCAACAGGTCATTGAGCGCGGGCCCGGCGCCGCGATAAGGGACATGGGTTGTCTTAATCCCGGTCACAGAGCCGAACAGCTCGGCGGCGATATTCATGGTGGTGCCGGGCCCGGCGGATCCGTAGCTCACAGCCTTGCGTTTTGCGTTGACAAGAAGATCCGAGAGGTTGCCAATCTTCGATTGGGCGCTCACGACCAGTAGCGACGGCACCACGCCGACGAATACGATCGGGGTAAAGGATTTAATGGGATCGTAGTTCAGTTGCGGCCGTAGTGCGGCGCTCAGCACATGAGAACCAAGGCTCGCCTGCAGCAGGGTTCGGCCGTCGGGTGGGGCTTTAGCCACCAACTCGGTGCCGATGACGCCGCCGGCGCCGCCGCGATTCTCGATGATCACGTCGGCGCTGAGCTTCGCCGGCAGGCCGCCCGCAATCGTCCGCGCAATAAGATCGACCGGTCCGCCGGCCGCGAAGGGAACCACGAGCTTGATTTGGTCGGCCGCAGCGGCCGGGAACGCGGACGCGAACAGGAACGCTGCGGTGAGCCAGCGGTTCATCGTGCACCTCCGAAGCGCTTGTTGCGCAGGAACTCTCGTTTCATCACGATGATTGGTGTTTCGCGTATCGTCAATCGCACCTGGCCGTCATGCCGCCATCGACTACGATTTCGGTCCCGGTGATGAAGCGCGCTTCATCGGAGGCGAGAAACAGTGCGGCGTGTGCGGTATCGCGCCCGTCACCCATGAATCCGAGCGGGATGCGGGCGACGCGCTGTTTGAGGAGGCCTTCGACGTCGCCGCCGGTGCGCTGTTTGGCGAGCCGGGCTTCGACCATTGGCGTGTGCAACTGGCCAGGAATCACAGTGTTCACCCGGATGCCGTGTTTGGCGTACTGCACTGCGACCACGCGAGAGAATTGGATGACGCCGGCCTTGCTGGCGGCGTATCCGACCTGCGGCGAGCCGCTGAAACGAATCCCTGAAGCCGAAGATATATTGACGATGGCGCCGCCGTTCTGGCGGACCATGACCGGCAGCACGTGTTTGCAGGCGAGGAACACGGTGCCAAGATTGTAGTCGAGCTGGCGATGCCAAGCATCTTCCGGCAATTCCACCGGACCGCCGGCCGCGGAGCCGCCGACATTGTTGACCAGAATATCGATCCGTCCATGGGCCTCCACGCACGCATCCACCATGGCCGAAACCGCGCTGCCGTCGGTCGCATCGCACAGGTGGGACGTGATTTCGCCGCCCGCTTCGAGCGCCCTCTCGATGGTCTCGCGCATCGAATCGGCGTCGCGGTCAACGGCAAAAACTCTGGCGCCTTCGCGCGCGAAAATCGCCGCCATGGCGCGTCCATTGCCCCAGCCCGGTCCGACGCAGCCCGCGCCTACGACGATCGCCACCTTGCCGTCCAGTCTGCCTGCCATGTTTGATCCACGCTTTGCTCGTCACCCGCGGGCTTGACCCGCGGGTCCATCTTTTCGCATGAAGATGGATTGCCGGGTCAAGCCCGGCAATGACGTGGAGTGAACGTCGGCATCGCGGTCAGTTGACCTTGATGCCGGCGGCTTGCACCACCTTCGCCCATTTCTGAATTTCACTCCCCACATAGGCGGCGAATTCCTCCGGCGTGTTGCCGATCAGAATGGCCCCTTGGCTGGCGAGCTTTTCCTGCACCTCGGGCGCCTTCATGGCGGCGACCGCGGCGGCATTCAATTTCGCAATGATCGCAGGAGGCGTCCTGGCCGGGGCCACCATGCCGTACCAGTTGTCGGCCTCGATCTGTGGGTAGCCAATCTCGCCCATTGTCGGCAGGTCCGGCAGTGACTTCACGCGCAGCCGGCCGCCAACCGCAAGCGGCTTGATGGCGCCAGCCTGGATCTGCGGCAGCAGCACCGGCACGTCGAGGAACATGATGTGAACCTGGTGACCGACCAGATCATTCACAGCCGGCGCGGCGCCGCGATAGGGCACATGGACGATATCGATCTGGGCACTGGTGCGGAACAGCTCGCCGGCGAGATGCGGCATGCTGCCCGGGCCGGTCGACCCGTAGTTGATGGCGCCGGGCTTCGCTTTGGCAAAGGCGACCAGCTCGCTCACATTGGCGACCGGGACCGTGGTGGAGGCGACCAGCAGCTCCGGCACCCTGGCGACGAGGGTGATCGCCGCGAGATCCCTGAGCGGATCATAAAGAATTTTCTCCTGCAGGGCGGTGCTGATTGCCAGCGCGCCGGCGCTGGCGATCGCGATCGAATAACCATCCGGCTCGGACTTCGCCACGTTATCGGTCCCGAGCGCGCCGCCGGCGCCGGGACGATTGTCGATGATGATCAACTGCCCGAGCAACTCCTGCATCTTCTGGCCAAGGACGCGTCCGATGATGTCGTTAGGCCCGCCAGGTGGGAAGGGTACAACGAGCCTTATCGGCTTAGCGGGATAATTCTGGGCGTGTGCCGGCAACACCGTGGCGCAGAGGGCGATGAGACCTAGAATCTTTGCCAAATTCCACATGACACCCTCGCGTTTGTTTCAGCATCATAGTATCAGCCGGCGTTTCAATCTGTGGGATTTCGCATGTCTCATCCTGAAAGATTTTTAATGGCCGGCCTGATGGGGTGGCCGGGCATGCACTCGCGCTCGCCCAAAATTCACAATTTCTGGCTCGCCAAGTATGGACTCAACGGGACTTATGTTCCACTCGCGATTCGGGCCGAAGGCCTGCGCGCGGCCCTGCGCGCGCTGCCGGCGCTAGGCTTTGCCGGCTGCAACCTGACAATCCCTCATAAGGAAGCCGCCTTCGAGATCGTCGATCGGGTCGATCCGCTGGCGCGGCGCATAGGCGCCATCAACTGCGTCGTGGTTGCGGCCGACGGCTCGCTCGACGGCTATAACTACGACGGCTTCGGTTACATCCAAAGCATTCTGGAGGCATATCCGAACTGGCGGGCCGACGCCGGCCCGATCGTCGTGGTCGGGGCTGGCGGCGGCGCCAGGGCCGTTCTGGTGAGCCTCGCGGACCGGGGGGCGCAAGAGATTCGCCTCGTCAATCGGTCCCCTGAGCGGGCGCAGGCGCTCGCGCGGGAATTCGGAGCGCCGATCGAAGCGGTGGCGTGGAAGGAACGCTATGCCGCCCTTGCCGGCGCCGCGATGCTCATCAACACCACGAGCCAAGGCATGGCGGGCCAACCGGCGCTTGACCTTGTACTCGACAAGCTGCCGGCATCGGCATTGGTGTCCGACATTATCTATGTTCCACGAGAAACGCCGCTTCTGGCGGCCGCACGGTTGCGCGGCAATCGGACCGTCAACGGGCTTGGCATGCTGCTCAACCAGGCGAGACCGGCGTTCCAGGCCTGGTTCGGCGTGATGCCCGAAGTCACGGCGGAATTGAGCGCCATGATCGAAGCGACGATCTGAGTTCAGTTAAGGAACGGAAAGCATGGCCGGCATGCCGCTATTCTCGCTCGACGGCCGCGTCGCGCTTGTCACAGGCGCTTCGCGCGGCCTTGGCTTTGCCATGGCCGAGGCGCTTGCCGAGGCAGGCGCCGCGGTCGTGCTAAATGGTCGCCAGGCCGACACGTTGGAAGCGGCGGCGCGCAAACTGCGGGACCGCGGTTTCAACATCGAAGCGGCTGTATTCGACGTGACCGAACAAGCCGCCTCCCGCGCGGCGCTGGAGGCAATCATCGGGAAAATGGGCAGGCTCGACATCCTGATTGCCAATGCGGGCGTGACCCATCGGGCTGCGTTGGCGGATTGGCAGATGAAGGATTGGGACCGCATGCTCGCCACCAATGTCACAGCGTGTTTCTTCCTGGCACAAAGTGCCGCCACGGCGATGCGCCAGCAACGTTATGGCCGTATCATTTTCACGACCTCGATCACGGCCCGGCGCGGTCGCGCAACCATTCACGGCTATGTGGCGGCCAAAAGCGCGCTCGCCGGCATCACCCGGTCGCTGGCGGCGGAACTCGGCGAGCATGGCATCACCTGCAACGCCATCGCGCCGGGCTATTTCGAGACGGAACTGACCGTTCCGTTGCTCGAGAACGCGGATTTCGTTGCATTCGTGAACAGCCGAGTGGCATTACGGCGCTGGGGCAAGCCCCGCGAACTTGCCGGAATAGCCGTCCTGCTTGCCTCGGAAGCCGGTTCGTACATCACCGGCCAGGAGATCGCGGTCGACGGCGGGCTGACGACGACGCTGTGATGGGAACACAAATTCGGAGTAATCGCCATGGCGTACGTGATGGTGGACGTGGAGGCTGACGGCCCCATCCCGGGCGACTACAGCATGATTTGCTTTGGCGCCGTGGTTGTCAGGGAAGGATTGAACCAAGTCTTCTATGGCAGGCTGAAGCCCATCTCTGAGAAATGGATTCCTGAGGCGCTCGCCGTCAGCGGATTCACGCGGGAGGATACCCTCGACTTCGACGATCCAAAGAATGTGACGGAGAATTTTGCGCGCTGGATAAAGGAAAATACAAGAGGTCGCGCGTTTTTCGTGAGTGACAACAACGGCTTCGATTGGCAATTCATCAACTGGTACTTCTGGCATTTCACAGGTGGGAATCCGTTTGGCCATTCGAGCACGAACCTCGGCTCGCTATACAAGGGAATGGTCAAAGACGCGTTCCAGAATTTCAAGCATCTGCGGAAAACAGCCCACACGCATAATCCCGTCGATGACGCGCGAGGAAACGCCGAAGCTCTCTTGGTAATGAAGGAAATGGGACTGAAGATGGCGCTCTAACGCCCAAGCGGTGTCCGAAGCCGATCCCAGGCGATTTCAGTGCCGGGAAGCCCAAATCGCAGCCATGCCGGATGCTCCGGGAAGCGGCGCACCAAAATGCCGGCACGGCCCAGATGATGAAAAAGACGGTCGGCGGCGGACGCGTGCACGAGCCGAAACAGCGACGTCCCTCCGACAACCACGATCCCTGCCTCGGTGAGCGTAGCATCCAGACGGCGCGCTTCCCCTTCAAGGCGTTTACGCATCGCCTTGGCCCACTCGTAGTCCGCCAGCGCCACCTCGCCGATGGCGATGGCGGGACCAGACACCGCCCATGGCCCAAGAGCGGCAGCCAACCGCGCCGCGATCTCCGGCCTCGCCAGCGCAAAGCCGAGCCGCAATCCGGCCAAGCCAAAAAATTTCCCGAAGGATCGAAGCACCACGATGTTGTGGCGGGCGACCTCGCCGCCCAAGCTGATGCCGACAGGTCCGACGTCCATAAACGTCTCGTCTATCAGCAGCAGGCCGCGGCTCCCGCGTGCATCCGCTAGATCGAGCAATTCATCTCTCTTAAAAACCCGCCCGTCCGGATTGTTGGGGTTAGCCACAACCGCAAGATCGGAGTCCCGGAGTTGTTCGATGTCTCCAACCTCCGTTACCTCGTGGCCGGCAAGCGCGGCGGCGCGGGCGAATTCCCCATAGGTCGGGCCAAGGACGGCCGCTCGCCCCGGCGGGACCAGCACCGCTACCGGCGCCAGCAAAATCTGCGTGCCGGGGGCCGGAACCACGCAATCCTGCGCCGGTGCGCCATAAGCCCCGGCCGCGATCGAGGCCAGGCGGTCGAGCGCGGCGGGCTCCGGCAGCCGCGCAAATAGATCCGGCGACAGCGGCGGCACGGGGTATGAATGGGGATTGATCCCGGTCGAAAGGTCAATGAACGGTTCCGGGGCATCGGGAAACAGTTGTCGTGCGGCGACGAGATTTCCGCCGTGCAGGAGCGCAGGTTCCATGTTCGTCACGCTGGCGTTCATTGCGTTGTTGATCGAGGCCTTGGTGGGCTACCCGGAGTGGCTCGTGCAATCAATCGGGCATCCGGTGACGTGGATGGGCCGCTTGATCAGCTTCCTCGACGACACCTTGAACCACGAGCGCCTGGGCCGCGCCAGCCGTCGGGCGGCGGGAATTGCCTCGCTTCTTGTCGTGATCGGCGTTGCGGGCGGCGTCGCTTATGTTCTTGAGCGCGGTCTGTTCTGGCTTCCGCTCGCCGTCGTCTTTGCCGCGCTGCCGGCAAGCACTTTGCTGGCCCAGCGGAGCCTTTATGCTCACGTTGAGGGGGTTGCCATCGTACTCGAAAGAGAGGGCCTCGCGGCGGGCCGCAAGGCCGTATCGCATATCGTCGGCCGGGACACGCAAGCGTTCGATGAGGCGGCCGTCGCGCGTGCCGCGATCGAGAGCCTCGCGGAGAATTTCTCCGACGGCGTGGTGGCGCCCGCGCTCTGGCTTGCAATTGGGGGCCTTGCTGGCGCCGCCGTCTACAAGGCGATCAACACGGCGGACAGCATGATCGGGCACCGAACCCGGCGTCATGAAGCCTTCGGCTGGGCGGCGGCGCGTCTCGATGATCTCGTCAATCTGCCGGCATCGCGTCTGTCCGCATTGTTGCTGATCGCCGCAGCGGCGTCGGCGAGCCGCACAGCGGCAGCGGAAGCGTGGCGCGCGGTCATGCGCGATGCCTCTCGTCATCGGTCGCCCAATGCGGGCTATCCGGAGGCCGCGATTGCGGGCGCACTTGATCTCGCGCTGGCGGGACCGCGAATCTATGCGGGGGTCGAAATCGAGGATGCCATCATGGGACGCGGCCGCCGCGCCGCGACGGCTGCCGATATCCGCAGAGCGCTGGCGTTGTTCCGGCGCGCCGACGCCATGCTGATCGGGCTCTTCGCGCTCGCCGTGGTGTTTTTCATCGCGCCAGGCTAAGGATACGCTCGACATCGATATGGGCCGCGATGTGCGCCGCAAGGCGGTCAAGCGTGCTCTCGACCAGGGCGTCATGAGCGATAGCCGAAGGTCCCGCGCCAAGTCGGGCGAGCCAGGCGGCGCGTTGGGAGTCATTGCCAAACAACCCGTGGATATAGGTGCCGATCACGCGCCCATCGGCCGATACGGCGCCCTCCGGCTCACCGCCACAGAGGCGAGCGAACGGGCGGGCGCAATCCGGGCCGGCGGTCACGCCCATATGCATTTCGTAGCCTGAAAACGGAATGCCGCCGGTGTCGCCGCACACGGGCTCGAGCCGTTTTTCATCAGACAGCACCGTCTCGACATCTAAGAGGCCCAAGCCCTCGGCCACGCCAGGCGGCCCCTCGGTACCGGCGGGGTCCCGGACGGTTCGGCCGAGCATCTGATAGCCGCCGCAAAGACCGATTACGGTCCTGCCGCGGCGCAGGTGCGCCACGATATCGATATCGAGTCCGGCTTTCCGGAGCGCCGTGAGGTCCGCGATCGTCGCCTTCGATCCCGGCAGGATCACGAGGTCGGCATCGCCCGGCAGCGCCGCGCCGGGTCTCACCCTGACGAGTTCGACGGCGGGCTCTGCCTCAAACGGATCGAGGTCGTCGAAATTGGCTATGTGCGGCAGGATCGGCACCGCGATGCGGATGCGCGCGTGCGGCTTTGGAGGCAGGGCTCTGTCGAGCGCCAACGCATCCTCGGCCGGCAGGAGGCGTGCATCGGGAAAAAACGGGACGAGGCCGAGCGGCTGCCACCCGGTCGCGTGCGCGATCGCCTCCATACCCGAAGCAAACAATGCCGGGTCGCCGCGAAACTTGTTGACCAGGAAGCCGCGCACCAGCGCGGCATCGTCCGGTTCGATCACCGCTTTGGTGCCGACCAGGCTTGCGATCACGCCACCCCGGTCGATATCGCCGATGAGTACGACCGGCACATCCGCGGCCCGTGCGAACCCCATGTTGGCGATGTCGTTGGCGCGCAGGTTGATTTCCGCAGCGCTGCCGGCGCCCTCCACCAGCACGACGTCGGCCTCGCGCTTGAGACGGGTGAAACTGTCGAGCACGAAGCTCATCAGCCCCGGTTTCATCTGCTGATATGCCGCCGCCTTGGCGACGCCGTGGACGCGGCCCTGCACGACGACCTGCGCGCCGATCTCGCTTTGCGGCTTCAACAGCACCGGATTCATGTGTACGGTCGGCGGCGTGCGGGCTGCGCGCGCCTGCAGGGCCTGGGCGCGGCCGATCTCGCCGCCGTCGGCAGTCACCGCCGCATTATTCGACATGTTCTGCGGCTTGAACGGCCGCACTTTGAGGCCGCGATCAGCGAACAGGCGCGCCAACCCGGTAACGATCAGCGATTTGCCGACATCGGACCCGGTCCCTTGGAACATCAGCGCGCGCGCTGCCACGTTTAGAACTCGATGCCGGGCTGGGCTTTCACCCCAGCTGCGAAATGGTGCTTCACCAGGGACATTTCCGTCACCAGGTCGGCCGCAGCAATGAGGTCAGGTTTGGCGTTGCGGCCGGTGACCACCACGTGCAGGCCTCCTCGGCGGTCTCGCAACGCTGTGACGACCTTCGCCAGATCGAGATAATCGTAGCGCAGTGCGATGTTGAGTTCGTCGAGAATGACGAGGCCGAAACTCGGATCGGCCATGAGCTCTTGCGATTTCGCCCAGGCGCGCTCGGCGGCAGCGATGTCGCGCTTGAGATCCTGGGTTTCCCAGGTGAAGCCCTCACCCATGGTGTGCCACGATACCTGCTCGCCGAATTTCGCAAGCGCATCACGTTCCGCCGTGTGCCAGGCACCCTTGATGAATTGCACGACGCCAACCCGGTGGCCGCGTCCCAGCATGCGTAGCGCCAGGCCGAACGCCGCCGTGGATTTACCCTTGCCGGCGCCGGTGTGTACGATGAGAAGTCCCTTTTCGACAGTCTTTTCCGCGACTTCGGCGTCCTGAACGGCTTTGCGCTTCGCCATCTTGGCGCGATGGCGCTCGGTCTCCGCATCGTCGATATTCTTGGTCATTTTGTATCCTTCACCGCGATTGGTAATCCGGCGACCATGAGGACGACGCGATCGGCGCGCGCCGCCATCCGCTGGTTCAGGCGACCTTGCAGGTCACGAAAGCGCCGCGCCAATTTGTTGTCGGGGACGATGCCGAAGCCGACCTCATTGGAGACGAGAACGACCGGCGCCCGCCGGCTGCTGAGTGCCGCTTCGAGACGAATAATTTCGACCTCCAAGTCGGCCTCAGCCTGCATGCGATTTGACAACCATAGGGTCAGGCAATCGACCACCGTCGGGGCTTCGCCCGAAATAGTGGCCAACGCAGTCGACAAGTCGTGGGGCGCTTCGACGGTCTGCCAGTCCTTACCGCGCCGCAAGCGATGAATCGCAATGCGCTCCGCCATCTCGGCGTCGCCTGCCTCGGCGGTCGCCACAAAGGTCCAAGGCGGCGGCAAAGCCGCGATCAAGTTCTCGGCATATCGGCTCTTGCCCGACCGGGCGCCGCCGAGGACGAGCGTAAGTTGGGGCATCGTCGAGTCGGTCACGTGTTGCACGTGAGCGACATTGCCCCTCGCCGTCAATTAAAAATGTGTCAGAGCCGCGGGGCGGAATAGCCAATGTAATTGGAAAACTGCGCTGCCGATCATTGACAAACGACGCATAGCGGCCGTTATGTAGCGGCGATCGACGGTCCCTCGATGGAGGGACAACAGGGAATGCGGTGCGAAAACCACCCCCTCCCTACCCTCCCCCGCAAGCGGGGGAGGGTAGGGAGGGGGGTTTTCAATGCCGCAGCTGCCCCCGCAACTGTAAGCGGCGAGCCCGTACCACAGAGCCACTGGGAAAACCCGGGAAGGCGGTGCCGGGCGGTGACCCGCGAGCCAGGAGACCTACCGTCGATTCGCGCGTGCGCCGGGCGGGGTGCCCTCGGCGCCGGTCGCGTTGCGCGCGGCTTTCCCGCTGCCCTCCGCCGCCTGCGTGGGAGGTAGGAGGGCGCAGACCGCCCAAGCACCCGAACCCGGGGCAGACGCCCCAAGCAGCGGACGGGTGACCTTGGCAGATACCGCGACTCCAGACATCACGGTCCCAAACACGACGGCAAGCGACACGGTGACCGCACTCGCGCCTCACGCGAGGACGGCGAGCGCGATCACGATCTTTGTCTGCGTCACCTGCCGGGGTGGCCGACCGCTCGATCTTGTGCCGGTGCCGGGCGAGGCGCTGGCCACCGCGACCGCGCGGGCTGCCGAAGGGACCGGCATCACGGTGTGCCCGATCCGCTGCCTCGCCAACTGCAATCGCGGCCTCAGCGCGGCCGTGCGGCGCGACGGCGCCTGGACCTACGTGTTCGGCAATCTTGACCCCTTGGGCGGCGCCGACGCCCTGATCGAAGGCGCGAAGCTGTTTGCCGGCGCACCTGATGGACTGATGCCCTGGCGTGGCCGGCCTGATGCCCTGAAACGTGGCCTCGTCGCCCGCACGCCGCCATTCGATTTCGCGGGAGATCGCCGATGATCGATTCGCTTGCCCGCGTGCCGTGCACCATCATCACAGGCTTCCTCGGCGCCGGAAAGACCACGCTCATCCGCCACGTCCTCGGCAATGCGCAGGGCCGGCGGCTGGCCGTGATCGTCAACGAGTTCGGCGACGTCGGTATCGACGGCGAAATCCTCAAAGGCTGCGGCGACGCCGCTTGTCCGAAGGAGAACATCGTCGAACTCGCCAATGGCTGCCTGTGTTGCACTGTGGCGGACGAATTTGTGCCGGCTCTCGATACGATTCTGTCCCGCCGACCCGCCGTGGAGCACATCGTGATCGAAACCTCCGGCCTGGCATTACCGAAGCCGCTGGTTCAGGCCTTCCATTGGCCGGCAATCCGTAGCCGGGTTACGGTCGATGGAGTGGTGGCCGTGGTCGACGGCGCAGCCGTCGCGGAGGGGCAGGTCGCCGCAGATATGGAATCGCTTGCGCGCCAGCGCGCAGCAGATCGCGCGCTCGAGCACGACGATCCGGTGGAGGAAGTGTTCGCGGATCAGGTCGCATGCGCCGATCTCGTCGTGCTGAACAAGCGCGATCTCCTTGATGCCGCCTCGCTCGATCGCGCGCTGGCGACCGTGGCCGGCAGATTGCCCCGCGCGGTAAAGATCGTCGCCGTTTCGCAAGGCAAGATCGATCCCGCCGCCCTGCTCGGCCTTGGCGTCGGCACCGAGGATGACATCGCCAACCGACGCACGCGCCATGACGAGGAGCCGGACCACGACCATGACGATTTCGACAGCTTCGTCGTACCGTTGCCGGAGGTCGCCGATCCGGCCGCGCTCGCAAAGCGAGTGGCAGGGCTCGCGGATACCCACAACGTGTTTCGCGTGAAGGGATTCGCGGCGGTGGCGGGCAAGCCGATGCGGCTCCTCCTTCAGGCCGTCGGCGCGCGTGTGTCCCATCAGTACGATCGCGCCTGGACGGCATCCGACGGGCGCCACGGCCGCCTCGTGGTGATCGGCCTCAAGGGGCTCGATCGCGCCGGCGTCACACGCGCACTGCTCGGGTGAACCATGCACCGGCTCAACACGACCAGCACGAGCCTCGACGAAATCGTCGAGCCGGTCGACCTCAAGCAGCCGCCCGGCGACGTGGTCGTTCTGTCGTTCGCCGACAGCGACCTGTCCGCGCTCGCGGCGGCATGGGCCCTGCGTCTCGTGCATCTTCGCGACCTGCGCCATCCGATGTCGGTCGATTTGTGGATCGAACGGGTGGCTACACGAGCGAAGGTGATCCTCGTGCGCCTGATCGGCGGGCTCGATTGGTGGCGTTATGGGGTGGAGCAGCTTTCGGTGGTCGCCCGTATCCACGACATCAAGCTTGCGTTGCTTCCCGGTGAAGACCGCGATGACCCGCGGCTCGCGGAGGCTTCGACCTTGCCGCCCGCAGAGCTCGACACGCTGTTGCGTTTTTTCCGCGAGGGCGGGCGAGAGAATTTGCGCGCATTGCTGCGCCGCCTCGGCCGCCATGCCGGGGCGGACTTGGATTTAGCCCATTTGGATTTAGCCGAGCCGACGCCGCTGCCGCGCCTTGCCGGCTATTTGCCGGACTTGGGCGCCATAGACATCGACCGGCTCGCTGCGAGCGTCCCGCCCGGCCGTCCGGTCGTGCCGATCATCTTCTACCGGGCGCTGCTGCTTGCGGGCGATACGGCCGCGATTGATGCCCTGTGCGAGGCGCTGTCTGCGCGCGGTCTGGCGCCGGCGCCGCTCGCGATCACGAGTCTCAAGGAAGCCGCGGCGGCCGCGTTCGTTCGCGACGCCCTGGTGCGGCTGCGTCCTGCCGTCGTCATCACGACGACTGCGTTCGCGGCGAGCGGAGATGGGGGCGATCCAACCCCGCTTGATGGCGCGGACGTGCCGGTGCTGCAAGCCGTGATCGCGACCACCAGGCGCGCCGCGTGGCGCGAAAGTTCACGCGGGCTGGGAGCTGCCGATCTTGCCATGCATGTGGTGTTGCCTGAGCTCGATGGCCGGGTGCTGGCGGGCGCAATCGCGTTCAAAGATTCGCTGTCGCCCCATGCCGAACTCGCGTTTACCTCACTTGCGAGCAGGCCCGAGCCGGATCGCATCGCTGCGGTAGCCGATCGCGTCGCCGCGCTTGCGCGCCTGCAGGAGAAGCCGCGCGCTGAGCGGCGCATCGCCGTGGCGATCCCTGATTATCCGGGCGCGCCCGGCCGCACCGGCTATGCGGTCGGGCTCGATGTTCCGGCGAGCGTCGTGGCTCTGCTCGGCGACCTCGCAGCGGCAGGCTACGGCGTGCGCGATGCGCCGGTGACTTCGGGTGCGTTGCTTGATGCGCTCGACAAGGGACGTGCAGCAGGCGACCACCCTCCCCTGAAGGGGGAGGGTCGGACTGCCGAAGGCAGTCCGGGGTGGGGTGGCGGCGACACAGCAGATGATGGCGACGCCGTACGTGTGGAAGCGCTGTCACCCCCTCCCGGCCCGCTGGCGCGGGCCGACCTCCCCCCTCCAGGGGGAGGTGATCCCAGGCGTCGCACAACCGACTACCCGGCTTCTCTATCGCTCGTCGATTATGCGCAGCTCTTGGCCGATCTGCCCACAGAGCTGGCAACACGCATTCACGACGCCTGGGGCGATCTGGCCGACGATCCGGATGCCCGCGACGGCCGCTTTCGGTTTCGCGTCGGTGTCTACGGGAACATCGTTGTCGCATTGCCGCCTGACCGCGGGCGCTCGGCCGAGCGGCGCCCAGACTATCACGACCCCGCCCTGCCGCCGCGCCATGCTCTCGTGGCATTCTGGCTGTGGTTGCGGCACGTCTTCCGGGCTGATGCGCTGGTCCATATGGGCGCCCACGGCACGCTCGAATGGCTGCCGGGCAAAGCGGTGGCGCTGACGGCTACGTGTTTTCCGGAGGCCATCATCGGGGCATTGCCAGTCTTCTATCCGTTTATCGTGAGCAATCCGGGCGAGGCCGCGCAAGCTAAGCGCCGCATCGCCGCCGTCACCATCGGGCATCTGCCGCCGCCATTGGCCGCAGCCGATCTTTCGGGCGATGCGCTCCGGCTCGAACGGCTGGTCGACGAATATGCCCAGGCCGACGGTCTCGATCGCAGGCGTCGCGAGCGGCTGGCGGGCCTGATTGTGGCGGCGACACGCGAGACCGGCCTTGGACGTGAAGCCGGTGTCGATACGAATGCCGATGCGGACGACGTGTTGCGCCGCGTCGATGCGTGGCTCTGCGATCTTAAGGACCTCTCCATCAAGGACGGTCTCCACGTCTATGGTCGGGCCCCAATGGCGCCCGGTGCCGATCCAGCCTGGCAGATGAGCGCCGCGGCGGAGCGCAAAGCGCTGCTAGCGGCTCTTGACGGGAGAAGGGTCCCGCCCGGCCCAGCCGGTGCACCGATGCGGGGGCGGCGTGACGTGCTGCCCACTGGCCGCAATCTGTTCGTTGCCGATCCACGCATGCTGCCCACCCCCACCGCCATGGAATTCGGTCAGCGCGCTGCGGCCGAAGTGATCCGCTGCTACCTCCAGGCCCACGGCGAGATGCCGCGCGCGCTTGTCATCGACCTGTGGGGCAGCGCGACGTTGCGCACCGGAGGCGAAGAGATCGCGCAAGGTCTCAGCCTGATGGGGTGTCGGCCGACCTGGGACCCCGCCACCGGCCGCGTGACCGGCATCGAAGTGCTGCCGCCCGCCGCGATGGGGCGACCGCGCGTCGACGTCACATGGCGGATTTCCGGCCTGTTCCGCGACATTTTTCCGGCCCAGATCGCGCTCATCGATGCCGTCGTGCGCGCGATTGCGATGCGCGAGGAAACTGCAGATGAAAATCCTCTGGCCGCCGTTTGCCGCCCCCTCCCTGTCCCTCCCCCGCAAGCGGGGGAGGGTAGGGTGGGGGCGCCCGCCCGTATCTTCGGCACGGCGCCCGGCCCGCCATCGGTGCGGCCTATCTGGCTTCGGCGTCTCACGCTTACGGGGGCCCGGAAGGCGGGGCGACCCCAATGCCCGCGGCGTTCGCCGAACGGATCGCGAGCGCCGACGTGTTGGTGCATCCAGGCGACGATCCCGGCCGCGACCTGCTTGAAGGCGCCGAAGACGTGGCCTTCGTCGGCGGCTTCGCGGCGGCCGCAGCCGCATTCGGCCGGGCTCCCGATTTGATCATGCTCGACGTGACCGACCCGCAACGCCCGCGCGCCCGTCCGCTCGATGCCGCGCTTGCCCGCATCGTGCGCGCCCGCGCCATCAATCCGCGCTTCATCGCGGGCCAGATGCGCCATGGTCCGCGCGGCGCCGCGGAACTCGCCGAAACCGTCGACCGCCTGATCGGATTCGCACAAACGACTGATGCCGTCCCGAGCGCGCTCATCGACCTCCTTCACGAGGCCTATCTGGCCGATCGACAGGTCCGTGCATTTCTGCTGCGGGAAAATCCAGCCGCCGCGCGTGCCATCGCCGAGCGCCTCGGTGCGGCACGGCGCCATGGCTGGTGGCATCCGCGGCGTAACGACATCGACGCCGATCTGGCGGCCGTGATGGCGGAGACGGCACCATGAATGCGCCCCGCCTCCGCGGCATCTGCCCGGGTCTGTCGGTCCCGATGCCGACTGGCGACGGTTTGTTGGTGCGCCTGAGGCCGACCGCGCCGGTTCCGCTCGACGCAATGGTCGGATTCTGCGAGGCAGCGTGCCAACACGGCAACGGAACCATCGAAGTCTCGGCGCGCGGCAGCCTGCAAGTGCGCGGGCTGACGCCACGCTCGGCGCCACCGTTTGCCTCGGCCGTTGCGGGATTGGGAGTCGCCACTCACGAGGGCGTCCCGGTCATCGCTGGGTTTGATCTCATAAGTCAGGAAAACACGGCTGACGTGGCCGGTGAGCTGCGTCGGGCGATTGCGAATGCGCGGCTGGCGTTGTCCCCAAAGATCTCCATCGTGGTGGACGGCGGCGGTCCGTTGCACCTCGATGCACTATCCGCCGACATCAGATTGCGCAGGGCGGCCCCGGCCCAAAGGACTCGATTTCGCTCGCCTCGATTTTACCCGCCTCGATTTTACCTGGGGCTCGGCGGCGATAGCGCGTCCGCGACTTGGCTGGGATCGGTCGCGCTGGAGGATGTCGTTGGCGCCGTCCTCGGCATCTTAACGATAATCGCTGCATACGGGCCGACGGCTCGTGCCGCCGCAGTTCTTCGCGCTGAAGGAGTTGAGGCGTTTCGCTCGGTTTCGGCAGCCCTCATCGAGCCATCACGGGCGCCGCCGACGCGCAGGCCAGCCGAGATGATCGGAGTTCATTCGGCGCACGAGGGCCCGGTTGCGGTCGGTATCGGGCTTGCCTTTGGCCACACGCATGCCGATGCGCTTGCGCAAGTTGTCCGCGTGGCCGCCGGTCATTGGGCACGGGCGGTGTGGCCGGCGCCCGATCGCGCATTGCTGCTGATCGGCGTTCCTGCGCCGGACGCGCTTCATCTGACGGCCGCCGCAGAGCAACTCGGCTTCGTCGTGCATGCTGGCGATCCCCGACGTCGCATCGCGGCATGCCCAGGCGCTCCTACCTGCGCGTCGGGGTTGATACCGGCTCGCGCGCTTGCGTCAGCGCTGGCCCCAATCCTTGAGCCCGCATTCAGGCCCGTGCGCAACGGTGTCGTTGTCCACATCTCGGGCTGCCCCAAGGGCTGCGCCCATCCAATGCCCGCCGCGCTTACCCTGGTGGGTACCCCGGATGGCTGCGGGATCGTTCACCGTGGCTCCGCCCGTACGGCGCCTGGTCATTACGTCGATCCCGCGAACCTCGGCGACGAGATCTCGCGAATCGCGACGAAGGGCAAAGAGGGCGCCCATGGCTGAGCCTCATTTGCGTGACGCTGCCGCGATCTACGAACGTTCGTTCGCAATCATCCGCGCGGAAGCCGATCTCTCCCGTTTTTCGGCGGAGGAGGCCGAGGTCGCGATCCGTATGATCCACGCCTGTGGGCTCGTGGACGCCGCGAAGTATTTTCTGTTCGGTCACGGTCTGGTCGCGGCGGCGCGGGCGGCCTTGGCGCGCGGCGCACCTATTCTTTGCGACGCCGAGATGGTGGCGCACGGCATCACCCGGGCGCGGTTGCCGGCACGCAATGAAGTGTTTTGCGCGTTGCGTGATCCGAGCGTGCCGGCACGCGCGGAAAAGCTCGGTACGACGCGTTCCGCAGCCGCCTTGGAGTTGTGGGGCGACAAGCTTGCCAACGCTGTCGTGGCAATTGGCAACGCCCCGACCGCATTGTTCCGGCTTCTTGAGTTGCTGGACGCGGGCGGGCCGAGGCCAGCGGCGATTCTAGGCATTCCGGTCGGCTTTGTGGGCGCTGCGGAGTCCAAGGAGGCTTTGGCGGCCAACGAACAGCAGATACCGTTTCTGATTGTGCGCGGCCGCATGGGCGGCAGCGCCATGACGGCGGCGGCCGTCAATGCCCTCGCGAGGGCCGGGATATGAGCGAGACCGCGCGGCTGATTGGCGTCGGAGTAGGACCGGGTGATCCGGAACTCCTGACTCTTAAGGCGATGCGAACGCTGCGGGAGGCCGGCGTGGTGGCGCATTTCGCCAAAGCCGGCAATGTCAGTCGCGGGCGCGCCATCGCGGCCGATCATATCCGGCCGGATGCGATCGAATTGCCGCTGCTCTATCCGGTGACGACGGAAATCCCGCAAGGTGCTGCGGCCTATTGCGACAAGATCGCGGCGTTTTACGACGACAGCGCGGCTGCGGTCGCGGCGCATCTCGATGCGCGTCGCTCGGTTGCCGTGATCTGCGAGGGCGATCCGCTCTTTTACGGCTCCTATATGCATCTGCATGTGCGGCTTGCGGCGCACTATCGAACCGAAGTGATCGCCGGCGTGACCGGGATGTCGGGCTGTTGGTCGGCGATCGGCGCACCGATCGCGCAGGGCAACGATGTGTTCACGGTGTTGCCAGGCACGCTTGCCGAGGACGAGCTCGCGCGCCGTCTGGCCGATGCCGATGCGGCCGCAGTCATGAAGCTCGGCCGCAACTTGCCGAAGGTGCGCCGGGCGCTCGAGCGCGCCGGTCGGCTTGGCCGCGCCATGTATGTGGAGCGCGGCACCATGGCAGACGCGGTGGTCATGCGCCTCGTCGACAAGCCGGATGATTGCGCGCCCTACTTCGCAACCGTGCTGGTGGCGGGCTGGGAGCGCCGGCCATGAGCGGCCGCCTCACCGTGATCGGCCTCGGGCCCGGAGATGCACGCTGGCTCACGCCGCAGGCCGATGCGGCGCTGGCAACCGCCGAAGCCATCTACGGCTATGGCGCCTATTTGGATCAGGTGCCGGTTCGGCCCGGCCAGGCGCGGCATCCGTCCGATAACCGCGAAGAGCAGGCACGGGCCGCCGCCGCACTGGGGCACGCGGCCAATGGCGCAAACGTAGCCGTTATATCCGGCGGCGATCCCGGCGTGTTCGCCATGGCGGCGGCCGTGTGCGCCGAGATCGAGGCCGGTCCGCCGGTGTGGCGCGAGCTCGACGTCGCAATCGTTCCGGGCATTACCGCAATGCTCGCGGTGGCGGCGCGCGTCGGCGCCCCGCTGGGGCATGATTTCTGCGCGCTTTCGCTCTCCGATAACCTCAAGCCGTGGGAGCTGATTGAGCAGCGGCTCGAAGCGGCGGCGGGCGCCGGATTCGTCGTCGCCATCTACAATCCGGTGTCGCGCGCGCGACCGTGGCAACTTGGCGCCGCGTTCGATCGCGTCTCCCGACTGTTGCCAGCATCGACACCCGTCATATTCGGGCGGGCGATCGGACGCGCGGGCGAACGTGTTGAAGTGACGACGCTCGGTGCGGCGAAATCGATCGCCGCCGACATGGCAACGCTTGTCATTGTCGGCTCGGCCAATACCCGCATCGTCGTGCGTGAAGGCCGCCCTCCGCTGGTCTACACGCCGCGGGCGATGGCAGGGGCGGACACATGATCGAGCCACGCCACGGCATCGTCCACGGTTGCGACCGCCTCGACGGCCGGCAGCAGCGGTCGGCGCAGCAGGATCACCGGCAACCCAAGCGCGCGCGCTGCCGCGATCTTGCCGTAGGTCGCGGAGCCGCCGCTATTTTTGGCAACGATGACCTCGATGCAATGCTGCTCGAGCAGGGCGCGTTCGTCGCCCTCGGCGAAAGGACCGCGGGCGGTGATGTAAACAGCGTGCGGAACCTTGAGCGGCGGCATGATCGCCTCGACGCTGCGTATCAAATAGCTGTGTTGCGGCGCGTCCGCAAAGGGCGCGATTTCTTTGCGGCCGAGAGCAAGGAAGACGCGGCGCGATACGTTGCCGAGTGCCTGCACGGCGCCCGCCACATCTCCAACCTCAACCCAGCGGTCGCCCGCAATCGGCGTCCAGCCGAGACGCCGCAGAGCAAGCAATGCAACGCGTGCCCGCGGTGCGGCCGCGGCTGCGTTTATGGAAATCGTGGCCGCATAAGGATGCGTCGCATCGACGAGAACATCGATTTTCTGGTCGAGGAGATAATCTGCCAGGCCTTGGGCGCCGCCAAAACCGCCGACCCGCACCGGAACCGGCTGCAATGCCGGAGCAGCCGTGCGGCCCGCGAGGGAGACTGTGACCGCCAGATCGCACCGCCCAGCCAGGCGTTCGGCGAGCTGCCGCGCCTCCATAGTGCCGCCGAGAATGAGGACTCGCATGTCGCGTGTTGATCTCCTTTCGCCGCAGAGTGCCGTATTGCGGCGCTGGCTGTCCATCGTCGGCATCGGCGAGGATGGCATTGATGCGCTCAGTCCGGTGGCGCGCGGCCTGATCGGCGACGCCGAAATCGTGTTCGGCGGCAAGCGGCATCTGGCGCTGGCAGCCGCGCTGATCCGTGGCGCGGTGCGCCCGTGGCCGTCGCCATTCGATCGCGCCGTAGACGAGGTCTTAGCGCAGCGCGGCAGGCCAGTCTGCGTGCTCGCTTCGGGTGACCCTTTCGTTTACGGCGTCGGCACTGTCCTGGCACGTCAGATCAATCCGGCCGAGATGCTGGCGGTGCCGGCGCCATCTGCGTTCAGCCTCGCGGCTGCCCGGCTTGGCTGGGCCCTGCCGGAAACCGCGCAGGTATCGCTGCACGGGCGCCCGCTCGACCTTGTCCGTCCGCATTTGCAACCCGGCATGCGCGTACTGGCCCTGACGTCCGATCGCGACGGCCCTGTGGCCCTCGCGCATCTTTTGTCCGATACCGGCTTCGGCGCGTCGTCTCTTATCGTTCTGGAGGCGCTCGGCGGCAAGCGGGAGCGAATCCGGACGGCCACGGCGGCGAAATTCGATTTGCGCGAGATCGACGATCTCAACGTCGTCGCCATCGAGGTAAAGGGGGAGCTCGGCGCACGAGTCATTGCACGGGCAGCAGGTCTCCCGGATGCCATGTTCGAGCACGACGGCCAGATCACCAAGCGGGAGATCCGCGCCGTAACGCTGTCATCGCTCGCACCTCGCCGGGGCGAACTGCTGTGGGACATCGGCGCCGGGTCCGGCTCGGTCGCGATCGAGTGGATGTTGGCCGACCCATCGCTGTGCGCCATTGCGATCGAGCGGCGTCCCGATCGTGCGGCGCGCATCCGCCGCAATGCGGCGGCGTTCGGCGTTCCCGGGCTTGAGGTTGTTGAAGGCGAAGCCCCGGAGGTCCTGGGAAGCCTCCCCGAACCCGACGCCATCTTCATCGGCGGCGGCGCCAACGCCGCGTTTGACGCTGCCAGATCGATGCTGCGCGTCGGCGGCCGGCTGGTCGTGAACGCCGTGACGCTGGAAACCGAAGCGCTGCTGCTTGCGCGCTACGCCACGCTTGGCGGCGAACTGGCCCGGCTGGCGATCACGCGCGCCGATGCGATTGGCGGTAAGACCGGTTGGCGTCCGGCGATTCCGGTGACGCAATGGACGTGGATCAAGCCATGATTGTGGCGGGTGTGGGATGCCGAAAAGGCGTGCGGGCGGCCGATATTGAGGCCGCCATCATGGCGGCGTTTGACCGGGCGGGCGTTGCCACGTCGGAACTTCGCCTCATCGCGACATCGGCTGCCAAAGGCGGCGAGCCCGGTATCGCGGCGGCCGCATCGGCAATTGGCGTACCCCTGGTCCTGATACCGCAAGGGGATCTCGCGGCTGCAGGAATACGCGCCACAACGCGGTCCGAGCGCGTGATCGCCCTCGCCGGCGTGCCGTCCGTCGCAGAAGCAGCGGCACTTGCGGCGGGGGGGCCGGACGCGCGGCTGATCGTGCCACGCATTGCGGTCGGCCCGGCGACCTGCGCGCTCGCCCAGACCGAGGCCGGGGTATGACAGTGCATTTCATCGGCGCGGGGCCAGGCGCGGCAGACCTCATTACCGTCCGCGGTCGGGACCTGATCGCGCGTTGCCCGGTCTGCCTTTATGCCGGCTCGATCGTGCCACCGGAATTGCTTGCGCAGTGTCCCGGCGATGCCCGCATCGTCGATACGGCGCCGCTGACACTTGACGAAATCGAGGCGGAGTTCGTCAAGGCACACGACGCGGGCTTTGACGTGGCGCGGCTGCATTCGGGCGACCTTTCCATTTACAGCGCGCTTGCTGAGCAATTGCGGCGCCTCGATCGCCACGGCATTCCGTACACCCTTACTCCCGGTGTGCCGGCGTTCGCAGCCGCAGCCGCGACACTCGGCTGCGAGCTGACGGTGCCGGAGGTGGCACAGAGCGTTGTGCTGACCCGCATGCCGGGCCGCGCTTCCGCCATGCCCAAGGCCGAGCAGCTTGCAAGCTTCGCGGCCACTGGCGCTACGCTTGCCATCCATCTTGCGATTACATCGATTAACCGCATCGTCGATGAGCTTACGCCTATTTACGGCGGAGATTGCCCGGTTGCCGTGGTGGTGCGAGCCAGTTGGCCGGATGAGCGCGTCATCCGCGGCACGCTCGGCGACATTGTGCCGCTAGTCGCGGCCGAGTCGATCGAACGCACGGCGCTTGTCCTCGTCGGCCGGGCGCTTGGTGCAAGGGATTTCCGCGACAGCGCACTCTATGACCCCGACTATCGTCGCCGGTTTCGCGGAGGAGCCGTCTCGTGATGCGATCCGAACGGTGCATGACCGACCAACTGGCCTTCGCGGTCGAACAACACGATGTCGACATCAATACCGCTGTTCGCCACCACATCCGCTGCCGTCTGCCGCGCGGCGCGTGCGACCTCATTGCCCAGCATCACGTTTGCCGCCGCCGCGTGTCCGAATGCTTCCGCGGCGGTGTTGGCGGCCATGATGCGCTGCACGAGGGCCTCCGAGGCGTCGGCAGCTTTGGCGAAACCGGCCAAAGCCGCGAGATCCACCGAACCGCGCTTCGAGTGAAGATCAAGCAACCCCTGCGCAAGCTTTGCCATCTTGCCGACGCCGCCCGCGATCGTCACCCGTGCGACTGGATGCCGACGCAGATATTTGAGCATGCCGCCGACAAAATCCCCCATGTCGATCAGCGCAATCTCGGGAAGATGATGGAATTTTTGCACCGCGGCTTCCGAGTTCGATCCCGTCGAGCCCGCGATGTGAGTGAGGCCCGCCGCGCGCGCCACGTCGATGCCGCGCAGGATCGAATGAATCCAGGCTGCGCACGAATAGGGCACCACGATGCCGGTGGTGCCCAGGATCGACAGGCCGCCCACAATACCGAGCCGGGCATTGAGCGTCTTGACGGCGAGCCGCTCGCCGTCCGCGACCCCGATTTCGACTTCGACATCGCCCGATCCGCGCGCAGCCGCGGCAACTTCCGCGATGGCGTCGCAGATCATCCGACGCGGCACTGGATTGATGGCAGGCTCGCCCGGCGGAACCGGAAGGCCCGGCCGGGTGACGGTGCCGACCCCGGTCCCGGCGCGGAATGTGATGCCGCCGCCAGGCGCGGCGGCGCGGACCGTCGCCAGCACGAGCGCACCGTGCGTAACATCAGGATCGTCGCCGGCGTCCTTGACGACGCCCGCGGTGGCGGAGTCCGCTTCCTTTCGCGTGACCGCGAGCGCGAAAGACACCCGCTCGCCGCGCGGCAGCGTCACCTCGACCGGATCGGGGAATTCGCCCGTCAGCAGCGCCATATAGGCGGCCTTTGCGGCAGCGGTCGCGCAGGTGCCGGTTGTCCAACCCCGCCGAAGTCGGCTGTTGCCGACTTCGGTCACTTTGTCGAGTGGCCGAACCCTCGCTATAGCGAGGTTCGGCTGCAGCGGACGGTCTTGCGGGCTCATTGCGTTGCCTATAGTGCCCCCGATCGCTCCCGTCACGATCGAACGTGCCAATCATGACGGCGCGTGGCCTCATCGTGGCGGCGTCGCGGTCCGGTTCAGGCAAGACCACCGTGACACTCGGTCTGCTCGCAGCGCTCAAGCGGCGCGGCATCGCGATCCGCGCCGCTAAGGCCGGGCCGGATTATATCGATCCGGCATTCCATGCCGCAGCAAGTGGTGCTGCAAGCATCAATCTCGATAGCTGGGCGATGCCCCCGGGGCTGTTGGACGCACTTACGGGGGAAGCGGCGCAAACCGCGGAGCTTCTCATCATTGAGGGTGTCATGGGGCTGTTCGATGGTGTGGCGGGTGCGCCGGGCCGCACCGGCTCAACGGCAGACCTCGCGACCCACCTTGGCCTGCCGGTGCTGCTCGTCCTCGATGTGTCGGGGCAATCGCAGACTGCGGCCGCCGTGGTGCGCGGGCTCGCGGGGCACGATCCGAGTGTGCGCATCGCCGGCGTCGTGCTCAATCGCGTCGGCAGCGAGCGGCATCGTGCACTTGTCGAGAATGCGATCGATGCGGTGGGCATCCCGGTGCTCGGCGCAGTGCCGCGCGACGCCGCGCTGACGATGCCCGAACGTCATCTCGGGCTGGTGCAGGCGCAAGAGCACGGCGACCTCACAGCCAGACTCGACCGCCTCGCCGATACAGCACAGCGCCATCTTGATCTTGACCGGATCGTTGCAGCAGCGGCGCCGCTTACGGTTGCGGCCGCGAGCCCCCGCGCCGCATTGCCTCCGCCCGGGCAACGCATCGCGGTCGCGGCAGATGCGGCTTTCACATTTTTCTATCCTCACCTGCGCGACGGCTGGCGGCGCGCCGGCGCCGAGATCGTGGCGTTTTCGCCGCTTGCCGACGAGCCTCCCCCACACGACTGCGACGCCTGCTGGCTCCCCGGTGGTTATCCGGAGCTGCACGCTGGCCTGCTGGCAAATGCTCATCGTTTCCAGGAGGGGCTGCGACGA
>WNFG01002021.1_pt1 | contig 25903 bp, 29 predicted proteins | sample 5400431 | NCBI WGS metagenome assembly WNFG01 (sample SAMN13153346, study PRJNA577476) | soil metagenome | isolation source: 120 cm saprolite under Douglas fir tree site 2 hole 3 replicate 2 | place: USA:California | collected 2015-04-18 | reverse complement strand
AGCTCCGCGTCCCGATCCACCTTCCGCGGGGCGCCGGTGTCCTGCTCGTGTCCATTCGGTGCGTGAACCGTCGACATGCTCATGTCCCATAGAGCGTGAGGTGCCGCTTCAGCTCCTCGACGCATCTCTCCATGACCGTGATGTCCTTGGCGACCTTGCTGAGCAGGATGGAGCCCTCGAGGCCCGCGACCAGGAACTGGGCTACCCGAGAAGCGTCCACGTCTGCCCGCAGCCGTCCCCGCGCCTGCCCGCGGCTCACCGCCTCCGCGAGATGGACGCGCCAGAGATCGAAGATACCCGCCAGCCGATGCCGGAATCCCTCGTGCACGTCGGAGAGCTCCGAGGCCAGATTCCCCATCACGCAGCCGCCCACACACTTGCGGAGCCGCTGGGCCTCGAGCACCCGATCGAGGAACGCGTAGATCTGGGTCACCGGGTCCGCGTCGGTATCCGCGAAGGCCGGCTCCAGGCTACGCTCGACGAACCCCTGGGTGATGCGATCGATGATCGCGTATCCCAGGTCTTCCTTGCTCTTGAAGTAATAGTAGAAGTTGCCCTTGCCGACCCCGCTCTCCCGGAGCACGTCGTCCAGCGACGTGGACTGATAGCCCTGCACGTGCATGAGTCGCGCGGCCGCGTTCAGGATCTGGTCCCGGGTCGCCGCCCCCTTGGTGCTCCTCGTCTCGGACACCACCGCGGCTGCACCCGCCATCGTCGAAACCCCCCATGAATGTACTGACCAGTCGGTACAGAAATATAGCCGGGCGGACCCACGCTGTCAAATTCCAGAAGATAGTCCTTACCTATCAAGTACTTGGATCAAGACTCAGCAGCTTGAGGAGATCCGAGGTGAGGTCGTAGAGCTGGGCGCAGCCCGCGAGGCCCCCGAGCAAACCCTGGATGCGCTTCCGCAGGGCGACGTCAACCGCCTGCCCCCGCAGGGACTCGATGCGAGACTGCGGCTCCGAGCAGATCCCGGCATAGGGTAGGCGCGAGGTAATGGAGTCGGCCGCCACGATGGTGCCCCGGTCGAGGTCGATCTCGTAGTGCACGTCGAAGCCGTGCACGTTGTCGTGCATGGAGTGGAACAGGTGAAGCCGGGGCCCGGTCACCACGAGACGGGCGACCTTCTTGCGGGTGAAGATGCCGAGCGCCCCGGGCGCGGGGCTGTAGAGCGCGGGCACCATGGGCGAGGAGACCGGCCGCGTGCCGAAGAGCGCGCGTCCGGCCGGACTGTAGGTGAAGCAGGAGTCCGGCAGGTCCACCCACCCGGCCATGTCGAGCGCCCAGCACGCTTGCGAATCGCCAGGCTTGAGCGCCGCGACGGCCGAGGCGGGCATCTTGGTCACCTGCCGGCTGAGCCGGGCCACCTCGATGCCCGCGTCCACGAGCAGCCCCGCACCCTCGCGCGGGCCGCAGAGCTCGGCCAGGCGCCTGGTGAAGCCGCCCACCATCCGCGTTCCGGCGAGGCCGGGGAAATCGGTGGCGATGCCGGGGTCGACCGCGCCCGACAGCACCCGCATGCTCGCCTCCCGTATTTCGTATCCCGGAGAGGGAGCGCAGACGGCGGTCACCTCGACGCACCGGTCCGGATCGGTCAGCCGCACGGTGTGAGTGAGCGCAGTGTCGTGGGTGTTGTCGACCCGGCCGTCCATCACCCGCTCGTAGCGGTCGCGGCCGGCGAGAAACGGCGAGCCAATCATCGGCCGAGGTACTTGGGGGGATCGGCGTCGAACTTCACCTTGCAGCCGACCGCGCAGAAGTAGTAGGTCTGCCCCTGATACTTCGACTGCGCGGCCGCGCTCTTCGGATCCACGTGCATCTGGCAGACCGGGTCCCTGGCCATCGTCATCGCTCCGTTCCCCACGCGCTCGGGCGGAATCGGCCGAGCCGCAGGCTATTGGTGACCACCGATACCGACGACAGGGCCATGGCGAGCCCGGCCAGGATCGGCGAAAGCTGGATGCCCCAGATCGGGTAGAGCATACCCGCGGCCACCGGCACCAGCACGAGGTTGTAGCCGAACGCCCACCCCAGGTTCTCCTTGACGATGCGCATCGTGCGGCGGGACAGCTCGATCGCCGCGACCACCCCCCGCAGGTCGTCGCGCATGAGGGTGACGTCGGCCGCCTCGATGGCCACGTCGGTGCCCGAGCTCATCGCGAGCCCGACGTCGGCCTGGGCGAGCGCGGGCGCGTCGTTGATCCCGTCGCCGACCATGGCCACCAGCCGGCCGTCGGCCTGCAGTCGCCTGATCTCGGTCGCCTTCTGCTCCGGAAGCACTTCCGCGTGCACCCGATCGATGCCGGCCTGGCGCGCGATGGCCGCAGCAGTGCTCCGCGCGTCGCCGCTCAGCATGATCACCTCCACCCCCATCCCGCGGAGCGCGGCCACCGCCGCGGGCGCCTCCGGCCGCAGCAAGTCGGCCACCGCGATCAGCCCGAGCGGCTCGCCCGCGACCGCGACGTAGACGACGCTCTGTCCTTCCTGAGCGAGCCGCCGGGCCGGCTCCGCCAGAGATCCCGGCTCGACCCCGCGATCCGTCATGAGGCGCTGATTGCCCAGCAGGACCCTGCCCTGCTCGACCAGCGCCTCCACGCCCTGCCCCGGCACGGCCCGGAACTCGCGCACCGGCGGCAGCGCGAGGCCACGGGACTTGGCCGCGGTCACGATCGCCTCGCCGAGGGGATGCTCCGAGCCCTGCTCGACCGCGGCGGCCAGGGCCAGCACCACGTCCGTCTCGATTCCGCGCGCCGGAACCACTTCGGTGACGACGAGCCGTCCCATCGTGAGCGTGCCGGTCTTGTCCAGGACCACGGTGTGCGTGCGGTGCAGCGTCTCGAGGACTTCCGCGCTCCGGATCAGCACCCCGAGCTCCGCGCCCCGGCCGGTCGCCACCATCACCGCGGTGGGCGTCGCCAGCCCGAGGGCGCACGGGCAGGCGATGACGAGCACGCCGACCGCGTTGGTGAGCGCGTGGAAGAAGGCTGGGGCGGGGCCCCAGAGCATCCAGGCCGCGAACGTGAGCGCCGCGATCCCCAGCACCACCGGAACGAACACGGACGCCACCCGGTCGGCGAGCCGCTGGATCGGCGCCTTCGAGCCCTGGGCGTCCTCGACCAGTCGCACGATCCGGGCCAGCACGGTGTCGCGTCCCACGCGGGTGGCCCGGAAGGTGAACGTCCCGGTGCGGTTGATGGAGCCGCCGACGACCGGGGCGCCGGGGCCTCTCTCGACCGGCAGGCTCTCGCCGGTCAGCATCGACTCGTCGACGCTGGAGGCGCCCTCGACGACCAAGCCGTCCACCGCGATCCGCTCGCCCGGGCGGACGCGCAGCAGGTCGCCGGGCACGATCTCGCCGATCGGCACGTCGCGCTCTCCTCCGGGCTCGGCCAGACGCGCGGTGCGGGGCTGGAGCGCGACGAGACGTCGGATCGCCTCCGAGGTGCCGCCGCGGGCGCGCGCCTCGAGCCAGCGCCCGAGCACCAGGAAGGTCATGAGCAGCGCGGAGGCCTCGAAGTAGGGCATCGCTCCCGCGGCCATGAACGCGTGCGGCCAGAGGGTCACCGCCACGCTGAAGAAGTAGGCCGCGTTGGTGCCGATCGACACGAGGGTGTTCATGCTCGTGGTGCGGTGTCGCAGCTCGCGCAGGAAGGCGACGTGGAATTGTCCTCCGACCCAGAACTGCACCGGCGTGGTCAGGAGCCACAGGAGGCGGGGGTCCCGGAGCCATGCCGGCGCCCACGGGAAGAGGTCGGTCATGCTGCCGAGCAGGACCGGCACCGCCAGCAGCGCCCCCACCACGAGCTTCACGCCCAGGCGCGCGATCTCGCGGGCCCGCTCCGCCTGCTCCCGCTCACGGCTCTCGGGGGTGACCGCGATCTCCTCGGGGATCGCATACCCGGCGGCGGCGACCGCGTCCCGGAGCTGGCCGAGCGCGGCAGGCTCCGGACCCAGCTCCACGCGCGCACGCTCGGTGGCCAGGTTGACGGTGGCGTCGGTCACCCCCGGCACGGACCGGAGCGCGCGCTCGACCTTGTCGACGCAGGCCGCGCAGTGCATGCCCTTGACCGGGAGATCGAGGCGGGGGGCATCGGACGTCTTCGGGCTCACCGAAGGCCTCCCTATCGCCCGGAGAACCGGGAGAAGACCTCGAGCAGCTCGTCGAGCTTCCGCTGGCGGTCCCGCGAGCTGCCGGAGCGCACCGCGTCCGCCACGCACGTCTCGAGGTGCTGGCCGAGCAGGAGCTTCTGGACCTGCTCGACCGCCCCCTGCACCGCGGTGAGCTGGAGCAGGATGTCCACGCAGTACTTGTCCTCCTCCACCATCCGCTGGATGCCCTGGACCTGGCCCTCGATGCGGCGCAGGCGACCGAGCGCCTTCCCCTTCGTCTGTTCGTCCATCATGGTGTCCTCGTTTCAGACCGCCTGTCGATGCTGGAGCATCCGGAGCACCGAGTAGCCGGCCAGAGCGGCCAGGAGATGTTTGAGGGTGTGCCCGCTGACCACGCGGGTCGCCGAGAAGATCCACGCGTCCGCGAGCTCGGGCACCTTCGCCAGCGCGTAGATGCCCGCGGCGGCCAGCAGCCCGGCGCTTCCGGCGTAGCGCGCGGGCAGCAGCCAGATCATGAGCGGAATGGCGACCAGCGGATAGAACTGCACGAGCGCATAAGGGCGCAGGTCGCCCGCATCCCGCTGCTCGGTCAGGGCCCAGTAGCCCACCGAGAGCGCCGCGAGGGCCACCAGCGGGCCCAGGAGGCGCAGGGCCGCGCGCACCCCGATGCGCTCGGCGATCACCGCGTCGAGGAGGCCCATGAGGGTGATGGCCAGGGGTAGCCGATCCCAGGCGAGGCGCGGGTTGCCGGGCGCCCAGTGGTAGTAGGCGGAGCCGAGCCCGGTCAGGAACAGGCCGGCGAAGAAGACCAGGTAGGGCCATCGCTCTCCGGGCGCCCGGAAGGCCGGGGCGGTTGCCCCGCGGTGGTTGAGGAAACCCAGTCCCAGGGCGCCGACTAGGACGAAGCCCGCGTTGGAGAGCACGTTCAGCGCGTTGGGGATGCCGAGCCAGCTCCGCGCGTCGGCCAGTCGATGGTAGGCGGGGTCCTGCGGGATCGGGGGGATCAGGAAGGCACCCGTCCCCGCCAGCACCGCCAGCCCGCCGATCAACCCGATCGCACCCGAACGCCCCATGTCGAGAGCATATACCCTACGGGGGTAGCCATCCAGCGGTCGGGGCGCGGCTCCCCGCGGGGCCGAGGAGAGCGAGGCGGTGGGCGGTCAGATCTCGGGAAAGAGGGACGGCTGCGTTCCCGCGGCCGCCGATCGGGCGCCCCGTCGCGCCCGGCCGGCCGGGCGCGGCGCGGCCACGCGCTTGGCCTTGCGCGGCTCGCGCTTGGGCTTCACCCAGCCCTTCTGGTGGGCGATCTTGTCGCCCTGCTTGATGACGGTCAGGTCCACGAGGCGCGCCATCGGGTGGGTCAGCAGGTGCAGGTACTTCTGCCAGTAGCGGGGCGAGTACGCCCAGGTCTTCATCTGGTCGATCGCGAGGGCCAGGGCCGAGCGATCTCCCTTGGTCGCGGCCGCCCGGAGCTGGGCGAGGATGGCGGCCCGGCTGATGCGCGACGGGCGGGTCACGGGGTCACTTGAACGTCAGCTCGTACTGCTCACGGTGGTAGGAGGAGACGCCCTGCACCACGACCTTGCGCCCGATCAGCGCCTGCAGGCGCTCGAGGCCGTCGCGCTGGGTCGATTCGAGGTGGTGAGCCATCTCGGGGTGGACCCGCACGACCACCTCGCGGGGTCCGCCCTCGTGGGCCCCCGCCTGGATCTTGCGGAAGATCTCGGCGGCGAGGGTGGCGTCCGACTTCACGACCCCGCTGCCCTTGCAGGTGGGGCAGGGCGCGCAGAAGAGGGACTGGAGGCTCTGGCGCACGCGCTTGCGCGTCATCTCCACCAGGCCCAGCTCCGAGATCTCCAGCACGTTGGTGCGCGCCTTGTCGTCCGCGAGCACCCGCTTCAGGGCCTTGAACACCTGGTCGCGATGCTCGAAGCGCTCCATGTCGATGAAGTCGATGATGATGATGCCGCCGAGGTCCCGGAGCCGGATCTGGCGGACCACCTCGGTCACCGCCTCCAGGTTGATCTTGAGGATGGTCTCCTCCAGATCGCGCTTGCCCACGTACTTGCCGGTGTTGACGTCGATCGCCACCAGGGCCTCGGTGTGGTCGATCACGATGTAGCCGCCCGACTTGAGCCACACCCGCCGGCGCAGGGCCTTGTCGATGTCCCGCTCGATGCCGGTGGCCTCGAAGATCGGCGCGTCCTTGTCCCACCGCTTGACCCGCGGGGCGAGCTGGGGCACCAGCGAGGTCGCGAAGTGCAGGCACTTCTCGTAGGCGGCCTCGCTGTCGACCAGGAACTCCTCCACCTCCGGCGAGAAGAGATCCCGCACCACCCGGAAGGTGACGTCCATCTCCTCGTGGAGCAGCGACGGGGCCTTGGCGGCCTCGAAGCGCGCCTGCACCTGGCTCCAAAGACGGCTCAGGAACTGGATGTCCGCCACCAGGTCCTCGTCGCCCTTGCCCTCCGCGACGGTTCGAACGATGAATCCGCCCGGCGGGGGGGGGAGGTCCTTGACGATGGCGCGGAGCCGGTCACGCTCCGCGTCGTCGTGGATGCGCCGCGACACGCCCACGTGCCGCGCCTGCGGCATGTAGACGATGTACCGGCCCGGGATCGAGACGAAGGACGTCACGCGCGCGCCCTTGGTGCCGAGCGGCTCCTTGGAGACCTGGACCAGGACCTCCTGGCCCTTGCGCAGCATCTCCTCGATCGGGCCGACCGCTTCCCGCCGGGGCTCCACCTCGGCCTCCGCGTCGCCCACGTCCACGGTGGCGGTCTCCTCCTCCGCGTCGGGCGCGTGCTCGGCCTGGCCCAGGTTCGCGGTGTAGTCGCCCGCGTACAGGAAGGCGTCCTTGGTGAGGCCGATGTCCACGAACGCGGCCTGCATCCCCGGCAGCACGTTGGTGACGACGCCCTTGTAGATGTTGCCGACGATGGAGCGCCGGTCCGCGCGCTCGACGTACAGCTCGGTGAGGAGATTTCCGTCCTGGACGGCGAGACGCGTTTCGGTCACACCGGCGTTGACGACGATGCGCTTTCCCACGGCCAACCTCGATCCGGGGTCTCGCGGGAGACCCGGCCGGCAGTTCTGCGGTTAATGGAACTGCCGCATTCGGATCGAGAGCAGAAGTCCCAGGCCCGTCAGCGAGACCACCATGGAGGATCCGCCGTAGCTCATCAGCGGCAGCGGTATCCCCACGATGGGGAGCAGGCCCGTCACCATCCCGATATTGATCAGGATCTGGGCCGCGAACACGGTCGTCACCCCGAGAGCCAGGATGCGCCCGCGCATCTCACGCGTGCCGGCCGCGATCTCGAACCCCCGCATTACCAGGAGCACGTAGGCCACGAGCAGCACGAGACAGCCAAGGAACCCCCACATCTCGGCGAACACGGCAAAAATGAAATCAGTATGCCGCTCCGGCAGAAAGGAGAGGCGGCTCTGCGTCGCGCCGCCCATCCCCTTCCCCAGGAGCTGGCCCGAACCGATGGCGATCTTCGCCTGAATGACATTGTAGGCCGTTCCGAGCGGATCGCGGAACGGATCGAGGTAGACGAGCAGCCGGTCCCGCTGGTAGGGCTTGAGCACGAACCAGGCGAGTGGCATCGCGGCCACCCCGGCGAGCGACAGCGCGCCCAGGACTTTCAGCCGGATCCCGATGCCCACCAGGATTGCGGCCAGCACCGGCACCAAGACCAGGGCGGTGCCCAGGTCCGGCTGGCGCACCACCAGCAGGAAGGGAACCCCCAGCAGCACGAAGATGCCGATGAGCATTCCCCGGGAGAACCGTTCGCCCCGGCCGGCGGTGAGCGCCCACGCCAGGGTGATGATGAAGATGAGCTTGAAGAGCTCCGAGGGCTGCACGGTGAAGGGGCCCAGGTGGATCCAGCGCCGGGCGCCCGAGACGGTGCGGCCCAGGACGAAGACCGAGGTGAGGAGGCCCAGGCCCAGCACGTAGAGGACCGGGGCGGACCGCACCAGGTTCCGGTAGTCCACGCTGGCCACCACGAGGAGGCCCAGCAGTCCGACGCCGACCCAGGAGACCTGGCGCCACACGAGCGACGAGATGCCTCGGCCGGGATTGAGACTCCACAGGCAGACGAGGCTGAGCCCGATGATGAACAGGGCGGCGCCCAGGAGCAGCCAGTCGACGTTTTGAAGCAGGCGCCGGTCGAGCCGGAGCATCAACCGGGCTCGGGAAGCGTCACCTGAGCGACCTTCTGGAGGAAGATGGCCTCGTAGATCTTGCGGGCGATGGGCGCCGCCACGTCACCGCCGTGGCCACCCCGCTCGACGAACACCACTACCACCGCCTGCGCGTCGTCCGCGGGCGCGAAGGACGCGAACCAGGCGTGATCCTGCCCCTTCGCGGAGTCGCTCTTGGCGATGGTCTGGGCAGTGCCGGTCTTGCCCGCGATGTCCAGGCCCGGGAGCCGGGCGGCCGCCCCGGTGCCCTCCTTGACCACCGCGGAGAGGGCGTTACGGAGGAACGCCCACACCACCGGCGAGAGCTCCACCCGCTCCGTCATCTTGCTGGTGGCGCTGTAGGCCAGGGTCCCGTCCGCCTTCGCCACCCGCTGCACGAGACGGGGCTTCCACAGGATACCCCCGTTGGCCACCGCTCCCATCATCCGGGCAACTTGGAGCGGGGTGACCAGCAGCTGGCCCTGCCCGATGGACATGTTCACGGTGTCGCCCGACTGCCACGGGCGCTTGTTCCGCGGGCGCGAGGCCGAGAACGGGACGAGCCCGAACCGCTCACCGCCAAGGTCGATGCCGGTCGGCGCGCCCAGGCCGAAGGCCTGGGCGTACCGGGCCATCGTGTCGCCGCCGACCTTGAGACCGGCCTGGTAGAAGTAGACGTCGCACGACTGGGCGACGGCCGTGCGCAGGTCCACGTGGCCGTGCCCGCCCGCCTTCCAGTCCTTGAACGTCCAGTGCCCCAGGCTGAATTCCCCGTTGCAGTAGATCCGATCCATCGGGGCGAGCGAGCCCTCCTGGAGTCCGGCCGCGGCCACGATGATCTTGAACACCGAGCCGGGCGGATACTGCCCTTGCAGGGCGCGATTCAAGAGTGGGGTCATGGGATCCTTCACCAGACGCAGCCACTCGTCCCGATCGATGTTCCCGGTGAGGCGGTCGAGGGGGAAGGCGGGGCTCGAGGTCAGAGCCAGCACGTCGCCGTTGCGCGGATCCAGGACGACCACGGAGCCGGCCCTGCCCACCATCGCCTGCTCCGCCACTTCCTGGATCCGGCGATCGATGGTGGTGACGACCTGGGCTCCCGGGTCCGGCTCCTCGCGACGCATCACCTGCACCGGCCGCCCCATGGCGTCGACCTCGATCCGCTCGCCCCCGTCGCGACCGCGCAGGTACTCGTCCAGGAGCCGCTCCAGGCCCGACTGCCCGATCATGTCCCCGCGGCGATAGCGACCCTGCTTCATCTGCTCGTCGCTCACCTCGCGGACGTAGCCCAGCAGGTGGGCCGCGAACGTGCTGGTGGGGTACACGCGCTGGGGCTCGACCTCCACGATCACGCCGGGCAGCTCGAGCTTGCGCTCCTCCACCTTGGTGACGTCCTCGAGCGAGAGTCCCCGCCGCACCCGCACCGGACGGATCGAGTCGGCCGGGACGCGCTCCAGCGCCTCCAGGAGGTCGCCGACCGGCATCTTCAGGAGAACCGCCAGGCGCGCCACCACCGAGTTGCGATCCTCCATCTCCCGCGGGATCAGGGAGAGGGTGAAGGCGGGGCGGTTATCCACCAGGGCCAGGCCGTTGCGGTCGAAGAGAATGCCGCGGGGCGCCGCCACCGGGCGGACCCGGATGCGGTTCTTCTCCGACAGCTCTTGCATGCGCCCGCCTTCGAGCACCTGCAGGTACCAGAGCTGGCCGACCAGCCCGACGAACGCGACCGCGGTGACGACCGCGAGGGCGAGCACGCGCCGGCCCCAGGCTTCGCGGCGACTGGCCGGGGACGGGCTCAGCGCCACGTGCGCCTCCGTACCAGCTCGAAGCTCGCCTCGGCCAGGATGCAGAGAGTGCCGATCAGCCCGTTGTAGAGCGCCTGCGGCAGGATCACGTGGAGCATCAGGTCGCCGAAGGTCGCCGGATAGTGGAACATCTGCAGGAGCAGGAAGCGGCCCAATCCCTCGGCGATGCTCAGGAGCACAAGCCCCGGGACCTGCACGAGCGGGTTGCTGACCCAGAAGCGTCCCACCAGCAAGCCCATCCCGAAGCCGGCCAGGCCCTTGGTGAGGGCCTGCACGCCCACGAGCCCTCCGCCGGTCGCGTCCTGGAGCAGGCCCGCCACGAAGCCCGCCAGGCAGCCAGACTCCGGCCCGTGACGCAGGGCGATGAGCACGGTGAGAATGAGCGGGATGTCGGGGGTGATTCCGCCCACTCCCGCCACCGCGACCACCGTCGACTGCAGCACGCCTCCGCCGACGATGACGAGCAGCACGAGGAGGCGGAGCACGGGTCACCCCTCCGACGGGAAGAGCGTGGCCACGTCCTGGGTGGTCTGCCCGGTGACGAGCAGGACCTCCTCGACGCGGGAGAAGTCGACCGCAGGGGCGAGGACCGCGAAGTGAAAGAGCGCCGAGCCCTTGTCCTCGATCTTGATCACGCGGCCGACCGGGAGGCCCTTGGGGAAGAGCGTGCCAAGGCCCGAGGTGACCACGAGGTCGCCCGGCGCGACGCTCGCGCCGTCCCGCGCCATGAACTTGAAGCGGACGGTGCCGCCCGCGTCGCCCTCCACCAGGCCCGCGGTCCGGGTGCGCTGCACCACCGCGCCGACCGTCGACGCCGGATCGTTGAGGAGCTGGATCACCGCCGCGGCCCGGTGGACCTGCACCACCCGGCCGACCAGGCCGTCCGGGACGATGACCGGGGTCTGCTGGGCGATGCCATCGCCGCGCCCCCGGTTCACGGTCAGGGAGCGCACCCACCCCCCGGCCTCACGCCCGATGACCTCGCCGGCCACGGTGGCGAGCGGCAAGCGATCCCTCAGCACCAGCAGCCGGCGCAGGCGGGCATTCTCCTCGCGGGTCTCGCCGGCCTGCATGGCCTGGACGCGGAGATGCTCGTTCTCCTCGTGGAGGGTGGCGTTGTCGCGGCGGACCGACTTCCAGTCCACGTAGTTGGCCCAGAGGTTGAGGGCCCCGCGGTGGATCCGGACGAGGAGGCTCTGGACCGGGGTGACCGCGATCGTGACCAGCTCGCCGGCCCGTCCGGTTCCCCCCCCGCGCGTCTGCACCGTCAGCAGCAGGAGGGACACCAGCAGCACCGCGAGCAGGATTCCGTATCTGCCAACTCTCACCGCTCCGTCACCCTTACGGTCGATCAGCGCGAGGCCGGCCCGAGGCCGGCGTTCAGGCGGGGATCGCCACTTTCTTGAGAAGCTCGAGCTCGTCCAGGACCTTGCCGGTGCCGAGCGCCACGCAGGACAGGGGATCGTCTCCGACCGTGATCGGGAGATCGGTCTCCTGTCGCAGGAGCAAGTCCAGGCCGCGCAGCAGGGCGCCGCCGCCGGTCAGCACGATGCCCTTGTCGACGATGTCGGCGGCCAGCTCGGGCGGAGTCCGCTCCAGGCAGGTCCGAACCGTGTCCACGATCGCCATCACCGGCTCCCGCAGTGCTTCCCGGATCTCCTCGTCGGTCACCACGATGGTCTTCGGGATTCCGTCGATCAGGTCGCGGCCCTTCACTTCCATGGTCATGCGCTCGCCGCCCATCGGATAGGCCGAGCCCAGCTTGATCTTGATCTCCTCGGCGCGCCGCTCGCCGACGAGGAGATTGTAGTGCTTCTTGATGTACTGCACGATCGCTTCGTCCATCTCGTCGCCCGCGATGCGTACCGACTTGGAATAGACGATGCCCGAGAGCGAGATCACCGCGACCTCGGTGGTGCCGCCGCCCATGTCCACGATCATGTTCCCGCCCGGCTCCTGGATGGGCAGGCCGGCCCCGATCGCGGCGGCCATCGGCTCCTCGATCAGGTAGACCTCACGAGCGCCGGCTTGCATGGCCGAGTCGCGCACCGCACGCTTCTCCACCTGGGTGATGCCCGAGGGCACGCCGATGACGATTCGGGGATGCACGAGGGTGCGACGGCGGTGCACCTTGTTGATGAAGTAGTGGAGCATCTTCTCGGTCACGTCGAAGTCGGCGATGACGCCGTCCTTGAGCGGGCGGATGGCCGTGATGTTGCCCGGCGTGCGGCCGAGCATCGCCTTGGCCTCGTGCCCCACCGCCAGGACCGAGTGATCGGCCTGGTGGATGGCGACGATGGAGGGTTCGTTCATCACGATCCCTTCCCCGCGGACGTAGACGAGCGTGTTGGCGGTACCCAGGTCGATGGCCAGGTCGTTGGAGAACAGCCCGGCGAGGAGGCTAATCAGCATAAGGCACCCGTGTGAGATCGGTGGTTTGAGACGCGTAACGACGACTATTCGAACCCAAGGCTGAGTCTAGCATTCTGATTTTTTCGCAACAAGGAAAACCTAGGATTTTCGAGAGGATGGACGTCACCGGCCCGCTCGGCCGAGGCGTCACGAGGCCCGCGGAGACGCTCGGGAAAACCGGCGGGATTCCGGTGGGTTAGGCACGCCCTCCCTCGCCTCGGCCGATCGTGGGCGCGATCCGGTCCTTATAGAGGCGCACCGCGTCACGGATCACCTGCTCGGCCCGAGCGCGCCCCCGGATCTGCTCGACGTCGACCGCCTTGTTCTCGAGGACCTTGTAGTCGAGGAAGAAGCGCTGGATCTCCTTCAGGCGGTGGGGCGGAAGCTCGGCCGCCTCGCGATAGTGCGCGTACTCCGGGTCGTCGACGTGGACCGCGATCACCTTGTCGTCGCCGCCCTTCTCGTCGCTCATGGTGAGCACGCCGATCGCGCGGGCGCGCAGGATGCAGAGCGGGACCACCGGCTCCTGGCCGAGCACGAGCACGTCGAGCGGATCCCCGTCGTCGCAGTACGTCTGGGGCAGGAAGCCGTAGTTGGCCGGATAGTGCACCGCCGAGTGCAGCACGCGATCGAGCCAGAGGAGTCCGGTCTGCTTGTCGAGCTCGTACTTCACCTTGGAGCCCTTCGGAATCTCGATCACGCACTGGAAGTGCTGCTCGATGGAATCGCCCAGCTCCACGTCGTGCCACGGGTTCACGGGGAAAGTATAGCCGCACGCGGCGCTCGGCGCCCCCGCCACCTCTGGCCGCCACGAGGCAATTGTGTGACCATGGCGCCGGTGGACGACCTCGAGATCTGGTTCGACAAGGGGGTGACGGACGGTCTGCCCGTGATTCCTCCCGCGCGCGCGCGGGTGGAGCGGATGCTCGCGGCCAGCGCGCGCGCCCGCGACGACCTGGTGGGGGAGGTGGCGCCCAACTACGGCCGCGCCACCGTCGAGAAGATCGCGATCAACGCCGTCATGGCGGGCTGCCGGCCGGAGTACTTCCCGGTGGTGCTGGCTGCGGTCGAGGCGGCGTGCGACCCGTCGTTCAACCTGCACGGGGTGTCGACCTCGACCCATTTCTCGAGCCCCCTCATCGTCGTGCACGGTCCGATCCGCACGCGGATCGCTCTCAACTGCTCGTTCGGCGTGTTCGGGCCGGGCCATCGCGCGAACGCCACCATCGGGCGCGCCCTGCGTCTCGTGATGATCAACGTGGGAGGCGTCCGCCCCGGCGAGACCTCGATGTCCACCTTCGGCCACCCGGGCCGCTACACCTATTGCATCGGCGAGCACGAGGAGGTCAGTCCCTGGCCTCCCTATCACGCGGGCCGCGGGCTCACCGCCGCCGACAGCGCGGTGACCGTGTTCGCGGGCGAAGCCCCCCACGGCATCTCCGATCACGCCAGCCGGACCGCGCGCGCGCTGGCGGGCTCACTGGGCTGGTCGATGGCCTCGCTCTGGAACGCCAAGCACTTCCCCCTCTATTCCCACACCATGCTGGTGGTGGGGCCCGAGCACGCGCGCACCCTGGCCGACGACGGCTGGAGCAAGGAGGACCTTGTCCGGCACATCTTCGAGGCTGTGCGCGTGCCATACGGCCGCCTCAAGCCGGACGAGGACAACGGGGAGGGCACCAACCTGCGCTTCGTCAAGGGGACCGAGCCGGCCCCGGATCAGCCGATCCCCAAGTTCCCCTCCCCGGAGGAGCTGCACGTGGTGGTGGCGGGTGGCACCGCCGGGCGCTTCTCGATGGCCATCCCGGGCTGGCTCGGGACCAGGAACGGCTCCCGCCCGGTCACGGTGCCGATCCGGGATACTCCTTGACAGGGCGGGCCCTCTCCGTTATGTTTTCTGCTAGGTTGTAGGTTCATCCGGTAGTCGGAGTTCAGAGATTCGAGACCAACGCCGCGAGGACCTCAAGTCCGGGCGGCGTTTTTTGTTTGTCCTCCGATTCAGGAGGACGCCCCCGTCATGGTGACGGGGAATCACCGAGGCGCACGACGCCTCACGAAAGAGGACAGTAGATGGCTCAGGGCAACGTGAAGTGGTTCAACGACGCGAAGGGGTACGGGTTCATCTCTCAGGAGGATGGCGAGGACGTGTTCGTGCATTTCAGCGCCATTCAGGCCCAGGGGTTCAAGAGCCTGGCCGAGGGCGATCGAGTCGAGTTCGAGGTCACGCGGGGCCCGAAGGGGCTCCAGGCCGCGAACGTCCGCAAGGTCTAGCGTCGCACCGGCCGGGCCCCGGACGATCCGGGGCCCGGCCTCCTCTCTCCTACTCCCGTAGACCCCCGGTCCCGGTACCAGAAACGCCCTTGACAGCCGTTCCGGTCCTTTGCTAACCTGCGCGCGTTTTCGGGGACTCTGAAGTTCGGTTCCTTTCGTACGTGAAACGAAACTCGGTTCTAGGGAATGTGAGCGCCGTGAGGGCCTCGGCCCCTCATCGGCGCTTTTTTGTTGTTCCCCCCGATCCCGGGGGGAATCCCCAGCCATGGTGGCGCGGGGCTTAGCGGGCGGCCCATCCCCGCCCAAGGAGAGAGGGAACAGACGTATGGCACAAGGAACGGTCAAGTGGTTCAACGACGCAAAGGGGTACGGTTTCATCCAGGTCGAAGGCGGGGAAGACGTCTTCGTCCACTACAGCGCCATTCAGGCCCAGGGCTTCAAGAGCTTGGCCGAGGGCGACAAGGTCGAGTTCGAGGTGACGAAGGGGCCCAAGGGGCTTCAGGCTTCCAACGTTCGGAAGTCGGCGTAGGCGTCGCCGACCACTTGACGGCCCGCCGGTAGACCCGGCGGGCCGTTTTCTTTTTCAGGCGCGCCGGGGCAAAAAAATAGCCCCGACGGAGGCTGCGGCGGCGATCCTTCTGCCATGCCGCCCCGCTGGTGAAAGAGCGGGTCCGTCGGGGCCGGTGGTTCCTGGATCCTCCAGGGCCACCTGCAACTGCTACAACTGGGCCTTAGGAGGCGACCACCTCACAGATCACCGTAGGGGTACACATCGGCTGGATCACCTCCCTTTCTCGGCGCGGCCCACGCAAGGGCCCAGGACCCACTCACCTTGCCGCGGACGCCGACTCCCGCCGCAAGGCTCGGTCACGCTGCTCCCGGCGAAATTACCGGGAGGGACGCTCTGAGGAGCCTGTGTGAGCTCCGACCGATTTCGGCCCATCGTACATGAGCCCGAACGACCGGGAAAGCAATTTTCACTTCACGGTGATCCGCCCCGAGTTCTTCTCGATGACGCCCTTGCCGATGCCGTCCACCTTCTCCAGATCCTGGGCCTTCTTGAACGGACCGTGGGCTTGCCGGTAGTCGATGATCTTCTGCGCGCCCCCGGCGCCGACGCCCGACAGGTGCATCAGCTCGGTCTTGGTGGCCTCGTTGATGTTCACCTTGACGTCCTTGGCGTCCACCTTCACCCGGACCGGCTTCTCCTTGTCCTCCCCGAGCGCCACGCCGCCGCCGAGGCACCACAGCGTCACCGCGACCACGCCCATCCAACGCTTCATCATGATGATCCTCCTGGATCGATGAGATGAGTTGCTGGGGCGATTGCACGCCGGAGGGCGCGAGCGGTCAATGCGGACAATTTCAGACGGCGCGGCGTATCTAGGAGTCGGCGGAGCGATCGAGCGTGTCGAGGTAGGTCTGCCACTCCCACGCGAGCAGCGACTGCTTCTTGTTGTTGCACTCCTTGCACGCGGCCACCATGTTGACGCGGATCGAGCGGCCGCCGCGCACGAGCGGCACGACGTGATCGAGGGTCAGGGCCTTCGCGCCCACGTCGCGCCGACAGTAGTGGCAGCGGCCGGACGCGATCCGCCGGCGCCACCACGGAGTCTGGCGCAGGGCTCGCGCGCGCGCCTTCTCGCGGCGAAGGGTGTCGTCGTCCACCTCCCGCACGTAGCGATCGTCGCTCACGATCCCTCCGCGGAGACCGCGGACAGGCGCACCGACAGGTCCTCCCACTCCTTCATGAGCCACGCCACGCGCTCTTCGGTGTCGCGCCGCGCCTGGGCGATGTCTCGCGCCCGGTCGCCGTCGCGATAGAGATCCGGATCCGCGAGCGCGAGCCCGATCTCCTGGAGGCGGGCCTCCATCTCGTGGATCTGGGCCTCGACGGTGCCGAGCCGCGCCTTGATGGCCTTGATCTCGCGGTCGAGGTTTTTGTGGCTCTTGCGGTCGGTGGCTTTGCTGTGCGTCGAGTCTTCCCTTTCCTTCTTTGAGCCTTTCATCTGCGGGGGCCCAGAAATGGCCCCCGCACTCCCCCCGGCCGCGGGCAGCCCGGACGGGGTCGAATCGGCCGCGGCCGGTTTGGAGATGCGACGGCCAGGCGTGCCTTGTGGTCGAGATAGTCGTCGTAGGTGCCGAGGTGGGTGGTGAGGTGGCCGCGATCCACCTCCACCACCTGGGTGGCGATGCGATTGATGAAGTAGCGGTCGTGCGAGATGAAGACGATGGTGCCGGTGAAGCCGGACAGGGCCGCCTCCAGGACCTCCTTGGACGCGAGGTCCAGGTGATTGGTCGGCTCGTCCATGCACAGGAGCGCGGCGGGCCGCGCGAGCATCTTGGCGAGCGCGAGCCGGGCCTTCTCGCCGCCGGAGAGCACCGCGACCTTCTTCTCCACCGTATCCCCGCTGAAGAGAAAGCTGCCCAGGATGGTCCGGAGGCGGGAGATCTGCGCCTCGGGGGCGGCCAGCTCGATCTCCTCGAGGACGGTCCGCGTGGGGTCGAGCAGGTCGAGCTGGTGCTGGGCGTAGTACTGCACCTCCACGTGACTGCCAAGCGCCCGCTCGCCCGCGTCGAAGGGCAGCGCTCCGGCCAGGACCTTGAGCAGCGTCGACTTCCCCGCCCCGTTGACTCCCACCAGGGCCACGCGATCGCCGCGCTCGACGAGGAAGTCCACGCCCGAGTAGACCACGTTGTCGCCGTACGCCTTGCGCACCCCGGCGAGCCGGGCCACCAGCCGGCCGGTGCGGGGCGGCTGCGGGAACGAGAAGTGGATGCGGCGCACCCCCGCCTCGGTCTCGATGCGGTCCATCCGATCGAGCATCTTGACCCGGCTCTGCACCTGCCGGGCCTTGCTGGCCTTGTAGCGGAACCGGTCGATGAAGCGCTCGATCTCGGCCACGCGCTTGGCCTGGTTGCGCGCCTGCGCCTCCCGCAGGGCCTGCCGGGCCTCGCGCTCCACCAGGAAGTGGTCGTAGTCACCGTGGTAGAGCGTGACCGAGCCCCCCGTCAGCTCCGCGATCGCGGTGACCATGCGGTTCAGAAAATAACGGTCGTGCGAGACGATGACCACGCTTCCCTCGTAGGCGGCGAGGAAGTTCTCGAGCCACTGCAGCGATTCGAGATCCAGGTGGTTGGTGGGCTCGTCGAGCAGCAGCAGATCGGGGCGCAGCAGCAGGAGCCGGGCCAGCGCCGCCCGCATGCGCCAGCCACCCGAGAACTCGGCGAGCGGCCGGTGCACCCCGTCCGTGGAGAACCCGAGCCCCCCCAGGATGATCTTGGCCGCGGCCTCGAGTCGGTAGCCCCCGAGAGCCTCGAACCGGTGCTGAATCTCTCCATAGGTCTCGGTCAACCCGGGATCGGCGCCGGGGCCCGCCATGCGGGCAGCGAGCGACTCGAGCTCGGCCTCGAGGCGCCAGACCTCGTCGAAGCCCGACAGCGCCTCCGCCAGCACGGTTCGGTCCTCCCCGGTGGTGACCTCCTGCGGGAGATAGCCGACAGTGACCCCGGTGTCACGATGCACCCGCCCCGCGTCGGTCTCCTCCACCAGGGCGAGGATGCGGCAGAGCGTGGTCTTCCCCGCCCCGTTCGGCCCGACCAGGCCGATCCGCTCGCCCCGCCCGATGCGCCACGTGCAGTCCTGGAGCAGCTGTTGACCGCCGTAGCTCTTGGAGACCGCGTCGAGAGCGATCATGGCTACCCCATCGTCTGGACGCGGTCGGGGGTGACCTTGTAGATGACGCGCACCTCACCAGGCTTCCGGTAGGGGTACTTGTCCTGCCCGAGGTACTTCTTGGCGAGCGAGTCGATGTGGGCGTCGGCCCCCGCCTCGGTGATCTCGGCCACGCGCCCGCGCACCTGGAGGTAGCGGTACGGGTTGTCCGGATCCAGGATCGCCAGGGCCACCGCCGGGTTGCGGCGCAGGTTCTGGTCCTTCACCCGGCCCTTCGCGGTGTTGAACCGGATGTGGGTGCCGTCGTAGTCCACCCAGACAGGGGTGACCTGGGGCGAGCCGTCCGTGCTCACCGTCGCCAGGTTGGCAAAGGCCTTCTTCTGCAGGATGTCCTTGTATCCCTCGGGAATGCTGGCCATGAGATTTCTCCTTTTCTCGTCGTTTGATCTCGTCGTCAGGGCGTCGTGTTCAGGCGGGCCCCGCGAGCCCGCTGTCGGTCAAGAACCGCGCCCGGGCCTCCGCCAGCCCACGGATCGCGAGCAGCAGCCGCACCAGACATTGCTGCACCAGCTGCCCGTCCTGGGCGGTCGGGTCCGCCATCCACTGGCGCGCCCACTCGCGCTTCTCGGCCTGGAAACCGAGCGTCGGCGACAATGCCTGAAGGCGCAGCAGCAGGTCATCGGCGGGGAGCCCGGAGGCCCGCAGCCGGGCCACGACCGCGCCCCGCACCGCCGCATTCCAGATCCCGGTCAGCGCCTCCAGCAAGGCCGCGTAGCACGTCCCGTCCGGTCGCTCCTTGAGATGCTCGAGAACCAGCCCGAGTAGCGGATGGGCCGCCGGCTCCCCCTGTTCGTCCGCCCCGACGAGCCCAGCCAGGAGCGGCTCCCTCGACAGATCGGGCATATTTTCCAGCAGGGTCACCAGCTCCGAGAGCGACACCGGAGGCAGGCCGGCCAGTCGCTCCAGGAGGGGGAGATCGGAGCCGCCCGGTGTGGTCATTGGGCTGCCCCAGGGCTCAGGCGCCGGGCCGGGTGACGCGGTCCCGCGGGATGGCGAGGTCGCGCGCCCGCCCCGCGGGGACCAGGAGGGCGGAGAGCAGGGCGACCCCCGCAATCGCCAGCCCGACCACGAACACCCCGCCGACGGCATGGGCGAGCGCCGGCCGCATCTGACCGAGCAGGTCGCTCCCGAGGGTGGCGCGGGTGATCGGGTTGACCACGAGGTCCGGGTGGTCGGCGAGCCGCTGCAGGGGCTCCCGCAGGCCGTCGGGCGCGGTGGCCACCATTCCGGCCAGGGCCCGCTCGAGCCGGTGGGTCATCGCGGCACCCATGACCGCCACACCCACCGCTCCGCCGATGGTCCGGAAGAACGAGGTGAGCGAGGTCGCCGAGCCGAGCATGGTGCGTGGCACCGCGCTCTGTACCGCGATGAGCATCGGCACGAAGATCATGCCCATGCCCACGCCGGCCAGGGTCATGTCGCGCGCCGCGACACCCGCGGTGAGCGTCTCGTTCCAGCCAGACAGCAGCACGAAGGCCAGGACGAGGGCACCCATGCCGGTGAGCACCACGCGTCGGTAACCGATCCGCAAGGAGAGGCGCGCGGCCAGGATGGAGAACAGGACCCAGCCGAGCACGAACGGCATCAGCACCCATCCCGCCTCGGTGGCGGTCGCTCCGATCACCGCCTGGAGGTAGAGCGGCACGTACGCGATGGCGCCGAACATGGCCATGCCGGCGAGCAGGCCGGTGACCGCCGCCGAGCGCACGATCGGGTTGCCGAACAGGCCGAGCGGGATGACCGGCTCCGAGGCGCGGCGCTCGACCAGGACGAACACCACGAGCAGCACCCCGGACAGGCCGAGCAATCCGGCCCCCGAGGAATGGATCCAGGACTCTCCCGCCCCCGCGTTGACCAGTCCCACCAGGAACGCCGAGATCGCGGCCACGAAGACCGCCATCCCGAGCACGTCGAAGGTCCCGCGCGGCCGGGCCGGCGCCTCGTCGCGCAGGCCCGCGGTGATCGCGGCCGCGGCCAGGAGCCCGAACGGCAGGTTGATGTAGAACACCCAGCGCCAGGACACCCGATCGGTCAGGAGCCCGCCCACCAGCGGCCCGACCAGCGAGGCCGCCCCCCAGACGCTCGAGAAGTACCCTTGCATCTTCGCCCGACGCTCCATGCCGTAGAGATCGCCGACGATGGTCATCCCGATGGTGATGAGCGACCCGGCGCCGAGACCCTGCAGCGCCCGGAAGGCGATGAGCTGCTCCATGCTCTGTGAGAAGCCGGCCAGCGCGGAGCCGAGCAGGAAGATGAAGAGCCCCCCCAGATAGGCGGGCCGCCGTCCGAGATCGTCGGCGAGACGTCCCCAGATCGGCATCGACACCGTCGAGGTCAGCAGGAAGGCGGAGAAGGTCCACGAGTAGATCCGGATCCCGCCGAGGCTCGCGATCACGGTCGGCATCGCGGTGGCGACCACCGTCGATTCCATCGCGGCGAGGAACATGGCGGCCATGACCCCGCCCAGCACGAGCCCGCGGCGGGCCCGGGACTCGATGGTGGCCATCAGTGGCCGCCGGTGCAGCCCGCGCAGCGGCACAGCGCCCGCAGGGTCGCGTACGGGTACAGGCTCTCGTGGCCGTCCAGCCAGCCGACCCGGAGCGCGTCCGGCAGCTTGGTGATCTCCTTGGGCCACGTCATCTCCTGCGTGAGCGCACCCTCCGCGGTCGTCTTCTCGGCCTGGTCGTCGAGGCGGAGGCGGTCGAACGGGTAGATGCTGCCGTGATCGTCGGCCCACGTCACCCCGATCGCGTAGCGACCGACCAGGTGGACGTTCTTGGGCTGGGCCGGATCCGGCTGCCCCATGATCGGCAGGAACTTGCCGAGCGGCGTCATGCGCCGCCTCCGGCCGCGGCGACGGACGCGAGGCGGCGCCCGGCCAGGAGGTAGTGGACCGCGAGATTCTGGTGCGAGCCCCACCGGGTGGCCCGCCGGCGGATCGCCGGCTCGTCCAGCGCGCGCCCGCGCCCGTAGAAATACTCGAAGGCCCGTCGCACCGCGAGATCGCCCGCCGGGCAGACGTCACCCCGCCCGAGACAACGGGCCAGGAACCACTCCGCGCTCCATCGCCCGAACCCACGCACCGCCGTCAAGCGCTCGATCACCTCGTCGTTGGACCGCGACCCCAACCCGTCCAGGTCGAGCTCACCCGCCACGACCTGCCGGGCCAGCCCTACCACGTACTCCGCCTTCCGGGTCGTGAGCTGCATCCGCCGCAGCTCGGCGACGCCCGCCCGGGCCAGTGCCGCCGGCTCCGGGAACGCATGGACCGCCTCTCCTCCCACCAGCAGTGCCTCGCCGAAGCGTCGGACCAGGCGCGCCCGCACCGTGAACGCGAAGCTCAGGTTGACCTGCTGCGCGCACACCGAGCTCACCAGCATCTCGAACGGGCTGGGCGACAGCGTCGGCCTGAGCCCGTGGAGCCGGGTGGCCAGGCCGCCCAGCACCGGGTCCCCCACCGCCGCGTCGCGGAACGAGGCCAGATCCAGGTCCAGTCCGCACACGTGCCGTACTTCCGCGACCGCTCCATCGACGACCGCGGCGCGACGGGCCCCCGGAACCGAGACGGTCAGCCGCGCGTGATCGGGGCTTCCGCTCCAGCGCAGCTCGTACCCGCGCCAGCGACCGCCCCACTTGAAGGCACGCCGGAACACGCCATCGGACAGCCGGTTGACCGGATCCTCGCCCCAGAGGTGAAACCGCGACAAGGTCGCGGCCACGTCCACCGGCCCCGGGGCCACGAAGCTCACGTCCATAGACAACGCGGCCAAGTGTAGCAGAGGCGTCCGGGGAGCGGGGCACGGACCACGCGCGGGAGCCGGCCCGCCCACCGGCCGCTCCGCTCAGTGGCGGATGTCGAAGTAGACGGGTCCGGGAGGGAGCGGGCCGGCGCCGTTGAGGCGCTTGACGCAGAAGTTGAACTCGACAATGTCGCTGGCGTACGGCTCGAGCAGGGCCCGGGCGGTGGTGTCGTGCGGAATCGGGAGAAGCAGATGGTCGAGATCCATCCCGCCCAGGGTGGCCGCGATGGCCGAGAACGCGCGGAATCCCCCCTCGCCCTTCAAGGTGACGTCGTAGGCCTTGACCGCGCGGATCCGGTCCGGGTCGAGACCGCGCCGGGTCCGGTCGTCCCACAGAGACAACCACGCGCTGCCCCCCGGCCCGAAGGCGGTGAGGCTCCCCATGTACGGTCCTTTGGGGTATGGCCGGAAGAGATCGGAGACGAGGTAGCGCGGGACGAAATGGTGCAGGGATACCTCCCCGAAGCGCCAGGCCGCGTGGGCGGGGTCGCCGAGGGCGTCGACCTTCCGGATCTTGACTTCCGGATCAGCCGCGAACCGGGTCAGGTCGAGCACCAGGTAGTCGAAGCGCGCGACCGGCTCCCAGCCGAGGGAGGTCACCATCGCCATCGATGGCACGTTGTTGACGCCGATCAGGCCGGTGATGTACGGCGCGGCCTGTCGCTCGATCCAGTCGGCACCCGCCCTCATCATCAGGGAGCCCACCCCACGCGTGCGCAGGCCGGACGCGACCCGCGTGTTGAAGCTGTAGCCGGCCACGCACGGTCGGCCGGCCACCCGCACCGCGGTGAGCGCGACGCAGTTGACGCCGATGATCCGCCCGTCCTGCTCGGCCACGAAGGTCCGACAGCGCGTGTAGGCGGCGGTACGGGCGAAGAAGTTCCGGCGGGCCTGGATCAGTGCGGCGCCGGCATCGGGCGCCGCGCCGTCCAGTGACTGCAGAGCGTCACTGTCGGCCGGGAGGGCGTCTCGGAGCGAAACATCCGCGGTCCGGAGGGCCGGTGTGCTCATGAGCGTCGCCCAAGAATACTCGCCTTTCAGCCGTCTGCAACTCTTGCATGTGAAGGGGTCTGTGTGGTGCAGCTTGCCTATCGGAGGTGGAACGGGACATCGACGACGACGACGCCTTTTCGGAACAGCAGCGCGCCCTTGATGAGCAGGGCGGTCTGGTTGTGGAGCAGGTGCTGCCACCAGCGGGCGGGGACGAACTCGGGGATGACGATGGTGACCACGTGGTTCTCGCCCACCGCGAGGAGATGGTTGACGTAGGCCAGGAACGGGGTGAGCAGCGACCGGTACGGCGAGGTCAGCACCACCAGCGGGACCCCCAGCCCGAACTTGCCCCACTTCTCCTCGAGCTTCTGGGTCCGATCCGGGTCGAGCTCGACGTACACCGCCTTCGCCGACGTGGAGAGGGTCTGCGCGTACCGCAGCGCCGCCGCCACGCCCCGGTGGAGGTCGCCGACCAGGACGAGCACCGAGTGCTCGATCGACGGTGGGCCCCCGTAGTTGTCGAGGGAGAGCTGCCGGGCCACGTCGGCGTAGTGGCGCCGGATCATCATGAAGAGCGCAACCAAGAGGGGGATGAGCAGCACCACCATCCACGCGCCGTGGCTGAACTTGGTGCCCGCGATCACGAGCATCACGAGCCCGGTGGTGGCCGCCCCGATCGCGTTGAGCACCCAGCGCCACCACCAGCCCGGCTCGCGCCGGGAGAGCCAGCGCCGCACCATGCTGGCCTGCGACAGGGTGAAGGAGACGAAGACGCCGACCGCGTAGAGCGGGATGAGGGCGTGGGTGGCGCCGCCGAAGAGGAGGATCAGGAGCGCGGCCAGGCCGCCCAGGATCAGGATGCCGTTCGAGAAGACGAGCCGGTCCCCGCGGGTCCCGAACTGGCGGGGGATGAAGCCGTCGCGGGCGAGGAAGTACGCGAGCCGGGGAAAGTCGGCGAACGCGGTGTTCGCCGCGAAGACCAGGATCAGCATGGTCACGACCTGGATCTCGTAGTAAAGGAGCCCGCCCCCGAAGATCAGGCGGGCGAGCTGAGAGACGACGGTCTCCTCCGCGCGGGGCAGCACCTGGTAGTGGCGGGCCAGGAAGGTGATGCCCATGAACAGCGTGACCAGGATGATACCGAGCCAGGCGAGCACGATGCGCGCGTTGCGCGCTTCCGGCGGATGGAACGCGGGCACCCCGTCGGACACCGCCTCCACGCCGGTCAGCGCCGCGCAGCCGGACGCGAAGGCGCGGAGCACGAGGAAGATCGTGAGGTCCTGGCTCATCGCGGTGGGAGTCGCGGCGGGCGGGGGGACGCCCTCCCACCCGAACAGCCAGCGCACGAAGCCGTAGGCGAGCATGCTCGCGAAGCTCACAACGAACAGGTACGTCGGCACCGCGAAGAGGCTGCCCGACTCGCGCAGGCCGCGCAGGTTGACCGTCGCGATCCCCGCGATGAAGAGCACGCCGATGAGAATGCGGTAGTCGTAGAGGGCGGGGAACGCGGAGGTGATCGCGGCCACTCCGGCCGCGACGCTCACCGCCACCGTGAGCACGTAGTCGATGAGCAGGGCCCCCGCCGCCACCAGGGCGGGCACCGTGCCCAGGTTGTCCCGGGTGACGATGTACGCTCCGCCCCCCAGCGGGTAGGCGAGGATCGTCTGGCGATACGAGCTCACCACCACCGCGATGAGGAGGGCGATCGCGATCCCGATCGGGATCGAGAAGCTGAGCGCGGCGGTGCCGGCGAGCACCAGGACCAGCAGGATCTCCTCGGTGGCGTACGCCACCGAGGACAGGGCGTCGGAAGAGAAGACCGCGAGGGCAGACGTCCGGGACAGCCGCTCGTGCCGGGCCTGGGCCGTGGCCAGCGGCGACCCGACGAACAGCTTCTTGACCGTGCTGATCTTCACCCGGGCAGCCTCTGGATCATCAACGCTAGAGGTGGCGGCGCCCGGGTGTCAAGCATCCGCCGGCCTCCGAGGTGGCGCGCGCTACCGAGACGGGCCGGAATCCTTCGGGCGCTCGGCGCCCTCCTTGGGCTCGGCGGCCGCGTCCGGGGTTTCCACGCCCTTCTTGAACTCGCGGATCGCCTGCCCAAGCGACCGGCCCAGGTCGGGAATCTTCGATCCACCGAACAGCACCAGCGCGATGAGCAGGATCAGCATCAGCTCCTGAGCACCCAGTCCGAACATGTGCATCCTCCTCGAATCGAGAGTCCACCACCGTGCGGCCGGCTCGCCGGCCGCGTGCACTGCGTGGGGAGGAGGCTATGGACAGGGGGGAGCCCGGAAGCGAGCGGACGCGGCGACGAGGTAGGGCCGCGCACGCGGCCGCCACCCTACGACCGCCGCGAGCACGATCAGCGCCGGCATCCAGCCGCGCGCGGGCTCGACCAGGGCCGACATCTGCTCGGAGAGCAGGAGCGGCAGGAAGTCGCCGTCGTCGTCGAAGTAGCTCGGGGCCCACGCGAAGTCGGCCGACTGGACTGCGGCCACCGTGACCAGCCCCACGTGGAACAGCACCAGCACCGCCACCAGGGTGCGAGCTCCGAGCATGGCGCCGAGCCTACGGCCGCG
>WNFG01001508.1_pt1 | contig 25938 bp, 15 predicted proteins | sample 5400431 | NCBI WGS metagenome assembly WNFG01 (sample SAMN13153346, study PRJNA577476) | soil metagenome | isolation source: 120 cm saprolite under Douglas fir tree site 2 hole 3 replicate 2 | place: USA:California | collected 2015-04-18 | reverse complement strand
CGTGGCGACGGGCTTGCCGGTGTCACCGCCGATGCGGATGCGCGGATCGATTTCGATTTCGCCGAGGACAGGGACGCCGTATTCCTTGGCGGTTTTTGCGCCGTCGCCATGGCCGAAAATGTCGATGGGCTCGCCGCAGTGCGGGCACGCGAAGCTGCTCATGTTCTCGACGACGCCGAGGACTTCCACGTTGACCTGGCGAAACATTTCGATGGCTTTGCGAACGTCGGCGAGGGCGACAGTGGAGGGCGTGGTGACGACGACGGCGCCGGTGACGGCGACGGTCTGGATGAGCGTGAGCTGGACGTCGCCAGTGCCGGGCGGAAGATCGATGATGAGGTAGTCGAGATCGCCCCACTCGACGCTGCGGAGAAACTGCGTGATGACGCTGTGAAGCATCGGGCCGCGCCAGATCATGGGCTTGTCGCCGGGATTGAGCAGGCCCATGGAGATCATTTTCAGGCCGGAAATTTGCACCGGGATGATGCGCTTGTCGGCGGTGGCCTGCGGCTCCTGCAACGTGCCGAGCATGATGGGGACGTTGGGGCCGTAAACGTCGGCGTCCATGAGGCCGACTTTGTGGCCGAGCTTCGAGAGAGCGAGCGCGAGGTTGACGGCGACGGTGGTTTTGCCGACGCCGCCTTTGCCGCTGGCAACGGCGACGAGATTTTTTACGCCGGGGATCGGGTGGCGTTCGGGCATTGGTTGGGGGGCTGGGGGCATGCTTCAGTTCCTTCTACTTTCGTGTCCGGCGGCGAGAACAAAGGATAGTTGGCTGCGTAGATGGGGCGCAGCATGCTGCGCCCCTACAAAAAAAGCAGATTCCTCGCTTCGCTCGGAATGACGGCATTGGCGTTCGTAGTGAATCATACGCTTGCGCCGTGGCACTTTTTGTACTTCTTGCCGGAGCCGCAAGGGCAAGGTTCGTTGCGGCCGACCTTGGCGCCGGCGCGCACGGGCTTGGGCGCTTCGGCCTGCGCGGGGCCAGTCTGATACTGCAAATCGCGCTGATGGCGCTGCTGGCGGCGTTCGATTTCGCGCGCAACGCTCGGCAAATGCTGCGGCTCGCTGGCGCGTGCGGCGGCGCTGGCGATGGCCGCGTCTGCGCGTGGACGCACCGGCTGCGGTGGGGGCGTGGGCTGGCCCGCGCCCTGCGCAGGCGGTTGTTCGCCCTGCTGCATCTGGATGTGAAAGAGATAGCGAATCGTTTCGTTGTCGATGCGCGCCATCATGTCTTCGAAAAGGATGAAGGCTTCTTTCTTGAATTCGACGAGGGGATCTTTTTGGCCATAGCCGCGCAGGCCGATGCCTTCCTTCAAGTGGTCGAGCGAGAGAAGGTGATCCTTCCACTGGGAATCGACAACGTCGAGGATGATGCGGCGTTCGAGCCAGCGCATGAGGTCGGCGCCAAACTGTTTTTCTTTTTCCTCGTAGCGTTTGATGACGGCTTCGACGGTGGCATTAGCGAGCTCATCGTGGCTAAGCGTCGCTGGATCCGCGCCGGCGGCTTTCAAGTCGACGCCGAACTGGGCGTGAGTTTCCGCGAGGAATTGCGTGACATTCCACTGATCGGGGTGCTGGTCACGCGAGCAGAAGGTGTCGACGAGTTCGCGGGCGACATCTTCGGCGATGCCGAGGATGTAATCGCGCTGGTCTTTGCCTTCCAGCGCAGAGCGGCGAATGGCGTAGATCGTCTCGCGCTGCTTGTTCATCACGTCGTCGTATTCGAGGAGGTGCTTGCGCGCGTCGAAGTTTTGCGCTTCGACGGATTTTTGCGCGTTCTCGATGCGGCGCGAGATGAGCTTCGATTCGATGGGAACGCCTTCGGTCATACCCAGGCGGTACATCAGCGCCTTGACGCGCTCGCCGCCGAAGATGCGCATGAGGTCGTCTTCGAGCGAGAGGAAAAAACGCGAGGAGCCGGGGTCGCCCTGGCGGCCGGAGCGTCCGCGCAACTGATTGTCGATGCGGCGGGCTTCGTGGCGCTCGGTGCCAAGGATGTGCAGGCCGCCGAGCGCGACGACTTCATCGTGCTCCGCTTTGCACTGCTCGGCGAACTGTTCGTAGATGGGTTTCCACTGATCCGCGGGAACTTGAAAAATTTTGCCTTCGTTTTGAAATAGGACCATGGGGACGGCGGGCTGCGCGCCGTCGCCGGTTGCAGGATCAGCGGCGATGACCGCGGGCGCGGCGGCGTAGGGCATGGCCAGTTTGTTTTTCAGGCAGTGATCGCGGGTCATCTGCTCGGGATTTCCGCCGAGGAGAATGTCGGTGCCGCGGCCGGCCATGTTGGTGGCCACGGTGACGGCGCCTTTGCGGCCGGCTTGGGCGACGATGCGCGACTCACGCTCGTGTTGCTTGGCGTTGAGCACCTGGTGCGGAATGCCCACTTTTTTGAGCAATTCGGAAATCGTTTCGGATTTCTCGATGGAGATCGTGCCAACGAGCACGGGCTGGCCGCGTTCATAATAGTGGCGGATGCCGCTGGCAAACGAGTTGTCTTCCTGAAGAATGCCGCTGACGACGGCTTCGAACTTTTCTTTCTCGGTGCGGTAGACGACGTCTGGATGCTCCTTGCGGATGAGCGTGCGGTTCGTGGGAATGACGGTGACGTCTAGCTTGTAAATCTTGCCGAATTCGGCGGCTTCCGTTTCCGCAGTGCCAGTCATGCCGGCGAGTTTTTTGTACATGCGGAAATAATTCTGGAAGGTGATCGTAGCGAGGGTCTGGTTTTCGCGCTCAATCTTGACGCCTTCTTTGGCTTCGACGGCCTGGTGCAAGCCATCGGACCAGCGGCGGCCGGGCATCTGGCGTCCCGTGAATTCGTCGACGATGATGATCTCTCCGTCTTTATTTACGTAGTCAACGTCGATTTTGTACAAGGCGTGGGCGCGCAACGCTTGGTAGACGTGGTGCATGATCTCGATGTTGACGGGATCAGACATGTTAGTGAGGCCGAGCAGGCGCTCGCACTTGCTGAAGCCTTCTTCCGTGAGCGTGGCGGTGCGGTGCTTTTCGTCGAGGGTGTAGTCGATGTCCTGAATCAGCTTAGGGATGATCTTGTCGATCTTGGCGTACTTGTCGGTGGACTCCTCAGATGGGCCGGAGATGATCAGCGGCGTGCGAGCTTCGTCGATGAGGATGGAGTCGACTTCGTCGACGATGGCAAAGTGATGGCCTCGCTGCACGCAATTGGCGAGGTCGTACTTCATGTTGTCGCGGAGGTAGTCGAAGCCGAACTCGTTGTTGGTGCCGTAGGTGATGTCGGCGCCGTAGGCAGCACGGCGCTGTTCGTCGTCGAGGTCGTGGACGATAACGCCGACGGTGAGGCCGAGCGCGCGATAGAGCGGGCTCATCCATTCGGCGTCACGGCGGGCGAGGTAGTCGTTCACGGTGACGATGTGAACACCGCGGCCCGTGAGCGCATTCAGCACGGCGGGGAGCGTGGCAACGAGGGTTTTGCCTTCGCCCGTCTTCATTTCGGCGATCTTGCCTTCGTGCAGAACAATGCCGCCGATGAGCTGCACGTCGAAATGGCGCATGTTCAGGAAGCGGCGGCCCGCTTCGCGCACGAGAACGAAGGCGGGCACGATCGCAGGCTCCAAGACTTGCTGCAAAGTTTCTTTATAGGAGGTTTCGCCGGGATCGGCATCTTTGAGCTGTTCTTGCACCCCCGTTTTGAGTTCCGCGAAGCGTGTTTTGAGCTGCTCGTCGGAGAGCGCCTTCACTTCCGCTTCGCGCGCATTGATGTCGGCGATAACGGGCTGCAGTTTCTTGATGTCGCGCTCATGCTTGGTGCCGATAAAGCGCGCGATGACGCTGTCGATGAACTTGGCTAAATCCATGAAAGGTTACGCCGTCTCCTGACGGTGTTCTGAGTGCAAGGGCACACCGGCCGTTGCAGCGAGGCCAATGCAAACATCTTATTCTAACTGGTTGGATGCGTCCGCGCCAAGAATCGCCACAAACTGGTTTACAGGCAAAAAAAATTTGTGAGCGTTACTTTTTTCAGCGGGAAACTACGGCTTCGGCGGGCACCGGAACGCCATTCTCGTCCGATGCCGCGGCGTTGTGAGAAAGATTATCCGCGAGGAGGCGGCGGTACTTGCTGCGTTCTTCGAGATTCATGTCGATGATTTCGAAGGCCATATCCTGAGCGCGGTAATCACGCATGAGCGCGGTGGCTTGCAGATTGCGCAGGCCGAGTTGCAATCGCAGTTGCAACTGCGTTCCGGGGGCGAGGTGACGGCTGATGGTCGCGACGCCGCCCGTGAGGCTGGCGGTCTTGATTTCGAGGCGGCAGTTGTCCTTGAGATTCGTGCTCACAGCGGTCACCGGCTTACGCAAGCGAACACGGGTGTGCCGCCGCTGCCGGACAAATTTGGAATTCGTGGCGAGTTCGAGTGGCGCGAGGGCCAAGTCGTCCTTTTCGATTCCACTCTTGGGCAAGAAATCGCGGGCCCACTCCGGGTCCAGTTTTACCAGCGCCTGGAGCGCAGCAATGCGGAGTTCGTGTGGATGGACCCAGCCGAACATTTTTTTCGACTCCGCAACACGCTTGAGTGTCGTCAGGGTTTCCGGCGCGTGGATGCGGCCCAGCGCTTCAATAGCTTTTGCGCGGAGATAGGTTCCGCCCCCTACCGGAAGGTCTCCATCGGCCACAGTGAGCAGCCGTCCCAGGGCTTCGCGTTCCCCGGTGACCCCGATCTCATCAATCACCAGGGGCATCACCAGGGGATCGACGTGATCAAGAAGCCCGAGAAGAATCCGGCAACGCCCCGGCGCACCGCTCGCCGAGACCTGGCGCACGATGCGATCTTGCGAGGCTTTGGAGAATTCCTTCATCCGCGCGGGCAGGAACACTTCCGCCGCCTGCGGATCTAGCTTGCCGAGCAGCCCGGCCATCTCCACGACTGCCGATATGGGTCCGCCACGCACCGTGCTGCGCAAATACTGCAGGCCCTCTTCGCCCAGGTCTGACGCCAGATTCGCAACCTGCTCCGCGTCATCGCGCAGACTGCAACGATTGAAGCGCACCGAGAGGTGCTCCATCGCTGTTTGAGGGATCTGCTTCAGAACGTCTGTCAGGCCTGCGGCCGCCTGTCGCGCCCGCAGCGCCTCATCCACAAACTCGGGAATGCGCTCCTCGATGCCCATCTTCGGCCGCAAGGTGCGAGCGATGCCGGGCCTCTGCGTCTCAACGCCGGCGATCAGGTCGAGCGCACGCTCCATCGCCGGGAAGCAGCGATTCGCGGCCGCTTCCTGGCTCAAACGCACAAATGCCGCGCTGACCATGGTCTGCACGTCGTTGTCTTGCTCAACGCTCAAACGCAGGCCCAGATGCTTCAGAGCTTCCCCAAGCAATTTGGGATCGGCCTTGGCATACAGCCCGGCCAACTCGGAAAGACCCACGGCGGTTCTCTTGCGCGCATCGGCCTCTTCACTTTCGGCGCAGGCCGCGTAGTTCTGAAGAATGCTAATGGCTTGAGCGGCATCCCCTTTTTCGATGAGACCGGCGACGTAGGACTGCACATTCTTGGGAGGAATGCACCACGCTTCGTGCGAGAGAAGCACGGCTTCTTTGCCGCTATCCGGCACCGCTGCCCAAAACTGACGATCCAGAATGTCGCGGTGCGATTCCACAAGCATGCCAGCGTCGGTCATCTTGTCTTCGTGCGCGCCGAGAATCTTGCGGAGGTTTTCGATCTCGTGATTCATGCGGTCGAGCATCTGACGGACGGCGTTGACTTTCACCTCGCCGCGCTCGAAGCGCTCGAGCGCAAAGCGAATGGCGAGATGCTCAGCGAGTTGCACAAGCACGGATTCATCCGGCTTGCCGGCCGGGGCTTGTGCAGCCAAGCCCGCAAGGGCTTGCTTGAGCGTGTCTTGAGCTCGCCCGGGCAATTCTGATATTTGCTGTTGGAAGACGCCCGCGGCGGCGACGCCGCCCTGGCCCGCGCCGACATTCCCGAAACTCGTCAGCGCACTCAGAATCTTTAATATCTCATCCTCACTCGGCTCGGCTGATTGACCGGTTCCTTTCCACGGACCGCCGCCTCTACCGGCGCCACCTCCCGGACCGGCTCCGAAACCCCCGCCTCGTCCTGCGCCCAAATAGGGGCCGTTGCCAGTTGCACCTTCAGTAGCTTGCCCCGCGAAGCCCAAGCCTGAGCCGGCAGATCCTGGCGAACCAACTCCCGGGCCGCCCGCCATCCCGCCGATTCCAGCCCCAGCACCGCCGGACCCGGTGTCCGTAGCTCCTCCCGTTCCCGCTCCGTAGCCGGTAACCTCAGAATTTCCTGCTCCGCCGTCCGGCCCGGAACCACTTCCTTCGCCATCACTTAATCCTTCGCCTGCTAGCCCGGAGCGTTTCGTGCCTTCGGCGGCGGCGATTAATTCCAGAAGTTTTTGGGGGTCATTCAACCACTTCCTGAGCTGGTCCTGATCTTCCCCCAGAGACGCAGCGGCGAGCTGTGCGGCCAAGCTCGCCTCTTCGGACAAGCTCTTCTTGGGTGACCGTCGGAAAAAACTGGATGCTCGCGAGTCCGGCGGCGGAAAGCAACTGTGCAAATTGTTTTTCGGCGGGCGCTCCTTCGAGCGGCACCCCGTCCAGAAGCAGTTGAGATCCGGTCGCACCCAACAAGAGCGCCGATCCCGCTTCCATTGGAATCGCCGTCCGGAGCTCGCGCCATGCGATTTCCATCTGCTCCACGGTGCGGGCATGGTCATACCCGTACAAACGGGCAAATTTCAAGAGAATGTTCAGGCTTCGTACGAAGGCCCGCCCTGCCGTCGATTTGGGGTCTGCTACCATGGCCTGCAACGCGCGACCCTCATGGGACTACCTCACCAGTACTTTAGGGTTGGCCACCGTTCCCGGCAATGGTACAGAGGTTCTATGTGTCTCCGCTGTCAAGCCTACGAAAGGACGGTGTGCACCCTGGACTCAGGGCCGGGGGCGCTCCCGGAGAGGACAGGTGGGGGGAACATCATGTGGCACCCTATCTTGGCGCGGAGTGGAGTTCTCAGCTACGGGTGAGCGCCACTCGGCCTCGGCGTCTCGTGCGATTGCTGACGACGGCGAGCTGCGGAGCGCCGCCGAGTTCCATCAGCAATTTGCGCAAGCGCCCGCGTTCCTCCAGATCCATGTCGACGAATTCAAACGCCATGGCCTGCGGGCGGGCGCCACGCACAATCGCCTGGGCCCTGATGTTTCTGACGCCGTGCGACAATTTTAGCGCCAGGAGCGAGCCCGGCGCCAAGTGGCGTTCGCCGGCCCCGATTCCCCCGCCAAGATTCAGCTCCGGGATCGTCAATCGGAAATTCTCCCGAAGATTTGTGGTTACTGCAGTGACAGTGCGGGTCAGTTTCAGTCTTGCGTAGCGGCGCTGGCGGATGACCGACGCGTTTGGTTCCGGCTCGGATGGCTCCAGTCCCATCTCTCTCCGGTCGATCCCGCTGGCGGAAAGCCTCTCCATTCCCACTATCGGATCGAGCCGCATCAGCGCCTGAGTGGCGGCAATCCGCAATTCATTCGGATAAACCCAGCGCCACACCTGGCGGGCATTGATGATGTGCTGGAGCGTCTGGCTGGCGGTAGAGGCGCGCAGGCGGCCCAGTGCCTCAATGGCCTTGAGCCTCGGATAAGCGCCGGTCTCTTCATCCTGCGCTAGCTCGAAAAGCTTGGGGATGCAACAAGGTTGGCCGCTCATTCCCATCTCGTCGATGGCCAGCGGGCGGATCAACACGTCGAGGGAATCATAGAGCGCCACGAGGAGGCGTGCCCGCTGTTCCGCCGGCGCCGATGAGAGCTGCCTGACGGTCCGGTCATGCGAGGAGCGCGGCCACTGTGAGAGCCGCACGGGAAGGACCTTCTCGACGGCTTCCGGGTAAATCTGGCTGAGCAGGCCCACAACTTCTGCAGCCTCGGCGGCGGGCGCTGTTTGCAAGGACTCCACCAGCCGGTTGACCGATTCCTCGCCAAGGCCTCGCGCGATTTCTCCGAGCAGCTCGCAATCTTCGCGGAATCCACAGTGACCGAAGCGGTTAGTGACGTAGTGCAGCGTAGCCTTAGGCATCAAACCAAGGATTTCCGTCATGCCGTCGGCGAGGTGGCCGCTTCGCAGCGCTTCCTCGATGAATTCCGGCAAGCGTTCCTCGGCGCCGATGCGCGGACGCAGGCTTCGAGTGGATCCCGGCCGCTGGGCTTCGACGCTTTCCAGGGAGGCGAGCGCCTGTTGCATCGCCGGGTAGCAGCGCTTCGATGCCGCCTCCTGACTGAGACGAACAAAGGCCGCACTCACGAGAGTTTGCAGCTCGGGCTCGCGCTCGATGGCCAGCTGATTTCCAAGCCGGCGAATGGCCTCCATCAATGCACTCCCGTCGCCGCTTCCGTACAATTCGGCGAGATCGGACAAGCCGATGGCGGCGGTTCGCCGGGCTTCCGGCGCTTCCAACCCGATGCAGGCTGCATACTTCATCAAGATCTCGTTGACAGTTTTCAGTTCGCCGCGCCTGAGCATGTCTTCCAGGAAGACGCGAACGTTGCGCGGCGGCACGCACCAAGCCTCGTCGGAGGTCAGAACTTCCTTTTTATTCTCCTCCGGTACCTGCTCCCAAAACTCCTGGTCGAGAAGTTCGGTGTAGGACTGCACATGCAGCCCCGCCTGCGACATCATCTCCTCCTGTGTGCCAAGAATTTTTCGCAAGGCTTCGATCTCGGAGTTCATGCGGTCGAGGAGCTGCTTTACCGCGTTGACGCGGAGTTCGCCGCGCTCATAACTGTCCAAAGCGAACCGGATCGCTACGTGCTCCGCCAGCTTCAACAGCATCGGCTTGTCGGCTTTCTCAGTGGGAGCTTGTGCCGCCAGCCCTGCCAGGGCTTGCTGCAGCGTGTATTGCGCACGGACAGGCATAGCACTCAGACGCGATTGGAAAGTAGGGACGTCCATTCGGGCGTCTGGATCTTTCCGGGATTTCCCTAACTGCGCGAAAAGGGTGAGCATCGCCCGGACATCATCCTCGGCGACGGCCAGCCCGCCGCCGGCCCCGCCTCCAAGACTGCCTAACCCTCCGCCTCCGCCACCACCTCCGCCTTTCTCCCTAAGTAGCGCCGATGCGGTCTGCCACTTTCCAGGAGATGGGCTCTCTCCCCCGCCACCGGTTCCGCCGGCGCCAATTCCTCGACCTCCACCGCCACCGATCCCTGTGCCACCTCCTAAGCCACCCCCCGCGCCTCCCGTTCCCGCACCACCGCCGAATCCCCCGCCGCCGATTCCTCCGCCTTCACCTACACTTGTACCTCCACCTCCAAACCCACCTCCGCCGCCTGCGCCGCCGCCACCGCCCGCGTCTCCTCCACCCCCAGTACCACCGCCTCCCGCGGCGGATCCCCCTCCTTTACCGACACCTCCCCCGGAACCTCCTCCTCCGGGTGATCCGCCTGATTCCCATAAGCTTCCGCCAGGTCCGCCGCCGGCCCCGCCTGAGCCCGATCCACCCGCGCCCGTTCCTCCGCCGCCAGGTACCCCACCAGGGCCAAACCCAGGCAGGCCTCCGCCCCCCCCTGCACCACCTCCGCCGCGGGAACTCTCCGCGGCGAGAATCATTTGCAAGAGTTTGTTGGGGTCTTCAAAGAAATCCCTGAATTTGTCGCCCGACGCTCCGAGGGCTTTTGCGGTGAGTTGAGCAGCGACCTTGATGCCGGCTATGGAAGAGTCTTCCGCAACATAGCGAATCTCATTGACCTTGATGCTCGTCTCGCCGGCGAGCGCGCTTTTCAATTGTTCGGCAAGCGAGGAAGGCTTGGCATTGCCACTCGGAAAGGCGCGGACAAATCGTGCGAATTGCGGCTGGGTGAGAGTCGGAGAGAAGTGAATGCTGGCGATCCCGGAACTCATCAACAATTGCGCGAAGCTGCGTTCGCCGGCAGCGGAGCCGAGCGGCACACCGTCCAGCAAGATCTGGGTTCCCGACGCGCCGAGCAGAAGGCCGCTGCCCCCGCTTTCGTCTAAGGCGTTTCGCAATTCTTCCCAGGTGGTATCAAATTGCGCAGTGGTGCGCACGTGTCCGAACTCGTACAAACGAGCGAACTTGAGCAGAATGTTCAGGCTGCGGACAAAAGCCCGCGCGCCCCCACGTGATTCCGGGCTCATAGATGTCGGCGAGGAAGCCGGTTCCTCCCCATGCTCCTTCTACACTAGAATCGTCGCGCAGGATAGACAAGACTCGCAGGACGCGTTGTGGCTATCTCAATAACAGACCGCCGCTGACGAAGGGCTTGTTCTGCGCGGGTTCCCGAACCGGCAATGTGAACGCGGCTCAAGAATTCCTCGTCACCTATGTTGCTACTCCATGTCGAAGGCTTTACAATATCCGCGCAATGATCGCTTTTCCCTTCCGGCGTCAATCGCACCCTCCAGGCGAGCCAAAGTACTGCAAGATTTGAGAGTACAGTAATCAATTATGCCGGACCAGCCCCCAGCCGACCGCTATAAGCCAGAAATGCCGGAGATACCTGGCGTCTCTGGATCGGGACCGCGCAGCGCCTTGCTGAGAAACCCTGCGGTCCGACTCGTCGTTGGTCTCCTGGCGTTGCTGATGGTGGTCTTCTTGGGCGCGCGGTGGGTGCTGCGCCCGAGGCACACCGAACCCCTTACGGCCGAGGCGCCTCCACAGATCGAGGTCCCCGCGCCGGCGCCCGATTCCGATGCCGCGCTGCCCCGCGTGACGGAACAGGAACCACGCGTCGCAACGGTGGCCGAGATGAGCCAGCCCTGGTCCTCGAAGCAATTCTTCATGCGCAACCGTCTGACCGGGGAGGACATCCCGGCGATGCTGATTCGCCTGCCCAGTAGCTCGGCCTCGCAGCCCGGCGCCTATTGGGCCTTTTCGCTGAAGGCTCCGTACGGAAATTGTCAGCTTGAATACATCCCGGATACTTCCAAGCTGAAGAGCGACTATGGATTCCGTGTGCCTAAACATCCCATGGTGGGTAACCCTTGTAACGGCACGCTGTTCGATCCTCTCAGGCAGACCACTATGCCGGGGAATGTCTGGGTCCGCGGCGCCATCGTGCAAGGCTCGGATCTGCGTCCCCCGCTCGGGATCGAAGTCCAGATCCAGGAAAAAAACATTCTTGCCATTCGCATGGAATGAGATCGGGCTTTTCTTGTTTCCGAGGTTTTGTTAACAGAAATAATCTAGGGCAGAGTTTCCGTCCTTCAATTTGAGCCATTCTGGGAAGCCGGGATGCCTTGCTAGTCCGAACTGTTGGTTGTGGAGCCCTGAACGTGTTATCGCAGAGGCGCGGCGGAACACCGTGCCCAACTCGCGGTTGCAATCGGAAGATAAACCGCGGAGAATTTGAAGTGGGGCAGCGCTATTTCCGATTGCCGCATCGTAATGAGAAGAGGATTTCCCGATAACGCGGCAGCAGCAGCCCATTCGCGGTTGTATTGCTCTCCGGCCCGCCAACAATCATTCTGGCTGTACTTGTGGAGGATATATGCGTAGAACACGAATTCTTGGCCTAGCCCTGATACTGGCCCTCAGTGTTGGCGTCTCCTGCTCCAAATTTGGCAAACGCGGCGATGACGCCATCGCCACGGACATCAAGGCGCAGATGTTTTCTGAACCATCGTTGAAGTCTGCGAGCGTGGATGTCGCCGCTAAGGACGGGGTTGTGACCCTGACCGGCCAGGTGCCCGACGACGCGGCACGCCTCGCGGCTTACAAGATTGCGACCGCCACGCCGGGCGTGACGAAAGTCAACGACCAGATGAACGTCGCCTCCGCGCAATCCGCACTGCCTGGAGTTGAGCCAGCGACTGGAGCGACTGTCGAGCCTGCAAAGCCCGCTGCGAAACCCAAGGCTCCGCGCCCGAGACACTCGGCAGCGTCACAGGAACCTGCGGTAGCCTCCGCAGCGCCGGCAAATGACCAGCCTGCACCGGTTGCAGCGGCTCCGGCTTACACACCGGCACCGCCGCCACCTCCGCAGCCGGTCACCGTCACCGTTCCGGCCAACACCGTGCTGACTGTCCGCACCATTGATCCAATCGATTCGGCAACGAATCACGCAGGCGAAGTGTTCAAGGCTTCGCTCGATGCGCCGATCGTTGTCGACAACAGGGTCGTCGTGCCTTCCGGCGCGGACGCCTACCTCAAACTGATCAACGCTAGTTCCGCCGGCCACATTTCCGGCCGCAGCGAACTCTCGCTGGCCTTGACCAGTGTCGTTTTCCAAGGCAGAACCTACAACGTCGAGACCAGCGACGTGAAACAGTCCGGCGCATCCCGCGGCAAGCGCAGCGCCGCAACCATCGGCGGCGGCGCAGCCCTTGGGGCTCTGATCGGCGCAGTTGCCGGCGGCGGCAAAGGCGCTGCGATCGGCGCTGCGGTCGGTGGAGGCGCGGGAACGGGCGTCCAAGTCCTCACCAAGGGCCAGCAAGTGAAAATCCCTTCGGAGACGCGCCTTGATTTCACGTTGCAACAGCCTCTCGAAATAACCTATCTGCCAGGAAAGAGAACTCGTCAGCGCGGCGGCGACCAACCGCCTGCCCAGCAGTAAATGCCAGCTTCCCGGCCGCCAGGGTAACGGTAAACGGCAGTTCAAACACGCAGATGCCGCAGATTCCTCCTTAGAGGGGCAGACTCCGGTCTGCCCCTCTTTTTCTGGCTGCGTAGCTCTGTGCGCCCGAAAGTTAGGGCTGCGTATCATGCTTCCTTCACGGATTCATTTCATGGTCGACAAGGCGAGCAGCAAGGAGTAATCGCCCACGAAGGAATAACCCACCGGTCAGAGCTTCTGCCAATTTGTCTCTGTCAAAGCAGCGGGTGAATAACGTCCAAGCAGTTCGGTCAATTCCTGCGGCCGAATTGGTTTCGTAATGTAGTCATCCATTCCGGCCTCAAGACAGCGCTCTCTGTCTCCCGCCATCGCGTGAGCCGTCATTGCGACGACCGGCAGGTGATTACCGGACATTTTCTCTTTCTCCCGAATTGCCGCTGTCGCTTCAAAGCCGTCCATCTCGGGCATCTGAACGTCCATAAGCGCCAAGTCAAATGAGTCTTTTTCTAAGGCCGCCAATGCTTCCTTGCCGTTTCCAGCCACTGTCACCGTGTGTCCGCGCTTCTCGAGTAGCCGGACCGCGAGCACTTGGTTTACGGCGTTATCCTCGACTAGCAGGATGCGCAGGTGATGGCTATTCTCACGGAGAGAGTGGCGCGTGACCAGGACAGGAGGAGCCTCCTTTATTTGTCTGCTACCCAACGCGGTCAAAATGGCGTCCAATAATTCTCCCTGCCGAACCGGCTTCGTCAAATAGGCTGCCACGCCTATTTCGCGGCAGCGTTTGGCGTCCCCACGTTGACCGGAGGAGCTTAACATCATGATCGTGGCCGTTCCCCATTCTGGGTTCCTCTTAATACACTCGGCCAACGCGAATCCGTCCATTTCGGGCATTTGAGCGTCGAGAACTATGAGAGGGAAGTTTTTTCCTAAGCCGTGGGCTTCTCTCAAGCAAATTATCGCCTTTGCTCCACTTTCCACTGCCGTGGGCTTGGTGCGCCAATTGGCAAGCATCTTTAACAAGATTTGCCGGTTTGTTGCGTTGTCATCTACGACCAGCACTGGCATCTCACGCAAGGTCGCCGAATCCCGGGGCACTATGGTTCTCCCTGGCACCTTCTGTAACCCAAAGTGGGCACTGAAGTGGAAGCGGCTACCCTTACCTAGCTCACTTTCCACCCAAATCCGTCCGTGCATCAATACGACCAGCCGAGAGGAAATGGTCAGACCCAATCCCGTGCCGCCATAGGTGCGACTCATGGATCCGTCAGCTTGTGTAAAGGCCTCGAAGATCGCGGTTTGTTTCTCGGCAGGAATTCCGATTCCCGTATCCGAAACTGTGAAGTGGAGTTGGATATCATCATTGGTCCGCCAATCTGCCTTGACGTAGAGAATCACCTCGCCGCTCTCCGTGAACTTGATTGCGTTGCCCACCAAATTCACAATGACCTGTCTCAACCGCCCCGGATCCCCCACGAGCGCGTCCGGAACGTCGGGCTGAAGCTCATAAGCAAGCTCCAGCCCCTTCTGATGGGCGCGGAGACTCAGTGTTTTCATCGTGTCGCTAATCGCGTCTCCGAAATTGAAGTCAATCGCTTCAATTTCCAGCTTGCCGGCCTCGATTTTGGAATAATCCAGGATGTCATTGATCAGCGAAAGCAAGGCATCAGCGGACAACTTCGCCATGTTCAAGTACTCGCGTTGTTCGGAGTCCAGTTCAGTATCGAGAACCAATTCCGTCATTCCCATGATTCCGTTCATCGGCGTACGGATTTCGTGGCTCATATTCGCAAGGAACTCGCTCTTGGCCCGGCTGGAGGCTTCTGCTGCTTCCTTCGCGCGCTGCATGGCGTCTTCCGCGCGCTTCCGCACCGAAATATCTTGATAGATGCCTATTGAACCAACCACCTCGCCCTTCACGACCAGGGGGACACCGTGAAGTTCAACGTCTACTAGGCTCCCGTCTTTTCTTTTGCGTCGTGTCGCCAGGTTGGCAGGTGTTCCGCCAAGTGTCCCACGAGAAATGGTGCGGGCTTCCAATAACAAATCACCGTCGGCAAGCAGCCCATCCGCTGGTTTCCCGATCACTTCCTGGCGCGTCCATTGGAAAAGGCGCTCAAACGCCGGATTGCATAGTTGAACCCTTTCTGCGGAGTCCAGCACCATAATGGCAAGCGGGCTGTTTTCGATGAGGGCATTGAGATAAGAGGTTCGCTCTTCGACTCTTCTTTCGAGATCATCATGCGCTTTCTGTATGGCGACATCCCGCTGTTGGATCCGGTCGAGCATGCTGTTGAACTGGTCAAACAAGACCCCGATTTCGTCCTGGCTTCTCTTAGTGGCACGAATAGAATAGTTTTCATGCGCGGAGACCGCCGACGCGGTCTCTGCCAGCTCCCGGATCGGCCCCGAAATCACGCGCTGCAGCCGGTAAGACAACAGAAAAGCAACGGCCAGCGAACCCAGTAATACAATGAAATCGATCACTACGAATCGCAGTAGTCGGTCATGAAGGTCCCGCAGGTCTGCCTCAATGTAAATCGTGCCGATGGAATCACCATTCAGAACTATGCTCTGGAACAAAACCATGTTCTGTGCGACGACCTTGCTTCCATCTCCCTGGGCTGGAGGAGGGGAAAAATCGACTTGGGTCAGGTCCCGGCTGTATATCGCAAAGACTTTGCCAGCGGAGTCGTAAATGCAGGCATGGATGACGTGCTGTTTGGCCTGCAAGGCACTCAGGATCTCCCGTGCCGATCTCGAATCGTGGAAGGTAAGCGCGGCGGTGCTGTTCGATCCGATCATTTTCGCGGAAGCAATCAGATCATTTGTCTTCGCAAGGAGGAAAGTGGTCCGGTCGTAGATGGTGAATGCTGCGGAGGCTACGAACAAGGCCACGCCACAGGCGACTATAACAATCCCTTGAAGCTTATGACTGATGGATAGGTTTCGGTACAACCGCATCTTAGTTCCCCCTTGGATGGCCGCCGTCGCGGACGATTCTGGCCAGCGCGAGCAGTTTGGAACTAACTTGTAGTCGAGCCCTTTGAACCGCGTCCACGTTGACGGCGAAACGCAACTTGTTATTTTCGAGAAAGAACTGAATCGTGCCGCCGCGCTCCGCAAAACCCTCGCCCTCCCCGACCACGAGCACACTCGCACCCCTCACGCTGTTTGATACCTCGGATAGATGCTTATCTTCTCTGTCGCTAACGAAAACAAGCTGACACGTCTTCAAGTCCGGCAGCTCATTGATTCGTCGGGCCAGGAGCTCACGATTATTGATTGCTTTTCCCCGAATGACCTCCTCGAGAGCGCTGCCAAAAGGGTCGTATCTGAACACGCAGAGAGTGATCGGAGTTTTTTCACTTTGAAATGCGTCCGGGGGCCATTCGATGAATTTTGCGAAGTTAAAAAGGAATGCCGCTTTGACCTGATACTCGACCGATGGACTGGCTTGTGGCTGGATATAAGTTGCGCCAGACAGCGCTAGGAGAGCCATGGTGCAGACTCGCGTACGAAAGCGCGGAGTCCGCAACCAGCGGCATCCCCATCTCCTGTGCCGCAATTTCACTCGTAATCGGTTCGCGTGCTTCACAACTATTTGCTCAGCGATCAAAATTGCCAAGTGAGCTTCGCATAGGCGCTGCGCTTTACCTGACCGGACTGTATGCTGCCGAAGACATCTTCGAACTCAAGGTGGTGATCCCTTAGCAGGTTTTGACCCATCACGCTGACGGAGAATCTCTCCCCGACCTTCCAGGTGAGCCCCGAATCGAGCCTTGTGATGGATGGAATCCTTACATTCGCCGAAGGACCCTGATGGTCGAGTGCTGCCACGTAATACGAGGACACGTCCCAGGCCAAGTTGCCACTGAACTCAAAGTGGGAGCGCAGTTGGATCGAGTTGTCAGAGGTACTCCCTTCGACGAATGGACCCGTTTGCGTGTCGGCACTTGTGGGATCGGTCTGCATGTGCGGCTTTGCAAATGCGTATCCCGGGTGGAGCGACCAGCGGTCGGTCACCTTCCAATTCGCGGCGATTTCGAATCCGAGTACTTCGCCGTGCATCAGGTTCTGGTACATCAAGGATTGAACCTGGTGCGCAGGAAGCGGCGCAGGCTCGAAGAAAGAAGTGGAGGGCTCTGTCGTTTGCAAGTCGTCGTAATCGTTGAAATAGGCCGCGAGATCGATCGAAAGACGGCCGGAAACGGAAGTCCTGTAGCCGGCTTCGCACGCGATCAGACGCTCATCTTGGAATAGGGGATTGCCAAAGAACCTGATCAGAATGGGGATGCCGTTGGGTCCGGGGAATCCCCCGAGGTTTACAATCAGGCTCGTGTCGTTGCGCGACGGAGCGCGAAGCGCGCGCGAAACTGCGGCCCAGAACATGTTGCGGTCGCTCGGGGTCCAGGCAGCCCGGACACTAGGCATCACTTCGAAGCCAGTGTAATCGTTATGTTCGAACTTGGTTCCCGCTGTCAGGTATAGTCGTTTCGGGACCAGCATGATTTCGTCTTGCAGAAATGAATTAAATACTTCGAGAGCGCGGCTCGGCGGATTAAAAGAAACCGTCAGGCTCCCGCCAATATTGTCGGTCGTATAGTGGTAACCCAAGCCCCAGACGAGGTCTTGGCGTTGGCCCCACGCGAAGTGATGCTGGTAGTCGAGATCGACCGTATCCCGCGTCTCTGGTTCCAGTGGATCGCCGCGCGTGTAACGCGTATAAGAAAACTGCAAGCTAGAATCTGAACGGTCCGAGTACGCATGGTGCCACGTGGATTGGAGGTAGCCGCCGCTTAGATTGATTTGTTCACTGATGGGTACGAGGGTGGGTGATGTAACTGACGGTAGGAAAAAGCCAAGCTCCCCCTCCCGACCGGAATACAGGTTCCCTTGAACCGTCAAGGTATCTCTCGAAGAAAGCGTACTATCCGTGCGAAAACCACCGCGGAGCATGTGCCAGCCATCTGCCCCGCTCTGTCCAGCGAGATCCTGCATATGGTAGTTGTTGAAATACTTCGTAAAAGCGCGGTAGTCGGTTTTCTTGCCGAGTTTTCCCCCGTATTGCGCGGTTCCGGCACCCTGAACCTGGTTTCCTCCGGTGGCTTCGATCAATCCGCCGTGCGTGTCGCCGGCTTTTTTCGTAAAAACGCTGATGACACCGTTGACGGCGTTAGCGCCCCAGACCGATCCTCCTGGGCCGCGAATCACTTCGATCCTATCGATATCTTCAAGAGGGAGATCGACGGTGTCCCAGTAGACCCCGGCGAAGTTGGGGGTGTACACGATTCTTCCGTCAATCATCACCAGGAGTTTGTTGCTGAACTGTTGATTGAAACCTCGCGCACCAATGGCCCATGTGCTCGCATTGATCTGAGCTACATCCAATCCGGGAACCATGCGCAGCAAGTCGGGAATGTTTGTGGCACCGGAGCGGCGTAGGTCTTCCTGGGTGATGACGAAAATCGCGGCGGCCACGCTGGATAACTTCTGTTCCTTCTTCGAAACCGAAGTCACCTCAATGTTCATCAGGTCTTCGATGCTCTTTTCCGCTAGGGCTCTTGGCTTCTCTTGTGACCAAGCAGGAATCGCCATCAGAACAGCGACCGCCAAACTAAGATAGCCAGGCATTAGAACCTTACGGACTCCAGACTTAAGCGATGCGCACGCATGGCGACCTGCGCTATGGATCAATCCCAGTCGAACTCTCATTGCTCTACCTCCCACACCGCGTAAATCCACGTCAAAACCTTTTTCCTGACTTTTTGTTCCCGGCCTCGTTCGTATTTCTTCCTGCAGACTGGTCTTCATGAAAGTGGTGGTGATCGCAATCCGCTGACGCAAGCGGTCTGCTCATGTCGCTTCCTTTACTTGTGAGAAATAGACAGATTCGTTGTCTGGTTTCTTCCAAGTGTGGTTTCCGGCAGGTGGGCGAACGAAAAATACAGGTTCCCCCTCTGTCATAAGAACAGCCATTTACAGTCCTATGCGCTGTTTTCGCCGGAAGGGGGAATTACTCCGAGATGATCACAGCGCCAGAACGAAGATACCTGGGCTGTGAATCGAGAGGGGCCCAAGACTTACTCTTGCAAAATCGCCAAAGTAAACTCTAGCGCATCTATTGAGGCGATGGCTTGACGAATGAATTGCTGGGTAGCTTATGAGTTACATCCGGGATGAGTTTGCACCGTGAACCGTCAACTGTCGACTGTCAACTCTTTGCAAAACTCAATGATCCGCTGCTCCGCCCAGAAACGCTCTGCTCCGCTCCGATTCGAAATGAACGCGCAGTGACCTCCATGCTCGGGGGCCAAGAAACGAATCGCCTTGTTCTCGGCTGCCCTGGCGCGAACAAATGAATCGTAGGGCACGAACGGGTCATCCCGGGCGGTAATCATCAGGAATGGCACGCGCACCTGCGCAACGACTTTCTTCGCCCCCACAGCTTCGTAGTATTCCTGCGCGTCGCCGTAGCCGAATTGCGGCGCCGTAATCGCATCGTCGAATTCACGCACCGTTCGAATAGGTCCGAAACCGTTCTGAGCATAGCGTCGCGGAAAGAGTTTGGCCTTCCGCGCGTAACGCGCCATCAGCCCGCTCACAAAATGCCGCTGGTAAAGATAGTTGTCACGGCGTTCGAGGGCATCGGCGCACGCTCCGAGGTCCATCGCCGGGCACACCGCGCAAACTCCGCGCAGCGCTTTCGGCGCCGCAGCTCCGAACTCACCCGCCATTTTCGTGACCAGGTTCCCGCCCATCGAGTACCCGGCAAAGAAAATCTTCTCGAATCCGTCTACGTCCGAAAGTTCCCCGAAGACCGCCCGATAGTCCCCGCTCATTCCTGAATTATAGAGAGTCGGCGTCAGGGCTTCCGTCCCCCCGCAATTGCGCTGGTTCATGCGCACGACGTGGTAGCCCGCATGAAATGCCTTTTCGGCGATTCCGCGGACGTAATTCGAATCGCTTGAACCCTCAAGACCATGGACAACCACGAGGACCGCAACGCCGCGGCGCTTTCCCTCTTGCCAATGGCAATGCCCCAGCAGCCGCGACTCTGGATCCACTTGAAAGAGCCTTGCTTCGCCGCCCGGCAGGTCAAATCGCCGCGGCACAAACGCGGCAGCGAGCGTCATCGCGTGCTTGTTCCTCAGCCAGCTATGTGGCTCGAATTTCGCTTCCTCCTGATTCATGTAAGCACTGTAGAGCACGCCAGCACACTGGGCAAGTTGGCGGGACCACATGGGTTAAGAGTGATAGACCTTTGTTAACACTCGACGCTGCTTCTCCGTCTAGCTCAATGAAGATTGAAGTTCCGGGAGCACCCATCTCCGAAATGCCCGCAAGCATCCGAATCGATCAGGAGCCAGAACAATGAAACCTCGGCTACTCGCATGTGTGACCATCGCGCTCTGCCTTATGATCTCGGCCCAACCGTTCAGCGCACAGACGCCTCCTGCCGACCCCGGCCTCACCGCGCACGAATGGGGCACGTTCACCTCGATCGCGGGCAAAGACGGCCGCGCCGTCGATTGGCTTCCCTTGTCAGGCTCAGCAGACCTCCCGGGATTCGTAGAACACTTCCGAACCGCGGGGTTCAAGATCAGGCTGCGTGGCACTGTTCGCATGGAGACGCCGGTCATTTATTTTTACTCCGCGCGCGAGACCACTGTTTCGGTGAAAGTGTCTTTCTCGAAGGGCCTTATTACCGAGTGGTATCCGCACGCAAACCGCGTCGAGCCTTCAAGCCCTCTAACCGATGTGAGTCTCTACCAGAAGTCGACCGACGGAAGCATCACCTGGGACTCCGTTAAAGTGGAACCTGGCAGCGCTGCCGGCTTGCCGCGTGAGGAGAGGGATAACCACTACTACGCCGCTCGGGATACCGCTGCTTCCCCGGTCCGCGTTGCAACGAGCTCTGGCGACCAGCGGGAGAAATTCCTCTTCTACCGCGGCGTCTCCACTTTCCCCGTGCCTGTTTCCGTGACACTCACGCCCGAAGGCAAGCTGCTCGCAGATAACCTCAGCAAGCAACAGATTCCCGCGACGCTCCTCTTCGAACGCCGCGGCGACAAACTGGGTTACCGCGTCGCCGGGGCATTGCAGAATGAAGCGTCCCTCGAGCCTCCCGACCTCACCGCCACGATGGACTCATTGCGCTGGGATGTGGAAAGCATGCTCGTGGCTCAGGGGCTCTATCAGGACGAAGCCCACGCTATGTTCGAAACCTGGCAAAATTCCTGGTTTGAAGAAGGCACCCGTCTTTTGTACATCGTGCCGCGCCCGTTCGTCGACGCGATCCTTCCCCTCTCGATCCAGCCTGCGCCGGCACAAACCGTTCGCGTCTTCGTCGGTCGCCTCGAAATCGTCTCACCCCCAACGGAAAAAGCGGTCCTGCAGGCGCTGGCCGCTCGCGACCTCAAAATACTTGCGAGATATGGCAGGTTCCTGGCTCCCATCTTGGAAACCATGGCGGCCAAAGAGACAAATCCCGCAAGAGCCAACCAACTCCGCGCGTACCTCAACTCTTCCTACGCCGTTGTCGCGCAGTCTCGCTGAATCAGCCAGCTCCTTCCGAAAGTCGCGTCGTGCGATGGAGTCAAGCTGTTCTACACTCGATATGAGCAGGCGAGTATTTGACCGCTTCAGGTCCTTCCGATAAGATGAATTCTCAAATGAAGAAATCACGCGGCCATTTTAACATCGTACTGCGCCCCGAACCCGAAGGCGGATTCACGGCTATCGTTCCTGTGCTACCGGGCTGCGTGACCTACGGCCGAACGCTGGCCGAAGCCAAGAAAATGGCTAAGGACGCCATTTCCGGCTATATCGAGAGTCTGAAGAAACACGGGGAACCCATTCCAACGGACGATGAATCGTTGGTTGCCTCTCTAGACCTCGAGTATGCCGAAACTCCCCGCCGTTAGGCCGCGCGAAGTCATCCGGTTTTTGGAGCGCAAGGGTTTCGTGCTCGACCACGTTTCGGGCAGCCATTTCATCTACTACAATCCAGGATCGAAACGCCGCGCAGCAGCCCCACAGCAGAGCCGCGACGTTCCGAAAGGCACTCTTTTGTCGCTGCTGAGGAAAGCGGTTTCACAAGGGAAAGCTTAACTCAATGGATCTATTGCGAGAGTGGGCCGGTTGGAAACCCGAAGGTCCACCCTTTGTGCTGATGTCGGACCGAGTCGTACTCAGGTCACCGCGAAGCGCCCGGGCAGTCGTAACGATACGGAATTGGCCGGACGCGCACCAGGCGTCAGACTTCTGTGCCCCTAAGGATCGGCGGCTCCATCTCGGCCTCCTGCCACAGCCGTTCCTCGGCGACCTCCATCGCGCATCCATTTACGTACTCCTACTGAACCCCGGTCTTGGCCCTCACGACTACTTTGGCGAGTACGAGGTTCCGGAGTTCCGCAAGGCGCTCCTGGCCAACCTGAAACAAAAGTTCAAGCGTGGCTCACTCCCATTCTTATTTCTCGACCCGCAGCATTCGTGGCACGGTGGGTTTGCGTGGTGGCATGCGAAGCTGGCAGGCGTCATAGCACGTCTTGTAGACTTCTGGGCCGTTCCATTTGCTGTTGCGAGGGCCCGTTTGGCACGAGAGCTCGCCAGTATCGAGCTCGTGCCGTACCACAGTCCGAGTTTTTGGGATGCAGGTGGCTGGATTCGGGACCTACGATCCGCCGCTCTTGCGCAGGCATTCGTCCAGGACATCGTGCTTCCACGCGTCTGGCGCGGTGAAGCCATCGTGATCGTGACTCGGCAAGCGAAAGTCTGGAATCTGCCTAAACATTCGCGGATAGTCAGTTATAGTGGCCAGCAGGCGCGGGCCGCTCATCTTTCACCAGACAGTCCGGGCGGGAAGGCGATCCTCAGTCACCTGCTTCGAACGAATCAGCGATAAACCGGGTGCAGGCTAACCAACACCTCAAGCTGAAACGCCCGCTGTGTTCTGCGACCACGCGGCTGTGGCGCGCGGCTTGGTTAGGCGCCAACGTTGGGCGGACAGGCGCGCCGCCCCGTCCGCGTGAGTGAGAACTTAATTAGCTCTGGGAGTGCGCGATTGGCAACGATGGGGTCTATCGGTCTTGTCGGGTGGTGTTGACCCTTCGCAAGTTCCAACTTAATTGACTTTTTGCAGGGAAGCTGAGGTGTTACGCGGACCAAATGAAGCAGCTAACTTGACCGAAGCTTCCGCTATCCCTACAATAGAAGCTTCACGGTGATGGATTTTTGCAATTTGATGAAATCGTCTCGCGGCCCAGCGGCCACCCGCTGGGCTGCGCTGTTTTAGGACGCTAATTCTCCGGCACCGGTTCTGCTGAAATGAGGCTGGAATGAGCGACGGTCCAATTCCCGAGGGTCTTACTTTCGATGACGTCCTGCTCCTGCCGGGCAGGTCGTCCGTTTTGCCATCCGAGGTCGACACGCGTACTTGCTTCACGCGCAAACTGCCCCTCGATATCCCACTGGCCTCCGCCGCCATGGACACCGTCACCGAGTCGCGCCTCGCCATCGCCATCGCGCGGCAGGGTGGCATCGGCATCGTGCACCGCAACATGACCATCGACCGTCAGGCCGAAGAGGTCGACCGCGTAAAACGCTCGGAAAGCGGCATGATCGTCGACCCCGTTACCATCTCGCCGGATATCACTCTTCGCCAGGCTCTCGAGATCATGACCAAGTACCGCATCTCCGGTCTTCCCGTTACGCGCGGCACACGCCTCACTGGCATCCTGACCAACCGAGACCTGCGCTTCGAAAAAAATCACTCCCAGCTTGTCGGCTCCGTGATGACCAAGGACAACCTCATCACCGTTCCCGTCGGCACCACGCTCGAAGAAGCCGAGCGCATCCTGCAGAAGCACCGCATTGAAAAGTTGCTCGTCGTTGACCAGGACTTCAACCTCAAGGGCCTCATCACCGTCAAAGACATCCAGAAAAAACTGGAGTATCCTCGTGCCGCAAAGGACGACCAGGGCCGCCTGCGTGTTGGCGCAGCTGTCGGCGCAACGGGCGACTTCCTCGAACGCGCCGTCGAAATGTCCAAGTCCAAGGCGGATGTTCTCGCCATTGACACGGCTCACGGTCACACTGAGCGCGTGATGGAAGCCATCAAAGCCATCCGGCGCCGCCTGCCGGAAATGCAAATTATCGCCGGCAACGTCGCCACCTACGAGGGCGCGAAGGATCTGATTTCACTGGGCATTGACGGCTTAAAAGTCGGCATCGGGCCGGGCTCAATCTGCACCACGCGCGTCGTCACCGGCGCGGGCGTTCCGCAGCTCAGCGCCGTCATGGCCGCGGCCCGCGCGGCCAAGGCCACAGGCGTTCCCATCATCGCCGATGGCGGCATCAAGTATTCCGGCGACATCACCAAAGCCATCGCCGCCGGGGCCTCCTGCGTAATGATCGGCAGCCTGTTCGCCGGCACCGAAGAATCACCCGGCGAGACTATCCTTTACCAGGGCCGCACCTTTAAGTCTTACCGCGGAATGGGTTCGATGGGAGCGATGGATGCGGGCTCGGACCGCTATGCGGTCGTGCAGGAATCGGGCGAGGGCGGCAAGTCGGTGCCGGAAGGTGTCGAAGGCCGCGTCCCATACAAAGGTCTCCTCGGCGCTCTTACCGACCAGCTTGTCGGCGGCCTCAAGAGCGGCATGGGCTACGTCGGCGCGGCCACGCTGAAGGAGCTTTCTGAAAAGAGCCAGTTCGTCCGCATCACCGCCGCCGGCCTCCGCGAAAGCCACGTTCACGACGTCATCATCACCCGCGAAGCGCCGAACTATCAGGTAGAATAATTAAGTTAAATAATCTCGTTGCAGAGTTGTAGCCGCGGTTTTCAGACCGCGGGCTCTTGCTCGGTGCCAGGAAGCGCGCCAACGTCGGCGGTTCAAGCGCCGGCGAATTTGATTCCTCAATTCTTGAGGCGGGAACAAGAAACGGAAGGAGCCCAATCCTAGTGCCGCAAGGCGAGTCATGGCGTAATCCGAGGCCCGCGCCTCAATTAGCTGAGATCCAGGAACGTCTCGGCCCGCCCCGCATGCCAGGCTGGCTGCGCGCTTGGTGGCCCGCTCTCGTCTGGGCCGGCCTCATTTTCACGATGTCGACGGACGCTTTTTCTTCCGAGCACACGGCTTCGTTCTTCGAACCCATCTTGCGCTGGTTGCATCCCTCGTTCACGCAACACCAGCTCCACGTCATCCACTTCTACATTCGCAAGAGCGCGCACTTCACCGAGTACTTTGTGTTTTGCCTGCTGCTTTACCGCGGCGTGCGCGGCGGCCGCAAAGGCTGGCGCTGGACCTGGGGCCTCGCCGCGCTCTCCGTCGCTGCTGTCTATTCCGCGCTCGACGAAATCCACCAAGCCTTCGTCGCCAGCCGCGGCGCATCGCCCTATGATTCCCTGCTCGATTCCGCCGGCGCCTTCTTCGCCACCGCCATCCTCTACCTCTGGTTCCGCAGGCACCGCCCGGCCGCTCAGGCTGCTGCATCTTCTAGCGATCCCGCCGGCTAGCCCGGTTCTCTGATCTGCTCCGAGACATGGCGATGAAGAGAAAGATGACTTGATGACTTATGTCGTTTTTCCCTTGACTCCTGGTGACTCTGCTTTTCCGGTGAATCCACGCGGTTTTTATCATGATCCAAAACAAAAAGCCCGCTCCCGGCTGAGCCGAGGAGCGAGCTTTGCTGGTTATCGTTGGCTTCGCAGCCCTAGCTTGTGGCTGCCGCCGGTTCTTCCTTCTTGGCCTTTTCTTTCTTTTCCTTTTTCTTCAGCTCGTAGCCGATGAGCTCGAGGATGGCCACCTTCGCGCCGTCGCCGACGCGGACGCCTGCCTGGATGATCCGTGTGTAGCCGCCGGCGCGGTCCGCGAACTTTGGCGCAATCTCACCGAAGAGCTTCTGCGTAACCGCTGGTGTCATGATGTAGGAAGCCGCTTGGCGCCGCGATTGCAGCGTGTCGCGCTTGCCCAGCGTGATGATCTTCTCCGCCACCGGCCGCGCCGCTTTCGCGCGCGTGAGCGTGGTGGTGATCCGTCCATGCTCGAAAAGATTGGTGACCAAGTTCCTCAGCGTCGCGCGCCGATGGGACGGGTTGCGTCCAAGTTTCGATCCTGAATTGAGATGTCGCATCGATTGTCCCTTATCGCCTCGCCTTTAAAGTCCGATCGTGTCTTCCGAGGGCGGCGGCGCAGTCTGGCTCGGCAGCGGCGGCCAGATTATGCGGCCGTGCTCGTCAAACTTCATGCCCAGGCTGAGGCCCATTTTGGTCAGTATTTCCTTGATCTCGTTGAGCGACTTGCGGCCGAAGTTCTTGGTCTTCAGCATTTCGTTTTCGCTCTTCTGCACCAGTTCGCGGATCG
>WNFG01000814.1_pt1 | contig 25943 bp, 22 predicted proteins | sample 5400431 | NCBI WGS metagenome assembly WNFG01 (sample SAMN13153346, study PRJNA577476) | soil metagenome | isolation source: 120 cm saprolite under Douglas fir tree site 2 hole 3 replicate 2 | place: USA:California | collected 2015-04-18 | reverse complement strand
GAGCGGCGACCGCTGACGTATGAGGTCCACGTAAGCAACAGGGACCAACCTGTCCTCCATGATTCCAAATTCTTTTGCCAGCATGTGGGCAATGTGTAGTCCTTCGGCCTCACTTTGCCGTTCCTTCACGACCACTTCGATTTCCAGGAAGCTTCCCAGGCCCTTCACTTCGTCTATATGAATTCGGGTCTGGTCCACCATATACAAACTGCGCACTTTCTCAACCGTGCCGGAGGAGCGCGATACCTGCTGCAGAATTTCCAGCAGAGTCCGTGGATCCGCAGTCCGTGCGATCTGGTAATTTGAGCGGCGCGGGCCGGCCGTGTCAGCCCGTTCGTAGAAGATTAGTTCACCGTGATTGTCGTCAAAGATCCTCAGTTTGAGGCGACCACGAGGGCTGGGAAAGAACACATCCGTCTGGCGAAGAATTTCCGGTTCCGTCCCGCTGAGGTTTCTGGCAGTCGCGTGTGCCGATGCCAAGTCTGCCAACTCGGCTTTAAATTCGATATTTGCGGACACGATATTTATCGTCTGCCTTGGATCAGTGAACCGTAGGCGTCGACGCACTCATCAAGCTTACGAACATTCGGTAGAACTTTTCGGTGTCCAAATCCACCTGGATCTCAACCGGCTGCGCGCTGAATTTCGGTTTCTCGTTCTCAGTCCAGGTTAGCGTGTTGCCGTATCCAGCTTCTCGGTCGAGGTCCACATCCATGTAGCGAGTCTCGCGCTTGGTGATCAGCGTGGGATCGATCCATGCGGCTGCCGCAAGTTCATCCCACATGATGTCGGCACCAGGATTAAACATGGCAAAGCGCGCCACGTAGCGCGCCAGCGGGGTACCACCGGCTTCTATCTGTTTCATCATGGCGGGCGTCACGTGCGTTTTAATCGAAATGTCCGTCGGCGTGCAAACGATCTTCTTCCAGGGTGCACGCAATACGATGTGCGCGGCTTCCGGATCAAACCAGAAATTGAACTCGTGCCGGGGACTGTTGGCGAACTCCGGGTTGTCGGTCTGGGGGCTCAAGCTCCCTCCCATGAAAATCAGCTCTTGCGCCAACTCGGCGAATTGCGGATCGAGCGAGATCGCCAGCGCCAGGTTCGTCATCGGACCGCCCTCGTAGATCGTTACCTCATGCGGATATTTGTGGACCATACGGATCATGAAGTGAGCGGCGTCTTCGTCCGTGGCCTTGGTGCTGGGCTTCCCTTCCAGAAGCATCGGGATGACGAACGGCTCATGCCACCAGCGCTCGTCCCATGCGCCCGCATAAGCGACTTGTCCGTAACGCTTCTGCCACAGCTGCGTCTCTTCGCGACGGCGGACCAGCGGACACACGGCGCCGGGCACCACCGGGATATCCGTTCGACCGATGATTTCGAGCAGGCGAAGCGTGTGCGCCACCTCTTCGTCGCGCCATTGGTCTCCACTGACCACGGTAGCGCCCAACACCTCGACCTGAGGAGACTGGATCATCACCAAAAGCGTCTGCAGGTTGCTGCCACCAGGGCCGGAGAAGTCCTCGTTGACTATGACCTTGCGCCGCTGCTGGGCCCGAGCGAAAGAGCCCGCTGTGAGGAAGAGCAACAATAGGATTGCCCGAAAGAACCTGCAATGTTTAGTGGCGCGCAGACGATTCATTTGCTGTGTGGGGGCCGGGTCATCAGATCTATGTAGAGTTTGTAGAACTTCTGCGCATCAATATCAAACTGTACATTGGCCAAGCGCAAGTATGGTGGAACCTTGGCGGTGGAATCCCAGAAGATCGTCTTGCCGTAACTGGCTCCGTGATCGACGTCGATGTCCATGTAGAGCTGCTTCTGTCCGGTGATAATGGATGGATCGATCAAAGCCGCGCCTGCGATTTCGTCCCACATGTAGCCGGGCAGCGAATATTTATCCAGATATTGCGTAACCGGAGTGCCCGCCTTGGAGATTGTGGCTTGCATTTCCGAAGTGAATCGCGTCTTGACCGAAATATCAATCGGCGTGATGGTGAGTTTCTTCCAGGGAGCGCGTAACACGATGCGGGCCGCCTCCGGATCAAACCACCAGTTGAATTCCCGGCGAGCGTCGATTGCGCCGTGGTCAATCGCGCCTTTGTCCGCGTACAATCCGCCGCCCATGAGGACGAACTCTTTCGCGAGCGTGGCCACCTCAGGGTCAAGCTTTAGAGCCAAGGCATAATTCGTTAGAGGTCCGCCCGCCCACAGAACCACCTGCCCCGGATACTTGTGCACCGTCTGCACAATAAATTCCGCAGCCGTGCCTGCCCGGGCTTTGAGATGCGGCTCTCCTTCGCGCATAGGAGGCACAGCGTCGGGCGGATGGTAAGGCTCATCGTAGATTGTGGACCGCTTCGCCTCGAACCTGTCGGTCCAGCATCCTTTGTACTCGAATTTTCCGTAAAGAGCTTCCCATCGCTCGGTCTCTTCCTTGGAATTGAGTAGCGGAAATTCGGCCCCCTGGATCACCGGCACGTCCGTCCGATCAGCAATCTCCAGCAGACGCAGGACATGCTGTGTCTCTTCCTTCACCCATTGGTCACCGCTGACAGTGGTGATGCCGAGGACATCAAACTTTTCCGATTGCAGGAAGACGAGAATAGCCTGCTGATCGCTGGTGCCAGGCCCGCGCGCATCCTGGTCGACGATAACGAGGATCTTCTGGGCGGAGGCAGGAGTGGTCAAAAGGACAGCCAACCAGACTACTCGCGTAAGATTCCGCATCTGCCGGCTCATAAAGTCTCCCTGGATTGTGACCACAAAATTAGGGCAGACCAAGCGTACTCAGTCTGCCCTTGACTTGAAACCCAGCCGTCAGCCCGCTCTAGAAGTTGAGCTTGAGGGCGAACTGAATCACACGCGGATTGTTCACCGTCCCATTAACGACGCCGAAGCTGGTCTGTGCCTCAATGTCCTGCATCTGGCTAGCGCCCCCCTGCAGGTAGAACTGGGCGTGGTTCCAGGCGTTAAAGAACTCAGCACGGAAATCCAGCCGCATGTCTTCGTAGGGTAGTGGGAAATGCTTGATGAGCGAGAGATCTGTATTTACAAAGCGAGGTCCGTAAACTGGGGCACGCTTTGCAGTCCCGAGCTTTCCGGGCGCTGCCGGCACGAACGCGCACTGATTGAACCAATGCTGAAGCGTGTGCACCTGAGAGGGCGCGGGACACGTCGGATTCGCGGCAACCGTTCCTGCCTTGTTGGGATCTCCCACTTGGTCGGGCCGGTTCAGGCTGTTCCCGTTCCATGAGAAACCGACGCCAGAAGCGTTAGCGCTGTCCACCACAAAGAGAGGGAAGCCGGACGTTGCCCGCTCGATCACATCGACTTCCCAGTTTCCCACGACCGCATTGACGGCCCTGTTCCAGTCAGCCCCAAATCGCTTGCCCTTTCCGAATGGCAGCTCATAAGTCACGCTGGCGGTGAACTGATTGTTGAGGTTTATTTGAGACAAACTCCAATCGGCTCTGCTTGTGCCTGGCAGCGGAAAGTAAGTGGCGCCGGGAAAAGTGCCCAAGCCGTCCGGCATGCCGGAGTCGAAAGTGCGCGAATAAGTGTAACCCAGCAAAGCATAAAGTCCGTTCCGGACGCTCTTGGTCTCGGCCTTGATCTGGAGCGAATCGTAGTGAGCCTTGCCAACATCGTTACTATTGGCAATCGTCAGGTTAAAAGGGAATGTTGGTGCGCCCCACTTGGGTGCGAAAGCAGTTCGCCCAGGGCCGCAGCCCAAGGTGTAGTTCGGATCGAAACCTACGTCGCCCTGGACCAGCGCACACTGCGAGGGAGACCCGACGTTCAGGTTTAAGCCGTCCACCAGAATGTGGGAACTGCGAGAACCCGCATACCCCGCCGTCAGCACGACATTCCCGGGCAACTGGCGCTCGATATTCACGTTGAACTGCTGCACGCGGCCCTGCTTGAAATTGACGTTCTGCGACTGAAGCGTGCCTGGGAAGGACGTAGGACTTGGAGGCGTCGTAATCGCGGGCAGGAAGAGGCGCTGGTTGCCGCAGTTCGCTGGATTCGCAGAACCTGAATTGTTAAAGGGGCATGTGAAAATGAAGTTGTCCGACTCAGCGAAGTAAGGTGGATTCTCCCACAAACCCTGCCCACCCTGGTTCCATGACGAATCATGGAAGATCGCATAGCCGCCGCGCACTGCCGTCTTTTGGGAGCCAAACGGCTTCCATGCGACTCCAATGCGAGGCTCGAAAGCAGTCTTGTCCATCTGGATGCCAACGCGTCCATCGGAACGAACACAGATCGTGCAAGAGCCGAACGATGCGTTACCGGCAACGAAGAACTTGCCACTATTGAAGTCGAAGTTGGCCTGCCGATTGTGGGCTTCGGTGATCGGGGTCACGAGCGCCCATGCTAACCCCAGGTTCAAAGTCAAATCCGAAGTCACGCGCCAGTTGTCCTCCACGAACGGGCGAATCAGTTTCCAGCGACGGCCCGTCGTGGCTCCAAAGAACGTCTGATCGTGGATTCCACCACCCAACTGGCCTAGCAAAAGATCAGCCGTGGCGTCGCCGGTAAGGCCGAAGTTGATGTAGAAGCCATCCTGGAAGGCGTTGGTTTCGACATTCATCTGCTGATCACGGAATCCACCACCAATCTTGAGGTCGTGTTTGCCGCGAATCATGTCAAAGGAGTCGGAAATCTGAAAGACGTTGGTTCCGCCCTGGAAGGGAGCAAACCCACGATCCCCCAAGGCCCAGTAATTATTCATCAGGGTGGAACTCATGCCGCAACTCACGCAATCTTTCGTCGACTGTGTCAAAACGCCGGCAGGAGCGTTCGGGCATTTACTATTCAGGTTTGCGCCCAAAATGCCGATTTTAGCGGCCTCACAGGAACCGTCTCCGAATGACCGGATGTGATTGAAAATCCTGTTAAAACCCGCGGTGAACTGATTGATATTCCGGTCGGAGAAAATGTGGGTTTCCGAAACCGCCACGTTGCGCCCGTGATTGGTGATGTTTTGATTGCTTCCAAAAGCGTTTGCCTCCGCGAATCCCGGAGAACCACCCGGGACGAATGAGGTCGCCTGATCGTAACTGAAGCGGGCAAAGGCGGAATCCTTGCTCGAAAAGTTGTGATCGATCCTGATGTCAAATTCACCTTCGTTCAGGCGTCTAACCGGCACGTCCGAGAAGTTGGTCAGGGTATTGCTATTGATCACGTTCGGCTGCGGATAAAGCCTCATCATTGCCAAGCCGGTTGGATCGACGGATGGATTGAGGCTCGGATCGAACATGGAACTGGGAATCTTGTTGCACGGAGACCCGCCGCTCTGGAGTCCAGCAGAATCAGGCTGGAGAGGATTACCGGCGACGTCGCACCGGAAGGGCCGGGGAGTGAAGGGCCCCGGGTTGAAATACGTGTAAGGATTGATAAGGTCACCGAAACCGTCGGTATTAGTGGGGAGGGGGGCTTCAGTTATAGGATCAAAGCCCGGTCGAGCCACGCCAAGAGGATCATTCGTGTAGTCCCCGGTCAACATCGCCGGTGTGGGAACCAATCCGCTAAAGGGTATGCCGTGGCGCTGCCTCTTGCCCTGATAATCGACGAAGAAGAACGTCTTGTCTTTCTGGATTGCTCCTCCCACCGCTGCGCCAAACTGATTGAGATTGAATTGTTCCTTCTTCACCGCAAAAAAGCTCTTGGCATCGAGCGAGGTATTGCGGAAGAACTCGAACACAGATCCGTGGATCTTGTTCGCTCCCGACTTCGTCGTAATCAGCACCGTCGGACCTGCGCGCGTACCGAACTCCGCGGAGTAGTTATAGGTCAGAACCTTGAATTCCTGAATAGCGTCGATGGAAGGCAAAATCGATATGCCGCCTGCGGTCAGTTCGTTATTGTCCACACCGTCGAATAACCAATCCGTACTCTGGGCCCGTGAACCGCCCACTGAGAGCGAGTATGTGCCGCGCGCCGCCACTTCGCTGCTGGCAGCTTGAGTAAAAAAGCTGTTGGGGTTGGTTTCCTGGGTTACGCCTGGCGTCAGCGTAGCCAGTTGGACGAAGTCTCGACCGTTTAAGGGAAGTTCGGCGACCTGCTCCGACGTGATGACTTGGCCGAGGGTCGGGTTCGCGGTCTCAACTGCCACTTCGGTCGCGCTCACTTCGACCGAGGATGTAACTGAGGCGGGCGAGAGCGCGAAATCCAGTTCGCGATGTTCGTCGACTTGCAGGCGTGCGTCTTTCTGTTCTGCAGCGCCGAAGCCTGGAGACTCGACTCGAATCGTGTAAACCGCGACGGGCAACAGTGGGATCACGTAATGTCCTGAATCGTCGGTCTTCGCCTCGCGAGCAATGCCTGTGCCTTGCGAGGTAGCCTTCACCGTCGCGCCCGAGACTACGGCGCCCGCTTTGTCCGACACGGTGCCCGAAAAACTGCCGGTTGCCTGTCCGTACACGAGTGGACTGATAAACGAGCAGAAAAACGCTACAAGCAGCGCCTTCTTCTTCAGCATTAGAACCCCTTCTGGCGGTCTCCACACCGAATGATGAGCGGACTCTCCGCTCAGTATTAAAATTGGGAGGTCTTGGACCGTAGAACGGCCTTATAAATGGCCACTCAATCCAAAGTCAAGACTTTTCGGCAGTAGAGAAGCACTAGACGCTCCAACTTCCCGCATTGGCTCATCGAAAAAACTGCAGTTGGGTCGATCGGTCTACGCAAAATATTGAAACAAGCTTTCGGGAGGCGATCCGTCGTCGATGTTAAATACTCTGTGTTGCTGTGAGTCTGTGTTGCTCTGAGAATGACCATCGCACCTAGAAATTGCATTGTACGGTCAGAGGTTGCTCGAACAGCAATCTAGTTCCGCGCTCGTCCCGCCCATTCCGCGTCAAAGCGCTGTCGATCATAAAATGATTTCTGAGTCCCCACGCCGGTGGTCGAGAGTCCGGCATAAAGGTTGGCTCGGCGAACCGCGTCGCGTTCCGGCAGACCCTCGCCGAGAAATACAGCGAAGCTGCCGATGAACGCGTCTCCCGCGCCGGTGCTGTCAATGCTGTTCACGCTGAAGGCGGGGATGTGCTCCATTCCTTCGTGACTCGCCAGCAATGAGCCGTTTGCTCCGAGCGTGATGATGATCCGCTTGATGCCGCTCGAGAGTAGCTTCTCGGCGCACTTCTTAGCCTCGTCCACGTTACGCACCGGCAGTCCAGTGATTGTCTCGGCCTCACTTTCGTTCGGAACAAAATAGTCGAGTCCACTCAAAGCATTCATGTCGATCGGCTGGGCGGGTGCAGGATTGACGATGCAGCGAATGTTGTTCTTGCGCGCGAAGCTGACGCTGTAATACACGGTCTCTAGCGGAATTTCGAACTGCAGAACCATGCAATCGACCGTCCGGAGCAGATCGGCGGCAGCGTCCACATCCTCAGGCTTGAGCAGATCGTTCGCGCCTTTTACGACTAAGATGCGATTCTGGCCGCTGGGTTCAACAAAAATCGGCGCTACGCCACTGGACACCCCTTCGATCTGCTTGACGTGAGTGGCATCGATTCCAAGTTTCTGGAAATTCTGAATCGTCGCGGGACCGAACAGATCGTCGCCCACCCTGGCCACCATGAAGACGTCCGCGCCGCAGAGCCGGGATGCAACCGCCTGATTTGCCCCTTTACCTCCAAAGCCGAGATCGAATTTCTGCCCAAAAATGGTTTCGCCGGCTTTCGGAAAACGGTCACTAAAAGTAGTCAAGTCAATATTTGCGCTTCCAACCACTGCAATTCGAGGATGTTTGCTCATAGGAAGGCCGAGTCTAGTCAGCGCTCTCAATTGTTGTCAATGGAATTTCCTTATAGGGAAAGCTGTTCAGGTCACCACAGAGTCACAGAGAAAGCTTTATTGTTTTTTCTCTGTGTCCCTGTGATCCGTGGTGAAAAAGAGCTTTGATGATCGATTACTCGCCGTAGGGTACCCAGATATTCTTTACCTGGGTGGCGTGCTGGAGAAACCATCGACCTTCGCCCTGTTTCACATCGAACCAGTCAATCGCGCGGCCTTCGTTGGTGAACACTTGCTTCAAGTTTCCCGTAGACAACGATTTCGCCGCATAGGCGCTGGCTTCATCGCCGAAGCACCAGACTGCATCCACATCATCGTGCTCGGCAAGAACTTTGAGGAGTTGGGTTGAGTATCCCGTAACGACGTTGACTACACCGCCGGGCAGATCGCTGGTGTCAAGGAGTTGGTACAGGTCGCCGGTGATCAGCGGAAAAGTCTCTGAAGGGACGGCGACTACCGAATTGCCTGCAGCGATCGCCGGCAGCACCAGCGAGAGGAATCCAAGCAATGGTGCTTCCCGCGGACAAATGATGCCTACGGTTCCAATCGGCTCATTCATCGCGATGGCAATAGTGCGATAGGGCGGGTTATGTACCGCGCCATCGAATTTGTCTGCCCATGCAGCGTAGGAGAAGATGCGTTCGATGCCCATGTTTACTTCGGCGGCTGCGGCGGCTTCTCCGACGGCTGCTGCGAGTCGATGACAAATTTCGTCGCGGCGCAGCGAGAGGTTCTCCGCCATGTAGTACAAAACCTGCGCGCGGTTGTGCGCGGAATTCTTGGCCCAGACAGTGGCTTTGCGGGCGGCTTCGACTGCATTGCGAATGTCTTTGCGGTTGCCGAGGGGCACTTCGCCGAGCAGCTGGCCATGCCCACCTCGAACTTCCATGCTGTAGCCCGAGTCGGGTCTCGCCTGCTTACCGCCGATATAGAGCTTCACCGTCCGATCAATACTTGGAACTGCGGTCTCTGCTGTGGCGTCTTTGTCGTCCGAATTTTCTGACGAAACAGGACTGGCGGCGGGCAGCCGAGGCGCATTCTTGAACCATACCGGCTCCAGATATTCGAGCAAGCCTTCCCTGCCGCCCTCACGACCGTAGCCGCTTTCGCGGTAACCGCCAAAGCCGCAGGAAGCGTCAAACAAATTCGTGCAATTGACCCAGACCACGCCAGCTTTGAGCTGTGCCGCAACCTGAAGCGCCACGTTGATGCTCTCGCTCCAAACGCATGCCGCAAGGCCGTACACGGTATTGTTGGCCAGCTCGACTGCCTCGCTGGGAGTACGGAAAGTCATGGCCGCCAGCACAGGGCCGAAAATTTCCTGCTGCGCCACAATCGAAGTCGGATGAACATTGCTGAGCAAGGTCGGAGGGAAATAGAGCCCACGCGATGGCATTTCCATTTGCGGTTGCCAGCAGGTTGCGCCGTCGGCGACGCCCTGATCCACCAGTCGTTGAATACGATCAAGCTGCACCCGGGCCACAATCGCGCCAATGTCGATTGCCTTGTCCAGGGGCGGTCCTGCGCGAAGCGTGCTCATGCGATCGCGTATTTTTACGATCAAAGGCTCGGCAATACTTTCCTGCATCAGCAGGCGCGAGCCGGCGCAACAAACCTGTCCCTGGTTCAACCAGATTCCGTCCACCAGGCCCTCAACGGCGCTGTCGAGATCGGCATCTTCAAAAACGATGAAGGGAGACTTGCCACCCAGCTCAAGAGAAAGCCGTTTATGACTCTTCGCCGTAGCACTTCGGATCGCGCGACCTACTTCAGTCGATCCAGTGAACGCGATCTTGTCGACATCAGGATGTTTGACCAGCGCTTCGCCGGTGGAACCATCGCCAGTCACGATGTTTACCACGCCAGCGGGCAACCCGATTTCCTGGCAGATCTCGGCAAATGCAAGCGCCGTCAGCGGCGTAAACTCAGCCGGCTTCAGGACGACGGTATTTCCCGCCGCTAACGCGGGCGCGATCTTCCAGGCCAGCATAAGAAGTGGAAAGTTCCAGGGAATGATCTGTCCTACAACCCCGCAAGCCGTGTAGTCCGGAAACTCTTGCTGCAAAAGTTGCGCCCAGCCCGCGTGGTAATAAAAATGCCTGGCGACGAGCGGGACATCGATGTCCCGGCTCTCGCGAATCGGCTTTCCATTGTCCATCGTTTCCAGCACCGCGAGCCGGCGCGAATGCTTTTGCACCTGTCTCGCCAGAGCGTATAGGTAACGAGCCCGTGCGTGCGGAGTGAGAGACTGCCATTTAGGAAACGCAGCCCGGGCGGCTTTAACGGCAGCGTCTACATCGGCGACAGACCCTTGCGCTACACTGGCGAGCTTCTCGCCGTTAGAAGGGTCGGTGGTATCGAAGTACTCGGCGGCCGTGGGTTGCAGCCATGTTCCATTGATGAAGTGGCCGAAGCGTCTCCCATGGTGGTCGAGCCAGGCGAGCGCCTCTTTCGGGTCTTCTGGCGCTGGGCCGTAGTCCATTGCGACGAATCTTTCAGCAATGCTCATTATGCGTGTGCCCCAATGCGCGGTCTCAGTGCTTTCGCTGCATAGCGTCTGCCTCAGTCGGATGCGAGCTTTCTACGTCAGGAATCAACTACGCCATCGGATGGCGATAATCCGCCGAATAACGTCCCGTCGCATGATGCTCCAACTGCCGCTCAATGTCATTTAAGAGCCCGCTGGCCCCAAAGCGAAAGAGTTCTGCCTTCATCCAGGGGAGGCCGAGCTCCTCTTTCGTCAGAGCCAGCCATTCGGTGGATTGCTTTGCTGTGCGAATGCCGCCTGCTGCTTTGAAGCCGACTGCCATGCCGGTTTCCTGTGCGTATTCCCGGATGGCTCGAGTCATAACAAATCCCACGGGCAACGTTGCATTCGTCGGCTCTTTGCCCGTCGACGTCTTGATGAAATCAGCGCCAGCCATCATGGCAACGAAGCTGGCGCGAGCCACATTTCGCAGAGTAAGCAGGTCGCCCGTCCCGAGGATGACTTTCATATGTGCTGGACCGCTAGCTTGTTTGAACGCGGCGATCTCATCGTAAAGTTCTTGCCACTTGCCTCCGAAAACGTGAGCCCGTGTAATGACTACGTCAATATCCTGGGCTCCCGCCTCGACAGAGTGGCGAATCTCGGCGATGCGCTCGGGCAGTGGAGAAAGCCCCGCAGGAAATCCGGTAGAGACGGCAGCAACTCGCACATTGCTGCCTTCTAGTGCCCTGCGCGCCGTTTCCACGAACCTGTGATAGACGCAAACCGCGGCGACCTGGATCTTGAGATTTTCGATACCGAGCTGTTCCACCAGTTCGTGTTGAATCGGCTGTCTGGCCTTGGCGCACAGGCGAAGAACTCGCTCGTTCGTATCGTCTCCCGAGAGGGTCGTAAGATCCATGCAAGTGATGGCGCGCAACAACCACGCCGCTTGCCAATCTTTTTTTACAGTGCGGCGCGCGACGTGGGTTTGCGCCCGGCGTTCCACGGCGCTGGTATTGACTCGAACCTGTTCTACCCAGTCGAGGTTGAGTGGTATGCCTTGATTCGACAGAAGCGGGTGTCCACCTAGCGTCGCCAACGGCGCGGCGGAGGTTCGCAGCAAGTCCTCAGCGGACACGCTGCTGGTGCGGTTGGGATTGCCGAAACGCGGGCTATACTCCACGGACAATTAGATGTTCTCCGCGCGAATTACGCTTCGAGGTTCAACTGGCTGCTAACCGAGAACTCCACCGTACGCCGACCGTTGCGAGGTAATTGTACGGCAGATTAAGAAATAAGTAGCACAGCCTTATGGAGACAGTACGTTTCGCCTTCCGCATTAGTACGCTATGTTCAGGTTGCTGCACTTGGCCCGCATCCCTCATTTGACATTGCCGAAACCGCGGAGTAGGGTAGGGCCGCTTTTCAGATAATCCCACGAAAAAATTAAGGAGAGAGCAACATGCGAGTGCAAATAGCGCTTTGTAATGTGGCGTTGTGTCTCGGTCTCGCCCCGATCGTTCTGGCACAGGATGCGGTCAAGGTGGATCCAAAGCATTACGCCGTGGTGAGCGAGAACGACAAGGTACGAATTGTGAAGGTGCACTACGGACCGGGGGAGAAGTCAGTCATGCACAGCCATCCCAACCTGGTCGCGGTGTTCCTGAACGACTCCAAGGGTCAGTTCACTTTTCCGGACGGAAAAAAGCAGGACATCACCGCCAAAGCCGGAGACGCGCAGTACGAAGACGCCGTCACTCACCTGCCAGAGAACACCGGCGACAACGGCATGGACATAATTCTAGTCGAACTGAAAGGCCATTCGGCCAAAGCAAAATCGACCATGAAACCAGAAACGAAATCGGAAACAAAGTAAGGCGAGTGCGGATGGGGTGCCCCACGTCTCGCCTGCTTTGCGAGACGTGGGTCTTTTCCCGTGAGAGTACGCATTATTTCTTTTGCGGCTTTTTTACCGAAGGCATGGTTATCCAAAAATGGAACTTTCGGAAATGCGGGTATCCCCCTCCCCCCTCGATCTCTTGAAATCATCGGGTTAGCGCGAAATTCCCCGCAAAATCTAGATGTCAAAGAGCTTAGAGGTAAAAATCGTGAAACAAAGGACTTATAGCTCGTTGTCCCGCTGTTTGGCGAGATGCACTGCCTCTGTGGGCACAATGATGAAACGAAATCGAGAGTGGACGCAAGGGTAGATATCACAAGCGTGCTGTGGATGTTTTTTGGCGACAGCGCTCATTCGGGCAAGCCGAGTGGCGTAACGACTGAACAGCTTTGACTGACAGCGATGACTGGGCGACGAACCCCGGAACTCTGTAACGAACCCACGCGGGGACGACCGTGGAATCCCACCCTTCAAAAAAAGAAGGGCTTGCATCCGGCATTGTGAGAATGCCATGAGTCGACGGCGGGGGGAGTCGTCGGGGCAGGGGTCCTTCGACTGCGAATGCCGACACCTGCTCCAACTCCCACGCGCGCACGCCCTCAGATTTGCCCCAACCCGCCGTCTACATTGATTTCCACGCCTGTGATGTAGGACGCATCCTGCGAAGCCAAAAATGCTACGGCACCGGCCACTTCTTCCGGCTGTCCAAAGCGCTTCATCGGAACCTGCGCAATTATCTCCTTGGCAAATTCATCGACGGCCTCCTTTGGCAGCCCGGTCCTGCCAAAGATCGGCGTGACGATCGGCCCTGGCGCGACCGTGTTGACGCGAATGCCGCGCCCCGCCAGTTCCGCGGCCGTTGTTCGCGCCAAAGAGCGCAGTGCCGCTTTGGTCGCCGCATACGCGCTGGCTCCTGCAGTACCTTTCTGGCCGGCAACGCTGGTATTCAGAATGATCGACGCGCCGTCATTCAGCAGCGGCAGAGCCTTCTGAATCGTGAAGTACGCTCCCTTAATATTGATATCGAAATTCTCGTCGTACGTGCTCTCCGAGGTTTCGGCAAAGGGGGCGAACTTCGCCACTCCCGCATTCACGAACAGGACATCAATTTTGCCCAGCTTCTGCGCAACCTCCGCGTACAGCTTGTCTACGTCCGCGAAATTGGATACATCCCCCTGCACCGCCACCACGCCGTTCCCAATGGTTTTCACCGCTTCATCCAGTGTCTGTCTGCTTCGGCCCAGGATGGCCACTTTCGCGCCTTCTTCCTGGAACCGCTTGGCCGTCGCCAACCCAATGCCGCTGTTGCCGCCGGTTACTACCGCCACTTTTCCTTCGAGCCTCTTCATGTCAGTCTCCTGCTCTGCCAAATTATCCGCCCGAATCTCGTGTCGAGCGGAATTAGACAGTTAGATGAATATCGAACTATTCGGATGCAGGTTTTCTGAAATGTGCTCTGAGCAGCTGGTTTACTCTATGGCGGCCGGGCTAACGACTTCGCTACACTCTAGATTAATTATGGATCGTTCTGAGGTTGAGAAAATATCGAAGGCCCTGGCCGACGAGACGCGTCTTAAAATCTTTGAGGATATCTCAGCCACCAAACGCATCAACTGTGGCGAGATCGTCTCCATGCGCGGCCTCACCCCTGCGACTGTGTCTCACCATCTCAAGATTCTCAGCGAGGCCAAACTCATCATCTGCCAGCGCGAAGGGCAGTTCGTGTATAGCGAGACCGTTCCTGGAACCATCGCGGCGTACACGCGTGCGCTCGCGAAAATCGCTGGAGGGGTGAAGGCGACGCGGCGGCGGTGATCGCGGATTTCGACGACACCACCACAGCACTGTCATCCTGAGCGAAGCATGCAGATTCGCAAAGCGAATTGGAATACGCAGTCGAAGGCCCCCTGCACTCCCACCCGTGTTCGACCGCCTCAGGGAGTTCTCCCCGCAACCTGCGCATCATTTCTTTGCAGCCCGCTTGCGTTCGGGAAGGGCACGGCTTTTTAGCCGAATTCATTTTTGCCATTGCGGCACGACTGAAGTTGTGCCCTGATACGAATCCGAAGTTTCTCCTCCAGTCTACGGTAGTGACGCGACCGGAACCTGCACCCCTGCACCTTATTCAAACCGCGAAATGTTTTGCTAAGGACTTGGAAGTCGTGGTTGTTCCTCCGCATTTTGCCGGCGAGCAGTTTGCCCGCAGAGCGGGCGGTCCGCTATAGTTTTGATCAGCATGTTTGAAAATTTCACTGCTACCGATCGCTGGACTAAGAAGCAGGTCCACTGTGTTTATCAATCCATGATTGTGGCCATTGCCACTCGTCACGCCGACGCCGTGGATATCAAGTTCCTGGTGGACGGAAGGAAAGTCTGGGTGGCGCTTCCGCATCCGGCATGGGTCGAGTACAAGAAGCGCACACGAAGGTCTATCACTGACCCACTGGCTCTTGAAATTGCCGGGCACTATTTAAAGACGGCGCTTGAGTCCGGCGAAGGGGTCGGACGGGAAATGTACTCTCTCACCATCGAGGAGACGCTCTCTCATCTTGAAGCCGTCGTCACCGAAATGCAGGCGGAAGCCCACGTCTAAGACAGGCACGCGAAGTTTTAACGGCGCCAGGTTCTCATTCGTGCGCCGTGATCCAGCATTTCCACGTTCTACTCCGCGGTCGGTTTTCGCATCCCAAATAAGTCTTTTTGCTGCAATGGTTCCGAAGACTCCCCGGCACGCAGCACTTGGAATGTCCGCCGAGTTGAGGGACAATACCAGCTTCGCATTTATAGGAGTGCTTAATGGCTACAACGATGCATGTCAGCGATGTGGCAGAGTTGTTAGGCGACGGAAGAACGCACTTTAATCTCTCTCCCGCACTTCTGGTAGAGCATTCGATCCGGCGCAACGAAGCGACGCTTGCGGCCAACGGTTCGCTGGTCGGTTACACCAATCGCACGGGACGCTCACCCAAAGACAAATTCATCGTCAAGGATGAAACCACGGCTCGCACTGTGGCTTGGGGTGCGGTCAATGCTCCGATGGAGCCGGAGAAATTTGATGCTCTGTACGAGCGGGTCATGGAGCATCTGCGCGGACGGGAGCTCTTCGTACAAGATCTTTTCTGCGGTGCGGACCCAGCCTACCGGCTGCCGGTTCGCATCGTCAATGAGTACGCGTGGCACAACCTGTTCGTACGGCAACTGTTTTTGCGGCCGACCGCGGAAGAACTGAAATCCCATCACGCAGAGTTCACAGTGATTGCGGCCCCGGAATTCAAGGCCGATCCCAAGCGGGATGGAACCAATTCGGAAGTCTTCATCGTGTTGAACTTTACCCGCAGAACCGTGCTGATTGGCGGAACGTCCTACGCGGGCGAAATGAAGAAGTCTATTTTCAGCATCATGAATTTCCTGCTGCCGCCGCGTAACGTCTTCCCCATGCACTGTTCGGCCAATACCGGTCACGACGGCGTGAGCGCGCTTTTCTTTGGCCTCTCCGGGACCGGCAAGACGACGCTCTCCGCCGATCCTTCGCGGGATTTGATCGGCGATGACGAACACGGCTGGAGCGCAAACGGAGTGTTCAACTTTGAAGGCGGATGTTACGCCAAGTGCATCAAGCTTTCGCAGAAAAATGAACCCCAAATCTGGGATGCTCTCCGCTTCGGCTGCGTGTTGGAGAATGTCACCCTCGATCCGAACACCAGGATCCCCGACTATAACGACGACAGCAAGACAGAAAATACACGCGCAGCCTATCCCGTTGACTTCATCGACAACGCAGTAATTCCCGGCATAGGCGGGCATCCTAAGAATGTCGTGTTCCTGACCGCGGATGCATTCGGCGTCCTGCCTCCGATTGCGCGTTTGACGCCGGAACAGGCGATGTATCACTTTCTTTCGGGCTACACCGCGAAGGTTGCGGGAACGGAACTCGGGGTGAAAGAACCTCAAGCGACATTTTCCACGTGCTTTGGGTCACCGTTTCTTCCGTTGCCGCCGAAGACGTATGCGGAGATGCTTGGCCGCCGCCTGCGCGAGCATCACGCACAATGCTGGCTGGTCAATACCGGCTGGCAGGGAGGACCGTACGGTGTGGGAAAGCGCATGGAGATCCCGTACACCCGCGCAATGGTCGATGCGGCGGTGGAAGGTGAGTTGTCAAGAGAAGAATTCGAAATCGAACCAACCTTCGGTTTCAGTATCCCGAAGGCCTGCCACGGAGTCCCTCCACAGGTTCTGAATGCACGCAATGCGTGGCGTGACAAAGCCGCTTACGACAAAGCCGCGGAGGACCTGCGCAACCGCTTTGCTAGGAATTTCGAGAACTTCGATGCGCCCCCGGAAGTGAAAGACGCCGGGCCCAAGGCGCAGAAGTAACGTATGTCGGCCGACGTCAGGCTCTTTTTATCAGCCGGGTAAGCCAGATGATGAAGATGGCGCCGACAATGGCCACCAAGATACTGCCGATCAATCCACCGCCCGGGTAGATACGAAGCGCGTTAAAGATCCATCCGCCAACCACTGCTCCCACCATACCGAGAAGGATATCTGTCAGCGGACCGTATCCTCCTCCCCGCATAATTTTTCCCGCAGCCCAACCCGCAATCAGACCGACGATGATCCATGTAAGCAGCCACATGACTCCTCCGTAACTTCTGGACCGCAGCCAGGCGGACCCCCATCTCGCGAACGCAACAAAGATCTGAAATCACGTTGGGGCAGACTATGCCCGTACAATGGAGCTGTCAAGACCAGCGTGTCACAGACTGAGCAATCGGGATCCACTATGTTTGCCCGCAAGATTCGCGTAGCATACGATGAAAATGGTCGGAGCTTTGCCTGTCCGCTGAAATGGTTGGATAGTTTTTCCATGCGCAACTTCACGAACGCCAGCGTGTTTGACGATACATTGCCCCTCGCCGACGGCCAGATGGAAGTCGGCACGAAGGTACCCCTCGACCAGTTGAGGGAGGCAATGGAGGATTGGTTCCGTCGCAAAGGGTATTTGGGCAAGGAATCGAAATTGTCACTGGCAGAAAGCTGAGGTCCCGGTCGAGACTTCGACGATGGTATTGCCCTGCGCCCGAACTCATTCAACGAAACTATTTAAGGCTCTGGCCGTCAATAGCTTAGGGTAGGCGAAACGAGCGGTCGGAATGCGATGGAGGGAAGTTTTTTTACTCGCGGCCTTTGAAAAGCAACCTCAATCTGATTAACGGCCTCTTATTTTCAAGCAGTTGCAAGGACTTGAGATTTGGCAAGTCACCTGCTTTTCGAGGCAAGGAGGTGCTTCATGAGCTACAAGGTATTGCAGCTATCCCCCCGAGCACCGGCAGCATGCAAGTGAAGATCTTGATTGAAGGTCCGTGGAACACCCCGCTTAGTAATTCCGCGGATGCAAGATTTCTGCGCTCCTGGATGATTTATGACTCGGGTGTGTGCGCAGGCAAAAATGCCGCCTCGACAGGGTTCAACTGGAACGCTCTGCTCGGGCTAGTTTTGGCAGTTGGGATAAGCGCGAGCTCCTGGGCTGGAGTTGGGATAACTCTCTCCTACCTACTTAAATAAGTGCAAGAACCACGTAAGGTTCGGGGCTGCGCGGCCAGTCTCAATTCGTATCGGTTTACTGATTGTAGTGCAGCAGGGACGTGACCTCGTAGCCTCCGAGTTTCTCCCGTCCCTTCAGAAAATCAAGCTCGATCACAAATCCTAAACCTGCAATCTCCGCTCCCAGCGACGCGGCCAGCTTGGCGGTTGCCTCAGCCGTGCCACCAGTGGCGAGTAAATCATCCACAATCAGGACGCGTTCACCTTTCCGGATGGCATCTTTGTGTATCTCAAGGCAGTTGTTTCCGTATTCGAGGGCGTACTCGCATTTCACCGTCTCAGCTGGCAATTTTCCGGGTTTACGTACGGGCACAAATCCCGCATTCAGACGATAGGCAAGGGCAGGACCGAAGATGAATCCACGCGCTTCCATACCGAGGACCAGATCCACTTTGTGACTGATATAGTGCTCGGAAAACTGGTCGATCAACGTCGCGAAGCCCACCTTGTCCTTGAGTAGAGTCGTAATGTCGTAGAAGAGGATCCCCTTCTTGGGCCAGTCCGGCACCTCACGAATCAGACGCTTCAGCTGATCGGAATTCAGGCCTGAGTTGGCAGGCATTACCACGCTCCTTCAATGCGAAATGAACTGAGGCCGGAAACCGGGGTCGCTTCTGACTCCTCGACGCCGTCCACGCGAGCGGCCCGTGGTCCTTGTCTCAGGCGGGATCGCAGACCGGAAATCTGATCGCGAGCGCCCTGGGCCAGGACTTCCACGCTGCCATCGGCGTTGTTGCGCACCCATCCCGCGATACCCAGGATATGCGCCTCGCGCTCCACAAACCAACGGAAGCCGACGCCCTGCACCCGTCCGCGGACCAGGAAGCGGCGGGCCTCAGTCGCTTTTTCAGTCGCGCTCACACGCACCCTCATCAATCGCGCAAAATCTTTTACCACGGGGGACACAGAGGCACACAGGGTAGGGCGCAAGAGATAAAGGATTTACCCTGTGTCCCTCTGTGCCCCCTGTGGTTAAGCTCTTGCCGCGCCCACCTCAAGCCCGGGACAGATACCCCCCATCCGACGTGTCCACTTTGATCTTCTCGCCCTCGTTGATGAACGGTGGCACCTGCACAACCAGCCCGGTTTCCGTCTTCGCGGCCTTGGTCACACTAGAAGCTGTGGCGCTTCTAATTCCCGGCTCGGTCTCAAGCACGGTCAGTTCAACGGTCTGCGGTAGCTCGATGCCGACAGCCTTGCCGTCAAAAAATTCCACCTTGATTTCCAAATTTGGAATGAGATAGTCGACCGCGTCGCCCAAAATTTCTTTGCTCAGGTGAGTCTGCTCGTAGTTCGAGGTATCCATGAAGTAGTAGCTGTCGCCGTCGGCATAGAGGAACTGCATATCGACTTCGTCCACGGTAATCTTCTCGATGGGATCGGGCGAGCGGAAGCGGTGTTCGAACATGGCGCCGGTGCGCAGGTTGCGCAGCTTGGCCTGGATGAAGGCGCGCAGGTTCCCGGGCGTGCGGTGCTCAACGGCGAATACGGAATGCAGATCATTGTTGTGCTTAATGATCATGCCGGGACGGAGCTGGGTGGCAGGGATCGACATCGCTTGAAAAAATCTCCTTAATACGATTGCGCTTTGCGGAGCCGGCGGAAGGCGGGCATTGCCACAGTTCCGCCCACGAGGGCGTAAGCGTTTATTTTACACACCCCTGTACGGGAAAGGAAACCTTTCATCAGTCTCGCTCATCGCAATCAGACCACATCGTCCGCTAAGGATGGCAACGTCCATCTTGGACAAGACTAGAATTGTTGTAGTCCAAGTACCGCGGTCTGTATCCCCGCGAAACGAATAGGAATCCATCAAACCAATGCCCGTGATAAAAATACCGGGCGGAAATGAGGTCTTCATGCGATCTGGACGATATGAATCTTCTGAGGGCAACAGCGTTGGCACAGCGGTCACTTTTCTGTTGATCGGATTGGGAGCGGGAGCCTTAGCTGCGCTCTTGCTCGCGCCGAAAAGCGGCAAACAGCTTCGCCGTGATCTGAAACGCGGCTACGAAGATGCGAGAGAGACTCTCGAAGACTGGACCGAAGAGGCAAAAGATCGCGTCCGGGATGTGAAGGACCGGGCGCGCGACGTTGCCGACAGAGGAGTCAACCTGGCGGACGGAATTCGCGAAAAAGTCGAGCCTCTCCGTCGCGTCATTAACCGAAGCTAAGAGCTAGCGGAAGATTTTGACGAGGAATCCTTTAATTCGCCCCAACAGGCCGCGATGCTGAACTCTTGCTTGCGGGCTGGGCGGTGGCTGCACGACGGTATCTAAGCGCATCTGCTGAGTGGATGAATCTTGGACCGGCAGGGCAGCTGCCGCCTGCACTCCGGGAGACGCCACGCGGATCTTCGCGTTGAAGACGAGCGGCGCCTCTACCTGAACCTGGATGTCATCAGGCTTGGAAGGCGGCAGCGGCGCAGTCTCGGGGCCCTTCGATAACGCTGACCGCGATGATGCCGGATCTCCAGGATGGCCAGCGGAGGAATTTGTGTCGGTTGAGGTCGGGCCGCTGCCCAGATGCGCGCTTTCGGGCAAGCTCGCTTCCGGTAGCGGTGCTGAAGGCGCGTTGGTTTTCAGAACCGGCACCGGCGGTGGACAACCGCATTCCAGCGGCACGTCGGCATCGACTTTGTCGATCCGTCCCGAGCGAAATACCGCCTGCTCGGTGGGCTTGACCTGATAGGTGCGGTCTCCCATCAGCTCGGAAACAATCACAGAAGAAGTATTTCCCATCAGCCCTCTTACGCAGGTGTTGCCGTGGGAGTCGGCGCTGATGGCATAGTGGAATTCTCCCGGTCCCGCGAACAGAATGCGGAAGTCGGGCGTGAGAATCGAGTCAGCGGCGGCGTCAAGCGCATAGTGCGTTTCCAGCGCGCCCGTACTCATCCCCAGCATCAGTTCGTGCTTGTCTTGGGACGGAGTTACTGAAACCGAGGTCCCCGGGCAGACACGAATTTCTCCACCCCGCGACAGATGAAGAACGGCCGTGTCGGAACCAGCCATCACCGAAGCGCCCTCTCCAATCCGGGATCCCGCCAGAACTACGGAGCCGGGACCGCCGGTTACCGGTACTAGAGCGGGGTTGCCGCTGGTTACCAGTGCCGGCACGGAGGGCGGCTGGAAGGCCGACTTCTTGCTCGCATTCGCATCCTCAGGCGGCTTCAGGCGAACCATCAAACGATTGCCCGCACTATCCCACGTGTAGCCATACGGCGCGAGCAGATCCAGAACAATGCGGGTGACGGGCGGAGTCTGCTGGTATTGGTCGGCGCGGATGGCGAGAATATTTTCCTGCTTGATCGGGATGCGCCGGTTCGCCCCTGCTAGACGGGAATTTGGCAGGTCAATCACCAGCCGCGGCGGCGACTCGAGGGTCTGAATCGCAGGCACCAGGGGCCGAGTAGATAGAATCTCAACCACTGGGACGCCTCGTTCATGCACAATCCGAACGCTCTTGACGACTGCAGAATTCAGAGTGTCAGCTTCCGACGACCCCGTGCCCGCTCCAGGTTCCGGCGCATTCTGGGCAGCAAGCTGGCTCGCCAACAGAGCCGACATCAGGCCCACGAACACAGATTGGAGAGTGAATCGCAACAAAGAAATCCCCGGACACGAGAAACGCTTATGGAAGGAAACATATCACTTGCCGGGAGCGCCGAGAAGTGGCGTCAGCAGCCTGCGTGCGAGAATGGTGGTTTGGTATGTGGTACCAGTGCCGGTGTTAAGACTCAGGCAGGAATTCGTATTCCTCGATTACGGCGGCGACTGCCAGCTTTCCATCCTCTCCGCCTTCCTCGACGCGCACGACGCGGCCCTTACACTGCACGCGAATACTTTCCGTCAGCGTAATTTCGGGAGGAAGGGTCAGGGTAAACCCGATCTGCGATCCCTGCGCAACAGCAGAATCCAGATAGAAGCTAATGCCACGAGCGCTGACATCGCGGATTTGAGCAACTTCGCCCGACGAAATCCCGTCGGAATTAACTGTAACAGGGACCCGTAATGCGAACCGTCGTGCAGCCCGCTTCTCTTGCTGGGTCTGAGACATGCATCCTCCTATTCAGGCCAGGTTTTAGCGACTATTCAATATCGTGAAGTACAACAAGGTGGTCAATACCACCATCGGGTAGTAGTGACCCCATTTTGGGATGGTCGCTACCGTCCAAGATGTATATATCTACGCCGATGGGTGGCCTGGTCCGACAGGAAGACCCGCGAATTCAGGTGATAATCTATTAGAAGAGGGGCTTGACGCTTGGTCTTCGTACTCGATAACTACGATTCGTTTACCTATAACCTGGTCCAGTATCTCGGCGAACTGGGAGCGGAGGTCGAGGTTCGCCGCAACGATCAGGTTACGGTAGCCGATGCCGAGGCGATGCGCCCGGAGCGCATCGTGGTTTCTCCTGGCCCGTGCACGCCTCATGAAGCTGGAATCAGCGTCGACCTGATCCGCCACTTCGCCGGCAAAGTACCGGTGCTCGGCGTTTGTCTGGGACATCAGGCAATCGGAGAAGCCTTTGGAGGACGCGTGGTGCGCGCTGGTCACATCATGCATGGCAAGACAAGCGCCGTGATGCACGACAACAAGACTATCTTTCAAGGCCTCCCCATGCCGATGACCGCCACGCGTTATCACTCGCTGATCGTCGAGGAAGAAGATCTGCCGCCGGAACTGGAAATCAGCGCCTGGACTACCGAGAAAGACGGTACCCGCACGATCATGGGACTACGGCACAAGCAATGTGCCGTGGAGGGCGTGCAATTCCATCCAGAGAGTGTGCTGACCGAACACGGCAAAACCCTAGTACGGAATTTTCTGGCAGGCTGAAAATCTGCCGGAACGAAAGGGATCCCCCATGTCGATTTCCTGTCGCGAGTCGCTTTTCGTTCTCATCTTGTGCCTGCTCGCAGGCAACTGCGCGGCGCAATCCAGCGGAGCGCCCACTGACGCGCATCCATCGTGGCGGTTCATCGCCTCCGGCGACTCGCGCAACTGCGGAGACATCGTCCTTCCCACCATAGCGACGCACAGCGGCCGATTCTCCCCCAGCTTCTACTGGCACCTGGGAGATTTACGGGCTATCGGGAAAGTAGATGAAGATATGGCCTTCGCGGCTGCCGTCAACGGTGAGTTCCTGAATTGCCAGCAATATTTGAAGCGCGCCTGGCCGGACTTCATCGAGCATCAGATCGGAGCCTTCGGCAAGACTCCCTTCTACGTGGGCATTGGAAACCACGAGGTGATCCCGCCCAAGGACGTGCTGCAGTTCCGCCAGCAGTTTGCTGCCTGGCTTGACCAGCCCACAATTCACAGCCAACGCGAAAAGGAAGAAGCTGACGGCAAGAGCAAGCCGCCAGCCCAAGGCGAGCAGGAAGCGCCTCGCTCTTACTATCACTGGCTTCAAGGCAAGGTGGATTTCATCTACCTCGACAATGCTTCCGACGACTTCGCGCCGGAGCAACTCACCTGGCTCGCCGGCACTCTGGACAGGGACAAGGCAAACTCAGCCGTGAAAAGTGTGGTGGTCGGCATGCACGAGTCTCTGCCCGACAGCATCGCGAACCATCACAGCATGGGTGACAGTAAGAATCCCAACGCGCGCCCGAGCGGCGAGCAGGCTTATAGGTTATTGCTGGATTTCCGTTATCAGACCCGCAAGCCGGTCTATGTGCTTTCCAGTCACTCGCACTTTTACATGGAGAACATTTACGACACTCCCGAACTGAAAACGCCCGAACTGAAAAAGAAAGGGTCGCCGCTACCCGGCTGGATCGTAGGCACGGGAGGAGCGCAGCGTTACAAGCTCCCGCCGAACGCGCCATCGACGGCCAAACAAGATGTGTACGGCTACCTTGTCGGGACGGTCGCGCCTGATGGCACGATTCAGTTCGCGTTCCAGGAAGTGCACGAGTCCGACGTGCCGCCGGCCACGCGCAGCCAATATCCCGCGCCCTTGGTGCACTGGTGCTTCGCGCACAATTCGCAGAACATAGATCCGGATGCCGGGGACATTAGTCCGCGCTGCGTCGTATCCCCGGCGGCAGGAGCCGGGCACTAAGAACGCAAGTTTGCTATCCGCCCCTCGCCATCTCCACTGCGCGCAGTACTGCGCGTGCCTTGTTCAGGCTCTCCTGAAATTCGCTTGCCGGATTCGAATCGGCCACGATGCCCGCTCCCGCCTGTAGGTATGCATTCTTTCCCTGCATGAGTAACGTGCGAATACCGATGCAGGAATCGAGATTTCCGGCGAAGTCAGCGTAGAGAACTGATCCGCCATAGATGCCGCGGCGCACTGGCTCAAGTTCTTCGATGATCTGCATGGCGCGCACCTTGGGAGCGCCGCTTAGCGTTCCCGCGGGAAAGCACGCTGCAAAAGCGTCGAGCGCGTCGAGATCCTTGCGTAGCGTTCCTTCGAGCGCCGAGACCAGGTGCATGACGTGGGAGTAGCGCTCTACATACATCAGGTCTTTCACTTTGACCGAACCGTATTCACTGACGCGACCGAGGTCGTTGCGGCCTAAATCAACCAGCATCACGTGCTCGGCACGTTCTTTTTCGTCGGTGCGCATCTGCTGTTCCAGACGCATGTCTTCGGCTTCGTCGCGCCCGCGCGGATGCGTACCCGCGATCGGCCGATATTCCAGTTTGCGCCCAGTGACCCGCACCAGCATCTCGGGCGAGGAGCCCAGAATGTGCGTGTCTTCCATGCGCAGAAAATACAGGTACGGCGAAGGATTCACCTGGCGCAGCGCACGGTACAGGTCGAAAGGTTCCACCTCAGGCTTGAAATCGAGGCGCTGCGACAGCACGACCTGAAAGATGTCGCCGGCAGCAATGTACTCCTTGCAGCGGTCGACGTTGCGCAGAAATTTTTCCTCACTGGTACCGGCGTGAACTTTGAACTTCCCTGGCTTCACCTTCGTGGATTTACGCCATACCGCCGAACTCAATCCGGAAGCCAGCTTCTTCTCCAACGCACCGATGTCGCGAACGGCGCGATCATAGGCTGCGCGCGGACTTTCCCGCGAAACATCGGCCGCGGCCATGATGTGGATTTGATGGCGCAGATGGTCAAAGGCCAGCAAGCGATCGAAGAACATCAGTTCCGCATCGGGCAATGACAGATCATCTTTCGCGTGCTCGCCGATCTTTTCCAACTGCCGCACTACGTCGTAGGCAAAGTATCCGACCGCGCCCGCAGTAAACGGCGGCAGTCCCGGAACCGCCGCCGGACGATGCTCGCGCAGCAGCTCTTTGACCATCTGGAAGACATTTCCCTGGCGTTTCTCGCGCCGGCGGCCGCGTTCAATTTCGACGGTCCCTGAGCGCGCCTTCACTCGCATGTACGGATGCGCGCCCAGAAACGTGTAGCGCCCAATCTGCTCACCGCGCTCGTTCGACTCCAGCAGAAACGCGTGCGGCTCTTTCTCCGCAATGGCCAGGAACGCGGACACAGGGGTGAGCAGGTCGGCGGTGACCGACTTCACCACCGGCACTAGCGTTGCCTCTCGCGCCAGCCGCGAAAACTCCTTGAAGTCCGGCTTAATCATGCTCATCTGCGTGTCGGAACATTATAGGGGACGGATGCCTCGACCAATTGGGGGCCAGCGGCGTCCCTGAGTCGTCGATCCTCGATGTCGATCCTCGATACAGGCGCGAACCATCAATCCAATTGACGGATGTGCCTCCGGCGTCGAAGATTACTACTTACGGCAATACTCAAGACTATGCGACTCAAGTTCTGGGGTGTGCGCGGGTCTACGCCTACTCCACAAGCCGAGAACCTGCGCTACGGAGGCAACACTTCCTGCGTTGAAGTACGTTTTGGCGACAACATTTACATTTTCGATTGCGGCACCGGCTTTCGAGTTCTGGGCCACCAACTGGAAAGCGAGTTCGGCCAGCGCCCGTTTTCAGCTCATGTCTTCGTTTCGCATTTCCACTGGGACCACATTCAAGGCATCCCGTTCTTCCGCCCTCTGTATGACAATCCCAATAGTACGTTCGCCTTCCATTCTTCGAGCCGCGTGCGCGGCCTGAAGCAGGTAATGGAGGAGCAGATGGCCTCGCCGTACTTTCCTGTAAATCTCGACCAGATGCGTGCCGAGCAGAACTTTTACGATATCGACGCCGGACGCATCG
>WNFG01000811.1_pt1 | contig 25975 bp, 33 predicted proteins | sample 5400431 | NCBI WGS metagenome assembly WNFG01 (sample SAMN13153346, study PRJNA577476) | soil metagenome | isolation source: 120 cm saprolite under Douglas fir tree site 2 hole 3 replicate 2 | place: USA:California | collected 2015-04-18 | reverse complement strand
CGTGGTGACGATCAGATAAATGGCCTGCACCCAGATATGGCCGGTGACGGTGAAGATCGTACCGGCAGCGGTCGCGGGTAGCGCAAGCGCGGCGCTCTGCGAAGTGCGGAGCCCAGTCGATGTAACCTGCATTGGCACGTGGATTTCTCCTTACTTTCTTAGGTCGTTGCTCGCCGCCGCCTTCGATTAAGTGGGATGCGACCCTTCGATCCACTCGTAAGCGCCGAAATAGCTGGTGATGCGCTGGTAGAGTGAGAAATTGCCGTTCTCAGTATACGGATCGTCGAAATGGTTGGCTCTGGGTCTATTCCGCCACAAAAAGTAAGCGTCGCTATCCGGCAGCGGCGCCGCGGCGAAGTAGTCATTCGCCGAGGTCAGGTAATGCAGAATGCGCCACTGGAGCGCCTCGGGCACGATGGAGTTCAGGTCGTTATTCGCGGTCTGCGGCTGGCCCGAGGAGCCGAGCACTTCGCGGATGAGGAAACGATTCGTCGGGGTTAGCAGCAGTCGAGTGAGGGCAACCGGACGCTGCAACCCGCGCTGATTCACTCGGTTCTCAGCACGCAGAATCATGTTCTGGAGGCCAGTCACGCTGAATGTGAGGTCCGGTGATCCCCGATTCGCCTGAGTACCACCGCCCGACACAGTATTGAGGCCGCCCAACAGCGGATGCGCGGTGTGGCAGAGCGAGACGCCATCATAGCCTGGGAACGAGTTGTTGAACGCATTGATGAGGATTTGTGCCGCAACTACTTCCTGCCGGAAACGCCCCGCACGACCCTCCTCGCGCCATTGCGACGCCATGATGTCGTAGAGGTCATCGTCGTACATCTCGAAGGTGACCTCGAACAACATCCCGTAGGGCACCGCGGCGGGATTGATCTGACCACCGAGGATCGGCTGGTCGCGCCGGAACTGCTCGCCTTCTGGCTTCTGCGGCATAGCGCCAAGGCCGGTCGCCTGTAGGTAGGTTTCAGGGTTGACCAGCATGTCGCGGACGTTGATCCACATCGGGTACTCAAGGGGCCGTTCCTTGCCCACGTCGAGAAGCACGCCTTGGAACTTTGTCGAGAGTAGGTTACTGAAACCTGGTGTTGCAGCCGGCATTCGTTATACCTCGCTTATTGCAGGATGTTCGCGCTCAGGAATTTCACCCATACGCGACCATTCACGGTTCCGGCTGGCGACCAGACGGGAAACCCGATTATGAGCACCCGTTGATTCGCACCTTTCTTGTCCACGTCGGCATACCAATAAAGCGGTGTGCCCGCCGGCGATGAGCCAATCGTGTCCTTCGTAACGCCGATCGTCGTTTCGACATCCGCAGCCGCGAGAACAGCCGTCGCGCTCGCCTTTGCTGACGCTTGGTCGATACTGATCTCGTAAACGATATCGTCGTTGGGCAGCGTGAACATCGCGTTATGAGTTGCCGCCGTGGCGTCATTGTGCGCTGGCCCAACCGACACGCCATCAATGCGCGTAGGATTGGCGCCGCATTCTTGGATGTTCCCGCCTGATGCGACGAGCAGCGCACCATCGAAATAGGTTTGCGTGGCAGCTTCAGGCGTGATGAAATTCACCGCTCCCGAATATTTGCCCTCTTGATAGGAGAGCTTCATCGCAGCCAGGGCAAGGTTCGCCATCGTGTATTCCTCTTACTCGTTTCTCACTTGCACGCCGGAGGGCAATCCGCGTCCGGCTTTAAGCGCATCGCTGACTCGTTCGATTTGTCCGTTGGTGCCGCGAAAGATGGTGCGGCGCAGGAGTGGGTCGTTAGGGTCGCCGTGAGCTAAAGGTCCGTAGCGGCGCGTCGGGGAGTGTGGGCCGTAATTCGCATCCTCGGCCCAGTTGAGTTCGACATCGCCGATCTTCTGGCGCGCCTTCTCGTTCAGGTAGGCTTCTCGCTTCTCATGGAGTTCCTTCGGGCACCAATAAAGAAGCACGTCGCCGACGCCACGTAGAGTCGATGCTCCCGCTGCGTCCTGGCCTCGGTAGTCCCAACACTCCTTGTCGTCGCCCCTCACTGGCTGGAATCCCATCGTTTTGTAAGCTGCTGTGACGACGTTGTGGGCCTTGATCCACACGTAATGCCGTTCGGGACGAGGATCGGTGACTACGAGATTGTGTGTCTGTTCGTCGAAATACTGAAGGATCTCGTTCTCAGGTTTCAGCGCATCGGTATTGAGACCGCCCGCCTCTGCATCCTTCTCGATTGCCGCAGCGAGTTCGTCCGTGCGTTTTCGATTCTCTTCATCGCGCGCATGACCAGCGGGAAGTTGCCCGAGATGCTCAGCCGGAAGTGACGGGTCTCGGATTTCCTTTGCCATCTACTTGTCCAGTCCCAAGTGGGGATCTGCGGAGAGTTCGCGATCTCGCTCGAACCATGCCTTGCCGTTGGCGAAGCCTTGCGTCCGCGCGAAAGTATCGATGGTGTATCCTTTGCGCTCTTTGGAGCGAAACGACTCTGCGGCACGATCTCCGAATTGTTCGATAATGGTGTCGGGCAACTTCTCTTGGCCCTGTTTCATCGTGCGTCCATTGCTCGCGCCGGGAAGGGGCGCTTGGGTATCGAGCTTCTGTTGCCGTAGGGTGGCGTCTTTATCGCGCGCCCGGATCTCGGTGAGATGGCGACCCGCAACCATTCGCGTCGCGTCTTTCACCCAGTCGAGCATGATGGTCTGACCAGGGCGCAGACTCTTGATGAGCACCCCGCGAATTTCGGTCTCGTACTCTTTGAACAGATCGCCGAGTTCAGAGTCGGCTTTCATCTGCGTCAGCACGATGCCGTTGATTGCCTCGGCACCTTCTGTGCGAAGCGGCGTGACATGCTCGACCTCAAATATCTGGTCGCGCAATTCGTCGCGCTTGCGCTGGAGGGCAGCGATAGGCTTGCCTTCTTGCACCGCCTGATCGATCTGCGTATCGAGGGTACTGACCTGCGTTCGCAACTCTGCGGGATCGGGACCGGCGGGCGCGGCGGCAACAACGGGCGGTTTGGGTGTCAGCCCGTTGATGACGTTGCTAACGATTTTCTCAACGTCGACGGACTTGAAAGTAGCTTCGGGCGGAGACGGGGGATCCTTTGGTGGATCTACGGGCGAGTCTTTACCCGGATCGCCAGGAGGATCTACGGGCGGCTTAGTTACGTCGTCTTCGGGCATCTGGTTCTCCAGACGCCCTCTATGGAATCGGCCCCCCTATGTCCCTCGAAAAACAGCGACGCTCTTCGTGGTCCGGTGGGATGACCGAAACCATAAAGAGCGTCGCTATCTAGGCTCTATGAGAAATAGAACGCGATGTCAACTATGGTTGCTTGGGATGTTCCCAACTCGTGGAGGTAGCGTCCGCTATAAAGGGATCGGCCGGCGAGAGATTCAGGGCCTGCTCTAGGAGCGACATGAGGGTATCTAGTGCGTGAATCTTGCCTTGCGCGCGATACATCAGATTGTCGAAATTAGCGCCTTCCAACTCACGGGCATGTTCAGCACGCTGTTCTTTAATCCATGCGCCGAAGTGCTCACGGAGCAGTCGATCCGTCTTGATGGCGTGAAAGAAATATGCGCCGGTCATTGAATCGGCACTCCTCCCGCCTCAGTTGGCGGAATATCCTGCTGTTGCGGCGCGCCGGCTGCCGCACGTTCCTGCATCATCTGCGCGAGGCCATTCAATCCGCCTTGGGCCTGCGGTGGTAGTTGTTCCGTCATTTGCTTGATGCCTTCGACTTCCGCCAAGTAGGCATCCACGTCGCTGACCGTCTCGAAAGTGCGGAGAATCCGGCGCATGAGCTTGATGCTCGCCGCTTCGATGGCCTCGACGAGTTGCTTCATCTCCTGCGTCGGGGCCTGCGCCTTCAATTGCTCAAGCTGAATTCGGCTCTGGTAGTATTTCTCGGCTAGCTGCGAGAGCATTACCCAGCTTTGCCGGTCGGCCTCGCGGTTGATCGACACTGACGACGCGGTGACCTGGATGTCCACGGCATCGATCAGGTTATCGACCTTGCCCATCAGCTCAAGGAACTTGTCCGCCTTGTCGCCGAGCACATCCCGAATGTCCTTAATGACCGCCTTGTCGTTGGCCTTGATGCGTTCTTGGGTGCGATACAAGCACTGCCGAATCGCCGCTGCGATACAGCCCCGCATGTTGCGGAACGCGGGAGTGAAGCGCCGATTAGCGGCCTGCATGTACGACATCGCGGAAATACCAGGGGTGCGAGTCCCCAGACGACCCTGCGCGGCTTGCAGGTCGCTCACGCCCGTCCGGCGCTCCGCGAAAGAGATCGTCATCATCTCGGCCTGCGTCGTGGACGGGTAGACGTCAGCCATCTTGAGCGGCTCGACTTCATCCTTGTTTGCGGTAACAACCTTACCAGGCCAAATCTTATTGAGAAACGCGGCGACCGCAGAACCAGCGCGCCACATACGCGCATTCGCGAGGCGGGCATTCAACACACGCTCGTTGTGAATCGTCGAGACTTCATTCTCGAAAGGCGTGTTCATCCGCATCACGCTCAAGCCCCAGGCGACGTGCGGACGGAGCTGGTAGACGGCAAACTCGAAGGGACGCGCGTCGTACTTGGCAAAAGCCACCGACATGATTTTGTTTGTGGTTACGTCGGAGACGATTTCGAGTTCTTCAAGCAGTCCGTCATCATCGATGTCATACTCGCCGCAACAGTATTCGATCTGGTAGAGCTTACCGGCTGCTGCCTCAGATGAGTGTTCCTTCGCCACGTCAAGCCGTTTTTGGCGCACCTCGGAAATATTCGCGGCGGTTTTGATTCCATCGGTGTTCCATCCCTTCGGGTTGTGATCGCTCTTTTCGTAAAGGCTAATGTCCGGCTCGGTGAGCCACATATCCATCGAGGCCCACCGCGCGGTTTGCACATTGCCCCGATCACCTTCTGGTAAGTGAAAGTCCTCGATTGCGAGCGGAATGATACGCGGCCCACGGTCGATAATCTTGTAGGTATCGGTGACTTTTACCTTCTCGACCCACGGAATGTATAAGCACATCGAGCCGAGTTTGATGCAGTCGAGTGTCGCCGGTGGGATTGCGTCGTCGACGTTGAACGCCTCGCGACAGCCCCAGTCGACATAATCCTGCACCGCGTCCGAATAGTCCTCGTAGCCCTTGCGCGGGAGCACCTGAAGCATCTGGTCGGTCTGGTACAGCAACTCGATCAGGTTGGCGTGGATATTGTCGGTCGCGATCGCCCCGAGCGTGATTTCGATATTGGGGGCGTCGGCCATGTTGCCCGCAGAGTCACGGACGCTCGACGGCGGGATGCCTTCGTACATCCGCATCTCGTCCATCCATCCGACTTCAATTGCCTTGCGGGCGGATGCGGAGCGCAGCCGCTCTTCCTGCCGCCAGCGGGACAGATTGCCTAGCTGCTCGTCCGTCAGGGAGTCGAAGTCGATCTGCTTGCCGCCGGATTTATCGATAATGCGCATCTAGACGCCAGCGTGTTGGTGGACAGACTTGATCGAATAATCTAGCGGACTCTTTACCAAGGCGAATCGCGCTGACCGCTTTGCAGTGGTCGCAATTGGCGTTGTAATCGCCGTCAGGAATCCATACCGCGCGACAACGAGAGCATAGCTCGCGAGTGATCACGAATGGCAGTCGATAGTTCATGTCCCACCTGCGGCGCCTGTGATTGTGACTGCGCTAGTAGGCACGTTGTTCACGAGAACATTGTTAGCGATGCCCGCTGCGAGGCTGCTGTCGATTAGCAAAAGCAGGCCGCCCGCCTTGAGCGACACGATTCCGTCCGCAGGCGCGACGCTCGCGAGCTTGAGCAGCAGAGGCCCATCGACCGCCATCGCTAGGACGTTGATCGCAGGGGACTGCTCGATAGACGGAAGTGCCGTATAAACGCCCACGCCATCGCTGCCTGCTTTCTGGATGTTGATTAGCTGAGATTGGTTGACGAATACCCGTGCGCGGTACTCAAAGATTTGGTTCGGTTCGGCTCCGGTGTCGGAGTCGATTAAGACGGTGACCGACAAATAGGGCAAGGGTCACCTGTAGTAGAACTCGAGAATACCGTGAGGCAGCGCGGCGACCACCAATCCGTTGATCGAGACCGAATCGACGAACTTATAATCGTCCGCGAAGTTCGCACCCGTGGCGGCTTGGCTACGCCAAATCTCGTCACCGTCTTGGTCCTGAAGAATGACTACATCGCCCGCGGCTGCATCTTTCGCCGCCCACAGGACCGTGCCAAGCGCGATCCGTTGCTTCGTCCAACTGAACGGGATCGCTGGAATCAGCGCCCCGCCCACGTCCGAAGCGTCGAAGATAACCGGCCAACTCGTGATGTCGGTTACGCCCATCGCTTATCGCCCGTTCGGTTTGGTTGTCCCCGCCGAGGTCGCGGCCGGATCTTTGGCGTTCCGCTTCGGCTTAAACCCGCCCTGATACTTGCTCGCGCTGTCGCTGCGCCCCGACTCGTAGTTGTTCGATTCCGAGCGATTAATCCGCGCGAATTCCTCGCTCCGATTGCTGGAAGTTCCTGCCATTTCGGTACACCTCTCTCCAAGCCTTTAGCCTAAACGTATAGCAGGCGCAACCATGCTCTGATAGAAAGGCGTTATGGCGGCTACGATGTATGGTCAACTCCCGATTCAGCCTGCGCCAGTGAAGATGGCGGGCACCAGCCCCGCACCTCAACGTCCCCAGCGCTCCGAAGACCGTACCGATCTCTATCCACACTTCTTAAAACTCAACCAGCCCTACGCAAAAGCCGGCCCTTGGACAACGCAATTACACCCTACCGAAGAACAAGAGTTCAGGACGTGGGCCACACAGCACAAGATTTCCGTGGACGATCCAACCTATGATAATCGAGGTTTCTGGAAAGCACTCAAAGCAGGTGATCCTCGGGCTAAGGCAGGGTTCAATCCAACTGCCGGCGAAGTTCACGGTCCCGATACATGGAAAACCCCTTACGATCCAAGCTTCTCCCGTGAGTCGATCTATGCACTGCCGCATGCCCCACGCTGGCAAGGGCAATATCTGGTCGACGAGAAAGGGACTAAGCTTTTCGACGATAAAACGGGTATGAGACTGGATGTGGTGCACTGATGGCCAAGGTCGACACTCTCGCGCTGGTGACGTTTCTGAGCAGCGGCACGAATGACCCGTCGACCACGGATCGCTACTACAACGACACGATGATCGAACTGGCCGAAGAGAACTGGACCTGTGACGCGCAAGCCTTTGCCGTTACTCCCGGACAAACCGAAATCGCCCTCGGCACAGTCCTGATCAACGTCATCAATCTGCTTGGGATTATCTATGACGACCGTGAAATCGACGAAATTCCCCTGCGACAGCTTGAGATGCTCGATCCGTGGTGGCGAGACTCCAAGGGAATAACGACGAGCTATACCGAAGAGGACGTGAGCAAAAAGACCATCGCGCTCTATCCAACGCCCGATAGGCCGAGCACTCCGCTAGGTGGCACTTTCGGGGAGCCTCTAGGCGGCGACTACGCGACCTATAACGCCATTGTCTTCTACAGTCAGGCAGCGCTCGATCCGATTCAGCCACCATTCTACCTCGAACTGCCCACGGCGCTCCGTATTATGGCGCGCGAGTTCAATCGCGAGAGCGACCACCCCGATCCAGCGCTGTCGGCTCTCAGCGACCAACTAACGATGCTCTTCAAGGAAATGCTCGGATGAGCGAGCACTGGCACATCTCGCCGACTGCTCCGCAGACCGATTTCGCTCATCATGCCTTAGTGAACGAACTCAACCGAATCCTTGCGGGCATCAAGAAGCGGATCGACTCGCTCCCCATCACAGCGGGGCAGGCGGTTACTAAGGTTCAGGTGCCGCAAAGCGCGGCATTCGATCCGGGCACGCCGGGGATCGGTGGCGGCACCAGCGTGCCCCCCGCAGTGGGGACACAATTAGGCGGCGATGTCACCGGCACTCTCGATCAGACCGTGGTCGGTGGCGTTCAGACCGTTCCCATCCTCGCGCCGACAGTGGATGGAACCGTGGCGACCTTCGTCTTGGGCGTGCCGGACATCGAGTGGAAGGCCCTAGTATCGGCAGCACAATTTCGTATCATCACACTCGCTTTCGCAGCGTCCCCGTACTCGGCCGTGTTGAGCGCAACCCAGATCACTCTCTATTTGGCCAATTCCAGCGCTGGGGCGGATTTTATCTTCAACCTGCCGGTGGCAACGGGAACTGGAGATGCCTTGATCGTCAAGAAAGTCGACGCGAACGCGCACAATATAGCGGTCACGCCGAATGGAACGAACACCATCGACGGAGTCAATGCGGCAGTAAATCTCACAACTCAATGGGTGCCTGTATTACGGCTGATCGATTCCGCCGCTGGTGCGTGGTCGGTCTGGTAGGAGAGCCTTATGTCCGTCACGTTTCTGGAAAGCTTCGACAACTGGACGACCGTTAACAGCGCCGTTCTCGCCAAATGGCAATCCGTCTTCGCAGGATTCGGGCCTTTTATCTCGGTCGTACCCGGTGCTGGTCGCAACGGTACGGCCGGGCTTCAGATGAGCACCAACGGCAACCTTATAAACTCCTTGGGCAGCTACCTCCAGCGCGGCTTTACGACTACGACGCGGATGATTGTCGGCATGGGGATCAAGGTCACTACCTTCGGTGCGGAAGCTGCGTGGTTGCCATTCGGCTTTATAGACGGCGCTACCGCTCAGGTCAGCTTGTCCATCGATCAGGTTGGATTCGTTCGTTTAATACGCGGCGGAAAGGAGGGAACGATCCTTGCCACGTCCAGCAGTCCGGTATTTAATGCGACCGGAGTATACTTCTACCTCGAACTGGACGTGACCTTCCATGGGACTCTTGGCGCGTACACGCTCCGCAGCAACGGCGTTCAGGTATTCACCGCGACCAACCAAAATACCTCGAACAGCGGCAATAATCAGGCGAATGGCTTGCGGTTGGGTCTCATTGGGAATAATGCCGGTGGTCTCAATTTCACGTTGAGCACGGTCGGCGTGTTCGACGACCTCTACGTGATCGATCCGACCGTGGGCGCTCGCAATCTAGCATTCCTTGGCGATACCCGAGTCTTTGCTTCCTTCCCGACTGCCGATGGCGGGACTCTGCAATTCACACCGTCGCCGAATCAGGCTCATTACCTCAACGTCAATCAGGTCGAGCAAGACGGGGATACCACCTACAACTTCGACGCCAATGCGCTCGACATCGACCTCTACCAGCACACGCCGACGCCCGCTAGTACTGGAACGGTGTTCGCCGTTCAGCTCTGTCAGGTCAGCCGCAAGGACGATGCGGCGGCGCGCAGCACATCGAACTATCTCAAATCCGGGGCGAGCGTAGTGCAGGGTGCCGTGGACCCGCTGTCCCAAAGCTATGCGTGGTATTTGGATATAATCGAGGTGGACCCGGCAACTACAAACCCTTTTACGAAGGCTGGAATCGACGCCGCGCAGATTGGAGTGATCGTTGCCGCCTAGAATCTCATTCACGAACTTTAACCGTAGACTGAACGTCGCAGGCGGGCGCGAGCAGGTGCCAGAAGGCTCGTTGCGTCGCGCGCGCGGCGTCGCACCCGAGCTGACCGGCTCGGTTCAGTCGATGTTTCCGCCATTGGTACTCTATGGCATCAAGTCGCTGAACCTCATCCGCTTCAACGACAAGCGCTACCAGTTCGACGGCAAGATTCTATACAAATTCGGCACGCCGCTAACCAGCGGCTTCAACGGGAACCGCGCGACGTTCGTCACGATGCCGCCCGCGTCCGGTTTGCAGGATTACCTGTTCATGGCTGGCGCCGGAAAGCTGATTAAGATTGCCCCCGACGATACCGTGACGAACTGGGGCATCGAGCGCCCGCCAGACCAGCTCGCTGTAACCAAGGTCGCTCAAGACATCATCACCATCGATAATTTCGACTCGCACGCCGGGAACTGGACGACGCATCTCTGTGCGGTTGCCAACGACAACACCGAGTTCCAGTTCGGCACAGGAAGCCTCAAGGTAACGCCGTCTGCACTGGCACCGCTATGGTTCATCAATTCGACGGTCGGTTATCCGAAAGACCTCTCGAAGTACCCCAACGGCGACATCTCACTCCCCACGGATTTAATCTCGCTGTGGGTGAGCTGCGATGTTCCGGCCAAGACGGTTTGGTTCTGGATCATGTTCGACGTGAGCGACGGTACGTTCAAAACCGATTACTATCTCGCCGTCATTCAAATCGTCACGAGCACGAATAACACGCACGCGGCGGGCGCGAATGCGCTCATCCCCGTCGACAAGGACCGCTGGACGCAATTAACACTGGCTAAAAGTCAGTTCCAGCGTATTGGCACGAAACTGAATCTCGACTGGAGCAATGTTGTCGCGGTGCGGATCGAAGCGGGCGGACCTGGCGCTGTACCGCCCAACCCTGTAGTCAACCTCGATCAGTTTCAGATGATCGGAGGCCAACCTCTCGGTGTCGGACCTGCAGCTATCAGCGGCGGCAGCGAGTACGAGTATTTCTCCACGTTCTTGAACCTCGTAACTGGCAATCGCAGCAATCCTCAGCCCGACTCCGCGAAGGTATTCGGGGTCGCGTTACAGGCAAACTCGCTGACGCAAATTCCCACATCTACCGATTCGCAAGTAGGTGCCCGCGAGTTATGGCGCACTTCGGCGGAGAACTTTGGCGGATCACAGACCGCCTTTATCCTCGATACCATCTACGACAACACGACTACCGTCTATACCGACGTGACCGCTGATACCTCGATCCCGATCACGCAAACGCCGTGGATCAAATCATCGGCCTATATTCTCAACCAGCTAGTGGATGCGGGTAATGGCTATTATTTTAAGGTCACCGTCGCGGGCACGACTGGGGCGGTGTCCCCGACGTGGCAGATTCCGCAATCGACGTGGGTCGCGCTCGGCGCGTTCCTGCTCAACACAACCATCGCGCCGCGCAAGGCGGCAGGTCGCTTTTTCAAGGCGACCACGGCGGGCACTACAGGTCGCGTCGAACCCAACTGGGCGGCGGTCGCCGGGGGCGGAACTGTGACCGATGGAACCGTAGTGTGGACCGATCAGGGCACGCTCTCGACCGTGGACAATACCGTGACGTGGCTCTTTCAAGGCATCAACTCGACCCCTGTACTCGGTAATCAGGCCATCCAGTTCGACAATATCAAGCCATTCGCGACCATCGGGGACGCGGTGGGGCCGTGGCAAGGTTCGATGGTCTGGACGCGGGACAGCGCCGCGGGCTCACGTGGCAATATTTATTTCTCACCGCCTGGTCGCGCAGAGGGAATGGGCCTGTTCATCAATGTCTCCACCGATACGGACCCGACGCAGAAGGCGATTATCTGGCAGGAACAACTCTTCCTGGTGACCGTGAACGCGATCTATCGACTGGATGGCACCTACCCGAACATCGCACCGACCAAACTTTACGATCACTCCGGTTCTACTTTTCCATTCACGATGGTGGCCGATAAACGCGGCATCTATTATCGAGACCAGGATGCGCTTCATGGAATGAATTATGGCGGCAATCCGATGGTCGGGTTCGAGCAACTGGCGACCATCTTGCGCCATCAGCCCGCCGAGAATCTGCCTGCGTTCCTGCCGACATTCGCCGGGTTTGCGCGTGAGGAAATCTACTGGTCGGACGAGACGCAGGTCACCCTCGCGATGAATCTCAATCCCGAGACGGGGCATGCGTGGCGCTCATTCAACGTGGCTATGACAGCCATCTATTACGAGGAAGAAACGGGCGAGATTATCGCAAGCTGGAACGGTGTTACGGGCTTGTGGGAGCATCCAGACTTCACGATCATCCCCGGCGACAATCTGCGGGTCAGTCAGGTCAGCGTCGAGATCGCGATGCCCAATCTGCCTTAAGGGAGCTTCTATGGAACTCGTTACCACGGCGGCGCTTTGTAGCGGTTGTTTTCCTCATCATGCATCCAGCGTTCACGATGATTTCTGTATCTGTGGATGTCCTGGCAAACAAGCGACCATAACCCACGAGGAGGCGCAGGCTTTCGAGGACCGAATCACCGCCGCGCTAGAGAAACGCAATGGCTAATCAGGGCTATCCACTCGGACGACAGTACATACAAGGCGGAGGCGCCGCGACCTGGCATCCGACGGTAGATACCATCAAGGCATGTCTGGTGGCCAATACCTATACGCCGAATCTCGTGACAGATCAGTTTCTGAATAATCTCGGAGCTAACCGTGTCGGTACGGACCAGACCCTTGCAGGGAAGGCCGTCACCAACGGCTTTCTGACGGCTACGAACGTGACGTTCCCACTCGTTCCAGGCGGTTCGACGGTAGCCTTCCTCGTCGTTTATAAACTCGTTGGCGACGGCAGTGGAGGCGACGTTACATCGCCACTTATCGTCATCTGGGACACCATCGTCGGCTGGCCGTTCGCCACGGGCGGCACCGATGTCGTAATTGCTTGGAACGCGAGCGGTCTCTTCAGGGTATAGCTTGTGCCGTCTTATGATCCTGCGATTCGCGGCGGTGGCGGTGGTTCGGTAGGCTCGACCGGCGGACAGTCGACCGCGGCCGTACCCAAACCGCCGAATACCGTCAACAACGATCTGATTATCGTTACTGGCAATGTCAACACCGGCGTCCAGATCAATCCGCCAGATGGCACTTGGACCCGAATCAACGGCATTGTCTCTGGGTTCCAGACGTTTTGGAAACGCGCGAGCGGCGAGCCCGCGAATTGGACCTTTACCTGGGATGGTGTCAACCGGGCATACACATTCAGCAGCCTCGCTGCCTATAGCCAGGGGGGCGGCACCGTCAGCCTCGATGTGGCGGTCACGTCTCAGGTAAATTCCGCCAATAGCAAAACCAGCGATGCTGTCACGCCCAGCGCGAACGCCTTAGTCCTGATCAGTTATCTTGAGTTTGTGATCAGTGAGCCGGGGCCACCGACGAATCCTGGCGGTCTCACGTCCGTTCAAGCTGTTGGAGGTTTCGGTTTCCCAACTTTCCGGGCAGGCTACATCTACATTGCGTCCGGCGCCGGATCGGGCACCTTCACCTCGAATAATAATGCCGGCGATCCAGGCTCCAACTGGTTTTGGGGTTCCGGCACCTTTTCGCTGATTTCGAGCATCGTCAATCCGGCCAGTCCGCCCCTCATCGATGATGAGGTGGTCTTCGCCCCTGCCACATCGCAGACGTTCTTGCCGCCGTTTATCGACGATGAGGTAGTCTTCGCGCCAACTACCGGCATCGGTGCCATGCATACGACGACGGTTAATGCCGAGGTCGCATTTCGGGCGCTGGCTGGCGGTAATCTGCGCGTCACTACCGAGAATGCCGAACTCGCCATACAGCATCTGCTCAGCGCGACCAATCTGCGCGCGACTCAGGTCACTGCCGAGATCGCGTTGCAGGCACTGCCACCCGTCAGCCCGGTAGACTTCGAGATTCAGACGCCGGGGATCATCCTCGATAGCGCGCAACAGGAGACTGGCAATCGGCTACTGCTAGGGGTGAACTGCAACATCTCAGGCGTGCCGCAAATCCTGACGCCGATCCTGATCATCGATGGCGTCGAGTACATCTTGCCGCGCATCACGAGCATGTCTCGCGTGATCATCGACATGCCGATTCACGGGTTTCATGGGCGGTTCTGGGAAGGGGTGCGGTTGACTGGGCGCCTGACTGGTCGCGTCGAGGTCTTCCTAGTCGACATAAGCACGAGACAGGGCGTACCTAGCCCTCGTGGCGGATAAGGTGTAAGAGTCAAACGTGATCGCCTACGAGGGAAAATATGCCCCGCTGCTGGTCCAATGGTGGGCGGAACTTCAGAATAGTGGCGACTTTGCGCAGACGGTTCATTCCTCGATCCATGACCTTGATGCTTTTATCGGTTATTTTCGCGGTCCTGCTGCACTCATGTTTGAAGTCGATGCCCGAGGTATCTGGTTCGCCGCTGCGGCCTCTCCGTTTTTCGACGGTGCGCTCTGGGACGTTTGGATTCGTGCCGACAAGCGCCACACCAAGTCGGCGCTCAAGGCTATCGAGTTGTCCTATACCCTGGCGCTGGAGAAGTACCCGAGCCTGTTCGGATTCACGCAGCGGCAGGAGTTGCACGCGATTCATCTCAAGCTCGGGTACGTCTACGCGGGGCGGTTGCTGAATAATATGGACGGGCAGACGCAATACGTTTATCAACTCAGCCGCTATGCGTGGCTGGATCGAAAACGGCTGGCGAAGGATGTCCGCGACAAGAAGCGCGAGAATCGACCCAAGCCTGACTGGGGCGAGAAACAATACTTGATGAACGGAGCAGCCTGATGGGACTCGGCGGCGCTGGCACCCAGAATACCCAGACTAATTCGCCGTGGGCGGGGCCACTGGGCAATATGGGCAAGTCGGCGTGGAAGATTGCCCAGCCGCTGATGTCCACGCTCGGCTCGCAGTTTCTCGAAGCGCTGAAAACGGGCGGGGTCAATTCGTTCATTCCGTGGATCAATCGCGCCGTGGATGCGAGCCGGATGTCGGCATCCAAGGGTATCGAAGGTTTGCGCCAGAACCTCGCGCGTAGCGGACAGGGAAATAGCGCTTTTGGCGAAGCTGAGTTGTCGGAAGCGAACATGCAGGCGGGGAATCAGGTCGCCAATACGCCCGAAGAGATGATCATGAGCTTCATTCAGGGGGCGCCGGGTTTTGCGCTCGGGACGGGGAAGTTAGCTGAGGGAGCGATGGCGGGGGCAGGCGGATTGCAAAATACACAGAACACTCAAACTACGCCAGGTTTCTGGGATTTGTTCATGCAGGGAATGCAGAGCGGCGGCCAAGTCGGTGCCGCCTTCGCCTTGGGGATGTAATCATGGCAGGCGCACTTTTGGGCTTGGTCAGTGGCGGCGCGCTCGCATTCGCAGGTGGGAAGTACCGCGAGAAACTGCAACGCGAAGAACAGTCTCGCCAATTCACGGCACAGACACTTATGCAGGGCCTCCAGAATAATCCGAAGGAATGGGCCAACCCCGAGACTCAGAAGCAATTCAAGAAGCATTTCGGCGAGGAATCCTACAATGCCCTGAAGACACACTTCGACATGGCGCTAGGTCAGGCGCAGCGCGATGAGCAGGCATATCACGCGCAAGTGGGCCAACTGATCATGGGGATGGCTGGCGGACAGGGGCCGCAAGCTCCTAGTGGGGCACCCCCTGCCACACCGAGTCCATCGCCTGCTGCTGGCATGCTGTCGGCATCAGCGCCCAGTGCTGGTGCTGGTCCTTCGCCTGCGCCCGTTCCGCGACCAGCGGCAAGTCCCGGTCCGGCAGAGCCTGAAGCTCCAGTCGCGCCGCTCGATTTCTCCAAACAGATTGATAGCTTGCGCCGACAGCAAATAACGGCCTCCGGGAACACCGACCTTAGCGACGAGCATAAAAAGGCGGTGGGGGATTTTTACGATAAGCTCATCAAGGACAAGGTTGAGGAAGCGAGGGTTGCGGGTAAGGGAACCACGACTGACGCCGCGGTGAGAACTGCCGCCATAGCAGGTGCGCGTCTTCCCTACGAAGAAGCCTTAGCCGATTATCGCTTGACGATTCAGTCCAGACTACAAGACGCCAAGGACGAGAAAGCCAAACAGAAAGTTCTGCTGTCCACAGTCACCGCGAAGACACGTGAACGACCAGCGGTGGTTAAAGCCGCTAACGCGCTTCCTACGCAGGCCGAGCGCGAGGCGTACATCAACACTTTCAACAGCGGACTCGAAGATGCGGCGACCCTGTTCGACGATCCCAACCAGCAAGAGAAGCTTCGGAAGCTTCAGATTCCGCTCGCCGGCGCGACGCCCGGTCGCTTCTATGGTGAGACTCCTGGTCTGGCGGGCGATACTGGCGGCAGCGCTACTAAGCCTACCGCAGCACAATTCAAGACGGGGGACACGCGCACAAAAAATGGTGTTACGTATCGGCGGGACGATAAGGGCGTCTGGACTCCAGTGAAATGAAATGCCCGTCCGTCCCGCACTGATCGACGCCCTCGGCAGTCAGGAAACCGGCGGCGAGGCCGACCCGGATAGGGCTGTCAGTTCGAGGGGTGCCGTTGGGCGTTATCAGATTGAACCAGCGACTGCGCGTGCTTATGGCTTCGACCCAGCACGCCTTCACGAGAAGGCTTACGGTCGCACAGCGGCGACAACGATTCTCGGCAAGCTTATTGACCAACATAATGGTAATGAGCGCGAGGGGCTAAAATCCTACTATGGTCGCGGGACGCCACCTAAGGGTCACCCCACCGCAGACGCATATGCGGATCGAGTATTGAAGATGGCCGCGCCAGCAACATTGAGCGACAAGGATTTCGCTGAGGCTCCGAAGACTTTAACCGACGCGGATATGGCGGGGTCCGTCTATGAACCAACCGGGCAGCGCCTTAAGCGACAAGGCAAAACGGCGGCGGAACTAGCGGTCGGCGTCGCACTGCCAGCAGCCGCATCGTATTTCACGGGTGGCGCGTCTATCCCTGTGCAGATCGGGGCGCAGGCCCTCGCCGGTGCGGCACAGCCCTACGCAGAAGCCGGAGTCGAGAAGGCCTTCGGTGGGTCACCTCTGATGCCTGGATGGAAAGATGCCGCACGATCCGCAGCCTTTACCGCCGGCGCCGCCATGATCGGTGAAGGCATCGCTGGAAAGGCAGGAACTGGTGCTGCGGCGGGCGCAGAAATTAAGGCATTACCCAAAGAGGCGCAGACGGTCGGCAATCTTAGGCAGGCGCTTCGCAATCGCGATTTCTGGAAAGCGCACGGACTCACCGACGATCAAATCGATGCGGCGGTGAAGACACCGGAGATTCAGACCGACCTCGCCAAGCAGATCGCGGCGGGGCAGCAGTATCGCGGGGCGTTTCAGACAGTCATCGATGAAACCCGCAAAACGTTCAAGGCGCGGTATGAGCCGCTGATCCCGAAGGATGTTAAAGTCGATTCCGTTCCCATCGGCCAAGCTTTTGAAGGCGCGGCTCAGGCGGGCGGTGAACACGAAATCACGCCGTCATTGCGTTCCTTTCTCCAACGCAAGGGACTCGAATTGACGCGAGCAGGTGAGACGACAGGACCATCGGTCGGCGGCGTTCCGTGGAAAGCCTTGCCCGAGAAACTCAAAGAACAAATTCGCGCGCAAGGCGGTAAGCAGGGCATCGCGACTCCTACTAGCGACCTCGGCATTCAAGGTCTGCGCGACCTCCGCACGGAACTTCGCGAGAATATCTCAGCGAGCGCAACCAATCTCGACAAAAAGGTGGCGTCCCAGCTTAACGACCAGATCACTAAGGCCATCGATGAGCATCTGACGCCGGAGCAGCGTGGGGCGATGAAAGCACTCGACGAGGAGTACGGTCGCTTTCAGGAAGTCATCAAGAAGCTTGATCCGCGCAGCGAGAAGTACGGCGACGACGTGGCGAACGCCTTGATGGACCCGATGGTCAAGAATCCGAACGACGCTGCGAATTTCATTCGTCTTGCAAAGGCGGCGGAAGCGGCTCGACCCGGCGAGGTGATGCCCCAACTTCGAGCGGCAATGCTCGACAAGTTCGTGAACGAGGCGCGCGTCGGTAATCGCCCGATGGACGAAATGCGCGCGCTGCAAAAGATTCAGGAGACTTGGGGCGGACAGAAAGGAACCCAGGCAGTTCTCAGTCAAGTGTTCGGCAAGGATTCGCCCATCGCGAGCCCAGCGACGATGGCGCGCGTGCTTGGCGTGCTGCAAACCTCAGATCGGATTGCGGCGGACGCCTCTCAGGGTCTGATGAAGCAGGCCGGCATGTTTTTGCGATCGCCTGAATTCCTGATGCGACTCGCCTTATCCTATGGGGTTTATCGCGCCATCGCGGGCGGAACGGGTAGCCCCTGGAAGGACATTAGCGACCCTGGAAAGATGCTGCCGCCGTTGATGGCCTTCTGGCTAAGCGGCAAGATGGCGCGGTTCGCGCTCGGAGCCGCCGATACGCGGATTCAACACGCCTACGTCAATTTCCTGCTCAATCCTAGTGATGCGCGAGTCGTCCAGAAGTGGGCTGCCGTTGCAGGCGGATCCGCGGGCGCTTTGACCTCGCTGCCAAGCGAGCAGCCTACGTCAGAGTGATGTAGATTCCTTTCCGAACTTTAGAGCGGCTCCTTCACGCCGACATCATAATCCTCGGGTCGCACATCTAAGGCGAAGGCCACAACGTTCTCAACGACGGTGGCGACGCCATGCTCGGTATAGTAGGGCGCGTGAACATCGTCCCCAGGTTCAGACTCGGCAGATGGTAGACATCCGCACGGCGCTTTGATTTGCGCCAGCCGTGCGGCTTCGTAGGGCCTGTCGAATTCGGTGCTTTCGTCGGGGCCTCCTTCGCATCTCACCATCGTCGCCTCGACGACTTCGTGCACAAAGATCAGGTATTCATGCCGAGGGTCTTTAAGGTGCGACACCCTAATATGGAGAGTCTGACCGTCCCACCAATAATCGCCGAGGGTCTCATACCGCTGTTCTCGGTGCGGGATGACGCGGTAGTCGATTATCACGGCTCGATCCCCAGCTCGGCCACTTTGGCCATCTGGTTCTGCGCCTCGGTTAGGACGTTGCTTTTATAAAACATGCCCTGCGCCTCAACCTGCTCGATGATGGAGTTGCAACCTTCTTCACATTGTTCTGGTGTTTCCCCAGAACAAAAGACCGAGCCGAATGTTTCCATTTCGTCATCTTCGGGCGTATGCGGGATCGCCCAATAGTCACCGTCTATGATGCAGTGAGAGAACAGGGCTATCGATTCCCTAAGTTCTTCAGGACAAAACACCGGGAGGAAGTCCCTCACCACTACCTTCGATTTCATGATAATCTCGGTGAGGTATTTCGCATCGCCGATATTGGGTGTCACGATCTCGCCAGCGCCCGCCGCCGCCATCACTTCGGGAAGGTTCTGAATCGAGGCGGTCAGCACACTTCCTGGTGGTGTTGGGATTCGGGCCGCAACATCATTCAAGAAGGCTGTGCCATCTTTTAACATTCGCATTTCGAGCGCGAAAAACCCGCGATATTCCGTCTCGGCGAAGTAGCCCGCAACGATGTCTAGGATGTCCTGGATCTGATTAGGGAGGTTGCGGGCATGTCCACAAAAGAAGCCGAATTCACCGGCATCTTTAATTTCCATGCCGACCATAAACGGTTCGAGTAAGACGCCGTCGACCCAGATGCCTTCTATACTAAGTTCCACCGCATCGTCGAGAGCGTCCTCTACGATGAAGAGAATATCGCGGCCAATGGGGCCGAGACGCCGCGCGAGGTCGGCGAACCAATTAGAACTGAACCGCCAATTCTTGTGATGGTAGGTGTTCATGTCGCCGCGAAAGACCGACACCTTGATCCACTTATCTTCATGCTTAGGGTTGCGCAGGCAAGCTTCGAGGGCATCGATGCCTTTTAATTGAATGGCGGGAATGATCGGCAGGTCATTTTCAATCAGAAACTCCTTGAGGAACCAGCGATCGGTTTCCAAGCGAGTACCTTCACCTGGACCGAAGCAGGGGATGCCTAACTTCCGCGCGAGACGCTCTAGGTCGTTCTGATAAAGGTCCGGAATGATCACGAGGTCGGGCGGCGTCTCTTGGAGATAACTGATCGGATCGTTGATGCGAGTGACGCCATCCAGCCCCACCCCTGGATAGACTAACCGCGACAGCGGGTAGCTTTTTACCCAAGAAGAATAATAGGCGACGTCGATAGATCGCCCAAGTAGTTCGGCGAGTCCGGTCGATTCGCCATTATCGATCATCAGCGCGTTCACTTCGCAGCATCCATCACATCTATCACGTCTAGCACCGCCATCTCATAGATCGTGCGCTTCGCTTGTTTGTCTTTTGTTGTGATTCGATAAAAGCGTTGATTCTCTGAGGAGTAATAGAGTCCTGGGCGCATGAGTGAGCTTGCATGACCGCTAGCGTGGTCTTCATGGTACAGCGCGATGAGTCTGCGATTTGCGTCTTCGTGGAAATACCAATCCGCCTCAGGGATTAAACGCTTAATGCTCAATGCTTCCTCCCGCTCTGATAGATGGTCGCGACGAGGGTTCGCGAGGCGAGCATCTGTTCCTTGGTAGCTGGCATCCAGTTGCCGCAGTCGCAGATGCTGAGGTCGTCGGGATCGTGATTCTTCAGGTCGAGGCCGGGGAGTGTCGAGTCGCGGCCATGTAGGAGCCAGACGGTGCCGTCGTCGTGGAAGACCTGAATCCAGAAATGACCGCCCATGATGTCTTTGTGGCAGGTAAGACCGGCGTGCGCCTCAGCCGTCGTCTGCGCCGCGAGGGGAAGCCCGCCGATGAATTTGGCGTAGGCGAGGCGCTGTTCAGGGGTGATTTCAGGCATCTTTAACTGTCCGCGGCGCATTTATCCTGTCGCGCAATTCTTTGAAATGCGACTCGCACAACTGCACATGGGAGTGATTGCGAATGCCAATATCAAAATAACCCGCGCTTTCGCATTCGTCGCAGGTTCCATCCAGCCCGTCGCCTTCTTCGACCGTGATCATTTCATCTCCGCGTTCGCGAACGCAGCAACGACGCGCTCTTCGATCTGTGCCTCAGTCAGCCGCAGCGTCCGCAGATAGTTCCGATACTGCTGGACCTCGCCGGTCACTTCGTCGTTGGTGTGGCGCGCGGGCAGAAGTTTAATCGCTCCCGCCAGTGCGTCGAGAATATCCTTGAACTGGGAGCCGGGAAAGGCTTCCCATTCGCCGCGCAGGTCGTTCATATCGGTCAGGGCGAAGATGCGCCCAGCCGTCGCGGCGGGTTGGAGCGTCGTCTCGATCCGCACGTCCTTGTCGGAGCCGAGGGTGATTTTCGTCAGCGGGAGCTTCTTGCCCTTCTCACGCGCCTCGCGGATGAGAGAGTCGGCGAAGAGCGACTGGTTGGCGGATGAGTCGATGCCGATGGTGGCGGGATGGAACTCGGCGTAGGTCGCGAAGATTTCGTCGCAGAGTTCGTCGGTCGTGCAGTGACGCGCCCACGCCTTACGGATGAAGAGGCGGTCGATGTCGTCCTGTGAGACCACTACGATGGCCGAGCGCGAGCGATAGTTGGCGCTGCGGGACTTGTTGGCGTGGCCGGGAACGCGGCCGCCCGCTGAATCGACGAAGCCGACCGTGTAGAGGGTCAGGAGCGGGATGCGGATGGCGAGCGTGCCTAATTCAGCCATCCTCGTTCCCTCGCTTCGTTACGACGCCGCGCGAACAATTCAGTGAGCCGCACCCAAGTGGCCGAACCCTCGTCCTGCGCGCGCACCTTGCGCTCCATGCGCGCTAGAAGGCGCGCCTCATGCTGCTCTTCGCCCTCATCGTCGTCCCAGCCCTTGCGCGGGTAGAGCCGGTCGAGACTGATGCCCCGCTGAAATTCGGTGCGGCGGGTCCAGTAAGCGGACGTGAACTTGCCGCCCGCGACCATCCGATCTGCGGCGCGCGCGTCGGCGTCGTCCTTGTCGAATACGATGAAGCCGTTCTTGATCTCGTAGGTGCGGACCTCAGCCCAGTCGAGCGCCGAGAATGAGGCGTTCAGCGGATTGTTCATGTAGTTGGCGCTGAATAGCACCTTGCCCATACCCTCTTCTTCCTGGAGGGCGAGTAACGCTTCTAGTGGGTAGCGTTCCGGCCAGATCGGCTTGCCGTCCTCGATCGCGGAACGGATATTGACCGCCACGGTCGGGTCTTTCTTCCACTCCACGTACACGTCCTGCGATGTCCAGTGCGTCCCGATGCCGACTTCGATGGAGCGGGTGAGGTCGTTGAGACGAGAACGGAGTGATTTGCGCCGCAGCTTGGCGCGGTTCATCACGACTTCCGACAGTGCGGCCTCGAAGCAGGCAATGTCGTCGATTATGATCAGGTCGTAGTGGCGCTGTTCGAGAGCAGTACCAACCCCGATAGCTGTGATAGAAGGTTCCGCAATTCCAATTCGTTTGCGGTGAATCGTAACACGGTCTTCTCCCCAGACTCCTCCATTGGCGACGGCGTCACGACGAGGGTCACTCCAAAACACTTCTTTCCAGAGATGACGGAGGAGATGATTTCCTTCGAGATGCTGCCGAATAACACTTAAGTTCTCCACTGCCTTAGGCGTCGTTTCTCCATGTAGCAATATTCTCGTGTCGCAACCGGGCATGCCTTTGAATAGTAAATTGTTCGATGCGGGCTGAATCAGCGCCCAAATAGGGAACGCATGGGATCCGATTGAAGTTTTGAGATGCACGACAGGCAGCATAAGGAGCTTGCGTCTACTAATACTCGTATCTTGGAGCCAGTCGCATACCGGATGGTGCAAATGTTCTGACAGGTCGGGCATACCCAGTACGAATCGTGCCAGCATGTAAAGAGATCGTTCACAGCGAGCCTTGAACGCCGCCAGAAATTCCTTAGTCTTCGGAATACGCGCGAGATCGCCATAACCACCCCACCTGAGTCGCTTGCGCAGCTCATCAAGTTCGGCCTTTGAGAGTCCTTCATCGGTGGTCTTCTTCTCGACTGCTGCATCTACCCTGGCAGACGGCTGGCGGGAGGGCTTAAGCAGCTTCTTCTTGCAATCGGGGCAGAGGCGTGGCGGACGGCCGGTGCTCTCGAATGTGAACAGCTTCTCGCAGTTTGCGCAGCTGACCGACTGCGCTGCTTTGAGGACGCCCTTCATTGGTCGCGCTGACCGACCATTAGCGGTAACTCCGCGGTCGCGCGCTCGATCCGTTCTTTCACGTCAGGGGGTGCCCCGAACACGGGCACTCCGACACCACCAGGATACATGATCGTCGAATGCCCCATTATCGGCTGCATCGTCTTCATGTCGACGGCTCTGCCGATCCAGCAGATATTTGAGGTCTCGATTATCACTGGCCCGTCCATCCCTTTAAGTGTTACTAGCATGCTTCATTTCTCTCCTGCTTGCGACTCCATCGCGCCTGTGCCGCTTTCTTCGCCTGCTCGCGGGCCGTCATCGTCTTCGGACATCGGTGCGCGCGTCCACACTTCCGGCAATGGATTAGTTTCATGACTGAACGACGGGGTTTGCGCTTCTCACCCTCAACGTGCGCTCCCTTGCGGGCCGCTTGCTCCGCAGCTAACTGGATTTTCGCATCCTGTCAGGTCAGTCTGACGCGGTTCAGCCATGCCTATGCTCAATAGCACGAGCATCGGTGCTTGTCTAGGACGACAATACATTATGCGCAGGGATTAACTCAGGGATGAAAGGAATATCGCTCGGCGCGCTTCTCCCGCTGGTACTGCCGCCAGCCAGTGCAGTCGTGCAGGCTCAGCCTCCACTCATTGAGTGTCGGTGTGTAAAAGTCACAGTGATTGCAGTAAACCCATCCACCGTTCACGCTCCGTCCCGACGGTCGTTCCCGTTCCTTATTCATGGCAAAAATATAGCAGATAGTCGGAGTCTCCTTCAGCAGTATTCACGCACGGGGGCCTGGGGGTTCTACCGGGGGGTGTCGGATCGAAGGAGGGTGCCACGATGCGGGTAGGCCCAGAGACGCCAGCGCCGCAGCACAATTGCCACGGCGTCAGCGTGTACGAAGGGAATGTAGGAAGAACAACCGCGAGCTTAACCCCGCCTGACTGCCGTGTCAAGCGCCGCGACACGGACAATGAGACGGACAAGGCAGCGAGTCGATACTAACTAGTCATTGAGATTGCCGAGCTATTAGGTAGAGCACTGCTGATTGAGTATCAGCAGGTCGATGATTCACGTGAAACATTATCATCACTTGCGCTCTAGTAGACGTGCGTTGAAGCCAGAATGTGAATTGGTACTCCCAGAGAGAACTGCCTCGACCTTATCAAGCCTATCCTTAAGAACCACAAAGCGGTCCCACATGGAGTGCGGTCGTTGAGCAGAGCCACGTTCCCAGCGTCTAAGAGCGAGCGCCCGCATCAAGCGAGAACGCTCCGCGGCATCTACCTTTTCCCAGCGCCTGCGAGCCATGTCGGCCGGAGTCATAGGACGTGGTCTAGCAAGCTTGACGAGCGAGCACAACCCTGCCACAATGCGGCACATGCCTCATTACAACAACATCCGCGTTGAGATAAGTGTTGAAGATTACCGCGCGTTCAAGGCTCTGCTGGTACGACAGGATAAGACCATAAGCAAGGCGCTTGGCGACTACATGCGTGGCTATCTTGCGAGACACAAAGAAAATAATTCGCCTCTCTCCGTTGATGTTCGTGACGATAATGCAGAATAGTTGCATTGCGGTATTGACAACACCGCTGCATGAGATTAGATTGTAGTTATCACGCTGACGGAGGAATGAAAGATGAACGCATGCACTTGCAACTACGACGGTGACCTCGTTCTCTTCCACGAGTCTAATTGCGCTTTCCTCTTGAGTCTGCCCCAACCGACAGATCCTGATTTCATAGCTAAGATCCAAGCTCTCTACCCACCAGTAACACCCGCCCCTTGGGACGAGGAGGACAGCAAATGAAGATCGCACTGTACCTGACCCCGCAGGCTCTTGGAGACTACACGCCATCGGCGCAACGGTTCGCAACGCATCAGAACGCTGTCAAGCGCGGATTGGGCGTCGAGGTGCGCGACGACAGCGAAGCACGTCGTGATTGCCCGCGCGGTGGAGCGTACGTCGTCTATGACTTAGACGAAGCCGAAGCCACAACCTGGAGCCAAATGAATCTGCTCGATATCGACGATCCCGCGAGGTGGGCATAATCCGGTCCCCGAACAGAATCGAGCGGTTGGCTTTCAGAGAAGGGAGACCGCTCCTAGGGAATTGCTCCTAACCAGAGGTATAGCTGATGGATCGATTGATTCAGCGCAAGACTATTTCTGATGCCGACTTGGACGAGATAGAGCGCAAATGGAACCGCATTTGCGACGATAATGACACCTTCGCTGATTTGCTGGAGATGGCACGCCTTCTATTGAGACGACTGAAAGCTGCAGAAGCTACGGATCGTGCTGCGCCTGACCTAAGCGCCAAGTCCGCATTGCCAGATAAAAGGAGGGATCCCCAATGACCACACTACTACTCACGTCCCTCAGTCCCTTCGCGGCATGGCTGCTGTGGGGCGGACTGACGCTCAGCGTTGCCTGGCTGATGGTCCGGGGCTGCGCCGTCATGGACTGGCTGCTCGGGCTCTAATATGAAACACGCTCCATCGATATTCCAATTGCACGATGCGGCATACCAAACGATGGAGTCGTAATTGTTTCCGCTGCCGCATGGCTATGCTGCGCACATTAACGACTCTCGGCCTGCGAAACAGCACACCGGCGGAAGTCGTCGCGGAGACTCCGCCTGAAAAGGAGAGAGATGAACGACATCACTAGCAGAATTGAGAAGCGGGCCAACGTCGAAACCCGCTATCCGTGGACCTACGGCTTTTTGAGAAGCGCCGTGGACGGCGCGCTGGAAAGGCTAGTCGAAGGCCATGGAGCCACCGTCGCCGAATGCCAAGCATACCAACGTCTTAAGACTGCCGTCGAGCGAATCGACGAGGAGTTAGCACGATGATCGGATACCATTTTCTGCGTCATAACTATCGCGCAGGACGAGGCGATGAAAAGCCGTGGGTAATCGGCGAAACCCGCATCATCCCTGTCGCAAACCGTAAGAAGATCGTTCTGTGCAAGTACGGCTATCATTTCTCTCCGACGCTATTCGATGCACTGATGTACGCGCCTGGTCCTCTGGCGTGCCTCGTCCAAGTGCCGGACGAAAGTCAAGTCAGTAAAGAAGATTCTCCGAAGGGCGTTACCTATCAGCGAACCTTAGTAAAGGCGATTAACGTTGATCGCGAGCTGCGCTTGTTCGCTGCCGATTGCGCTGAGCGTGTGCTCCTTATCTTTGAGCGCGAGCGCCCCAACGATGACCGGCCTCGGAAGGCCATCCAGGCTGCGCGCGATTTCGCTAACGGTAAGATTGATGCCGCCGCACGGGCCGCCGCACGGGC
>WNFG01000810.1_pt1 | contig 25981 bp, 26 predicted proteins | sample 5400431 | NCBI WGS metagenome assembly WNFG01 (sample SAMN13153346, study PRJNA577476) | soil metagenome | isolation source: 120 cm saprolite under Douglas fir tree site 2 hole 3 replicate 2 | place: USA:California | collected 2015-04-18 | reverse complement strand
GCAAACCGTCTTGGAATTTCGTCTTCGGATTGTAACCGAGAAGTTTCCGCGCTTTGGAAATGTCGGCGCAGGTCAACGGCATGTCGCCCGGCTGCTCAGGCAACCGGTTGATCTTTGCTTTTTTGCCGAGTGCCTTTTCGATCGCGGCGATCAAGTCTTTGAGCTGAATCGTTTCACTCTCGCCCAAATTAAAAACGTCAAACATCGGGTCATCGTATTTAAAAGCGGCCATCGTCCCTTGGATGATGTCGTCGATGTAAGTGTAGTCGCGGCGCGTCGTGCCGTCGCCAAACTGATCGATCGGTTCGTCCGCATGAATTTTTCGGGTGAACTGATGGATCGCGAGATCGGGACGTTGCCGCGCTCCGTAAACGGTGAAGTAGCGCAGCGCGACGATTCGAATTTTGTAGAGATGCGAGTAAGTCGAGCAGAGAAACTCACCACCGATTTTCGTAGCCGCATAAGGACTCAACGTTTGGGTGAGATGTTCTTCTTCTGAGAATGGAACCTTCTTGGCCGCCCCGTAAACCGATGAGCTCGAGGCGAAGATGAAGCGTCCGACTCCATTTGTGCGCGCCGCTTCGAGCAAATGCAGCGTTCCCGCAATATTTGTGTCGTAATACAACTGCGGCTGTTGGATCGATGGCCGAACTCCGGCCCGCGCCGCTAAATGCGCAACCACGTCGAATTTTTCTTTTCGAAATAAATCTGCAACTTTGTCGCCGTCGCGAAGATCGATATCGTGAACCGCGATATTCTTCACGACGCTGGAGATATTTGCGCCTTTGATTCGCGGATCGTAAAAATCATTAAAATCGTCGAGGATCGCGACGTCATGTCCATCAGCCAGTAGTTTTTCGACCAGATGGGAGCCGATGAATCCAGCGCCTCCGGTCACGAGAATCCTCATGTGTGCAGAAGATCAACCACGAAGGACACGAAGTGCACGAAGAAAATTACGGTTGTACCTCGCAACCTTGGTGTTCTTCGTGATCTTCGTGATTAATGAAACGCGCGATTTGGCTGAGTGCGCTCGCATTTGTATTAGCGTTTGCCGTCATACTTGCTTGGAAAATTGGTCCAGAACTCACGCGCCCTAAATATATCGATCCCGCATTTCGGATGCTGTCGCCGCTCGAGCTCGCTTCAATTCCGACCGCGACGCATTTTGATTTTCCACTCGGGAACGAAAACGGCGCGATGGCTTACAACGCGCAGCGTTTCACCGAGAACAAGCATCTCGGCGATGATTTAAACGGAATCGGTGGCGAAAACAGCGACCTCGGTGATCCGATTTACGCGATTGCCGACGGCCGCGTCCTGCTCGCGCGCGACGGCGGCCCTGGCTGGGGCAACATCGTTATTTTGCTCCACGCCTATCTCGAAAACGGCGAACGAAAGTATGTGGAGTCGTATTACGGACACGTGCAAGATCTGCTGGTGCATCCGGGCGAAACCGTGAAACGCGGCCAGCAAATCGCGACTGTTGGCACCGTCAATGGTCGTTACCTTGCCCATCTCCATTTTGAAATGCGCGAATTCATCACGCCCTTTATCGGTCCGGGTTATCGCGAAAACACGCGCGGCTGGCTCGACGGAACAAGATTTATCGAGCAGCACCGATAGGAGCGAGCCGGACTGGCACTTTTTGTCATGTCGACCAAGGTGGAGACATCTCTACTATTTCTGACTAACGACGGGGTGATTAGGAAGCGCGCGGATTACCAGAAACATCTAGAGATTCCTCGACTTCGCTCGGAATGATAGAAGCAAAATGAAACTCGAGCGAAATCGCGGAACTATTGTCCTTATGCTCACCATTGCGGTTGGCTTTGGAATCGAGATCGCGACCAATAGTATTGGTAACGACGCTGCGCTCTTAAAACTCGGCGCATTGCCGGATGATGGCCAATTGCGGGGCGAATTCTGGCGCATCGCTACCTATTCGTTTCTTCATTTCAATTGGCTGCACCTGCTTCTAAATATCGGATTGCTTTTCTGGATTGGTCGAATTGTTGAGCAACAAATCGGCACTGCACGAGGTGCGCTGATCTATTTTGTCAGCGTGCTTTGCTCGGCCGCTGTAATTCTCCTCGTGCATAACTGGCATCCGAAAGAAGGCGCCACGGTCGGCGCGTCCGGCGGTGTTTTCGGTTTATTAGGCGCAGGGTTAATAATTTCATATCGCCAGAACAGCGACGATCGATTCCGAAGGTCGCTTTGGATTGTGCTCGCGGTGGGATTCGCTGTCTCAGTGCTTCCCGGCATCAGCATGGCTGGTCACGTTGGCGGAATCATCGGCGGAGTGCCGTTGGCATTGCTCATGAAAGTGCAAAGGAATGAAAATTAACGGCTGCAACGCACTGATCACGGGCGCTTCCGCCGGAATCGGCCGGGAATTTGCGCGGCAACTGGCGTCTCGTGCGCGATCATTGGTTTTGATCGCGCGGCGCGAGGAGCGATTGAATGAGTTGCGCAACGAGCTTCGGGATCGCAACGCGCAACTGACTGTTCACGTGCGGGTTGTAGATCTCTGCGAGAAATCACAGATCGATGAACTCATTCGCTCGCTCGCTCGGGAAAAGATCGAGATCGACTTTTTGATCAACAATGCCGGTCTTGGAGATGTCGGCCCGTTTGCGACTTCACCTCCGCAACGCAACGATGAAATGCTGCAGGTGAACGTGGCCGCGCTGACTCATCTGACCCGAAGATTACTGCCGCAAATGATTTCGCAAAAGCGAGGCGCGATTTTGAATGTCAGTTCGTCGGCCGGGTTTCTTCCGATTCCAGAATTCAACGTCTACGCTGCGACCAAAGCCTACGTGACAAGTTTCTCGGAATCGCTTCGCGCCGAGTTACGCGACACCGGCGTGACGGTGACTGCGCTTTGCCCCGGTCCGGTCCACACTGAATTCGGCGACGTCGCCAAGCGCCCTGGTGGTAAACCGGAGCGCGGTCCAGAATTCGTTTACGTGTCAGTAGAGAAAACAGTACGTGACGCCCTCGCCGCGGTCGAAGCCGACAAGCCCATCGTCATTCCGGGACTCGCAATGAAACTCGGCATGTTCCTCGTCCGGATCACGCCGATGCCGATCTTGCGATTAGCGCGGCGATTGGGCGCGAAGCGCTAAAACAAAAGCGGCGGTCGAATCCGACCGCCGCTTTGGGAAATCTTCCGACGGTCGGAGACCGTCGCTACAAATTTAGGAGGATTTGTAAGTTATGTGGCAGCCGTACGGTTTGGTTTGGGCGTTGGAGACCGCCTTGCCGCCGAGTGATTCGTCGAGCGCGGCCTTGACGTAATTAGTCGAGCTCGGAATGTCGGCCGGATTGGGCGATGCTTTGCTGTCGATCGCGCCTTCGTAAACGATTTTACCTTCCGGACTAATCACGACCATGTTCGGCGTGTTCTTGGCACCATAAAGTTTGGCCACTTTGCTTTCAGGATCGAGCAGGAGTGCGGTCTGCTTTGTTTTCCACTGGGCCATGATTTTCTGCGCCTGCTCCGGCGTAATATTGCCCTCGGTGCCGGGCGCGTTGGAATCGATCGTCAGCCAGACGACGCCTTTGCCAGTGTATTCACCCTGCAGCTTTTGCATGTTGTCGCTGCCGTAATGTTTTTTCACGAACGGGCATTCCGGGTTGAACCACTCGAGCACGACGTATTTGCCTTTGTATTGCGAAAGGGACTGGGTCTTGCCGCTGGCGTCGGGCGCGGAAAAGTCGGGCGCGGCGCTCCCGACCGGTGGAACATCGGTCGCGTAAAGTGCGCTGGTGACGAATGCGATAAGTGTGGTGAGAAGGAGTTTAGTTTTCATAGGTTATTGTGAAGCAACTGCGGTTGAAATCGTTTCGAGTTTGTCGAGTAGGATACCTTTGGTGAGCAATTCCGGAAACACAATCGGCTCCTCGGATTTGCCCGGATAAAGCACGTATAATGGGACACCCGGCCGGCCAAATTGTTGAAGTAATTTCGTGATGACCGGGTCGCCGTTGGTCCAATCGGCCTTCAATTTCACAACCCCGTGCCGCTGGAATGCTTCCCGGACAGCGGCGCTCTCGAGCACGCTTTTCTCGTTGAACTTGCAGGTTAGACACCAGGCCGCGGTAAAATCTATGAAAACGGCGTGGCCCTGATCCCGCTCGGTTTGCAAGCGCTCGGGGGTAAACGGTTGCCACTCGCCGGGAAGATTTGTCTGGCCAATGTCGACCTTGGCTGACTGAAACTTGTCGCCGATAAAGTAAACGCTGCTGGCGATGACGAGCACGAGCATGATCGCGATTGAAATTCCTCGCTTCGCTGCGGATGCGGCCGGCACGACGAACGCGCCTTTCATCCAGCACACGATGGCGACGACGAGCAAGAAGCAGCTCGCCCAAATCGCGCCGTCGAGGCCGCGTTGCGCGCCGAGCACGTAGAGCAGGAAGAGCAACGTCGCGAGCAGCAGAAAGCCCATGAACTGTTTTACGTGCACCATCCACGGGCCGGGCTGCGGTAGAAATCGCATCCACGCCGGTTGGGCGCTGAGCAACAGATAAGGCGCGCTCATCCCGGCAGCGACGGCGACAAACATCGACAAGATAATGATCGGTGATTGCGTAAATGCGAAGCCCAGAGCAGTTCCGAGAAAAGGCGCAGTGCATGGCGTAGCGAGAACGGTCGCGAACACGCCTTGGAAAAATGAACCGAGATTGTCTTTGCGCTCGGAGCTCGTTAGCAAACCGCGAGTCATCCTCTGCGGAAGCGAAATTTCGAAGACACCGAAAAGATTCAGCGCGAAGACAAGAACGATCACGCTCAGACCAAGAACAAAATAGGCATTGGTGAATTGAAACCCGCCCCAGGTCACGTCGCGACCGCCGGCTTTGAGCGCGATGAGCAGCAACGCCAGCGCGAGGAACCACGCGAAAATTCCGGCAGTAAAAGCGACACCGCTCCGGAAAATTTTCTGTCGACTTTGCCCCGCTTGCTGAATGAAACCGAAGATCTTGAGCGATATCACCGGCAGCACGCACGGCATCAGATTCAAAATCAATCCGCCAACGAAACCGAATAGCAGAAACGTAAAGATTCCGCGCGCAGGCTGCGCAGCTTGGGCCGCAGCGATCGTCGGTGTTTCAAGCTGCCAGGCTATGCGGTCGTTGCCGTTCGAAAATTTCGAAAAAACGATCAGCCCCGGCATCGCCGACAAATTCTTGTCGGGCGATTCGATTGGAATTCGAAAAATGATTTCATTCGGCTTACGCGATTCGACGCTGGGATGACCGACAACGATGTTCCCTTGCGGGAGCGGGTAAAAATCGATGGTCGGATAATTCGCCAGATTCTCGTTCACGATTTTGAGGTGGAGATCGGAAGCTGTGCGGTTCCAGGTGACAGTCGCAGTTTTTGAATCGGGGAATTTTTGCGGAAGTAAACGGCGGTAACGCGCGAAGAGATCAGTGTTTTTCGGTTCGGTGGTTGTCGAAGTTGGCAGCTCCAGCTCCAGATTCGCGCCGCCCGGAATGCAGATTTTTTCGCAGACAAGCCAATTCGCTTCCGCGGAGAGTTTTACCGGCGAGATGTCGATCTTAGCCGGCGGCGTAATTTCCTGCATCAGCAGGATCTCGTCCTGATAACCGTAGGTTTGAATGTCGCCCGGATCGTTCGTTTTGACCGGGATCGGCCATTGAATTTCGCTAACCTTCCAACCGGGCGGCAGTTTCCATTTAATTTCAGTCGGAAGGCCGGCGTCGCCGGAAAATTTCCAATAGGTGTGCCAGCCCGGCGCCATCCGCAGGAACAAGCCGGCAGTGAATGGTTTGCCGGGAACAATTGCCGACGTATCGGCTAGGAGCGTAGCTTTGACCAGCTCCCGGCCCTGATAGTTTTGGGCGGAAACCAAGGGCGCGAGGAAAATCGCACAAAGTGCAATCGATAACGGCCGCCACGAACTCATCCTCACAGTTACCATTGGCCGAACTTTGCAGCAACGAAACCTGGCTCGCATCATGCTGCCAAATCTGACATGCGCGGGTTACTTACGTTCATCGTGATTGCCGGGATTGGCGCCGCTCTATTCGTGGTGCAAAAGCGCAGTGAGCAGAAAAGGACGGCCACGGAAGCTTCCGCTCATTCGAAAATCGCCGCGAATTCACAAAAAACCCTGCCCCACCCCCGAAGTCGCGTTTCTATGAAACGCGCACGGCCGGTTGCTCGAAACCCTTCATGGATGCCGACTCAAGGCACAATGAAGATCTGTTGAGAATCAGGATCCTTTACTTTGCTCCCCGGCGCGTACCCACTAACGTCGATGTATCCGCCGCTGGTGTTGAATGGATTAAAAACGAGACCGGGCCTGCCTGGGACGGGTCTGGCCACTGGAAATTGCGTCGCACTCACGGACTTCTGCGGGGATGGCGAAGGCTTCGCCGGCGGCTTGTTTGCCGCAACTGGCAACTTTGCAGGCGTCGATGGTCGATTTGATTTGCGTGAAGCGGAGCGCGGTGTGGCTGTTGGAGAAGGGACGGCTACAGGCTGGCCTGGATTAGTCACATCGGACGTGGCCGTTCCACGGGCAGGCTCCGGTTCCTTAAAAACGTAGCGCACTGGCGCGGTCACGGCGCGGCCAATCTCGTGCGCTGTTTCGCAACTAACCAAGCAGAGTGCGATCAGCGCAACCGCCCAGCGGATCCAGTTCATCGCGGTTTCATACGATGCCTTTTCTCCAATGCAACACATCGCCAACGAATTGATCGATTTCTGTCTCCGTCGTCGCCCACGCGCACATGACACGATAAAGATCGGGCTCGATGAACTTGTAAAAATCCCAGCCGCGCGAGTTCAGATCGTGAGCAAGCTGTTCAGCCAAACGAACAAAGAGGGCATTTGCTTCAACTGGGAGCACAATTTCGATCTTTCCAGCTGCGCGAAGACGCTCGGCCAGTTTGCGCGCCATCGCATTGGCGTGCTTCGCGTTCCGCAACCAAACGTCATTCTGCAAAAGGCCCAGCCACTGCGCTGCTAAAAAACGCGTCTTGGATGCGAGCTGGCCGGCTTGCTTCAAGCGATAATCGAATTCGCGAGAAAGCTCTTTTTTGAAAAATATCACGAGTTCGGCCGCGGCCGCTCCATTCTTTGTCCCGCCAAAGCAGAGAACATCCGCGCCGATCTTCCATGTAATTTCTTTCGGCGAGCAACCGAGCGAGGCAATCGCGTTCGCGAATCGGGCGCCGTCCATGTGCAGAAACATTTCGCGCTTCCGCGCGAGTCCAGCGATGGCGCCGATTTCATCGCGATTATAAACCGTGCCGAACTCGGTTGCTTGGGTAATGCTGATCACGCGCGGCTTGTGCGCATGCACGTCGGGCTGGCGCGCGATCACCGCGTCCACTTCATTGATGTCTATCTTGCCGGCGTCACCGCGAACAAGAAGCAGCTTTGAGCCGCGCGTGAAAAATTCCGGCGCGCCGCACTCATCAGTTTGAATATGGGCGTGATCGTGACAAACGACGCTGTGAAAAGGTTGGCAAAGTTGCGCCAGCGCGAGCGCGTTTGCGGCCGTTCCATTGAAAACCAGATAAGCGTCGCAATCGGTTTCAAAAAGATCCCGAACTAATCCCCTAACCCGACTCGTCCATTGATCCGTGCCGTAAGATTCTGCCGCGGCATGATTGGCCTCTTCCAACGCAGCCAACACTTCGGGACAAATCCCTGCGGTGTTGTCACTGGCGAATTGGTGATTCCCGCCACTCGACTGCATGTCGATCTTGCTAGCCGAGTTCGGCACCAGCAGCAAACGGCAATCCCTCGAATAGGAGAAATTGCCTGACGGACCTGAGCCCCAGGGCCTGCAGGGCCCGCCAGGCAAATCACTCTAATACTCCCCTGAATCTAATCCGCGTTGCGGCGGCTTTTCACCCCCAACTTCGAAGTTCGCCTCAAACTGACCGTATCCTCTGGGGATTTTTTTCGGCCGGCCTGAAATTGCTTCGCCTTTACCTCCGATTAACGCGCGATTACTTTTTGGTTATGGGCGCTTTGCAGGCAGAAATCGAACGACGCGGCGAACGCATATTCGATTTGGTTGATCGGCATCCGGAGCCGCTCTTCAGCAAAGCCGGTTTCTATCAGCGAATGATGGCGCTCTCAATGCGCGACGAACATTTCAAGGTGCAACTGTTTCGATTCGTCGATGTCTTGGCGTCGCTCCATCGCGGCACCGACATCGTCCAGCATCTCGACCAATATTTTGCGGACATGCGCAATGGCTATGCACCGTTGATTCGAACCGGAGTTCGCGCGGCGAAGATCGTCCCGTGGATCAGCGGACAGTTTCTACGCTGGAACGTGTCCGGAATGGCGCGCCAGTTCATCGCTGGACGGAATCCCCAGGATGTGATGAAAACACTCCGCAAACGCCGCGCGCAGGGAATCGGGTTCACGGTCGATCTTCTTGGCGAAGCCGTCGTGAGCGAACAGGAAGCCAACGAATACGCCACGCGCTGTTTGGAATTACTCGAACACCTCGGACGAGAAACGCGGGACTGGACGGATCCGCTCGGCAAAAACGCGGAGTTGTTTCCGGTCGTTAATCTTTCCGTAAAAATTTCCGCGCTTTATTCGCAGATGAATCCGGCCGATCCGGCCGACGCGATCGTGCATCTCGCGCCGAAACTGCGCCCGATTCTACGGCGCGCGAGAGAGCTCGGCGCCTTCGTAAACTTCGACATGGAAAGTTACGCGCACAAGAACGCGACGCTCGAACTTTTCAGAGCGCTCTTTACCGAAACTGAATTTCGCAACTGGCCGCACGTGGGAATTGTAATCCAGGCTTATTTGCGCGATGCGGAAGACGATTTGCGCGATTTGCTCGATTGGGGACGTAGACGCGGAACCCGGTTCGCCGTTCGATTGGTTAAAGGTGCCTACTGGGACTTCGAAAAAATAAGATCGCGTCAGAACGGATGGGCTTGTCCGGCCTTTCTGCAAAAACCGGAGAGCGATCTGAATTTCGAATTGCTCACGCGGATCATGCTCGAGAACGAATCCATCGTTACCTCGGCGTTCGGCTCACACAATGTCCGCAGCATCGCACACGCGCAGGCGCTCGCCGATCAGCTCGGGATTGACCGCGGCCGTTTCGAATTTCAGTTGCTCTACGGCATGGCCGGTCCAGTGAAGCGCGCCCTTGTCGAAATGGGTTATCGAGTCCGCGAATACAGTCCAGTCGGCGAGCTCTTGCCCGGGATGGCGTATCTCGTTCGTCGTCTGCTCGAGAACACTTCGAACGAAGGTTTTTTGCGCGCGAAATTTTCCGAGAACGTTTCCGAGTCAGAATTGCTGCGCGATCCGGCGGATCTCATCGCCGAAGGTCCAAATGGCGCGAGGCATGTCGAAGTTAGCGGCGATGGCGCTTCCCTCGATACGCCGCCCGGTGATACTTATGAAAACGCGCCCCTTGTGAATTTCGTTTACGAACAAAATCAGGACCGAATGCGACAAGCGCTCGAGCATGTGCGAACGCAGCTCGGCCAAAAATATCCGCTCGTTATCAACGGCGAGAAAGTTTGGACCGATAAGACGATCGCTTCGATCAACCCGAGTTTCCCGGACAACGTCGTTGGTCACGTGGCCGAAGCCGGAATTCCAGAAGCAGAGCGCGCGGTTAAAGCGGCGCGCGACGCTTTCGGAAAATGGAGTCGCACTTCATTTGAAACGCGCTGCCGATTGCTCGAGCGCGCCGCTGATATCATGCACCGCCGGCGTTACGAACTTTCGGCGCTAGAAGTCTTTGAAGTTGGCAAAGCCTGGGCGGAAGCGGACGGCGACATTCGCGAGGCGATGGATTTCTGTCGTTTTTATGCGCACCAAATGCGCTTGATCGGCCGACCGCGCCTCACTCAACACGTCCTCGGCGAAGAAAGTTATCAGCACTATTGGCCGCGCGGTGTCGCAATGATCATCGCACCGTGGAATTTTCCGATGGCGATCTTGTGCGGCATGACGACGGCCGCGCTCGTCACCGGCAACGCCGTCATCATGAAACCCGCCGAGCAATCAGCGGTCATCGGCGCAATGTTGATGGAAATTTTTGAAGAAGCCGGCGTCCCGCCCGGCGTTCTGAATTATTTGCCCGGCAAAGGCTCGGTCATGGGCGCGCACCTGGTCGACCACAAAGATATCGATCTTATCGCGTTCACCGGATCGCGCGAAGTCGGGTTGCGGATTTGGGAGAGCGCCGGCAAAACACGCGAAGGTCAGCGCGAGCTGAAGCGGGTCATTTGTGAGATGGGCGGCAAAAACGCTGTCATCATCGACGCCGATGCCGATCTCGACGAGGCGATCGTAGACACGATTTATTCCGCATTCGGTTATCAGGGACAAAAATGTTCGGCCTGTTCGCGGCTCATCATCCTCGAGGAAATTTATCCGCGCGCGATGGAGCGCCTGCTCAATGCCGCCGCCAGTTTGCGCGTTGGAAATCCGGAAGAGCCGGGGATCACGGTTGGGCCGGTAATTGATGGGACCGCTTACAAACGCATTCTCGAATACATCGACATCGGCAGGAATGAATCACGACTCGCTTTCCAACGAGCCGATGTCCCGCAAAAAGGTTTTTTCATTCCGCCGACGATCTTTACGAACGTCAGTCCGAAGACGCGGATAGCGTGCGAAGAGATTTTTGGTCCGGTGCTCAGCGTCATCAGGGCGCGCGATCTTGATGAAGCACTCGAGATTGCGAACGGCACCGAATTCGCGCTGACCGCCGGATTTTTCTCGCGCAGCCCGGCCAACATCGAGCGCGCCAAAGCGGAGATCGTCGCCGGCAACGTTTACATCAATCGCTCCTGCACCGGTGCGGTCGTTGGCCGCCATCCATTCGGCGGATTCAAAATGAGCGGCGGCGGCACCAAAGCGGGCGGCGCCGATTATCTTTTGCAGTTTGTGGTGCCGCGTGTTGTCACCGAAAACATCACCCGCCATGGCTTCGCTCCGGAAACGACGCCGCAATACCGCGACGAATTTCTGCCGCCGCGATAGTTTGCCACTATCGATCGAGCGTGCGGCCTTTGTGCAGCAGCTGCACGACGCTGACGATCATGTAGATTACCGGCCAGGCGGCGGCAACCAGAATCACAGCGAAGACCGCCATCTCCTTTGCCCGTTCCCGCGCCGACTCGATCAAATATTCGCGGCCCAAGTTGTAACGACGAAACTGCCCGCCGTCGTCGTTCGACCAATAGCCGTGCCAACCGCCGGCGCCCGATTGAAAGAAACAATCGGTGCGGGGAAAACACTCCTTATCAAATTGCGCCGTCGGTTTCACGCATCCTTCTGTAGCTTGGATCGTTCCAGGGAATCAATTGTTCATCCAATTAATGATGTCGTCGTGGGCGTGATTGAGCACGCTGACGTGGTCCGCGCCTTTGGCCGTGAAAAATTCCACGAACGGAAATTCGTGCGCGAGCTCGCGTCCCATTCGAACTGGAATCACTTCGTCGTTCGTGCCGTGAAAAATTGCGACCTGCGCGTCGGGATTGCGTTTCCTGGTTTGCGCGAGATGGGCGCGATTGTCGTAACTTTCGATTAGCATCCGCGCCATCCAGCCGCCGAAAATTGTGGCCGCTTCTTCACGCAAAGTTGTGAACGGCGCGATCAACACGATTTTTTGCACACGATGATTAGCGGCGAAATCGAGCGCGACTGCCGCGCCTAACGAATGGCCGATGGCGGAAAGCGTTAAATGATCTTCGTCCGTTCCCAGCCGTTCGGTCAGCGCTTTGAGCGCTCTGTCCGCGGACGCGCGCGTGCTCGCGAGCGTCGCGTAGCCGCCGTTCTTCCCGTACCCGGGATAATCGATCAGCAGAAACGCGTCACCGTTCGGCGGATACTGCCGAAGACTTGTCGTCCAATCGAGCGCGAGCGAACCGTTCCCGCAAAACGCAATCCAAAGCCGTTTTGGCGTTGGATGAATTCCGGGAACGTAATAGGCCACATATTTCGCCGTCGCTACGGTGTAATTAATTTCGAGTCCGTTGGCCGGCAGAGCGTAGACATAGCTCTCATCGTACGGATGCGGATGGTAAACCAGCGAGTGCTGTCGAAAATAGAGGATCGACAGTGTAATCAGAAGAACAACGAAAAGTCCGGCAACCAAGCGGATTATTCTTCGCGGCCAACTGCGCGTTGACGGATTTCGCATCGCGCCGCAAGAACGTGCTCACCGCGACGCGATGCAAATCCGATTTGCACACAACAGCCCGTTTATCGCCAGTGACCGGGGACCCAAACCCAACCTGCGCCTCTGCTCACCCAATGTCCTCGGACCCAAACAGCCGTCGTCCGTGGCGGTCTGACCCAAGAGCCAGACACCCAAACGTAATCCCTTCCGGACCATCGCCAGTAGCCGGGGGTCCAAATGTAACCCGGACCTGGCGTGACAGTTTGCGCTTCAACACGCACCACTGGCGGAGCCTGAGGAACCACAACCTCTCGCGTTACCACGCCAGTGGTTGGAACTCCCGTCGTCACCTCTTGGGTGGTCGTAGTTGTCGTGGTCGTAACCGGCGGCGTTTCCTCGGCGCAGCCAATTAACGCGAACGGCGCCAGCGCCAACATCCAAATGCGTATTCTCATAATAATCCCTTCTGTATAACGTTCGTTTCTGGTTAGACAGGTTGGTTTTATCAAATTCACCAAATGCTTTTCGTCGTCGCTACTCCAATTGGAAATCTTGGAGACATCACCCTGCGGGCGCTGGAAATTTTGAAAGATGTCGATCTTGTCGCGGCCGAGGACACCCGGCACTCCGGGATTTTGTTGAAGCATTACCGGATCGACAAACCGATGCTGAGTTATCACGAGCACAACGAAGCAATGCGCACTGCGCAGCTGATCGAGCGACTCGCGGCCGGCGAAAAAATCGCGCTCATTACCGACGCGGGAATGCCGGGACTGTCCGATCCCGGCGCGCGACTAATTCGCGAATGCATCAAGCGCGAGCTGCCTTTCACAATCATCCCGGGACCTTCTTCAATTGCCGCCGCGCTTGTGGGCTCCGGATTTTCGAGCGAGAAATTTTTCTTCGCTGGATTTCTCCCGGTCAAAAGCGGGCAGCGCGAACGCGAGTTGCGCGCCGCCTCCGCGCGCAATGAGACTTCGATCTACTTCGAATCGCCTTATCGACTGACCAAAGCGCTCAAAGCCTGCGGCGATATCATGCAAGATCGGCAACTTTGCGTAGCCCGCGAGCTAACCAAGAAGTTTGAAGAATTTCGCCGCGGCACAGCCGCGGATTTGCTCGCGCACTACGAAGCGCATCCCCCGAAAGGCGAAATCGTGTTGTTGATTTCCGAAAAATAATTTCGACCCTCGCCTCACTCCTCTCCCTGGCCAGGGAGAGGAAGGCGCGAAGCGGCAGGTGAGGGTTGTCTATTTGCGGCACCTTTCCGCTTGTCAAAGCCGCCCTTCTGTGTGATTTTGCGCGGCTTTTTCTCCCGGAAAAGACGTTATGACCTACGCAATCATCAAGACCGGCGGACGGCAGTATCGCGTCGCGGAAGGCGACACGGTGGATGTCGATCTTCTCGATGTCGATGCGGGCAAGACCGCGACCTTCGGCGAAGTGTTGATGTTCGCCGATGGCAAGCACGTCACTCACGGCGAACCGCTGATCTCCGGCGCGAAAGTCATCGCCGAAGTCGTTGAGCAACGGAAGGACAAAAAGGTCATCGCCTTCAAATACAAACGGCGCAAAGGCTATCACCGCACGGTCGGACATCGCCGGAAGTTGACTCGGGTGAAAATCAAAAGCATTACCGGCGGCTCAAAATCGAAGAAATCCTAAGTCATGGCACACAAAAAAGGACAAGGCAGCGTTAAGAATGGTCGGGACAGCGTTAGCAAACGGCTCGGTGTAAAAAGATTCGGCAGCGAGTTGGTCGTTGCCGGCAATATCATCGTGCGGCAGCGGGGGACGAAATTTTTACCGGGCAAAAACGTCGGGCTCGGCCGCGATTACACAATTTTCGCGCTGGTCGACGGCAGCGTTCGCTTCGATCGCGGCGGGCGGCGGGTCAACATCGATCCGGTTGCTGCGAAATAATCGTTTCCCTTCCCGATTTGCCACGAGTGCGGTATAACAAGTCGCTTTCATGAAATACCGCACGTTCATTTTGTTTGGCGCGCCCGGCAGCGGCAAAGGGACCCAAGGTAAAACGCTCGGAACGATCCCGCGATTTTTTCATTGCCCGTGCGGCGACGTGTTTCGTTCCATCGACACCCGCACGAAAGTCGGGAAAGCGTTCCTGGAATATTCGAGCAAAGGTCGGCTCGTTCCGGACGACATCACGGTCGAGCTTTGGAAAGAAGCGATCGACGCCGCCGTCGACGCCCACAAGTTCAAGCCCGACATCGACATTCTGGTGCTCGACGGGATTCCGCGAAATGTGAATCAGGCCAAGATCATGCGCGAGCTGATCGACGTTGAAAAAGTTTTTCATCTGGCCTGCCCAAATCGCGAAACGTTGTTCGGCCGGTTAAAGAAGCGCGCGCTAAAAGACAATCGGCTCGATGACGCCAACGAACAGGTCATTCAAAAACGGCTCGACATTTACGAGAAGGAATCGAAGCCAGTGCTGTCGCATTATCCCAAAGAATGCATCACCGTGATTGACGCCATGCAGCCACCCGCGAAAGTGTTATTGGATATCTTAGCGAGCGTAAACGGCGTCAAACATGAGTCAGCAGCAATTTGAGAATTTCACAGCCTCGACCCTTTACTGCGAAAAATGCCGGGCAACGGCGCCCGTCCGCGAGAAGCTGCTTCTAGTTCTGCCCGATCGAGAGATTTTCGATTATCTCTGCACCGAGTGCGGTTCGTCGGTCGGACAACGCGAAGTTACCGCCGGCGAAAAAATGATGGCCGAAGCGCTCGCCAGTCCAAGTCGCAGGAGGAGGAACGTGCCTCTTCGATCGCTGCAGTAAACGGCGAATGCGAATCGTATTTATCGGCACGGGCGAAATTGGCGTGCCGACGTTGCGGGCGCTACAAAAGTCCGAGCACGAATTAGGCAGGGTTGTCACGCAACCTGATAAACCGGTTGGCCGCGAGCAAAAAATAACTGCGCCGCCAATTAAGAAAGCGCTGATAGCCGGCGGGCCAAACGCCGGTCCGGCTCAGACCTTGCAGCCGGCGCGAATCAAGGATCGCGAAGCGATCAATCAAATTCGCGCGCTCGCGCCGGACGTAATCGTTGTCATGGCTTACGGCCAGATCTTGCCGCGCGCGGTGCTCGAGATTCCAAAAATCGCCTGTTTGAATTTGCACGCATCGCTTTTGCCACGCTGGCGAGGAGCCGCACCGATTCAAGCCGCGATTGCGGGCGGTGATCGGGAGGCCGGCATGACTGTGATGTACATGGATGAAGGTCTCGACACCGGAGACATTTTGCTTCAACGCAAGATCGACATCTCGCCATCCGAGACGGGTACGACATTGCACGATCGACTCGCACAGATTGCACCGGAAGCGTTGCTAGAATCGTTGCGATTGCTCGCGGCCGGTAACGCGCCGCGCATTCCGCAAGATCAGGCGCTCGCGACTTACGCGCCGAAGCTGAATCGAGAAGCGGGGCGCCTCAATTGGAATGAAAGCGTCGAGGCCATCGAGCGAAAGATTCGCGCTTATAATCCGTGGCCGGGCGCGTTCACTGAGTTCTCCGGTCGCAATCTAAAGATCTTTGCGGCGTCGATTGTCGATCTTCGCGGAAAGCCGGGCGAAATTTTGCGGAAAGACCGGGAACTTGTTGTTGCGACGTCTGATCGTGCTTTATCGCTGACGGATGTCCAGCTCGAAGGAAAGCGCCGCATGAGCGCCGCGGAATTTTTGCGCGGGCGAACATTGTCATCCTGATCCGGCAGCCGCGCGGGAGAGGGATCTCTCAAAGCAAGGCCTGGATCACCCAAGATACCAAGCGTGATCAAACGAGTCTGTGGGAGATTCCTCGCTCCGCTCGGAATGACGAGCGTGTTTATCCTTTTCAAGATCGACATCTTCTCGTTTCATTTGGCCTGCCATGAAGACCGAGACGCCGGCTTACAAACGCGTCGTGCTCAAGTTGAGCGGCGAAGCGCTTCAGGAACGAGGCGCGCGCGAAAACATTTCGCCCGCGGTCGTGCGCGAGATCGCTGATCGGATCAAGGATGTGCACAGTCTCGGTGTGCAAATTTCGATTGTGATCGGCGGCGGAAATATCTGGCGCGGTTCGTCCGCCGCCGTCCGCGGCATGGATCGAACGACCGCGGATTACATGGGGATGCTGGCAACAGTGATCAACGCACTGGCATTACGCAGCACGCTCACCAAAATCGGCGTCGAAGCGCGTGTCCAAACTGCGATCGAGATGAAAAACGTGGCCGAGCCATTCATTCTCGGTCGCGCCATTCGACATCTCGAACTTGGGCGAGTGGTGATTTTCGCGGCCGGCACCGGCAATCCTTATTTTTCGACCGACACCACGGCGGCGTTGCGCGCAAGCGAGATTGGGGCCGATGTCATTCTGAAAGCGACCAAGGTCGATGGTGTTTACGATCGCGATCCGAACACCGACCCGAACGCGAAACGTTTCGAGCGGATCACATTTACCGAAGCGTTGACGAAACGGTTGCAGGTGATGGATTCAACCGCCTTCAGCCTTTGCATGGACAACAAAATTCCAATCGTCGTGTTCGACATGTATAAACCGGGCATTTTGCGCGACGCAGTGCTTGGTCGAAAGGTTGGGACGCTCGTTTCCGACGAAGCGGAGACGAAGTAAAAATTAACGCGCATGAGCAGAGACGACATTCTTCTCGAGGCCGAGATGTCGATGGAAAAAAGCGTCGATTATCTGGTGCACGAATTTTCCGGGGTGCGCACCGGCAAAGCGTCCCCCGCGTTGGTCGAGAACATCGACGTCCAGGCCTACGGCTCGACCATGAAACTGAAACAGCTCGCGCTCATCACCACTCCGGAATCGCGTTTGCTTGTCTTGCAACCGTTCGACGCCGGCACCGTCCAGGACATCGAACGCGCGCTCAAAGAATCGAAAATCGGCATTACGCCGGCGGTTGACGGAAAAATTATTCGACTCCCGATTCCGGAATTATCCGAAGAACGGCGGAAAGAATTGGCGAAGTCGTTAGGAAAAATGGCGGAGGAAGCGCGCGTTCGCGTCCGGAGCAATCGGCGCACGGCTCTCGACGAAGCAAAAAAACTCAAAACTGGCAGCGGGATTAGCGAAGACGAACTGCGCGACCTGGAAGACGAAATCCAGAAGCTGACCGACCGTTTCGTCAAATCAATCGACGATCATCTCAAGCATAAAGAGACCGAGATCATGAAGGTGTGATGGAAATGACGAAATCCGAATGTCGAAGGACGAGGGAATTTCTGAAATCCAAATGACGAACCAGACGTCGATCTGGTGCTGATTTCTTTGGGCTTCGTAACTCCTTCGTCATTCGGTATTCGTGCTTCGTCATTGCGAATCAATTAATCTTCAATCTCAGAGCCGCACGAGATCCAACAAGAACTGGCACCACAGATAAAACATCCCTCGCCACGAATATCTCACGTCGCCTTCGGGCGTCTGCTTCAGGACACCCTTGTGGATGTTGTGTGCAATCTGCTCGCGTAAGTCGCGCTCGATCTCTTTCTCAATCTGTTTTTCATCGAGCGAATCGATCGCGTCGATTGGGACATTGTTTCTTCGTAGGAATGCCCGGTGGCTTTGATAGAGCTGCCAGAACGATTGATCGGGTCGCTGTCGATTGATCCGGAATTGCGGCGTCAATTTCAAGCCGTAGGAGAGCGGGTAATTCCAGGTCGTCCAAATGATCCCGCTCGTGGCGCGCGATGAGATTCGTAAATAATAAAACGAGAGATCGTGCTGCTCGTTCAGGCAAATGGTCGCCTGCGCGCGGTCTTCCGCCTTGTAAAAAAGCCGGAAAAATTGCCGGTAATCTTCCCAATCCCATCCGGCATCGTTCACGTGGACGAATCCTTCGTTCTCGATTTCGTGCGTGATTTCGTTGAGCGTCGGGAAAGTATCACTCGACGGCGGCGACTTCGGGCGAAGCTGTTTCTCTTTCGGCAAACGCAACGTGCGGATGCGGGTAAGAATTTCCAGCCACGGCAAAAGGAACCACGCCGCCGCCGCAACCGCTCCGAGGACATGGCTGTCAGTGGCAAAATAGACCAACAGGTAGGAAACGACGAGGATTGCGATGGCTCCGGCCTTTTGGGAAAACGAACTTTGAAAACTGCGCAGGGCGACTGCTAGAACTCCTGCGCCTAGTAGGATAAAAAGCTTGAAGAGCATTACGGGTTGATTTGATGCTCGTTCAGGAATTTTTCCAGCTGATCGGTATCGAAATTCGCGATCACATGGTCACCGGCGACAAACGTCGGGACATAGGTTTGTTCCGAGAGCTCCTTCATCTCTTCGTAGGCTTGTCGATCCTCGCCGACGTCGATCTCGACGAACTCGTAGCCGCGTGCTTCCAAATATTCCTTCGCGTCGATGCACCAGGAACACCATTCGCGGCTGTAGAGCTTTAATTCCATCAATAGCGGAAATAAACGACGGCTCCCTATGCGTCAATAAGTTCGAGATTAATAAGACTTGGCCCAGACCACGCGTTGCTGGCTCGGTGCTCCCGTGAAAATACAGCGGCCGGGTTCGCCGTCGCCAAAAGGAATAACGCGAATCGTCACCTTGAGATCGTTTTTGATTTGCTCTTCCACTTCGTGCGAGCCGTTCCAATGCGCGAGCGCGAAACCGCCATGGATCTCGGGTTTGTTGGCATTCCTCGCGGTGAAGAAATCGTAAAACTCCTTTTTCGATTCGATCACGCGCGTGTTTGCCTCCTGAAACTTTTTCGCGCGATCGTAAAGATTTTGCTGGATCGACATCAGAATTTCCGGGGCGCCCGCAGCGAACTCCTGGATCGACATCGATTCCTTCGACTTAATTGCTTGATCGCGCCGGGAAACTTCGACTGAGTTCTTTTCCAAGTCCCGCGGACCGATTTCCACCCGAATCGGCACGCCTTTCTTGATCCACTCCCAATTCTTGACGCCGCCGCCGAGATCGCGGCGATCGACTTCGACTTCGAGGGCAGAATCAGCAAAATGTTTTCCCCGTAGTTGCAACGCGAGCGCGTCGCACGCTTCCAAGACTCGTGCGCGCGTATCTTCCTTCGGCGTTATCGGCAGAATGACGATCTGCGTCGGGGCGACGCGCGGCGGCAAAATAACCCCGTCGTCATCGCCGTGCGCCATCACCATCGTTCCGACCATCCGGGTGGTCATCCCCCAGCTCGTCGTCCAACCGAATTCCTGTTTGCCTTCGCGATTCTGAAATTGGATCCCGCTCGTGCGCGAAAAGTTTTGTCCTAAAAAGTGCGATGTCCCGGCCTGGATCGCTTTCCGGTCCTGCACCATTGCTTCAATCGTCAAGGTCTGGACCGCGCCGGGAAAACGTTCGCTTTCGGATTTTGCCCCTGTAAAAACCGGGACTGCGAGATGCTCGCGCGCGAACCGCTCGTAAATTTCGAGAATCAGCATCGCTTCCGCGCGCGCCTGTGCTTCGGTTTCGTGAACGGTGTGGCCTTCCTGCCACAAAAATTCGGTCGTTCGCAAAAATAAGCGCGGGCGCATTTCCCATCGGACCACGTTCGCCCATTGATTAATCAGCACAGGCAGATCGCGATACGATTGCACCCACTTCGCATAGCTCGCGCCGATAATTGTCTCCGACGTCGGCCGAATCACGAGCGGTTCCGTCAACGCGCTTGCCGGCTTCATTTTTCCTTCGGCATCGACTTCAAGCCGCGTGTGCGTCACAACAGCGCACTCCTTGGCGAAGCCTTCGACGTGCTCGGCTTCTTTTGCAAAATAACTCAGCGGAATGAAAAGCGGAAAGTAAGCGTTGCGGTGCCCGGTCGCGCGAAACATCGTGTCGAGCTGGCGCTGCATGTTTTCCCAAATGCCGTAGCCCCAGGGACGAATGACCATGCAACCGCGCACGTCGCTTGGCTCCGCAAGCTCAGCCGCACGCACGACCTGCTGATACCATTCCGGAAAATCTTCCTCGCGCCGTGGACTGATCGCGGTTTTTTGGGCAGCAGGAGTCGACATCGCGACAACGAATTAAGCCGTCGCGCGCGAAATGACCAGTGGCCTTTTTCTTGGCCACCGGTTGACAGTGAACCCCTCGGCCAGTAGCTTCCGTGCCCTTTTTTCAAACGCCGATGAAGACGTTTTCCGCCAAAGCAAACGAAGTCGACCGCAAATGGTGGCTGATCGATGCCAAAAATCAGGTGCTTGGTCGTGTCGCGGTAAAAGCGGCCAAGCTTTTGCGCGGCAAAGAAAAGACGATTTTCACGCCGCATGTCGATACTGGTGACTTCGTCGTCGTGATCAACGCCGACAAGGTCCGTGTGTCAGGAAAAAAAGAAGAGCAAAAAAGTTTCATGAGCTTTTCTGGTTACGTCGGCGGGCACAAATCGGAAAACGTGCGCGCACGTCGTGCGCGGCATCCCGAATTACTGATCGAGCGAGCAGTGCGCGGTATGATTCCGCACAACCGGCTCGGCCGCTCGGTTTATCGAAAGCTCAAGGTCTATCGCGGAGAATCGCATCCGCACAGCGCGCAGCAGCCACAATCGGTCAAGCTCGCCTAACTAATTTTTATGGCTCAAGCGCAGGAATTCATCGCCACTGGTCGTCGAAAAACTTCCGTCGCGCGCATTCGCATGACTGCGGGGACCGGCAAGATCGACATCAACGGCCGCAGTTTCGAGGATTACTTTCCGAGCGCGCCGCTGCAGAACGTGGTTCTTCAGCCATTGCAAGCCGCGAAGATGGTCAGCACCTACGATCTTTTTATTAATGCCAGCGGCGGCGGCGTTGCCGGCCAGGCTGGCGCCGCGCGACTCGCCATTGCGCGCGCACTTCTTCAGACCGATGGCAATCTGAGAAGCGGATTGAAAAGCGAGGGTTTGCTTCGACGCGATCCGCGGATGAAGGAGCGCAAAAAATCCGGACAGCCCGGCGCGCGCAAACGCTTCCAATTCTCGAAGCGATAATTCAATTGCTGTAGCGGCGGCCGTCTCGGCCGCAATTCGAAAACATTCGGCGACTGACACAGTCGCCGCTCCAAATTTATCTCGGCTTCCGTGCTTTCGGAGTCGGTGCGGCCGCAGGTGACAGCGGGCCCGCCGTTGGCGCCGCCAAAAGTGCTGGGGGCTTCGCCGGTGCATTGTCAGCAGCGGGCCCTGGCTTCGGTTGTTCGGGCGGCTTCAGCGAACGCAACTGCCGCATCGCTTCCCCAGCCCAAACTGTTTCCATCCGGTCGTCACGGGTGCCTTCAACTTGCTGTCCCGGCACTCGATATTTCGTCAGGATCTCTTCACAAACTCGACGCGCGTCGTCGATTCGATTCTTCGCTTTCAGCAGCGTCACCTGAGAAATGAGAGCCAGCGGGCCGGTGTAAGTATTTGCATATTTGGCCGCGACGTCTTGATAAATCGAGAGCGCTTCGTCATTTTTACCCATCGATTCCAGATTCGCCGCCATCGCCAGGCGCGCCGTGGGAACAAAATCGTGCTCCGGATTTTTATCGACGAACATCTGCAAGGTCGAGTTCGCCTGAGCGAATTTCTTTTCGTCGCGCTGCGTTTCCGCCAAAAGGAGGTAAGCGCTTGCGCCCGCCGGCGTTCCCGCATAGCGCTCGATTACCTCCTGGTAATCGTGCGGAGTTTTCGCATTGCCTAACAACTCCGCCGCCGTTGAATTGCGCCGGCTCGTGTAAAATCGGTAGCCGGCAAATCCAACGATCGCTAGAATTACGATGACGAGCGCGGCCGCGATTTCCTTTTGGAATCGCAACCAGAAGACGCGCGCTTCAACTGCGACGTCGGAAGATGGTGGAGCCGTGGGCATGATTGAATTGTCGATGTTGCGCGGACCGATTCGGCTCGCGCGAGCGTGCTTTTATGCCACGCGAAACTTTGCTGCGCAAGTCCGCCACCGGAGGGATTCCTCCGTGGCGAGCGCGGCAAACATAGACATACGCTCGCCAAGTCTTTTCCAGGCGATAAAATTCCAAATTATGAATGCATTCTGGAATTTTGTCGGACCGTTGCTTGGTTTGGGTGCAAGGCCTGAAGAGCTGACGTTTGTTCAAATCTCATTGCGCGGTGTGGTCGTATTCATTGCCACGCTGATTATGGTCCGGTTGGGCCATAAACGATCGCTCTCACGTAAGACGGCATTCGACGCCGTCCTGCTGGTCATTCTGGCTTCGGTGCTTTCGCGTGCGATTAACGGGAGCGCCGCGTTTTTCGCGACGCTCGGTGGCGGACTGGTGCTTGTGCTTTTGCATCGCCTGCTCGCCTTCATCGCTTATCACTCGCATTGGTTCGGCATCCTAATCAAAGGCCGGCCCGAATTGATTATCGAAGATGGTGATTTCGTCTTGAACACCATGCACCGCAATCACATTTCCACCCACGATGTCGAAGAAGACATGCGCTTGAGTCTGCGCAACGACGACTTGTCTAAGGTGAAGAAGGGCCGCATCGAGCGCAGCGGCGACATCAGTTTCATTCGAAAATAAACGGCGAGCGACTAACGTTTGCCCGTGACTCTGCAGGACAAGCTTTTCACGCCAGGACCAGTCGAAGTTTCGGCGAAGACGATGGCCGCGTTCTCGCGACCGATGATCGGACACCGCGGCGACGATTTTAAGAATCTTTACCGCGACATTCATCCCAAGCTGCAAACGCTCTTCGGAACCAAACAGCCGGTGTTTCTTTCAACGTCGTCAGCCTGGGGCGTGATGGAAGCGTCGATCCGCAATCTGGTCGATCGCGGCGTGCTCTGCTGCATGTGTGGCGCGTTCTCCGACAAATGGCTCGATGTCGCGCGACGCTGCGGGAAAAACGCCGAACCGCTCCAAGTCGATTGGGGAAAACACATCGACCACAAAGATGTCGATCGTGCGCTCGCGTCCGGAAAATTCGACACCGTCACGCTGATTCACAATGAGACCTCAACCGGCGTAATGAATCCGTTGCCGGAACTTTGCTGTACGCTCGCAAAATATCCCGACGTCGTTCTGATCGTCGATACGGTCTCGTCGTTTTCCGCGATGAAGATCGACATGGACGCGCTCGGCATCGACCTGATGCTCACCGGCGCGCAAAAAGCACTCGCGCTGCCACCAGGTTTCTCTCTCTTCTCCGTTTCCGAAAAAGCTTTCGCGCGTGCTGAGAAACAAAAAGATCGCGGCTATTACTTCGATTTCCTCGAATTTAGAAAGCAGCAGGCCGAATGGATGACTCCGAGCACGCCAAGCATCGGGCACATCTTCGCGCTGCAATCGAAGCTCGGCGAAATCTTCGAGGAAGGCCTGACGAATCGTTACGAACGTCACGCGCGCACCAACGCGCTCGTACGCGACTGGGTGCAACGAAGCGGCTTCGAATTCTTCGCTGAGGAAGGTTTCCGTTCAAAGACGCTAACCTGCGTAGAAAACAATAGAGGCATCGACGTTGTCGATCTTGCGCGAAAACTCCGCGAAAAACATCACCTCGTGATCGACCCCGGCTACGGCAAACTCCGCGGGAAAACCTTCCGCCTCTCCAACATGGGCGACGAAACCGAAGAAACTGTTTCACATTTGTTGTCGTGTCTCGACGACATTGTGCCGCTTGATTGACTCTTCGAAAGCCAAGTTCATAAACTCACATCGCCTATGAAGTTTTTAGCGCGCGTGCTGCTTTGGTTAGCGACGATCTGGTCGGCGGCTTGGTTTGGCGGTCAGCTGTTCAACGCGCTCATGGTGGTGCCACATTTTAGTCGGAACGCGCCAAACTCACTGACGGCCTGGGGCGAAATGCGATTCGATAATCTGGCCGATTTCTTTGTCATCTTTGCGCCGCTTTGGACTTTCGTCTCGCTGCTGATCGTGGCGGTCGTGGTTAAAGATCATCCCGCACGACGATGGATTATTTTCGGGGCAGTTTGCGCTCTCGTATCGTTGATGGCGCTGCTGGGATGGATGGTACCTACGATCAATCGTCTGGTTCAATCCGATCACGGCGGCCTCGATGCGGCAACCGTAACGAACCAACTGCGTCAATGGACGATTGCGAACTGGGTCCGGATCGGGATCGATTTCCTGACGTTCCTTGCGGCGACGCGCGCGCTTACCATTTCTCGGCGCGTCCTCCCGGGACCGCTGGCGATGTCGGAGACGCGGCTATCCGTTGGCGACCAAGAGATATAAAAGCGAAGGGCGCCCTCGTTTCCGAAGACGCCCTTCATAGATGGCGGTAAGCCGAATTCGATCAGCCGTGAACCGCTTCCAGAACACTCTTGGGATTTTTTTCGGCTACTCGGAGAAGAACTCGAGCAGGTCCATGAGGTTTCCGCCTTGATTGTTCCCAGTTTCGGAGCGTGGCGGGGCTAATATCGAGAAGGGCCGAAAACTTCGTTTGTGACAAACCCAATCGCTGTCGAATCTTCTTCACGTCCAGTTCATCGTATTTAAAAGTGCGCTTCGGCTTCGCGCGGCCTTTTAAGATTTTGCCTCCTTGTTTGATGCTTGTGATCAATTCCGCAAAAAGTTCTTTCTTCATTTGAATTCCTCCTCAACCAAAGACTTCAACACGCGTAGCTGCTCAGGTGTCAGGTCATCTTGTTCATTCTTTCCGTAAACCAAAAGCATCAGCAGTATCTCCCGAGACCGAGCCCAATAGTAGATCGCTCGAACTCCGCCTCGCTTGCCTCGGCCAGGACGCGCCCAACGGATCTTTCGCTACCCGCCGCTGCTGCGAATGATCGCACCACGCTCCGGATCGCCGACGAGCATCTGTTGGAGCTCTCGATAATCTTCATCGGACATCAATTTGAGAACGCGGCGCGTGAACACCGACGTCTCGACAATCAACACAGCACAGACTACGCCATTGGCGTAGTATCGTCAAGACGTGCCGACTGAGAAAGCGAAGGGCGCCTTCGTTTTCGAAAGCGCCCTTCATATTTAGATGGCGGTAAGCCGAATTCTGTCGTGGATGATCATTTATCTCAATCCCGCTTGCGCGGGACCGCCCGAGAACCGCGATCGGCGGTCATAGACCGCCGCTACAGTAATCGTGATGCGACGATACCCGAGGATCGTAGCGGACCGGCTGTCCTCCCTCTGTTTTGTCTTGCACCGCATGGGGTTTTTCGTGCCTCGCAAATTACTCCGCGAGCGGTGAGCTCTTACCTCGCCTTTTCACCCTTGCCTGCGCTTTTCTCAAAGAACCGGCGGTGTCTTTTCTGTGACACTTTCCGTCATCGCAGTTTTTCAACCGCGGCGCCCGCGTATTTTACGCGGCATGATGCCGTATGGTGTTCGGACTTTCCTCCAGCGAATCCCGCAAGGCGGGACTCACCAGCGATCATCTGCCATCGGCGAACAACTTAGCATAATCTGGAATCCACGAAACTGGGAAGTCCGAGCTGGACTAACAGAAAAAAATTGGGTGCAGCGTCACGCTGCTTTCCTATAGTGAATTTTCCCCTGTAAACTCAAACCGAAGGATTGTTTATGCCACTCGCAGTTGGAACCAAAGCGCCAGATTTCACCCTCTCGACCAAGACCGCCGACGGCCCGAAGCAGATCAAGCTGAGCGATAATTTCGGTCAGAAAAACACGCTCCTGCTCTTTTTTCCGATGGCCTTCACCGGCACGTGCACTGAGGAAATGTGCGGCCAGAGCAAAGAGCTTCCAAGCTACAGTGGAATGAACACGGAAGTTTACGGAATCAGCGGCGATAATCCGTTCGCGCAGGAAGCGTGGGCGCAAAAGGAGAAAATCGGCGTGACGCTGTTGAGCGATTATGAGCACAAAGTCGCGAAAGATTACGGCGTTGTTTACGATTCGTTTCTTCCCCAAA
>WNFG01000826.1_pt1 | contig 25984 bp, 21 predicted proteins | sample 5400431 | NCBI WGS metagenome assembly WNFG01 (sample SAMN13153346, study PRJNA577476) | soil metagenome | isolation source: 120 cm saprolite under Douglas fir tree site 2 hole 3 replicate 2 | place: USA:California | collected 2015-04-18 | reverse complement strand
CGCGCATCCACGGCAGCACGCCTTGCGACTGACACAGGTGCTGCACGCTCCGGCTCCTGGCTTTCACGGCGGGCTTCAGGACCTCGCCTCCGTCGCGCCCAGATAATCGCCGCGCCGCTCCTTGGCGATGACACGCTCGTAAATGCGTCCGGTCGTGAAATTGCTGTTGCGCCCGGCGGTCATGCGCACGAAGCGCTCGTAATGACCGAGATCCAGGTCGGCCTCGGTACCATCGGCGGTCACGAAAACCTCGCCATGCTGGAACGGGCTCATGGTGCCGGGATCCACATTGATGTAGGGATCCAGCTTCACCATGCTGATCTTGAGCCCGCGTGCCTCCAGAATGGCTGCCAGGGAGGCGGACGCAATACCCTTGCCCAGCGAGGAAACGACGCCGCCGGTGACGAATACGAATCGAGTCATGTAGTCACCGCCGATAAGAGCGAATCTTCACGCATTAAATATCGCGTGCAACGACGCTCGAGCCAAATGAACAATGGGAATTCGACGGGAGTTCAGGTTAGCAGAACATGAGGCCTGCGACAATCCACTTAGACAATAATCGGTGCACCCTCCCAGACGAGCGCGAAACCCGGCTCGAGCGGAGCCGCGCACCAGCGCGCGTCCACCCAAAGGTCGGCGACCGCAACCAGGGCGTCGCCCGCGAACACCAGCGGCAGCGCGTCGCGCATCCACGGCAGCACGCCTTGCGACTGACACAGGTGCTGCACGCTCCGGCTCCTGGCTTTCACGGCGGGCTTCAGGACCTCGCCTCCGTCGCGCCGGCGTACGATCACGGTCTCCGGCAAGCGTTGCGGGTCGATGCCGCCGATTTCCGGTTCCCAGCGCAGTGTTCCCAAATTCGGCCCCAGATCGATTCGCGAATCGAGTGCCGCGCGCCAGTGCCGCGTCCCTTCGAGGCGCGGCGGTTCTGCGTCCGTCAGGAACACTCTCTGGCGATAGCGCCGCAACGCATGATCGCCCCACACGATCGACGGCAAATGATCGGCTTTCGCTTCGAAGATTTGCCTCAGGGCCTCGTTCAAGCGCGCAGCGGTCGGCGGCTCGACATTGGCATCGCAGAGCCAGAACCGAAGCGCATTGATCCGTTCGGGCGCACTCATCACCCGCAGGCCCGGCACCGACAGGGCGTCGCCGTCGCGCAATCGGCCCACATCGGCTGCGGCCGCACGATCCAGCAAATCCTGCGCATCGGCCGCATGTCCGGCGGTGCGCGCAAGCGTCGCCGCCGCGCCCGGCCAACGCGACTCGATCAAGGGCCAGACTCGCCGGCGCAGGTAGCCGCGGTCAAAACGCAGATTCTCGTTCATGGGATCCACGACGGAAGCGCCGGCCGCGCGCGCGCCGAAGGCAAGCAGCTCGCTCTGCGGCACATCGAGGAGCGGCCGCAGATGCCAACCGCGTCCCAGCGGCCGGCGGAGGGGCATGGCCGACATGCCCTTGAGACCCGCGCCCCTCAAGGCCTGCAGCAGCAGCGTTTCCGCCTGGTCTTCGCGGTGGTGTGCCGTCAACAGACACTCGCCGGGCTTGAGTTCCTCCTCGAGCGCGGCGTAGCGCGCATCGCGCGCCGCGGCCTCGATCGATGCGCCGGGCGGCGTCTCGACGACGACGCGGATCACGGTCAAGGGAATCTGGAGGCGCCGGCACAATGCCGCGCAGGACTCGCCGAAAGCGGCGGCGGCAGTCTGCAAGCCATGATCGACATGCACTGCGCGCACCCGCAGGCCGCGAAAGCTCGAGTCCAGGGCAGAAGCGGCCGCCAATAAGCCCGCCGAATCCGCGCCGCCGCTCAAGGCCACCACCAGCCCCGTGGCGCCGGCGGGGGTATGGGCGTCAAGGACCGCGCGCAGGGAAGCCGCGGAAAAGCTAAGCTTCGCGGAACACACCGAATCCGCGCAGGCGCGCTTGCCGCGCATCGAGCAATTGCGTCACCGGTTGATTGCGGAGTTCAGCCAGATTCTTGATCACGCTCTGCTTGACGGCCTCCGCCATGCCCTGCGGGTCGCGATGCGCGCCGCCGTGGGGCTCCTTCAGTACTTCGTCGACCAGGCCGAGCTTCTTGAGCCGCTCGGCCGTGCCGCCCATGGCGTCGGCCGCGATTTCCTTCTTTTCCGTGCTCTTCCACAAGATGGAGGCACAGCTTTCGGGGGAGATGACCGAATACACACTGAACTGCAGCATGATCAGCCGATCGCAAACGCCGATGGCGAGCGCTCCGCCCGATCCGCCCTCACCGATGACCACGCTGAGCACGGGCGCCGCCAAATTCGACATCTCGAACAAGTTGCGCGCAATGGCTTCGCTCTGACCGCGCTCTTCGGAACCTATGCCGGGATAGGCTCCCGGCGTGTCGATCAGCGTGACGACCGGAATGCGGAACCGCTCGGCCATCATCATCAGGCGCAGCGCCTTGCGATAGCCCTCGGGCTTGGGCATGCCATAGTTGCGCCGCACCCGCTCCTTGGTATCGCGGCCCTTCTGATGTCCGATCAACATCACCGGCGTCCCCTCGAGCCGCGCCAATCCGCCGACGATGGCAAGATCGTCGCTGTACATGCGATCGCCGTGCAATTCATGCCAGTCGGTGAAAATCATGGATACATAGTCGAGCGTATAGGGACGCTGAGGATGGCGCGCCAACTGCGTTATTTGCCACGGTGTCAGGTTTGCAAAGATGCTGCTGGTCAGCGCCCGGCTCTTCGATTGCAGCCGCTTGATCTCGTCCGAGATATTGACGCTCTGGTCCTTCCCTAAGAATTTCAGCTCCTCGATCTTCGCCTCGAGCTCCGCAATCGGCTGTTCAAATTCTAGAAAATTCATCGCCATGAAGACGTTTCCTCGCCACGAACATCATTACGTGGACCATACGTTAAGTACCAGCCGTCGCGGCCCACCAGGGCGGTAAGCTTATCGAGTAATTCGCGCGACGCACGCACCGACCAAGTGTCCGCCAAATTGAGTCTTCCTAAGTAATCGGATCGGTTGACCGCCACGCTCACGCCGCAGGGACCGCGGAGGTATGGCCGGAGCATCTGTTCAAACCGATTCAGGCCCTGCGGCCCGTCGAATTCTTCCGGCCACCGCAACCAGAGACGGCGCGCGAAACGCTCTCGCGCCCGGTCGATATCCATCAGCGACTTTGCCTGCAGTCGCCAGCCTTCTATGAAATCGTCGAAGCGCAGGGTGCCGTCCACGATCAGGATCGCGTCCTTGACGATGATGTCGCGATGCTGCTGAAAGATCTCCTCGTACAAGCTGACCTCGAGCCGGGCACTGCGGTCGTCCAAGATCAGTGTCACCCGATTCGGCCGGCGGCGAATCTCGAGCACCAGGCCGGCAACGGTGACGGCCTTGCCGGCCGACCAGCTTCGCGTGCCGTCGGCGGCCGCCGCGGGCTTGGGACCGCTGACGACGTCCGCCAGGCGCGCGCATCCCAAGAGCTTCAAATCCGGCTCATAGGGGGTGATCGGGTGTCCGCTCAGGAAGAGACCCAAAGTCTCGCGCTCGCCCGCCAGCCGCTGCGCCTCGCTCCAATCCGTCACCACGCTGTCCGGGGCGGCGCTCAAGCCGAACAGGTCCACTTGACCCACGCTCATGGCACGAGAATTCTGCTCGCCCAGATGCATCGCGCGATCGAGCTCAGCGGTCAGCGTGGCGCGATTCGGCCCGATCCGATCCAAGCTGCCCGAACGAATCAACGCGTCGAACACGCGCCGGTTCACCCGCTGCAGATCGATGCGCCGGCAGAGGTCCGGGAGGCTCGTATACGGTCCGTTCGCGGTGCGCTCCTCGATGATGGCTTCCACGGCAGAGGCGCCGACGCCTTTGATGGCTCCCAGCCCAAAACGGATACTCATGGCACCCGAGACGTGGAAGGCATACACCGATTCATTCACGTCGGGCGGCTGGACGGCGAGGCCCATGCTGGCGCATTCGTCGATCAGCGTGACCACCTTGTCGGTCTTGTCCATGTCCGAGGACAGAACCGCCGCCATGAAGGCAGCCGGATAGTGTGCCTTGAGCCAGGCCGTCTGGTAGGACAGGAGAGCGTAGGCCGCCGAGTGCGACTTGTTGAAGCCGTAGCCGGCGAATTTCTCCATCAAATCGAAAATATGCGTGGCCTGCGCGTCGCGCACACCGCGCGCCACCGCACCGCTGACGAATACCGAGCGCTGCTTGGCCATTTCCTCGGCCTTCTTCTTGCCCATGGCGCGCCGCAGAAGATCCGCTCCGCCCAAGGTGTAGCCCGCCAAGATCTGCGCGATCTGCATGACCTGTTCCTGATACAGGATCACGCCGTAGGTTGCCTCGAGCACCGGCTTCAGATCCGGATGCAGGTAATCGATGGTGGCGCCGGTGGTGTCATGCTTGCGCGCAATGAAATCGTCGACCATGCCGGATTGCAGCGGCCCGGGGCGGAACAAGGCCACCAACGCCACGATGTCGCCGAACCGGTCGGGCTGCAGGCGGCGGATCAAATCCTTCATGCCGCGCGATTCGAGCTGGAACACCGCCGTGGTCCGGCAGCTCTTGAGCAGCTGGTAGGTGGCGGAATCGTCCATGGGCAGAGCGCTCATCACCAGCGGCGCCTCGCCCATACTCGAGCGCTTGGCATTGATGTCGCGCACCGCCCAGTCGATGATGGTCAGCGTGCGCAGTCCCAGGAAATCGAATTTCACCAGCCCGGCGGCCTCGACATCGTCCTTGTCGAACTGCGTCACCGGCGTCGTGCTGCCCTCTTCGCAGTACAGCGGCGTGAAATCGGTCAACACCGACGGCGCGATGACCACACCGCCCGCATGGGTGCCCGCGTTGCGCGCCAGGCCCTCGAGGATTCGCGCCAGGTCGATGAGTTCCCGGACCTCGGAGTCGCCCTCGTACAGGCGTCTGAGCTCATCTTCTTGCTCGAGCGCCTTGTCGAGCGTGATGCCGATCTCGAACGGAATCAGCTTGGCGATCTTGTCCACATAGCCGTAGTTGTGTCCGAGCACCCGGCCCACGTCGCGCACGACGGCTTTCGCCGCCAAGGTGCCGTAGGTGATGATCTGCGACACCCGCTCGCGGCCGTACTTGTTGGCGACGTATTCGATGACTCGGTCGCGGCCTTCCATGCAGAAGTCGACGTCGAAATCCGGCATGGACACGCGTTCGGGATTCAAGAATCGCTCGAACAGCAGATCGTGCTCGATCGGATCGAGATCGGTGATGCCGAGCACATAAGCGACCAGCGAACCCGCACCGGAGCCCCGGCCGGGTCCCACCGGCACGCCGTTGTCGCGCGCCCACCGGATGAAATCGGCCACGATCAAAAAGTATCCGGCGAATCCCATGGAGCAGATGACGCCGAGCTCCAGATCCAGGCGGGCCTCGTAGCCGGAGCGCGCGGCTTCAGCCGCCGCAGGCGCCTCAGGCTCGGCGCCCCGAGATGCCACCAGGGTGGCGCTCCGCGACGCCATGAACCGCGCCCGCAGGCCGCGCGCCGCCTCCTCGCGCAGGAAGTCTTCGGTACTGCTGCCGGCAGGCACCGGATAGGCCGGCAGCATGGAAGCGCCCAAGCGGATTTCCAGAGAGCATCGCTTGGCAACTTCCACCGTGTTATCAAGCAGTTCTGGCGCATCCTTAAAAAGCTCGGCCATCTCCGCCGGCGATTTCAAGTACTGCTCTTCGGAATAGCGCCGTACGCGGCTCGGATCGGCAAGCAAGGCACCGTCGTGGATGCATACCCGCGCTTCGTGCGCCTCGAATTCCGCGCGCGTCAGAAAGCGCACATCGTTGGTCGCGAGCGCCGCGACACCTCGCTCCAAGCTCAAATCGATGACGGCGTCGGCATAGGCATCCTCACCTGCGCGGCCCGTGCGCTGGACCTCCAGGTAAAACCGATCGCCGCACAGCTCCTGCCAACGAGTCAGGCACCGTGCAGCCTCATCGTCGCGGCCGCGGGCCATCGCCTGTCCGATGTCGCCCTCTGCGCCGCCCGACAAGACAATCAGCCCCTGCAGGACGTCGCTCTGCAGCCAGCTGCGTTCCAGCATGGGCGCACCGCGATGCTGACCTTCCAGAAAGGAACGGGTCACGAGCTGCGTCAGATGCCGATAGCCCGCAAGATTCTGGCAGAGAAAGACCGCGCGCGACGGAGGGGCGCGCTCACCCACTTCGCGAATCCACGCGTCCACTCCGATCAAAGGCTTGACGCCGGCGGCCAACGCCTCCTTGTAGAACTTCACCATCGCAAACAGGTTGCTTTGATCGGTCAGTGCAACCGCCGGCATCCCCGCCGAGGACACGGCGGCCATCAGCTCCGGCACCCGCACGATCCCGTCGACCAGGGAATATTCGGTGTGCAATCGCAGATGGACGAATTGCCTCAAAGCTCCACCCTCAGTGCCAGCCGCACCGGAGCGAATGAGCGCCGGTGCAGGGGGCAGGGCCCGTGCAGCTCGAGACGCCGCTGGTGATCGGGCGTGCAGTAACCCTTGTGAGTTGCGAAAGAATATGCGGGATATAGTGTATCCATGTGATTCATATAGCTATCTCTGGCCGTCTTCGCCAGGATAGAAGCGGCGCTGATGGCGGGTACCGTCGCATCGCCATCCACGATGGCGCGCGCAGTGAGGGTCTTGCCCAAGCCGCCCAGGTACGGCAATTTATCACCGTCCACCAACACATGATCAGGCGTCAAGACCATCGCCAGCAGCGCGCGGCGCATGGCCAGAAAAGTGGCCTGCAGTATGTTCAGGGCATCGATCTCGGCCCGGTCCGCCCAGCCGATACCGAAACACAGAGCCTCGCGCCGGATCACCAAATCCAGGGCGGAGCGCTCATCCGGGCTCAGCACCTTGGAATCCGCGATGCCATCGATGCGACGCCCGGGACGCAATATCACGGCTGCGGCGACCACGGGCCCCGCCAGAGGTCCGCGACCCGCCTCATCGATCCCGGCCACTCGCCGCGTCATATAGCCAAGGCCATGATAGCCTGCGCCGCGCGAGTCCCCGCGTCGCGGCGCAACTCGGCGTGAATTCGCGAAAACTCGCGTTCGAGGCCGCTGCGGCGTTCGCCATCCTCCAGCCACATCAAGAGCTCCGCTCCGATCGACTCCGGGACAATCTCCTCCTGAAAATACTCGCCGACGACGCGCCGATCCGCAAGTAGATTTGGTTGCGCAAAAAATTTGACTTTGACCAGATTCAGCCGGCGCAGGATCCAGGCGGTCATCGCCCCGAAACGGTACACGACCACCATGGGCCGCTTGCACAGGGCCGCTTCCAGACTCGCCGTCCCGGAGGCCACCAGGACCACATCGGCCGCGATCAGCGCCGTCTGGGATTGACGGTCGATGAGCTGCACATCGAGGCCGGGCGCATGGCGCGCGAGCGCCTCGGCAAAAATCTCCCGTGTCGCCGCGCTCGCCATCGGCGCGATGAATTTGAGCCGCGGGCGCTGTGCGGCGAGCCAACGCGCCGTTGCGGCAAAGTCCCCTGCCAGCCGCGCGACTTCGCCGCGCCGGCTCCCCGGCAGCAAGGCCACGACCCGGGCGTTTGGGTCCATATCGAGGACACGGCGCGCGCTCGAGCGGTCGACCGTCATCGGGATGGCGTCGGCGAGCGGATGTCCGACGAACTCGGCGCGCATGCCGTGTTCATCGTAGAAGCGCTTTTCGAACGGCAGCACGCAGAGCACCAGGTCCACGGACTCGTGGATGCTGCGTGCCCGGCTCTGCCGCCAAGCCCAGACCTGGGGACTCACGTACTGGACCGTCTTGATTCCGGCGGAGCGCAGGTCGCGCGCCAGGCGCAGATTGAATTCCGGTGCATCGATTCCCACGAATACATCGGGTTTGGCCGCCAGAAACGAGGCACGGATGCGGGCGCGCAGGCGCAGCAGGCGCGGCAGATCGCGCACGATCTCGAACAAGCCCATCACGGCCAGCGACTCGGCCGGCTCCCAGACTTCGCACCCTGCCGCCTGCATTTTTGGACCGGCGACTCCGAAGAACTCGGCGTCCGGCGAAAGACGGCGCAGCGCGTGGATCAGATCGGCGCCCAGCGTATCGCCTGACGCTTCTCCAGCCACCAAGCCCACCCGCAGTGGAGCAGACATTGCTAGCCGGAATGAACAACGGAAAGCTCGTTGTTCATGCTACCGGACGATGCTGCGTTCGCTGCGCTTGATGAATTCGACGAAGGGCCGGATCTCCATCTGGGTCTCGGCCGCTTTCTCGAGTTCCTCGAGAGCCATCTTCAGTTTCAGCCCCGAGCGGTACAGCAATCGGTACGCGCGGCGTATGTTCAGGATCTGCTCGGGGGTGAAACCCCGCCGCTGCAACCCTATCGCGTTGACGCTGTGCGGCACCGCCGGCCGTCCCACCGCCAGCACATAGGGCGGAACGTCGCGAGTCACCATGGCGTTGTGCGCAATGAAACAGTGCGCGCCGACCTTGGTGTGTTGATGCACGGCCGACAGGCCGCCCAAGGTCGCCCAATCGCCGATTTCCACGTGCCCGCCGAGCGTGGCGCAATTCGCCATCACGATCTGGTCGCCGAGACGGCAGTCATGAGCCACGTGCGAATACGCCATCAACAGATTGTCGTTGCCGATGAGCGTCACCCCTCTGTCGTGGGTGGTGCCGCGATTCACCGTGACGGATTCGCGAAATACGTTGCGGTCGCCGATTTCGAGCAGCGTGGGCTCGCCCTTGTATTTCTTGTCCTGCGGCGCGTCGCCCAAGGACGCGAACTGAAAAATCTTGTTGCCGGTGCCGATGCGCGTCGGTCCGTTGATCACCGCGTGCGGGCCGATCCAGGTGCCGGAGCCGATGACCACATCCGGACCGATGACCGTGAACGGACCGACCTCAACGTCCGCCGCCAGCTGCGCTTGCGGCGATACCACCGCGCGCGAATCGATCATCCCGCATCTCCTTTCGGCTTCGAGCCCTTGGTCTCCGGAGCCACCATGATTTCCGCCGACGCCACCTCGACGCCGTCGACTTCGGCCGACCCGTGAAACTTCCAGATTCCCTTGAAGGCACGCTTCAACGTGACCTTGAGCACGAGCTGATCGCCCGGCTCCACGGGCTTGCGGAATCGCGCGCTGTCGATGGCCACGAAATAGAACCGCGTATTGGCGTCCGGGACCACCTTCGCAGTCTTGAATGCCAGGACGCCCGCGGCCTGGGCCAGCGCCTCGATGATCATCACTCCCGGCATCACCGGTCGATGCGGGAAATGTCCCGGGAAGAACGGCTCGTTGAACGTCACGTTCTTCAGTGCGAGAACCCGCTCTCCGGGCACGCATTCCAGAACGCGATCCACCATCAAGAAGGGATACCGATGCGGCAGTTGCCGCATGATCGCTTCGATATCCATCTTCTCGGCTTCAGCCATCATCGCTCCTTTGCGTCCAACCGCCGTAAACGCGCCACCATGCGCCGCCACATCCGGGTCTCCACGGCCGGCATCCCGCTCGAGTAGCTGCCGGCGTGCTTGATCGAGGCGCTCACCAGGCTGACGCCCGTGACCACCACGTCGTCGGCAATCGTCAAATGACCGGCGATCCCGACACCGCCGCCGATCATGCATCGTTGACCGATCGTCGTGCTGCCCGAAATGCCCACGCAACCCGCGATGGCGGTATGAGCCCCTATGGTCACGTTGTGTCCCACTTGTATCTGATTGTCCAGCTTCACCCCATGCTCCACCACCGTGTCGTCGATGGCGCCCCGATCGATGGTGGTGTTTGCACCGATCTCCACGTCATCGCCGATCTGGACGCTGCCCACCTGCGGCACCTTCACCCAAGTCCCCGCGTCGGGCGCGAAACCGAAGCCGTCGGCGCCGACCACCGCTCCGGCGTGAAGAATACAGCGCCGGCCGATGCGCACTCCGGCATATAGGTTGACTCGCGACACCAAGCGCGAGTCGGCGCCGATCTGCGCTCCTTTCTGCACGATGCATCCAGGACCCACGACCACGCGTTCGCCGATGACCACGTCATCCTCGATGACGGCCAGCGGCCCCACGTTCGCCGAAGCCGCTATGCGCGCGCTCACCGACACCACCGCCGTCGGATGAGTTCCCGGCGCCGGGTGCACCTGCGGATGCAGCAATTCCGCGATCCGCGCATAGGCAAGATAGGGGTTGGGATCGATCAGCGCGGCGACGGGGCACCCTGCCGCATGTTCCGGTCCCACCAAGACCGCGGTCGCGCGCGTGGATTCCATCTGTTTGCGGTACCGCGGATTCGCCAGGAAGCTCAACGCGCCGGCCTCCGCGTGCGACAAGGTCGCGACGCGCGAGATTCGCAGTCCGGGCTCGCCGCGCAGCCCGAGGCCGAATCGCACCGCTAAGTCCCCTAGGCTGTATTCTCCCTGCACCCGCGCACCACCTTAAGCGCCCCTATTTACCGCCAGGGGGCTTGGCCGGGGTAGTCGAAGTCGCGGGAGCCTTGGGTGCGGGTGCCGCGGCCGGCAAGGTCGCCGGCTTGGTCGCAAGCACCGCCAATACCTGGGCCGTGATGTCGAGCGGACCCTTGGCGAAGAACACACCGTCGCCCAGCACCAGATCGAAGCCCTGGGCATTGGCGTACCCTTGAATCTCCGTGACGAGGTAGCGCTGCACCTTGCCGATTTCCTCGTTACGGCGCGTTGATGCATCGTCCTGGAATTCGCCGGCCTTGCGCGAGAATTCACGCTGTTGGTCGCGCAACGTCTTCTCCGCCTTGGCGCGGTCGGCCTCGGCCATCACCGCGCCTTCTTTCTGCAATTTCTCGTCGCGCGCCTTCAGGTCGTTCTGCAACGTCAAGAGTTCGCGGCGGCGGGGCGCAAATTCATTTTCAAGGGCTTGCATCGCTGTCTTGGTCTGGGGCGCATCCTCCAGAAGCTTCTGGAAATTGACCACGCCCATTTTGATCTCGGCGCTCGCCGGGCCGGACATCACGAGCCCGCACACGCAAAAGGCCAATAAGGGAATGCTGCGATTGAAAGTCGACATATTTATATTTAAGACCTCAAATAGTGAGCGGTCAAAATGCTTGACCGATAGAAAATTGAAAGCGCTCTGTTTCGTCGTTGAATCTTACCGTGTTGCCGGAGAACGCATTCAAAGGGACGCCGTATGAGAAACGGAACAGACCCAAGGGTGCAAGCCACTGCACCGCGATCCCGGTCGATCTTTTCAGGTTAGCATAATCGAAGTGATAGTTGACCGGCGTTGTGTCGTCGAACCCCAAGAATTTGACCTTATTGCCCGTCTGAAATACGTTGCCCATATCATAAAACCAGCTCACCCGGGCGGCGCTTTTCCACTTTTCGGGCACCGGGAAGATCAATTCCAAGCGGTTGACCACGCGAAAGTTTCCGCCGTACGGGTTGCCCAGGCCGATATTGTCCCGGGGCCCCAAGCGGCTCTCGCGATAGCCGCGGATGCTGTCCGGCCCGCCGGCGAAGTAGTTCAGATAGGGAGGCAGCGCGGTGGTACGACCCAGCGCCGAGGCATAGTCCACCTGGGCGTTGAAGGACAACAGCCATTTTCGCCAAATGGGGACGTACTGAAGATATTGGAAATTGGTGGCGTAGTAGCGCACGTCGCTCGGGGGTATGGCGTAGCGCCCCGAAACGCTCAAGTGCAGGCCGCGGTCGGCGAACAGAGCCCGGTTGCGCGCATCGTAATTCCATCCGGCCGTGAGCTCATAGGTATAGAAGTTGGTGCCGTAGACCGTGTACGGATTGTCCAGGGAATTGACCACGCCGTCGCCGTTGGTGTCCGTGAGATCGCGGGTGAAGGTATTGCCGTTCTGCTTGACCCAATCCACGGCCTGCTGGGCGCTGTACCCTTGCGAGACCACCAGGGTGTTCTTGTTGGCGGATACGCCGGCCTGCAGGTATTGGTACTCGCTGATGGGGTAGGACCACTGCAGCGCGCCCGTGATCTGCTTGGTCGAGAACGCCGACGACGCGGCGACGAATTGCGTGATATCCCGGTAGGTGATCGAACTGGTGCGGGCCACACCGTCGATGGTGGTGTAGGGATCCGTATGCGAGAACACGTAGCTCTTGCTGTATTTGCCGGCGTTGATTTCCAACGCGATGCGATCGCCCGTTCCCATGAAGTTGCTGTGAACGAAGTTGCCGTTCAGGCTGATGCCCTGCGATTGGGAATAGCCGATGCCGCCGCCGAATTGCCCGGGTAATCCTTCCTTGATGTTGTAATCCACGTCCACGAGGTCCGCGCTGCCCGCCACCGGCTTGGTCTCGAACTCCACTTTCTCCACGTACGGCAGGCGCTGCAGCCGTTCCTTGGACCGTTCGACCGCCGAGTTCGACAGCCATCCACCCTCGAGCTGGCGCATCTCGCGGCGCAGCGTTTCGTCGTTGATCGCCGTGACGTTGTTGAAATTGATGTGCCGCACGTATACGCGATTGCCCGGCTCGATGAAGAACGTGAGCGAGACGGTTTTCTTCTCGTTGTCCGGGGTGGGCACCGGATCGATCTTGGCGAATGCATAGCCGTCGGCGCCCAGCCGGTAGCTCATCAGTGTCTGCGAGCTGGTGACGGCCTTGCGGGAAAAAATATCGCCGGGGTGAATCTGCAGCAGTTTTTGCAGCTGCTCCTCGGGCACCACCATCGTGCCGGCGAGCTTGATGTCCGATACCTTGAAAACATCGCCCTCGCTGACGTTCACGGTGATGTACATGTCGTCTTTTTCCGGCGCGATGGCGACTTGCGTCGACTCGATCTGGAAATTGGCATAGCCGCGGTCCATGTAGTAGGAGCGCAGTTTCTCCAAATCGCCCTGCAGCGATTCGCGCGAGTACCGGTCGTCCTGCTTGTACCAAGACAGCCAGTTCGGGGTTTTCAACTCCAGGGTGCCGAGCACGTCCTTCTCTTTGAACCGGGTGTTGCCGACCAGGTTGATCTGTTCGATCTTGGCGCGCTTGCCCTCCTTGATGTCGACGATGATGTCGACCTTGTTGCCCGGCAGCTCCGTGATCTTGGTATCGACGCGCACGGCGTATTTGCCGCGGCTGAAGTATTGGTCGGTCAGGTATTGCTTCACTTCATCGAGCACCGAGCGGTCGAAGGTCTTGCCGGTCGCAAGGCCCACGTTGCGCAAGCTCTTTTGCAAGTCCTCGGTCTTGATGTCCTTGTTGCCCTTGAGCTCGAACTTGGCGATGGACGGCCGCTCGACGACCACGACCAGCAGGGTGTTGCCGTCGCGGCGCAGTTCCACGTCGCGAAAGAACCCCGTCGCGTACAGCGCCCGCATGGCCTCGCCGATGCGCTGGCCGTCGAGGTGATCGCCGATGTTCACGGGCAGATAGTTGAATACCGTGCCTTCGGAGATTCGCTGCAGACCTTCGATGCGAATGTCGCCGACGGTGAACGGCTCCTGCGCGATTTGCGCGCGCACAGCCGATCCCAAAGGCTGGATGGCAAGGGCCACCAGGCACGCCAAACGCAATTCAAGCCGCACGCGACAACGACCGATTGCTGTTTCGATTGATCATGATTTCCCGTTAATTCAAATGTCTTGATATATCGTTATAGAAGGCGAGGCTCATCAACACGACAAGGAGCGCAATTCCGAGCTGCTGACCGAACAGCTGGGCACGCTCGGACAGCGGTGTCCCCTTCACCGCTTCCACCACCTGGTAGACCACCTGGCCGCCGTCCAGCAACGGTACCGGCATCAGATTCAGCACGCCCAAGCTCACGCTGATGATCGCCAAAAAAGCCAAGAACGCGGTCAATCCCAGGTACGCGCTGATACCGGCGAATTCCGCGATGCTGATCGGACCGCTGATGTTCTTTGCGGACACTTGGCCCGTCACTATCCGCCACAGCATCTGCACGGTGAGCGAGGACATCTCCCAGGTCTTCGCCACGCCGCTTAAAGCCGCGTCGATGGGACCTGAGCGATGGATTTCCACCAGCCCCGGCGGCCAGGCTCGCGGCCCTTCTTGCAATGTAATGCCCAGCCGGCCGATCGTCCTGCCCGCCTCCATCACGCGCGGCACCGGCGCCACGATACGCAATCGTTCGCCGCCGCGCTCGACTTCGATCGAAATGTCCCGCCCCGGCGCGGCGTTCACCATGGACACGAACTCCGCGCTGTTGGCGACGGGCTGGCCGTCGAGGGCCAGCAAGCGATCGCCCGCGCGCAAGCCCGCCCGCGCGCCTGCGCTGCCCGGGGGCGCCTCGTGAACCAGCGTGTCGGCGTTCCATGTCGAGAGATCGAAGCCAAGTCCGGGCAACAACTTGCCGGGCTCGGTCATGGCGCGCCGATCATCGCCGACCCGCAGCATCAGCGAGCGCTCGCTGCCGTCGCGCCGCACCCGCAGGGGTATCACGCCGTCATCGCTGAATTGCCGGATCAGCGCGATCTGCAGCTCTTCGGTGTCGCCGACGCTGCGTTCGCCAACGCGCACGATCTGGTCGCCGCGCTGTAGTCCGGCCACCGCCGCGGGACTGTCGAGCCGCACCTGTCCGACCACGGGTTTGACGATTTCCGTTCCGACCATCGCCAGAATGGCATAGAGGACCGAGGCGAACAGCAGGTTCATCGCGGGTCCCGCCAACAGCACCGCGATCCGGTGCAGCACCGGCCGCCGCGTGAACGATCGGTGCAGCTCGGCCGGGCTCACCTCGCCCTCGCGCTCGTCCAGCAATTTGACGTAGCCGCCCAAGGGTATGGCGGCAATGCAGTACTCGGTGCGATCGGCGTCCTTACCGACCCGCATCACCAAAGGTTTGCCGAAGCCGATGCTGAAGCGCAGAACTTTGAAGCCGAGTTTCTTCGCGACCCAGTAATGCCCGAATTCGTGGACTGCCACCAAGATCCCGATCGCAACCAAGAAGGCGGCGAGAAAAAACAACATTTTCATGCGAAGGCTCCAGAGCCAGGCTCGATCAAGGCATTAGCCAAGCGTCGCGCCGCCGCGTCGGCGTCCAAAACATCTCCCAGAGCCTTGACGGGGGACGAATCGAGCTGATACAACACTTTGTCAATGACCGCGGCAATCCCGGTAAAGTTCAAGCGCCGGTCAAGAAACGCCTGTACTGCGACCTCGTTGGCCGCATTCAGCACCGCGGGCGCGGTGCCGCCGGCCCGCGCCGCCGCCCGCGCCAATCCGAGGCTGGGAAAGCGCGCATGATCGGGAGGCTCGAAGGCAAGCTGTCCGATCTCGGCTAGATTGAGCGATTGTACACCGGAAGCAAACCTCTCCGGCCACGCGAGCGCCTGAGCGATGGGCGTGCGCATATCGGGAGCGCCGAGCTGTGCAAGCATCGAACCGTCCGCATATTCGACCAGCGAGTGAACGACGCTCTGCGGATGAACGATGACATCCACGTCCCGTTCCGGCAATCCGAACAGCAAGGTCGCCTCGATGACTTCGAGCCCCTTGTTCATCAGCGTCGCGGAGTCGACGGAAATCTTGCGGCCCATCTTCCACTTCGGGTGGGCACAGGCTTCGTCCGGCGTGACATGGGGCAAGGTTGCGATGTCGGCGGTGCGAAACGGCCCGCCCGAGGCGGTCAGAATCACGCGGACCACGCCGCGCGCAATCTCGCCGGGAAGATAGCCCGCCGGCATGCATTGAAAAATCGCATTGTGTTCACTGTCGATCGGGATGAGTTCGGCGCCGGCGCGGCGCACTTCATCCATCAGGATCTGGCCGGCCATGACCAGGGCCTCTTTGTTGGCCAGCAGCACGCGCTTGGCCGCCCGCACGGCGGCCAAGGTCGACGGCAACCCGGCAGCACCCACGATCGCCGCCATCACGACGTCGACATTGTCGGCGGCGACGGCGGCGGCAAGCGCCTCGGGCCCGCTTTCCACGCGCGACGTCGAACCACAGTCGCGTAAGCTGGCGCGCGCCAGGGCCGCGGCCTTGGGGTCGACGAGCACCACGGTCTCCGGCCGAAACTGCCGTGCTTGCTCGACGATGGCTTGCCAGCTGCTGTGGGCGCCCAGCACCGCGACCCGATATTGCTCCGGATGCAAGGCCACCACGGCAAGCGTGCTGCGTCCGATGCTGCCGGTGGATCCCAGGATGGCGAGGCCCCGGGGCGCGCTCATGCGATCACACCGTGGCTGAACAAACCGAGCGCATACAGGGGCGCCGCCGCCGTCACGCTGTCGATGCGATCCAACAGGCCGCCGTGTCCGGGCAGCAGCGCGCCGCTGTCCTTGAGGCCTGCGGCACGCTTGAACATGCTCTCGGTAAGATCGCCGATGATCGAAAAAACCCCGACCGCACAGCCGAAAACCACCACAGCCAGCGGCGGTAAGCCGAAATGCGCGGCGCCCGCCCAGGCGACCAGCGCCACCATCAAGAGACCGCCCATGGCACCCTCCCACGTCTTGCCCGGACTCACGCGCGGCGCCAATTTCCGCCGGCCCAAGCTGCGTCCCGCAAAGTACGCGCCCACATCGGCGGCGATCACCAGCAACACCAGCCAGAGCACCATCTGCGGACCGCCCGCGAAGCCTTGGGTTGCGACCTGCAGCCTCGCGAGGGCAATGAATGCCGGCACCAATACCGGCAGCCCGCAGGCGAGCGCCAGCGTCGGATGATGCCGGGGAGGCCCCCACGACAGCCACAGCAGGGCGATCGCCCACCAGGCGCACGCGACGCTCAGCAGCAGCAGCAAATGCTTGGGGTAGGCGGTCCACCGCCAGGCGAGGACCAGCAGCACTGCGACGCCGGCCGCGTAAGCGGTGCGCGCCCCTGTCCCGCGCAGCGCGCCGAAGCCGGCCCACTCCCAGGCACCGATGGTGAAGGCCGCGCCGATCGCGACGACGGCCCATGGCGGGGGCAGCAGAAACAGGCCCGCCAGCAGGATGCAGGCAAGAACGGCCGCGGTGAGTATTCTTGTCCTAAGCATCTGCCGTCTCAAGCATCGGCTTTCGCCACGAGTTGCCCCGACGTCTTGCCGAAGCGGCGCTCGCGTTGCGCAAAGCATTCGAACGCCGCGTCGAGATGCGCCGCTGAAAACGCCGGCCATAGCTCATCGCAAAAATACAGCTCCGTGTAGGCAAGATTCCACAGCAAGAAATTGCTGATCCGCTGCTCGCCGCCCGTGCGGATCAAGAGGTCGGGGTCGGGGATGCCGGCCAGCGCGAGACGTTCCGCGACTTGCGCTTCGTGGATGTCGGACGCGGCCAGAGTGCCGGCCGCCGCATCCGCAGCGAGCGAGCGGCAAGCCTGGGTGATATCCCAGCGCCCCCCATAGGCCATGGCCACGATCAGCCGGAGCCCCGTGTTGGCCGCGGTCAGTTGCTCGGCGCTCTGCATTCGCCGCGCGAGTTCGGCGCCCAGCAGGCCGCGGTCGCCGATGAACGCCAGGCGCACGTGGTTCCGGTGCAAATCGGCGACTTCGCGCTCCAGGGCGTCGAGAAACAGGTTCATGAGCATGCCGACCTCGTCGGGCGGTCGGCGCCAATTTTCGCTGCTGAAGGCGAACAGCGTCAGATGGCGGACCTTGCGCCTGGCGCATTCCTCCACGACTTTGCGCACCACCTTGACGCTGGCGCGATGCCCGGCAGGGCGCGGCATGCCTCGCGATCGGGCCCACCGGCCGTTGCCGTCCATGATGATTGCGACATGCTGGGGCGAATCGGCCATCTTCACACCTGCATCAGCTCCTTTTCCTTGTCGGCCATGGCCTGATCGATTTCCGCCACGTGCTTGTCGGTCAGCTTCTGAACGTCGTCCTGGGCCCGACGGTCATCGTCTTGCGCAATCAACTTTTCCTTGAGCATTTCCTTCAGCTCATTCATGACTTCGCGGCGCACGCCGCGCACGGCCACGCGGGCGTTTTCCGCCTCGGCCTTCACGACTTTGATGATGTCGCGGCGGCGCTCTTCGGTGAGCGCCGGCATGTTGATGCGAATGAGCTGTCCGGCGGTGTTGGGGGTGAGGCCAAGATCGGATTTATAGATCGCCTTTTCGATCACCGGCACCATGGCCTTTTCCCAGGGACTCACCGTCAACGTGCGCGCGTCCTCGGTTGCTATGTTGGCCACCTGGTTCAAGGGCATTTCCGAGCCATAGTAGTCGACCTTGATGTGCTCGATCAGGCTGGTGTGCGCACGGCCGGTGCGCATCTTCTTCAGCTGATCCTTGAACGCCGACACGCATTTCTGCATGCGTTGGGTTGCGTCTTTCTTCAAGTCCTCGAGCATGGGGTCCCCCTTAGCCTGCCGCGGTTACGACGGTGCCGACGTCTTCGCCCTGCACGATACGCATCAAATCGCCGGCGTTGAACAGATTGAAGACCTGCAGCGGTAAATTGTTTTCGCGGCACATGACGATGGCGGTCGCATCCATCACGTTGAGGCGATCGTTCAGCACCTGATCGAAGGTCAGGCGGGCATAACGCTTGGCATTCGGATTCGTGACCGGATCGGAGTCGTAGATGCCGTTGACCTTGGTCGCCTTCAACAGAATATCGGCGTTGATCTCGATGGCCCGCAGGCTCGCCGCCGTGTCCGTGGTGAAAAATGGATTGCCGGTTCCGGCGCCGAATATCACCACGCGGCCTTTCTCGAGATGCCGCACGGCGCGCCGCCGGATGTAGTCCTCGCACACTTCGTTGATGCGCAGCGCCGACATGACCCGCGCATACGCGCCCAGACTCTCGAGGGCGTCCTGCAACGCCAGCGCATTGATCACGGTGGCGAGCATTCCCATGTGGTCGGCGGTCACGCGGTCCATGCCGGCGCGGGCCAACCCTGCGCCGCGGAAGATGTTGCCGCCGCCCAGGACGACGGCGACCTGCACCCCCATCTGGGTCAGGTCGTGGATTTCCCCGGCGATACGCTTGAGTATGACCGGATCGATGCCGTAATCCTCTCCCCCGAGCAGCGCCTCGCCGGATAATTTGACCAAAATTCTACGATAGCGAGCCGTGGCGTTTGTGTTGGTCATGATCTCGTATCCCGTACCCTACTATAAAAGACCCCGCAAGCGCGGGGTCATTCAGTCCAGCCGGTTGAGGCTTAGTGCTGTTTAGGACCGTCTTTCGGGCCGCCGCCGTTGCCCTTGTTTTCCTCGTCGGTTTTGGGCTTCTCCTGCGCCTTCACCTGCGCCATCACCTCGCCGACGAAATCATCCTGCTTCTTTTCGATGCCGGCGCCGACTTCGTAGCGCTCGAATTGCACGACCGCGGCGCCGGCCTTCTTGAGGAGCTTCTCGACCGTGACGTCCGGGTCCTTGACGAAAGGCTGCCCTACCAGCGTGATTTCCGCCAGATACTTGCGCAGCCGGCCCTCCACCATTTTGGCGACGATCTCCGGCGGTTTCTTCTCGGCCTTGGTCTGCTCCGCCAGAATCTCCCGCTCCTTGCCGAGCACCGCGGCCGGGACGCCGTCCGAATCGATATAGGCGGGATTCGCGGCGGCAACGTGCATCGCCAGGTCCTTCGCCAAGGCCTCATCGCCGCCCTTCAATGCCACGAGGCTGCCGATGCGGCCGCCATGGATATAGGCGCCGAGCACGCCCGGCGCCGTCACGCGCACGAAGCGCCGGACCGAGATGTTCTCACCGATTTTCGCGATCAGGGAGCGGCGCTTTTCGTCGAGCGTGGATGAACCGCTCGACAGCTGGAGCAGTGCGCTCACATCCGCAGGCGCCTTCTCCAGCGCCAGCCGGGAGACTTCGCGGGCGAATCCTTGGAATTCATCGCCGCGCGCCACGAAGTCGGTTTCGCAATTGACTTCCACGAGCACGGCGCTCGAGCCGGAGCGCTCCACCGCCACCGTGCCTTCGGCTCCGCCGCGCGCCGCCTTCTTGTCCGCCTTGGCAAGCCCGGTCTTGCGCATGAGCTCGGCGGCCGCGTCCAAGTCGCCCTTGGTTTCGACCAGCGCTTTCTTGCACTCCATCATTCCCGCGCCCGTACGCTCGCGGAGCTGCTTTACAGTATCTGCCGTGATGTTCATTTGAAGCTACCGATTACGCGCCGCGCCTCGGCGCACTGCCGCTGCGGCCGGTCGGACGGCGCCGCGGGGCGCTGGCCGGACGCGTCTCCGCCGGCGGAGTATCCGCCGCGTCGACGTCGTCGACTTCGACCTCGTCGAGAGAGGCCGCCACGGCTGCCACGCTCGGCACCACGGTCACCGGAACCTTACGGCGCGGCGGCGGCTTCTTGTGGCCTCCGCGCGGCGCCTGGGCCGGACGGCGGCCGCCGGCGGCGCGCTTCTTGGGATTGCCTTCCTCGTCGAGCTCCACGAATTCGTCCTCGCCCACCGGGACCTCGGGCAGCGAGGCCTTGCCTTCCAGCACCGAATCGGCCACTCCGCCGGCGTACAGCAGGATGGCGCGCATGGCGTCGTCGTTGCCGGGAATCACATAGTCGATGCCGTCGGGCGAGCAATTGGTGTCCACCACGGCGACCACCGGAATCCCGAGCTTCCTGGCTTCGTGAATGGCGATTTGCTCATGGCCGACGTCGATCACGAACAGGGCATCGGGCAGAGCCGTCATTTCGCGGATGCCGCCGAGGCTCCGCAGCAGCTTGTCCATCTCACGGCGCAGCATCTGAGCTTCCTTCTTGCCGCGCCGATCCAGGGCACCGCTCTGCGCCATTTCGTCCAATTCGTTGAGCCGCTTGATGGACTGCCGAATGGTCTTGAAATTGGTCAGCATGCCGCCCAGCCAACGTTGGTTCACGTAGGGCATGCTGCAGCGGGTGGCTTCCTTCTGAACCGCGTCGCGGGCGGATCGCTTGGTGCCGACGAACAGCACCTTGCCGCCCTCCGCGGCCACGCCCTTGATGAACGCCGCCGCCTGGGCATACAGGGGTTGCGTCTTTTCAAGATTGATGATGTGGATCTTGTTACGTTCGCCGAAGATGAACGGGGCCATCTTGGGGTTCCAGAAGCGGGTTTGATGTCCAAAATGGACGCCCGCTTCCAGCATTTGTCGCATAGACACGCTGGTCATAAAACACTCCTGGTCGGGTTGAGCCTCCGCGTATCCCAATCGGCAACCCGTCGAAGACTTGAAATTGAAGCCTTGGCCTTCATTTTTCAATGTCCCGCCGGGCACCCGGCCGATTGTGACGACACGCGTGCGGGGTTGTTAAAAATAGCCGCGCTTTATACCATGAACATCTGTTAGACACAAAGCCTGCCGTCCTATGAACGTAACCGTCAAAACGCCTGCCGAGCAGGACAAAATGCGCGCCGCCGGCCGCCTGGCCGCCAGTGTGCTGGATATGATCGAGCCGTTCGTTCAACCCGGGGCGACCACGGACGAACTCGACAAGCGGTGTCACGATTTCATCGTGGACGAGTTGAAGTCGATCCCGGCCAACCTCAATTACCGGGGCTTTCCCAAGACCATCTGCACCTCGGTGAACCATGTCGTATGCCATGGAATTCCGGGCGACAAGCGCCTGAAGGGCGGCGACATCATCAATATCGACGTCACCGTGATTCGCGACGGCTTTCATGGCGATACCAGCCGCATGTACTTCGTCGGCAACGCCGGGGTCCTTGCCCGCCGGCTGACGGCCGCATGTCACGAGGCCATGTGGCGCGGCATCCGCGTGGTCAAGCCCGGGGCCCGGTTGGGCGACATCGGGCATGCCATTCAGACCTTCGCCGAAAGCAATAATTTCTCAGTAGTGCGCGAATATTGCGGACACGGCATCGGCCGCGTTTATCACGAAGACCCTCAAGTGCTGCACTACGGCAAACCCGGCACCGGACTCGAACTGACGGCGGGCATGACCTTTACCATCGAGCCCATGATCAACGCCGGGCGCCGCGACGTGCGGCTGCTCCCCGACGGCTGGACGGTGGTCACCAAGGATCAGTCCCTGTCGGCGCAGTGGGAACACACGATCCTGGTCACAGACGCAGGCTTCGAAGTGCTCACTTTGAGCGCGAGCGTCGACCTACCCGCCGCCGCGGCGGCCTCTTGAGCGCCCACGGCACACTTCTCGATCCCACCGCTGACTGGCCTTATCTCACGGCCGCGCCCGAGGCCCTTCGGGAGGGGCAGTTCTCGCCGATCGTCTTCAGGCAGGTCCTGGATCGCGGCACGGAGCTTCTGCAGGATCGTTTCGCCGCCGGCGAGGCCGTCGAAGATCTGGTTCGTGATCGAGGGCGCCTGGTCGACATTACCCTGCGCGCCGCGTGGGTGCGCCACGCCGGCAAGTTTGCGGACGATCTGGCACTGGTGGCCGTCGGCGGTTACGGACGCGGCGAACTGCACCCGAGTTCGGATATCGACGTCATGGTGCTGCTGCCGAAGAGCGACTCCGCCGACTGGCAGCCGGATATCGAAAAATTCCTGACCTTCCTCTGGGATATCGGTCTCGAGGTCGGGCACAGCGTGCGCTCCATCGACGACTGCCAGCGGGAGAGCCTCGCCGACATCAGCGTCGCGACCACCCTGTTCGAAGCGCGGTTGCTGGCCGGCCCCGAATCGCTGTTCGCCGGCATGCGCCGAGCGCTGGCGCCCGACCGCCTGTGGTCCTCGCAGGACTTCTTCGAAGCGAAGGTCAAGGAACAGACCGAGCGGCACCATCGCTACTTCGATACCGCCTACAACCTCGAACCGAACGTCAAATCGAGCCCCGGGGGCCTGCGCGACATTCAAACCATCGGCTGGGTGGCAAAACGCCATTTCGGCACCGACACGCTCGACGAGCTGGTGGCTCACGGCTTCCTCACCCGTGAGGAACTGCGCAAGCTGAAGGCGGGCCAGTCGTTTCTATGGAAGGTGCGCTTCGGACTGCATGTGCTCACCGGGCGGCGCGAGGATCGGCTGCTGTTCGATTATCAAATCAAGCTCGCGAAGCTGTTCGGCTACGAAGACGCCAGCTTCACGCTGGCCGTCGAGCAGCTGATGCAGAAGTACTACCGCACCGTCATGGACATCAGCCTGCTGAACGAAATGCTGCTGCAGCTGTTTCGCGAAGCCATCCTGACCCAAAGCGGATCGCCGCTGCCGATCAACGCGCGCTTCCAGATCCGCAACGATTACCTGGAAGTGACGCACCCGGAAGTCTTCGCGCGCTACCCGTCGGCCCTGCTCGAGCTGTTCGTGCTCTTGCAGCAGCACCCTGAGCTCCGCGGCGTGCGCGCCGAGACCATCCGCTTGATCGGCACCCACGTGTCGCTCATCGATGAAGAGTTCAGACAGAATCCGCGCCATCACCGGCTGTTCATAGAGATTCTGTGCGCACCCGTCGGGGTCACGCACGAGCTGCGCCGCATGAATCTATACGGTGTGCTCGGCCGCTACATCCCCTCGTTCGGGCGCGTGGTCGGCCGCATGCAATACGATCTGTTCCATGCGTACACCGTGGACGCTCACACCTTGTTCGTGGTGAGCAATCTGCGCCGGCTGGCGATGCCGAAGTACAACGACGAATTTCCCGCGCTGAGCCAGATCATGCAATCGCTGCCGCGCCAGGAGATCGCCTACCTGGCGGCGTTGTTTCACGACATCGCCAAGGGCCGCGGCGGCGACCACTCGGAATTGGGCGCGGTCGACGCGGAGGCGTTCTGCCTGGAGCAGGGACTCGGCCGCTACGAGGCGCGCCTGGTCGCATGGCTGGTCAGAAACCATTTGATTCTGTCCATCACGTCGCAGAAGAAGGACATCAGCGATCCCGACATCATTCATGATTTCGCGCGCCGCGTGGGCGATCAGGTGCACCTGGACTATCTCTACGTCATGACCGTGGCGGACGTGCGCGGCACCAATCCGAAGCTGTGGAATGCCTGGAAGGCGCGGCTGTTCGAGCAGTTCTACGAGCGTACCAAGCGCGCCTTGCGCCGCGGGCTCGAGACTCCGGTCGATCAGGAGGAACTGATTCGCGAAACGCAGGAACAGGCGCGGGCGAAGATGCCGGAGGTTCCGGCGGAACAGGTCTCGCGGGTCTGGTCGCAGTGGACCGAAGCTTACTTTCTGCGCTACACGCCCGAGGAAATCGCCTGGCAGACCGCACTGCTCGCCGACCGGCATCCTCACGACGATGCGCCGCTGGTCGCCATTCGACAACTGACGGATCGCGGCGGCACTGCGGTGCTCACTTACGCGCCTCGGCGCCTGCAGAGTTTTGCACGAACGACCGCCGTGCTCGATCAAATGGGTCTCAACGTCGTGGACGCCCGGCTGATCACGAGCGCCAATGGCTTCAGCCTGGAAACCTACGTGGTGCTCGAGGACAACGGCGCGGTCATCGCCGACGCGTCGCGCATTCGGGAAATCGAACAGGGTCTGTGGCGCAACTTGCAGCAGCCCGAAGATGCACCGGCGACGGTGACGCGCCGCGCGCCGCGCCAGGTGCGCATGTTCTCGACGCCGACCCAGGTCAATTTCAGCGTCGACAGCCGCAACGGGCGCACCATTCTCGAACTCATCGCCGCGGACCGCCCGGGATTGCTCTCCGAAGTCGGCAAGGTCTTCAGGACCGAACGCGTGGCGATCAACGGCGCCAAGATCATGACCGTCGGCGAACGCGCCGAGGACGTGTTCTACATCACCGACGCCGAAGGCCGTCTCCTGCAGGAAGAGGCGTGCCAGCGGCTGCAGGAATCCCTGGTGCGGGCGCTGGATCGGCGCGACGGGGCGCGGTAACCGGCTTGCGACCGGCTGATAGCGCTCGTGCGGCGGGGTCAGGGGAGCCTGCCGGCAACGGGGGATGCAGTTGCCGGCAGGCTCCCCTGACCCCACCGCGCGAACACTGGCGTCGGTCGGCAATCGGTGCCGATGCTACGGACGAGTGTTGGACGCCGGGTTTTCCCGCCGGCGAACGCGAATGAGGCCACACGGGTGAAGACAGCCGCCCGCCACTCGCCCTTCTGTACGGTGATGTTCAGCGGCCTGCGTGAACGGCGTGGGGGGGATGGGGAGCCTGCCGGCAACTGTGTCCTTCGTTGCCGGCAGGCTCCCCATCCCCCCAAGCCATGCGGCCGATCAACATCACTGTGCCGAGTTGTGAATAATTCGGCTAGTATCCGGCGATACAACGTCAAAAGAGAGCCATGGCTAACGATCTGCAAGCGACCATCGAGTCGGCGTATGAATTGCGGGCGCAAATCACGCCGCAGAATGTCTCCCATGAGGTCCGTGCCGCTGTCGAAGAGGTGCTTGGGCTGCTCGATAAGGGGAGCTTGCGTGTGGCGGAAAAACGAGCGGGCCAGTGGCATGTGAATGAGTGGCTCAAGAAGGCGGTGCTGTTGTCGTTTCGCATCTCGCAGAACACGCCGATCCGCGCCGAAGGCTTGAATTTTTACGACAAGGTACCGTTGAAATACAGCGGCTGGGATGCGGAGCAATTCGCCGCCGCCGGGGTGCGGGTGGTGCCGCCGGCGACGGTGCGGCGCGGCGCGTTCGTCGCTTCGAATGTCGTGTTGATGCCGAGCTATGTCAACATCGGCGCGTACGTGGATTCCGGCACCATGGTCGACACGTGGGCGACGGTGGGGTCCTGCGCGCAAATCGGGAAGAACGTGCATTTGTCCGGGGGCGTCGGCATCGGCGGCGTCCTCGAGCCGCTGCAGGCGAGCCCGACCATCATCGAGGATGACTGCTTCATCGGCGCGCGCTCTGAAATCGTCGAACGGGCGCGGTGGTCTCCATGGGCGTATTCATCGGGCAAAGTACCCGTATTTACGATCGCGAGCGCGATGAAATTCTGTACGGGCGCGTGCCCGCCGGCGCCGTCGTTGTTCCGGGAACGCTACCGGCTGCGAACGGCAAATATGGGCTCTCGTGCGCCGTGATCGTCAAACGGGTGGACGCGCAAACTCGCGCCAAGACCTCGCTGAACGAACTGCTGCGCAATACCGACTGAACCAGCACCGTAACGTTGACCGGTTACGTACTCGTCCGGCGGGGTAGGACGCCTCGAGGCAACTGTGTCCGGCGTTGCCTCGAGGCGTCCTACCCCGCCGGGCGAGTCCTAGCCGATGCGGCCGGTGATGTAGTCTTCGGTCA
>WNFG01000809.1_pt1 | contig 26002 bp, 21 predicted proteins | sample 5400431 | NCBI WGS metagenome assembly WNFG01 (sample SAMN13153346, study PRJNA577476) | soil metagenome | isolation source: 120 cm saprolite under Douglas fir tree site 2 hole 3 replicate 2 | place: USA:California | collected 2015-04-18 | reverse complement strand
AAAACCAAAAGCGTGGTACTCCAAGGGCGCGGTTCAGCTTTCGGAGCAGCGGTGAGCGTGAACATCAAAATTTGTGGCGTACGCCGGGCGGTGGACATCGGGACGTGCGTGGCGGCCGGGGTGGACGCGATCGGGTTCAACTGCTGGCCGGGCAGCCCCAGGTACCTGACGCCCGGGGCGGCAGCCGATCTGGTGGCGCAGGTTCCCTCATCGATCCTCCCGGTGGGCGTGGTCGCGAGAGCGTCGACCGCGGAGGTCGCGCGAACCGTGGCGATCGCCGGCTTTCGCGCCGTCCAGCTCCACGGCGACGAGGACCCCTCGGGCTATGCGCATCTTTCGGTGGAGATCATCCAGGTGGTGCGGATCCAGGACTCGGCGAGCTTGCCCGCGCGGCCGGCGCATCCCTGCGTGGCGCGGGTGCTGCTCGATGCGCACGTCGCTGAGTTCGGCGGCGCCGGGCGAAGCTTCGATTGGAGCCTCGTTCCCCTGGCCAAAGGTCGACTCGAACGGGACGTGGTGATCGGCGGCGGGCTGACCCCCGCCAACGTGCTCGAGGCGATCCGCGTCGGTCGACCCTGGGGAGTGGATGTGGCGAGCGGCGTCGAATCCGCCCCCGGCGTCAAGGATCCGCAAAAACTGAAGGCGTTCGTCGCCGCGGTTCGCGCGATTCCAGGAGGCTCCTCCCGATGAGAACGCCCGAAAATCTTTCTCCGGCAGGGTCGCCCCCGGGTCGCTTTGGTCCCTACGGGGGAAGGTACGTCCCGGAGACGCTGATCCCCGCGCTCGACGAGCTCGCCGAGGCCTGGGAGCAGGCTCGCACCGACAAAGACTACCTCCATCTCCTGGGAAGCGATCTCTTCGAGTTTGCCGGGCGACCCACCCCGATCACCTTCGTGGAAAACCTCACCCGGGCGTTTGGCGGCGCCGATGTCTTCTTGAAGCGCGAGGATCTCCTCCACACCGGCGCGCACAAGCTCAACAATACCCTCGGGCAGGTCCGGCTCGCGGTGCAGATGGGCAAGCAGCGGATCATCGCGGAAACCGGCGCCGGGCAGCACGGAGTGGCGACCGCGGTGGCGTGCGCGCGACTGGGACTTCGCTGCGAGGTCTACATGGGCGCGGCCGACGTGGTGCGCCAGGCGCCCAACGTCCAGCGGATGCAGCTGTTCGGCGCCACCGTTCACCCGGTTGAAAGCGGCACCCGGACGCTGAAAGACGCGATGAATGAGGCGATCCGCGACTGGGTTACCAACGTTCGGACGACCTTCTACTGCATCGGAAGCGTGGCCGGGCCGCATCCCTACCCCACCCTGGTGCGCGATCTGCAGAGCGTGATTGGACGCGAAGCCCGCGAGCAGATGCGCGCGCGAATCGGAAGGCTGCCCGAAGCCGTGATCGCCTGCGTCGGCGGCGGCTCGAATGCGATGGGGATCTTCACCGCCTTCCTCGCCGATTCGGACGTTCGCCTCGTCGCCGTCGAAGCCGGGGGACTCGGACTGGAGAGCGGCAAGCACGGCGCCTCGCTCACCGCGGGAAGGTTCGGGGTGTTGCACGGATCGGCGTCATTCGTCCTGCAGACGAGCAGCGGCCAGATCGCCGAGGCGCATTCGGTGAGCGCCGGGCTCGACTACCCGGGGGTCGGGCCGGAGCTGGCTTACCTCCGGGACGCCGGCCGCCTCGACGTGCGGACGGCGACGGACGACGAAGCGCTGGAAGCCTTCGCGCAGCTTTGCAAGCTGGAGGGAATTCTTCCCGCGCTGGAGTCATCGCACGCGCTGGCGCGGTCCGCGGACGTCGCGCGCGAGCTTGGCAAGGGCAAGGCGATCCTCGTCAATCTTTCAGGGCGTGGAGACAAGGACCTGGCGCACGCGATGAACGAGCTGTCGATTCGCAAGAAAGCATCGGTGAAGCGGCCTTGAATCGAATCGCCACTGCCTTCGCGCGATCGAAGGCCGAACGTCGGCCGGCTTTGATCGCCTACGTCTGCGCCGGGGATCCGTCCCTGGAGGCGACCGCGCGAGTCGTTCCGCAGCTCGCCCAGGCAGGCGCCGACCTGATCGAGCTGGGAATCCCTTTTTCCGATCCGATCGCGGACGGTCCGACGATTCAGGCGGCCGCCCAGCGCGCGCTGGAGGCCGGCACCACCCCCGCAAACGTGCTCGATCTCGTGGCAGCGCTGCGCCAGGGCGGGTTGGAGGCGCCGCTGTTGCTGATGACCTACTTGAACCCGATTCTGTCGCTCGGGCTGGAGGACTTCTTCCGCCGCGCTCAAGCGGCGCAGGTCGATGGGCTTCTGGTGCCGGATCTGCCCTTCGGCGAGCACGAACCGATCAAGGAGCTGGCGACCCGGCACCAGATTGCCCTCGTCCTCTTCGCCGGTCCGAATACAGAACGGGAGAAGCTGGCGCGCATCGGCCGCGAGACGCAAGGCTTTCTCTATTTCCTGAGCGTCACCGGGGTGACCGGGGCGCGCGGAACGCTTCCGCCCGAGCTCGCCGGTCAACTGGCAGCGGCCCGAGCCACCTCGCGAGCCCCGGTGGCGGTGGGCTTTGGAGTCTCCACCCCCGCGCACGCCCGGGCACTCGCCTCGCAGGCGGATGCGATCGTCGTCGGCAGCGCCCTGGTGAATGAGCTGCATCGATCCGGCGGGGACCCGGCAAAACCCGCCGAGCTCGTCCGGAGTCTCAGAGCGGCGCTTCAGGGTTCGGCCTAAAGCATGGACCCGCCGGTCTTTCAGCTCACCGGCGTTTCCAAGTCCTTTGGAGGTACCCTGGCGCTCGCGCCCACCGATCTCTCCGTCCTCGCCGGACAAACGACCGTCCTCATCGGCGAGAGCGGAAGCGGCAAGTCGACGCTGCTGCGGATGATGCTCGGTCTGGTCCACTCCGACACCGGCCACGTCCATTTTCAGGGCGTCGAGCTTTCCCCCGCCAACGTTCTCGCCCTTCGCCGTCGGATGGGCTACGGCATCCAGGGCGGTGGGCTTTTCCCCCATTTGACCGCGGGGGAGAACATCTGCCTGATGGCCCGCTATCTGCGCTGGCCTCAATCCCGGATCGACGCCCGGCTTGCCGAGCTGATCCACCTCACCCGGTTTCCCGAGGGCGGCCTGGCTCGCTATCCCTCCGAGCTCTCCGGCGGCCAGGCGCAGCGGGTGAGCTTGATGCGAGCGCTGATGCTCGGCCCGGAGGTGGTCCTGCTCGACGAGCCGCTGGGCGCGTTGGACCCGGTGACGCGATACGAGCTGCAAGAGGAATTGAAGAGCGTATTTGAAGCAACTCGCGCGCGGCGGGCAACCAGCGTGGTGCTGGTGACGCACGACATCGGCGAGGCCGCGTATTTCGGCCACACCCTGGTGCTCCTTCGCGGAGGGCGGATCGTCCAGCAGGGGACGATCGAGCAGTTCATGCGCGCTCCGACCGATCCCTACGTCACCCGCTTCTTGCGGGCGCAGCGAACGCCGATGGATGCGCTGCAGTCCGCTCACCCATGATCAAAGGGGCCTGCATCGGAGCGCTGATCCTCGCCTCGGCATTCGTCGACGCCGCCGAGGAAACGCGCCCGCCGTTGCGCGTCGGATCCAAGGCCTTCACCGAGTCGGTGATCCTGGGCGAGCTCGTCACCCAGATCGCGAGCGCCCAAGGCCTGCGGGCAACGCACCGGCGGCAACTCGGCGGGACGAAGATACTCTGGGCCGCGCTGCTCCGTCGGGAGATCGACGTCTACCCGGAGTACACCGGCACCATCGCCCAGGAGATGTTCTCCGGAGCCGCGCTGCGCGGCGATGAGGCGATCCGCAAGGCGCTGGCGGAACAGGGGGTGCAGATGAGCGGCTCGTTGGGATTCAACAACACCTACGCGATCGGCATGCCCGAGCAGTTGGCGCAGAGTCTGGGGATTCAGAAAATATCGGATCTCGCCAAGCATCCCGAGTTGAAGCTCGGCTTCAGCAACGAGTTCATCTCCCGCACCGACGGATGGCCGCTGCTGCGTGATCGGTATGGCCTGCCGCAGCGGGACGTCCGGGGAATGGATCACGACCTCGCCTATCGGGCCCTCCAGAGCGGAGCAATCCAGGCGACGGACCTCTACTCGACCGACGCCGAGATCCTCTACTACCACCTTCGAATCCTCGAGGACGATCGCCACGTCTTTCCGGAGTACGAGGCGGTCCTGCTCTATCGGGCCGATCTCGAGCACAGCTCGCCCGGGGCCACCGCTGCCTTTTTCCAGCTGGTGGGAAAGATCTCCGCGCCAGAGATGATCGCAATGAACGCGCGCGCGAAGCTGGAACGGGTTTCGGAGAGCCGGGTTGCCGCCGATTTCCTCGCCGCGAAGCTTGGGCTCCACTCGGCGGTGAGCGAAGAGACGGTCGTTTCCAGAATTCTGCGCCACCTTCAAGAACACCTTTTCCTGGTGGCGATTTCGCTGCTCGCCGCCATCGCGGTGGCCCTTCCCCTGGGCGTGGTATCCGCCCGATTTCCCGGCGTCGGCCAGCTGGTATTGGGCGCGGTGGGAGTCATCCAGACGATACCGTCGCTCGCGCTTCTGGTGTTCATGATCCCGTTCCTGGGAATCGGGTCAAAGCCGTCGATCGTCGCCCTCTTCCTCTACAGCCTCTTGCCGATCGTCCGGAATACCGCGTCCGGGCTGCGGAGCATTCCCATCGAGGTGCGCGAGTCGGCCCAGGCGCTGGGCCTGCCCGGGGCGGAACGCCTTCGACGGATCGAGCTGCCGATGGCGTCGCCGGCGATCCTGGCCGGGATCAAGACCTCCGCGGTGATCAACGTGGGCACCGCGACGCTGGGAGCCCTGATCGGCGCGGGGGGATTCGGCCAGCCGATCCTCACCGGCATCCGCCTGAATGACGTCGGTCTGATCCTCCAGGGGGCCATTCCGGCGGCGGTGCTCGCGCTGCTCGTGCAGGGGCTGTTCGAGCTCGCGGAGCGGGTGCTGGTGCCCAAGGGCCTGCGGCTGCCCGCGCGCGCCGAATGAGAGCCTAAGTCGCTCCACACCCAGGAGATGCCCCTCTGAGGCCGGGGAGCGAACGGTTCAGAGCCAATGGGCGCAATCGAAACGTGTCCAGGTCGGCGAACCGTCCCTCATCGCCGCCCCCTCGACTCCGAACGAAGCGCTGGCTGGTGGCGCATCTGTTGTACATTTTTGCCCGGTTTCCGAGGCAAAATGTACAACAGTTTCGAACCGCGGGCGTGCCGAGAACAACCCCTTGGGTAACTCTCTTCACTCGCTTCGGAGAGACAAACCAAGTTCAGCCGAAGATGTATTCACGCGAACTCGAAGCAACCAAAGCGGAGCGATTCGCTCGCGCGCCGAAAGTAAGTGACTCCCACGGCCTTGGATCACTAGGTCGCCGGTGCTAGGTCGATCGCGAAGGCGAGGTTGTCTCAATCTCGGGGGCGGGCGAGCTTTTCCAGCGCTTCGCGGTAGGAGTCGATTCCTTTGCCGACGATCTGTCCCTCGACGACCTCGGCGAGCACGCTGACCCGCCGCCAGGATTCGCGCGCGTGGATGTTCGAGAGGTGGACCTCGTAGGTGCGAAGCTGGACCGCTTCGATCGCATCGCGCAGCGCGTAGGAGTAGTGGGTCAGCGCACCGGGATTGATCACCAGCCCCTGCGCCCAGCGCCGCTGCGCGTGAAGCTTGTCGATCAGCTCTCCCTCGTGGTTGCTCTGAAAAATCCGCAGCTCGACGCCCAGCCCTCGCGCCTGCTTGCGCAGCAAGGCATTCAGCTCGGCGAGCCGGGTCGTGCCGTAGACCTCCGGCTTGCGCTCCCCAAGCAGGTTGAGGTTCGGGCCGTGGAGGACGAGGATTTTCACGGCGCCTGGTCCAGGAACTCGTCGAGCGCGCGATCCACCGCCAGCCCGAGCATCTCGGCGGAGATCGAAGGCTCGATCTCGGCTTTTCCGATCCCGGTGAGCACCACGAATTTGATTTCCCCCGCCCGCACTTTCTTGTCCCTCCGGGCGGCGGCAATGACCTCCTCGCGCTCGGGGCGAGGAATGGGCGGAGGCGCCGGGAATCGCGAGAGCAGCGCCAGCGCGCGCGCCGCGTCGGACGCGGAGCAACGGCCCAGTCGCGCGGAGATCTCCAGGGCGACGCGCATCCCGATGACGACAGCCTCTCCGTGAGTGAGTGGCCCGTAACCGGTCACCGCCTCCAGCGCGTGACCGAGCGTATGGCCGAAGTTCAAAATCGCGCGGCGGCCCTGTTCGCGCTCGTCGCTGGAGACGATCTCCACCTTGATCCGAACCGCGCTTTCGACCACCTGTGCCATTCGAGCTTCGCTGGCGCGCCCATCGCCGATCGCATCCAGGTCCTTCTCCAGCGATTCGACCAGCTGCTCGTCGGCCACCAGTGCCGCCTTCACCACCTCGGCGACTCCGCTCCATCGTTCGCGCCGCGGGAGCGAGCTGAGCACCGCCGGATCGCAGATCACCGCGCGCGGAGAATGGAAGGCGCCGATCAGATTCTTTCCCAGCGGATGGTCGACCGCGACCTTTCCGCCGATCGACGAATCCACCTGCGCCAGCAGCGTGGTGGGCACCTGGACCAGAGGCATCCCGCGATGGTAGGTCGCGGCGACGAACCCGGCGAGGTCGCCGATCACTCCGCCTCCCAACGCCACCACCACGTCGTCCCGGCCAAACCCCTCCTCGATCAATCGCCCATAGAGCCTCTCGGCGCCCTGCAGCGTCTTGTTGGCTTCGCCCGGCGGCAGCGAGATGCCGACCACCTTGAATTGCGCCGCCTGGAGACTTTCGGTGACTACCGCCCCCCAGCGACCGAGCACCGTCGCGTCCGAAATGAGGGCAATCCGGCCATCGATTCTCAACGAGCGCAGCGCCGGGCCCAACTCCGTCGCCAGCCCCGGAGCGATGAGAACAGGGTAGCCGCCATTGCCGCTGTCAACGCTCAGTTTCAAGCCTCGCCCTCGGGGGCGGCGGCACCTCGCTGCTCGGCCTGGGTGGAGTGGCTGGTGGTCAAGGGGCCCTGGATCGAGCGGATCAGACCCACCGCCGCCGCGGCGACCGCCTCGGCATCGAGTCGGTCGGTATCCAGATCCAGATCGGCCCGCGCGTAATAGCGCTCGCGGGCCGCGGAAAGCTTTCGCAGGGCGGCCACCGGATCTCCACCGGCGAGCAGCGGCCGCGCTTCGACCGGCTTGTCGCTGGAGCGGATCCTCCGGATCGATTCTTCGGGCGCGGCCCGGAGGCCCAAGGTGATTCCGGTCCGCCGCATCAATCTCCACGCCGCCTCGTTCTGGATTGCGCCCCCGCCGAGCGCGATCACCGCCGGCGCTTCGCCCGCGGCCTCGGCGAGCGTCTTTGCCTCCAACTCGCGAAAGCCCGCCTCCCCTCTCCTTTCGAAGATCTGGGCGATCGAAGCGCCCGCCCGTGCCTCGATCCGACCATCGAGGTCGATGAAGGGGCGGTCCATCCTGCGCGCCAGCGAAAGGCCGGCGGACGTTTTTCCCGAGCCCATCGGCCCGACGAGGAACAGATGCCCAAGCGCGGTGCGCCCTGCCAGCCGAAGCCGCGCCACCGGTATCCGCAGCGAAGACATGGTGTCGCCTCCGAGCGTTTCCAGCAGCGCATCCGCCAGGGTGAGGGCGACGATGGATTCGGCGATCACCCCGGCCGCCGGGACGGCGCAGGTGTCGCTGCGCTCGACGTGCGCCGGGGTCGGAACGAGGTTGAAGATGTCCACCGAGGGCAGCGCGGCGGGCACGGTGGCCAGCGGCTTCATCGCCAATCGACACACCAAAGGCTCGCCGTTGGTGATTCCACCCTCCACGCCGCCGGCGCGGTTCGAGCCACGCGCCAGGGCTCCTCCCTCGAGGATGATCGAATCGTGCGTCTCGCTGCCGAACCTATGCGCGCTGGCCCACCCGTCGCCGATCTCCACCGCCTTGATCGCGGGAATGGACATCAGCGAACGGGCGAGGCGCCCGTCGAGCTTGCGATCCCAATGCACGTGCGAGCCGAGGCCCACCGGCACGTGGGTGGCGACGACCTCGATCACCCCGCCGATGGTGTCGCGGCGGCGGCGCGCCTCGTCGATCGCTTCCACGAAACGCCGCGAGGACTCCTCGTCGAGCGCGCGGGTTTCGGTTTGATCCGCGAGCAACGCCAATCCCTCCGCGTCCTCGCGAAGAAGTTGGCCGGCGAGACCCTGCGGGGAAAGGCCTTCGGCGCTGCCGATGGAGCGGACCCAGGAACCGACCTGGATCCCGATGTCCCGCAAGAACGCGCGCGCGATCCCGCCGAGTGCGACGCGCATCGCGGTCTCCCGCGCGGAGGCGCGCTCGAGGACGTTGCGGAGATCTTCGGTGTGGCCGTATTTGAGCCCCCCGGCGAGATCCGCGTGCCCGGGCCGTGGAACGGTGACCGGCCTGGGGTCTGGTCCCCCGGGCGCCACCTGCATCCGGCTCGTCCAGCTGGCGAAGTCGCGGTTGCGGATCAAAAGGCCAACCGGCGATCCGAGCGTCCGGCCGAAGCGGATGCCGGAGAGGATCTCGGCGGCGTCCTGCTCGATCTTCATCCGCCCCCCGCGTCCGTAGCCGCGCTGCCGCCGGGCCAGGTCGCGATCGATGTCCGCCGCTTCCACCGGCAACCCGGACGGCAATCCCTCCAGGATTCCGACCAGGCCAGGACCATGACTCTCGCCCGCTGTCAGATATCTGAGCCGAGTCACCTAAGCCTCCTCGCCAAGCTCGCGGTGAAGTCGGGCGGCGAAGTCGGCGGGGACCGCTCCCGACAGCCACAGATGGAACTGCTCGAGGGCCTGGTGGATCAACATCCACAGCCCATCGATCGCCACCGCACCCGAGCCGCGCGCCCTTCGCAGTAGCCTCGTCTCGAGGGGCCGATAGACCATATCCAGCACCGCGTGCTTCCGGCCGAGCTGAAAGGTGGCCGGAAGCGGGTCGGCCTCTTCGGATTCCAGGCCGACGCTGGTCGCATTGACGATCAGGTCGGCAATCTCGGCGGTGATCGACGCGGAGGGCAGCGGCAAGACACTCACCGCGCAGGTCCCGCGCGCCAGCGTTTTGTCGGCGTCACCCTCGCGCGCCAGACCGCTGCGGATGAGGTCGCCAGCGAGCCTGCCTGCCCGGGCTTCGGTGCGGTTGGCAAGGAGAATGCTCCGAGCGCCGGACTTCGCCGCGGCGAATGCAGCCGCGCGCGCGGCGCCTCCGGATCCGAGGATCAGCACCCGGGCTCCGGCGAGCTCGACCTTCGCTTGCGCAAGCGCGGCATGGAAGCCGGAACCATCGGTGTTGTGGCCGATCGCCCGCCGGCCGCCGTCGGCCGCGAGGCAGTTCACCGCACCAAGCAGCGACGCCGTAGGAGCCAGCTCATCCAGCAGCGGAATGACCGCCTCTTTGTGGGGGATGGTGACGGAGATTCCGCTCAGCTCGCCGGAGCGGATGCTCCGTACCCGTTCCGGCAATTCGAAAGGATGGGTCCTCAAGGCCCGGTAGTCCGCGTCCAGCTTTAGCTCGTCGAAGAGAATGCGAAACAAGCGCGGTGAGAGCGAATGCTCCACCGGGTCGCCTATCACCGCGAAATTGTATCTGGCCGGCACGCGCAGGTTACTTATCACGCTCGCCTGGCCGGCGTTCTTCTCCGCTGACCGAAACCGCGCCCCCGGAGAGCCGCGAGAGCAGCTGGAAGAAGCCGGGAAAGGAGATGTCCGCCCACTCGGCGCCGTGGATGAAGGTCTCGCCTTCGGCGATCAACCCGGCAACGGCAAAGCTCATCGCGATCCGGTGGTCGCTCGCGGCATCGATCCGGGCCCCGCGGAGCCTGCACGGGCCGCGGATTTTCAGGCCATCGTCGAGCTCTTCCACCTCGGCCCCCATCGCGGCCAGGCCGCGCGCCATCTGCGCGATCCGGTCCGACTCCTTGAAGCGCAGCTCGGCGGCGCCGCGAAGGGTGGTCCAGCCCCGGGCCTGGGTGGCAAGCACGCTCAAAATGGGAATCTCGTCGATCAGCGACGGGACTTCCGCGGAAACGAGCTCCGTGGAAAGCAGGGGGGAGGCTTGGCGCGCCCGGATCGCGGCCACCGGCTCACCGGCGCGATCCGGTTCGGGGATCAGCTCGAGGACGGCGCCCATTCGCTGCAGCACGTTGAAAAAGCCGGTTCGCGTTGGATTCACGTTGACGCCGCGGACCTCCACCTCTCCCTCGGGCACGATCAACGCCGCGGCGACGAGGAAAGCCGCCGATGACGCGTCGCCGGGGATGTGAAGATGCGCCGGCGCCTTGAGGGCTGGACACGGCCCCTCGATGGAGACCGCGCCCTCTTCCAGAATCTGAACCGGAGCGCCAAAGGCCCTGAGCATCCGCTCGCTGTGATCGCGCGATCGGTGGGGCTCGCGAACGGTCGTTCTTCCGTTGGCCCAGAGACCGGCGAGGAGCAAGGCGCTTTTCACCTGCGCACTGGCGATCGGAAGCTCATGCCTCTGGCCGGCCAGCGCCTCCCCGGGCTCGAACTGGAGCGGCGCCGTCTCGTCGCCGCCCGCGCCGCGAGAACCCTGCCCCCGGGCCCCCATCGCCCTCAACGGATCCAGCACCCGTTTCATCGGCCGGCGGCGAAGACTTTCGTCTCCATCGAGCACGCCGCCAACGCCCGAGCCGGCGATCACCCCGGAGAGGAGGCGAATCGTCGTTCCGCTGTTGCCGCAATCGAGGGGCGCATCCGAGGCCTTGAGGCGAGTCAGGCCGCACCCGGTAACGACCGCGCCGGCGGCATCCATCTCGATTTGCGCGCCCAAAGACTCAAGGCACGCGGCGGTGGATCGAACGTCGGCGCCGGGCGCCAGGTGGCTCACCGCGCAGCGCTCGGTGGCAAGCGAAGCGAAGATCAAGGCGCGGTGGGAGATGGACTTGTCGCCTGGAGCGTCCGCGGTCCCGGAGAACCCGCTCGCCCGCACCACCCGGGCGATCGGGCCTACGCCAGTCCCCGACCCACTGCCGCTGCGATCGCCTTGACGCCTCGTATCAGCTCCTCGAATTCCTTGTAGTCCAACGACTGGTGTCCGTCGGAAAGCGCCTTCGCCGGCTGGGGGTGGACTTCGATGATCAGCCCATCCGCGCCGGCCGCCACCGCCGCCCGGGCGACCGCGGCGATCCCGTACCTCAGCCCGATTCCATGGGACGGATCGGCAAATACAGGAAGATGGGTGAGCTGCTTGAGGACCGGAATCGCATTCACGTCGAAGGTGTTGCGGGTCATCGTCTCGAAGGTCCGGACGCCACGCTCGCAGAGGATGACTTGATGGTTTCCGCGAGCCACGATGTATTCAGCCGCCATCAACAGCTCGGTGATCGTGGCGCTCATCCCCCGCTTGAGCAACACCGGCTTGCGCAGCTGACCGACCGCTTCGAGCAGGGAGAAGTTCTGCATGTTCCGCGCGCCGATCTGCAGAACGTCGGCCGTTTCCGCCACTTGCGGAAGGGTTTCGGTGTCCTTCACCTCGGTGACGATGGGCAGCCCTGACTTTTCCCGGGCCTCGGCGAGCAGCGTGAGACCCTCGGACTTCAGGCCTTGAAAATCGTAGGGCGAGGTCCGCGGTTTGAAGGCCCCGCCCCGGAGCATCCGCGCACCCGCTGCCCGCACGGCGGTTGCCGCCGAGAGGATCTGCTCGCGCGACTCCACCGAGCAGGGGCCGGCGATCACCACCACGTTCCGGCCGCCGACCCGGATGCCATTCACGTCGATCACCGTGTCCTGCGGCTTCATCTCTCGAGAGACGAGCTTGAAAGGCTTGGAGACGCGGATCGCGTCCGCGACTCCGTCCATCATCTTGAATGGCTCGGGGTCGATCGGCCCTTTGTTGCCGGTGATCCCGATCGCGGTCTGCATCGCGCCGGGGATGGCGTGGGGAACGAACCCCAGCGAGCGAATGTACGCCTCGACCGCCCGTTGCTGGTCGGTCGTCGCATCCGGCTTCAAAAGGACAAGCATCCGGTACCCTTACAATGGCCGGACGCCCACTTACAACCTGGTCCCGCAGGGCGTTGCAAAACTGCTGCGCAGCCCATCTGCTTTGTTGCGCTAGCGCGTCGGGAGGGGCTGGCCTTTGAGCAACCGGGAGGGATCTTCACTTCGGATGGAGGCTCGAACCTCCGTCAGGATGTCCTGGAAGCGGATCTTCGCTAGAACGTCGCGCAAATGGGCATCGCCGGGATTCACTTGCGCAATCTCTCGCCTCTTCGCGAGGACCGCCCGGGCAAATGCGTAAGCCAGGAACAGCGCGAATCCCCCCGGGACAATCAAAACCACCGCCATCCAGAATGCTCTTGCCCAGCCCGACACGCAGCCTCCAACTCTTACGAGGCCGCCCGATGCAGACGGCGTGCCCACGTTCCTTCGCCGGGCGTTCTCAGTCATTATGGAGCCTTGAGAGGAGCTCGATGTCCCGAATCCCGACACTTTTCATTGCCGTGCGTCAGGACTCTGGCATTTTTGCCGCAGTGACGCACGACGGCAGACGCAGGTCATTCCGATGAGCGCGCAGTCTGCGTCGACCCCGCAGGGGTTTGTCAGCGTGGAAGATGCCGCCGCCCGGCTGGAACAGGCCGGTTACCTGACCTCCCCGGAAATCGCCACCGCGGCGTTTCTGGCCGATCGGATGGAGAAGCCGGTGCTCGTCGAGGGTCCGGCCGGCGTCGGAAAGACAGAGCTCGGGCGGGCCCTGAGCAAGGCGCTCGGGCGCGAGATGATCCGGCTGCAGTGCTACGAGGGTCTGGACGAAGCCAAGGCGCTCTACGAGTGGGAGTATGCCAAGCAACTGCTCTACACCCAGCTGCTCAAGGAGAAGATCGGCGAGATGATCGCCGGGACCGGCTCGCTCGCCGAGGCCGCCGAGCGCATCGCTTCCGGCGATGCGGTGTTCTTCTCGGAGCGATTTCTACTTCCACGCCCCATCCTTCGCGCGCTGCTCTGCGAGCGACCGGCGCTTCTTTTGATCGACGAGATCGACAAGGCGGACCCGGAGTTCGAGGCTTTTCTGCTCGAAATCCTCGCCGACAACGCGGTGACCATCCCCGAGCTCGGCACCTTCCACGCAAAATTCATTCCCAGGGTGGTGCTCACCTCGAACAACGCGCGGGAGCTCTCCGACGCCCTGAAGCGACGTTGCCTGCACCTGTACATCGATTTTCCCACCCGCGAACGCGAGCTGAAGATCGTCCGGGCCCGCCTCCCCGGGATTTCCGAAAAGCTGGCCGGGCAAGTGGTCACCGCGATCGAGAAGATCCGCGCGCTGGATCTCAAAAAGCCACCCTCGATCAGCGAGACCCTGGACTGGGCGCAAAGTCTCGCGCTGCTCAACGCCGACGTGCTTTCCGCGGAGCTCGTGGGCTCGACGCTCAATCTCTTGCTCAAGCATGAGGGCGACATTGAGAAGGCGCGGGGACACCTCGCCCACATCGCCCAGGCCTGAAAAGCGTTAAGACGCTCCTCGCCATGGCAGGGCGCGACCAGACCCAGAAGATCGACTCCCTCGTCGCCCACCTCGGGGAGGCGACCGCGCGCCGGATCGCGAACCTGGCGGAGCCGACATTCGACGCCGAAGCGGTGATCGCCGCCTTCGATCGGATCGCCCAACCGCTGGCTTCCACCGAGCGCCGGGAACGCTTGATCGAGCCTTTGGCCGCGCTGCTCGAAGCGAGCGATTTTCTGCCGCGCCTCATCGCCGCCCGGCCGGGGCTGCTCGCCTGGCTTGACGGTTCGCGGACCCTGGAGCGCGAAAAGAGCCTGGAGCACTTCGAACGCGAAGCCAAAGCCGCGCTGCGCCGGGTAGGTCCTGACAAGCGGGAGCTGTATCGGCGATTGCGGCGCTACAAGTACCGCGAGCTGTTCCGGCTGATGGCGAGGGACGTCGTGGTACGGGCGTCGGTCGAAGCGCTCGGCCGCGAGATGAGCCACCTCGCCACGGCCATCGTCCGGGCGGCCCTGGGACCGCTGGAGCAAAACCTGATCGAGCGGTACGGCTCGCCGGAGATGCCCGGATTTTGCGTTCTCGGGCTGGGAAAGCTCGGAGGGGAAGACCTCAACTTCAGCTCGGACATCGACCTCGTCTACCTCTACCGCGCCGAGGGGCAAACCACCGGAGGCACGGAGGGAACGCTGCCCAACGTGCAGTTCTACACCAAGCTCGCCGAGGCGCTGACCAAAGCGCTGAGCACCACCGAGCCGGAGGGCTTTTGTTTCCGCGTCGATCTGAACCTTCGCCCGCACGGCCGCAGCGGGGCGATCGCCCTGTCCCTGGCGGCGACGACCTCCTACTACGAGTCGCTCGGCAGGCCCTGGGAGCGCGCGGCGCTTCTCAAGATGCGCCCCATCGCCGGAGATGAGCTGCTCGCCCGGGAGCTGCTCGAGTCGCTCTTTCCCTTCATCTGGCGCCGGACCCTGGACCTGGGAGTGGTCAACGAGCTGCGGGACCTCAAAGCGCAGATCGATCTTCGCGGAAAGGCGAGCGCCGACGACGTGAAGCTCGGGCCGGGCGGCATCCGGGAGATCGAGTTTTTCGCCAACGCGCTGCAGCTGCTCCACGGCGGCAAGCGGTCGTCGCTGAGGGAACGGCACACCGTTCGCGCCCTGCGCAAGCTGGAGGCCGAAGGGCTGATCTCCCTTTCCGACGCCGATTCCCTGGAAGAGGCCTATCTGTTTCTCCGGCGGGTGGAGAACCGCCTCCAGATGGTCGAGGAGCGGCAGACCCACCTGCTCCCGGGGAGCAAGCGCGAGCGATCCCGCCTCGCCCATTCGCTCGGCTACCCTGAGTGGGCCGCCTTGGAGTCGGAGCTCGGCCGGCACCGGGGTTTCGTCCAGGAGGCATTCTCCAAGCTCCTCGGCCGGACGGTGCGCGAGGAATTGCCCGACGAGCCCAACCTCGCCCTGGCGCTGGACCCGGAGGTTGGCGAGGAAGAGCGATTGCGCGCCCTCGATGCCCTGGGCTTTTCATTGCCCGATCGCGCGCTGCAACTGCTCGAGCGATTGTCCCGGGTCCGCGATTCGTCGTTCGATTCCGGAACGGCGGGTCCTTCGCTTCAGTCGGTCAAGCTTCTTTCCGAGGTGGTGCGAACGCCCGATCCGGATCAGGCGCTGCTCCATTTTTCCGAGTTCATCGGGCATGTGCCCGCCCCGGCGAGCTACTTGGGATTCTTGAATCAGGCGCCTCAGGCCCAGCGCCGGCTGCTCAATCTCTTCGGACAGAGCGATTTTCTCTCGCGCTATTTTCTCGGGCATCCCGAGCTTCTCGATCTGCTCGTTCAAACCGGCACCGCAGAAATCCACAAGGAGCCGCGGCGGATTCGGCAAGAGCTGTCGATGCGGGTCAGCCGCTACGACCAGCCGGAGGACCGCCTTTCGGCGATGCGGCGATTCAAGAATGAGGAAGTGCTGCGCATTGGCTTGAATGACATTTCGGGGGACCTTCCACCCGAGCAGGCCTCGATCCAGCTCAGCTCGCTTGCCGAGGCGCTGCTCGACGAGGCGCTCTTTCTCGCCGGCGAAGAGCTGAGGGCCCGATACGGAGAACCGCGATCTGCCGCGGGCGCGGAGACGTTGGCGGTGATCGGAATGGGCAAGCTCGGCGGCCAGGAGCTGGGCTACCGGTCGGACCTCGATCTGATCTTCGTCTACAGCGGCGCCGGGGACGCGGAGACGACCGGCGGATCGCGCGGGCGGCTTTCCCATCACGAGTACTTCACCAAGTGGGTGCAGCGGCTGCTCCACTTCATGCAGATGAACCTGCGCGAGGGGCACCTCTACACCGTCGACGCGCGCCTGCGCCCCTCCGGCAACAAAGGCACGCTGGTGGTCAGCCAGCAGGCCTTCCGGGAGCACCAGGAGCGGCGAGCCCAACTTTGGGAAAGGCAGGCGCTGATCAAGGCGCGCGGGGTGGCGGGTGACGCGTCTTTGTTCGAGCGGCTCCGCGTCGAGTTGATCGAGCCCCTGGTCTACGAACGCCCGCTGCCCCCGGGGGCGGCGGCGGAGATCGATCGCCTCCGGACCCGGATGGAACGGGAGCTTGCGCGCGAGGACGAAGCGCAGCTCAATCCAAAGACCGGCCACGGCGGCCTGGTCGACGTGGAATTCACCACCCAGTATTTGCAGCTCCTGCACGGAGGGAAGAGCCGCTCGGTTCGGGTGCCGAACACGCTCCAGGCTCTGGCGGCGCTGGTCTTCGAGCGCAAGCTCAGCCGCGCCGACGCGGAAGTGCTGCGCCAAGGCTACCTGTTTCACCGACGGGTAAAGAACCGGCTTCGCCTGGTACACGGATTTTCGCTCGAGCACCTCCCAACCTCGGGGCGCCCGCTCGCGCTGCTGGCGCGCCGGCTTGGCTATCTCGGAACCGATCCCGGCCCGCAGTTTCTCTCCGATTATCGGCGCTACACCGACCGGGTGCGCGAAGTGTATGCTCGGGTTCTACAACCGAGCGGATAAACACCGAAGCGGGTAACCTTCACCCAACGTGGCGACCAACGAAGTTCCGACCATCCTGATCGTCGACGACGATCGCTCCGTTCAACGGCTGCTTGCGGACGCGCTGGCTTCGCAGGGATTTTCCGTCGTCGTCGAGCGCGACGGAGAATGGGCGGTGGAGACCTTCAACAAGCGACGGGTGGACGCCGTCGTGCTCGACCTGTTGCTTCCGGCGATCAACGGCTACGAGGTGGCGCGGCTGATCCGCTCCACGCCGCGCGGGGCCCAGACCCCGATCGTGATGATCTCCGGGGTGTACAAGAGCGAGATTCAGCAGAAGGAGGCGGTGGAGAAGCACGGCGCATACGCCTTCATCGAAAAGCCGATCCGCCTCTCCGCCTTGTTCGACGCCCTGCGATCGGCGTTGGGCGAGCGGTACCCGTCGACCCCGGCGCCATTGGCCGGCGCGTCGGGCAAGCCGGAAGACCGCCCCGAGCCGATGGGCGATCCGCAGGCCCAGGAAGAGGCCGGATTGGTGGAGAAGCACAGCCAGGAGCCCTCGCCCGCGCTGGGCATCCGCGGCGACTTCCAAAGGCGGCCGTTCCCCGAAGTGCTCGCCGAGATCTTCCACTGGAAGGGCACCGGTGCGCTGATGCTGCGGCGCGACAATGTGAAGAAGATCGTTTATTTCCGGGATGGCCAGCCCCTCTCGATCAAGAGCAACCTGCTCCAGGAGTGTCTGGGCCAGGTGATGGTGCGGGAGAGGATCATCTCCGAAGCCGAGTGCGAAGAATCGACCCGGCGGATGAAAGCGACCCGTCGAAGACAAGGGGCGATCTTGATCGAGATGGGCTGCATCAGCCCTCACAACCTCGTCTATGCCCTCAACCTCCAGCTGCGGATGAAGCTGTTCGAGGTCTTCGCCTGGGAATATGGCGAGTACCGTTTCAATCCCCGGATCGCCCCGCCGGCGGAGACGGTGAATCTGGAGATTTCCACCGCGGCGGTGATCTACGAGGGAGTGCGCCGCCACTTCGATGTCGCGCGACTTCGGCAGGTCCTGGGGGACTCGGATGAGCTCCGCGTGCAGCGCTCGTTCCATCCCGCCTACCCGCTTTTCGACGCGGGTCTAGGCGAGGAAGAGCAGCAGCTTCTAGCGGCGATCGATGGGTCGAGGACGGTGACGCAGCTTCGCTCGCTCGAGCTGCTCTCACCACTGGACACCGATCGCCTGGTCTATGCCTTGAGGTGCGCCGGGTTGGTCGAGCTGAAAGGAGGTCCCCAAGTCGCGGAGGCCGGCGCCGAACGCGCCGAGCCGACCGAACCCGTCGAGGCCACCGGGCCGACGGATCGCGTCGCCGAACCCCTCGTGATCACCGAATTCGTCAAAGCCACCGGCCCCACCCAGCGCGTCGTGGCCGACGAACCCGTCGTGACCACCGAATTCGTCGAAGCTACCGGGCCCGCCGGACGGGTCGAATCCGCCGAGCCCACCGATCGCGTCCAATCCGCCATACCCACCGACGCCACCCCGCCGAGCGCCCCGACGGCACCGGAGACCCCGGGGGTGGAAAGCGCGCAGGCGGCCCCGGAAAGCGCCGAACGAACAGTCAGCAACGAAGACATCGCGGCCGAGCTGCAGGGCCGCTCCGGAGAGCTCGGCCTGGCGGAGGCAAAGTTTCAGCTCGGGGAGGAGCTCCTCAAGGAGCGGCAGTACCAGGCTGCCCACCGGCTCTTTGAGGAAGCCGTTCAAATCTACGATCAGGCAGCTCAATTTCACGCCTACCTCGGTTGGAGCAAATTTCAGATGCAACCGGAGGATCCGTCGGCCGCCGAGGCTGCGCTGGACACTCTGCAGCGGGCGATCAACCTCAACCCGAAGGTGGACAAGAGCTACCTGTTCTCAGGCTACATCTACAAAGCGCTGGGCAAGATGGACCAGGCGGAGACCCACTTTGAAAAGGCCATCCAATGCAACCCCGATTGCACCGAAGCACTTCACGAGCTCAAGTCGCTGTCCCACGATGGCGGTTAATCCCCAACGTGTTTTGACTTGGAACAACGCCCGCGAGTAAAAGCGCAGTTCCCGTTTTTCAAAGGGTGTACCCATGAGCTCAACTTCGTCGGCGGTCCTCCGGGCGGATAAAATCTGGCTGGACGGAAAACTGATCAAATGGGACGAAGGTCAGGTCCATCTGATGACCCACGCCCTGCACTATGGGCTAGGCGTTTTCGAGGGGATCCGCGCGTACAAGACGAAGGATGGACGCCTGGCGGTGTTCCGCCTCAAGGACCACATCCGCCGGCTTTTCGACTCCGCTCACATCTGCATGCTGAAGCTCCCCTACACGGAAGAGCAATTTGCCGAGGCCTGCCTCGACCTTTTGAGGGCGCAGAAGGATCGCTTCGCCGAGACCGGAGCCTATCTGCGGCCGATCGCGTTCATGGGCGACGGGGCGATGGGCCTGGGCGCGGTGAATCCGACGAGGGTGGCGATCACCGCCTGGGATTGGGGCGCGTACCTGGGTGAAAAAGGAATGCGCGAGGGAATCCGGGCCAAAGTCAGCTCATTCACGCGGATGCACGTGAACGTGAACATGGTCCGCGGGAAGATCACCGGCCAGTACATGAACTCGATCTTCGCCAAGCGGGAGGTCGTCTTGGGCGGCTATGACGAGGCCATTCTCCTCGACATCTCCGGTTTCGTGGCGGAGGCATCGGGAGAAAACATCTTCTGCGTTGGCCGCAACGGGACGATTCGAACCCCGCCGCTTTCCTCTCCCATCCTCGCCGGCATCACCCGGGACTCGGTCATCCGGATGCTCCGCAACAGCGGGCGCGAGGTTTCCGAGCTCACCTTCACCCGCGACGCGATGTACATCTCCGACGAGATTTTCTTCACCGGGACGGCGGCGGAGATCACCCCCGTCCGCGAGGTCGACAACCGCCAAGTCGGAACGGGTAAGCCCGGAAACGTCACCAAATTCGTGCAAGAAGCGTACTTTAAGACCGTGCGCGGCCACGACCCCAAGTACGCCGAGTGGCTGACCTACGTGTGACAGCGCCAAAGCCCGAGGCAATCGCCGGCCCCAAAGCGTCATTCCTTGACCCTCGGGCGACGGAATTCTTAGAATCCGCGCCCGTTCACCCTGTGAGGACGATAGAACTGTCCTCAAGCGGTGGGGTGGAGTCGCTCGGACGTGAAGGAACGCTACCAGGGCATCGACGACAAGAGCGAGGACCTACGGGATTACCTGGCGACCTACCGCGAGAAAGGCCAGGAGTTTCTCGAACGGTACGAGATGTCGTGGATCTACCATGACAGCGCGCTCGAGGGGGTTGTCTACAGTCCGACCGAGCTGAACGCGGCGCTGCGCGGCGAAGTGGCCAAGCCGGCGGAAGCCTCGCTGATGCCGCTGATCCTCGAGATTCGAAACCATAAGGCGGCGGTGGACTACGTCCGGGAGGAGGCGCGCACGAGCGGCAAAAAGGTGGCGCAGATCACCCTCACCCAGATCAAGCGGATCCACGATCTGCTCTCCGGAAACACCCCGGAAGCGCAGGCCGCGCGCGCGTTGACCGAGCGGCGAGAGAAGACGGAGCGGGAGCTGGCGAAGGAGAAGGAGAAGAGCGGCTATCGCAAGGACATGCCGCTGCACCGGACCTATTTCCACGAAATCGCCCAGCCGGCGAAGATCCAGCCGCTGCTCGAGAAGCTGATCGATTACATGGCGAGCGCCGAATTTCGGGAGCTGCACCCGATCGAACAGTCCGCCAGCGTGCAGCACCAGTTCCTCCACATCTTTCCGTTCACCGAGCACTCGGGCAAGGTCGGCCGGATGTGCTCGAACCTGGTCCTCCTGCGACACCACTATCTGCCCTGCGTGATCCATTCGATCGACCGCCAGCGCTACTACGAGGCGCTTCGAGGCTCGTCGGCCAATTTCCGGCTTCTGATGGTCGAGGCAATGGAGAATTCCCTCGACAACGCCCTCAAGTACTTCCGGGATCAATCGAGGCGCTACCGGGCGATCAACTGACTTGTTGATCGGGGCACATGTCTCGATCGCCGGCGGCGTGAGCCTCGCCTTCCAGAGGGCGCAGAGCTTTCGGGCGAAGAGCCTGCAGATCTTCACCAAGACCGCGCGCGGATGGCTCGGCTCGCCGCTTTTGGATGAGGAGAGGAAAGCCTTCAAGCGCGAGGCCCTCCGGACCGGGCTGCCGTCCATCGCCCACGGCAGCTATCTGGTGAACCTGGCCACCGAGGATGGTCCGCTGCGAGCCCGATCGATCCAATGCCTCGTCGACGAGCTTACGAGATGCGAGCGCCTGGGGATCCCGTACCTGGTCATCCACCCCGGGGGCCACCCCGATGAGCGGCGCGGATTGAAGCTGATCGCCGCGGCGCTCGACAAAGTTCACCGGCAAACACGCCGATTTCATGCCCGCGTCGCCCTGGAAGTGACCGCCGGACAAGGAAATGCCCTGGGTTGGCGCTTCGAGCACATTGCCGAGTTGCTGGCCCTTACCCAAGCTGGCGAGCGCCTGGGGGTCTGTTTGGACACATGCCACCTCTTCGCCGCCGGATATGACATCTCGACCCCGAAGAGATACGAGGGCGTGATGACTGAGCTGGACCGCGTGATCGGTATCAACCGCATCACCTCGCTACACCTCAACGACTGCAAGAAGCCGCTCGGTTGCCGGGTCGATCGGCATGAGGAGATCGGCAAGGGTATGATTGGCATCGCGGCGTTCCGGTGCCTGGTGCGGGATACCCGGTTCAAGGACTGCGTGGCGGTGCTTGAAACACCCTTCCCCGAGCGCTACGGAAAAGCCATCCGGCTGCTCGAATCGCTGGCTTATTAGATTTACCCCAATGGCACCTACCCCCAATGGAAGACCCGGCATCGAGGTCGACACAGCTGAGCCGGAGGCCCCTGTCGTCCTCAGTGAGCTTCCTGCGCGCGACAAGGTGACTCGGCTACTCAAGCTCGCCAAGGGTCGCCGCTCGGCGCTGGTGCTGACCCACGACAACCCGGATCCGGATTCGATCGCCTCCGCCATCGCGCTCGCCTATCTGCTCGAGCGGCGCGCCGGGGTGGATACCAAGGTGGCCTATGGCGGCATCATCGGACGGGCGGAGAACATCGCCTTCGTCAAGGTCCTCCACCTAGTGCTTTCGCCGATTTCGCAGATCGTCTTCGAGGAACATGACCTGGTGGCCCTGGTGGACACCCAGCCGTCGATCGGAAATCACGCGCTCACGCCTCGAATCCCGGTCGATCTGGTGATCGATCACCATCCTCTGCGGGATGAGTCTCTGACCGTTCCATTCGCCGATGTGGGCGGGGACTACGGCGCCACGTCCACGATGTTGACGGAATATCTCCGCGCCATGCGAATCGAGCCCAGCGTCGAGGTGGCGACGGCGCTGTTCTACGGCATCAAGGCCGACACCCGGGACCTGGGCAGGCAAACGACGCAGTCGGATGTGGACTGCTACCTCTGGCTCTTTCCGCGGTGCGACAAGCGGCTGCTCGCCCAGATCGAGCACCCGGAGCTCCCCTCCCGGTACTTCCACCTCTACCACTCGGCGATCGAGCGGGCCCGGGTGTTCGGAAGCGCGGTGGTCACGGATCTGAGAGAGGTCTACTCCCCCGACATGGTTGCCGAAGTCGCGGAGCGGATGATGTTTCTCGAGGGCATGAAGTGGTCGCTCGCGTACGGGACGTATCGGAATCAACTCTACTTTTCTCTTCGCACCAAGGACCGGCGGATGAATGCCGGCCGGCTGATCCGGGAGATCTGCGAAGATCGCGGCGGCTCGGCGGGCGGACACGGGAGCATGGCGGGAGCTCGGGTGCCGCTGACCGGCAGCCCGGCGCAGCGCAGCCGGCTGAAGAAGCAACTGGTGGCGAAGTTTCTCGAGAGTTTCGGCGTTCAAAACGAAACCGGAATCCCGCTGCTAAGCTCCGCCGAAGCGGAGACATGATCTACTGGGACTACAACGCCACCACCCCGCTGCGGCCCGAGGTCGCCTCCGGCCTGGCCAAGGCGCTCGGCGAAACCGGGGACGCGCCCGGCAATGCTTCGAGCGTTCATCGGGGCGGGCGCCAGTGGCGAACGCGGCTCGAATCGGCGCGGGCGCGAGTTGCCAAGGTGCTCGGCTGCGAGCCACGCGAGGTCTGCTTCACCTCGTCCGGCTCGGAGGCCGATGCGCTGGCGCTCAAGGGCGCTTTTCTGGGACGCCGCGACAAGGCAAAGACGCGCATCGTCACCTCTCAGATCGAGCACCCGGCGGCGATGGGGGCGCTCAAGCAGCTCGAGTCCCTCGGGGCCAAAGCCACCCGCGTCCCACCGCGCCCGGACGGCCAGGTGGACCCCGAGCGGCTGATCGCCGAGCTGACCCCGGAGGTGGCCGTCTGCTCTTTGATGTGGGCGAACAACGAAACCGGCGTCCTTCAGCCGGTTGCCCAGATCGCTCGCGCCTGCCGGGAACGGTCGATCCTGTTTCACACCGACGCCGTCCAGGCCGCGGGGAAGGTGCCGGTCTCGCTCCGCGAGGTCGACGCGCACTTGTTGTCCGTCTCGGCGCACAAGTTCTATGGGCCGGCGGGGATCGGCGTCCTGGTCGTCCGTCGGGGCGTGGATCTGGAGGCGCTGGTCCCAGGCCACCAGGAATTCGGCAGGCGCGGCGGTACCCCCAGCGTACCGTACGCTGAATCGCTCGCCGATGCTCTCGAGCGCGCCAGCGCGGAGCTGAAAGAGGAGAGCGCCCGGCTAAGCGCCCTGCGCGATCGATTCGAGCGCGAGCTGCTCTCGGGCGTCCCCGGGGTGCGGATCCACGGCGCCTCGGTCCCCCGAGTTTCCAATACGAGCAGCGTCGAATTCATCGGCGCCGACGGAGAAGCGCTGCTGATCGCGCTCGACCTGGCTGGCATCTGCGTCTCCTCTGGGGCCGCGTGCGCCTCCGGTTCGCTGTCTCCGTCTCACGTGCTGACCGCGATGGGCCTGACCTCTGCGCAGGCGCACAGCTGCTTGCGCTTCTCGCTGGGCGCCGGCTCGTCCTCCGCCGAGCTCGACAAGGTGCTCGAAGCCCTCCGGGAGAACGTTCCCAAGGCGCGCCAGGCGGCGATGGCGAGCTAAGGCCGGTCAGGCGCGTTTGGCCCCGAACAACCCTCTCACCACCGCGGCGATGGCCAGCGGATTTCCCACCCGCTCATCGAAGTGCAGCGCAAGGGCCTGGGCGAGCTCCTCCGCGGTCTGGAAACGAGCCGAAGCCTCGCTCGAAAAACCGCGATCCACGACGCCGGCGAGGGCAATCGTCACCTCCGGGCGGAGCTCGCGAAGCGATCGGTACCGGCCCTGGCGGATCGCGTCCAACAGCTTTGGCCCACTGTCCGCCGCGAATGGTCGCTCCAGGGTGAGGAGCTCGTAGAGGGTGACGTTCGACGCCCAGAGATCCGCCGCCGGCGTTACCTTGCCATCCATCGCCTCAGGGGACAGGTAGGGTGCCTTTCCCCTCACTTCGCCGTCGTCGCGCCGCCCGCTCCAGAGTCGCGCCACCCCGAAGTCTCCGAGCTTGATCTCCCCCATTCGAGAAATGAAAAGGTTCGAGGGGGAGACGTCGCAGTGGATGGTTTTCAGCTCACGATGCGCATAGGCCAGTGCATCGAGCAGCACCTTGGCCAGATAGACCGCAAAATCCACCGGCAGCTGGATCCCGCCGGCCCTGCACCGGCGAAGCAGGCGCCCCAAATCCGTTCCGTCCACGAGCTCCATCGCGATGAAATAGGTGGACTCAATCGCCCCGGTCTCGAAGACCTTGATGATGTGAGGGTGGTCGAGCTTTTGGGAAAGCTGGGCTTCGCTGGTGAAGCGATCGACGTCGGCCGGATTGGCGGAGAGCGAGGGGGAAAGCCGCTTGAGCGCGACGAACCAGCCGGCCCTTGGCCCCGAGAGCACCTTCGCCCGATAGACTTCCGCCATCCCTCCCTTTCCCAGAAGAGAGAGGATCTCGAAGTTGCCGAAAATGTGGCGTGGCGATTCCGCTGGCACCGGTTTGGGAAAGTGTGGGAGATAAGTGTCTTCCGCTCAAGTCGCCTTGACCTGGACCCAGCGGATCCTTATGCTTGGCCGGTCAATCTCATAAAAATCTGAGAAAGATTCGTTAGTTAGGAAATAGAAAGCAAACTAGGCCTGTCCCCTGCGGGGCGCGTGATGAGCAGCAGAAATTCGAACCGATATGTCCATACCGGGGGTCGCTTTGGTGGCCATGAGCAAGCCCTCCCCATTCGGGAGAGGGAAGCCTACAGCCAGCCAACTTTGGTCCCCACCTGCTTGACGGGGTTCAATGGACGTTGCTCACACGGCCTCAGTGCGGGGGACTTTTCTTTTTCCACGAGCGGTTCGAGGCAACGGTGAGCGAAGGAGCGAACTCGAAAACAGCGTTGAGGGAAGAATTGAGCGCGAAGCGGCGGGCGATGACCTCGGAAGTTATCGACGCCCGCGGGCTAAAGGTCCAGTCGAGGTTTCTGGCCACGCCCTACTATTCGAAGGCCCAGGTGGTGGCGCTGTACGCCCCGATTCGCGGTGAGGTGCCGACCAACGACATTCTCGCCGCCGCCTTGGCCGACGGAAAAACCGTCTGCTATCCGCTGTCGCACGTCCGGGGGCGAATTCTGTCCTTTCGATCGATCACCGCGGATACCGAGCTCGAGCCCGGGCGATTGGGGGTCCGGGAGCCGGCGACCAGCTCCGAGCTCGTTTCCGTGGATCAGATAGACGTGTTCGTCGTTCCCGGCCTCGGCTTCAGTCGGGACGGCAAGCGACTGGGGCGCGGCGGTGGCTACTACGACGCGACCCTCAAGGCGGGGACGGACCGCAGCCGCCGGGTGGGGTTGGCATTCCAGGAGCAGGTTCTCGAGGACCTTCCCGTCACCACCGAAGACGTGCCGATGGACCTGGTGGTAACCGAGTCGGAAACCTTCAAAGGTCTTTGTCGAGATCTGCAGACGCTGGACTCGTGAAGGTCCTTTTCATGGGCGACGTGGTGGGCAAGCCCGGGATGCTTGCCATCCGAACCCTGCTGCCCAAACTGATCACCCAGCACGAGCTCGATCTCGTCATCGCCAACGCGGAGAATTCCGAAGGCGGAGCCGGCGTGTCTCCGGACACGGCCGAAGCGTTGTTGGCGTGCGAAGTGAATCTGCTCACCTCAGGCAATCACATCTGGAGCAAGCGGCAGATCATTCCCTGGCTCGAAAGCCACCCCGATCTGCTGCTCCGGCCGGCAAACTACCCGCGCGGCGCACCGGGCAAAGGGCACACCGTCGTCGAGACGTCGGATGGAAGGAAGCTCGGGGTGATCAACCTCGAGGGCCGGGTGTTCATGAAGAACCTGGATGACCCCTTCGCGCTCGCGGCCAAGCTGGTGGCCGAGCTCAAGGAGAAGACCCCCTGCATCCTGGTGGACATGCACTGCGAGGCCACCAGCGAGAAGAATGCGATGGGAGCGTTCCTGGACGGCAAGGCTTCCGCGGTG
>WNFG01000799.1_pt1 | contig 26103 bp, 20 predicted proteins | sample 5400431 | NCBI WGS metagenome assembly WNFG01 (sample SAMN13153346, study PRJNA577476) | soil metagenome | isolation source: 120 cm saprolite under Douglas fir tree site 2 hole 3 replicate 2 | place: USA:California | collected 2015-04-18 | reverse complement strand
CGCCAAGGGCAAGACGGGCGAAAATCTATTGCAGCAACTCGAGCTTCGGCTGGACAACGTCGTTTTCCGCATGGGATTCGCCGACACGCGCGCGGAGAGCCGGCAGTTGGTTCGCCACGGTCACTTTCTGGTGAACGGCAAGCGGGTGAACATCCCGTCGTTCTCAGTCCGGCCGGGGAGCACGGTGGAGGTTACCGAGAAGAGCCGGAAGATGCTGCGCATCGCCGAGGCGATGGAGACGGTGGATCGACGCGGCATTCCTCAATGGATGGAAGTAGACAAGAAGGCTTTGAGGGGGACAGTGAAATCGGCACCCAATCGCGAGGACCTCACGATGCCGATCCAGGAGCAGCTGATCGTCGAACTGTATTCGAAGTGAGGCGCCGATTCGTAATTCGACCCGGAACGCCCTCCAGCCATTTCGGCTGGTAAGTCGGTGGCGTCCCACGTTCAAGGTGCAAGCATGGCAGATACTTTCGTTGCAAGAAATTGGCGGGATCTGATCAAACCTCGAAGGCTCGAGGTGGATCAGGATTCCTTAAGGCAAACCTACGGCAAATTCGTCGCCGAGCCGCTGGAGCGCGGGTTTGGAACCACGCTCGGCAATTCGCTGCGTCGCGTTCTACTCTCCTCGCTCCAGGGCGCGGCGATCACTGCGCTCAAGATCGAAGGCGTGGATCACGAGTTCACCACCATCCCGGAGGTGACCGAGGACGTGACGGACATCGTCCTCAACATCAAAGAGGTGCTGCTCCGGATGCACACCAACGAGCAGAAGACGATCCGGATCGAGGCCGAGGGGCCCAAGGAGATCAAGGCCGGGGACATCATCGCCGATGACCAGGTGGAGATCCTGAACCCGGGCCATCACATCTGTACCCTCTCCGAGGGCGGGCGGGTCCGGATGGAGATGACTTGCCGACGCGGACGAGGTTATGTCCCCGCCGCCAGCAATAAGATTGCCGGAGCGCCGATCGGGACGATCCCGGTGGACTCGCTGTTTTCCCCGGTGCGCAAGGTGAACTACCAGGTCACCAACGCCCGCGTCGGGCAGGTGACCGACTACGACCGCCTGGCGCTCGAGGTCTGGACCGATGGATCGGTGACGCCGCAGGACGCAGTCGCTTACGCGGCGAAGATCATCAAGGAGCAGCTCACCGTCTTCATCAACTTCGATGAGACCGAGGAGCCGCTCCCAGTCGAAGCGCCCAAGGAAGAAGCCAAGCTCAACGAGAACCTCTTTCGTTCCGTCGACGAGTTGGAGCTCTCGGTCAGATCGGCCAACTGCCTGCAGCAGGCGAACATCAAGACGATCGGCGATCTGGTTCAGCGCACCGAAGCGGAGATGCTCAAGACGAAGAACTTCGGCCGCAAGTCGCTGAAGGAAATCAAGGAGATCTTGGCCGAGATGGGATTGTCACTGGGGATGAAGCTCGAGAATTGGCCGCCGAAGACCGCACCGCAGATTCCAGCGGCTCAGCCGAAGGCGTGACCTTTCGCTCTTAAACCCCTCCGTCGCCAAACTTCGAACCGGGAGCTGCAACATGCGCCATCGCGTGGCATTCAGGAAGTTGAACCGCACGACGAGCCATCGGCTCGCGATGCTCGGGAACATGGTGTCCTCGCTGCTGGAGCACGAGGCGATCCGGACGACGCTGCCTAAGGCGAAAGAGGCGCGCAGGATCGCTGAGCGGATCATCACCCTTGGAAAACGCGGCGGCCTGTCCAACGTCCGGCTGGCGGCGCGGACCATCCACAACAAGACCCTGCTCAGCAAAGTCTTTGGCGATTTGAAGGATCGGTATGCGGAACGCCCGGGGGGGTACACCCGGATCATCCGCCTGGGTTACCGGCCGGGTGACTCGGCGGAGGTCGCGCTCCTCGAGCTGGTAGATCGCCCTGCGGCCGAGGAGAAGCCGGAAAAGACGGAGAAGGCGGAGAAGAAATCGAAGGCAGAACGATCCCCGGGGCCGGAAGAGAAGAAGGCAAAAGGGGAAGCTCCGGAGTCCGAAGCCAAGCCTCGCAAGAAAGGGAAAAAAGAGGTCGCGGCCAAGGCCGATGAGCCCAAATCGAAGCCCTCGAAAGCGCGCGCGAGCAAGGAACGGGCAGAGGAGAAAAGGCCCCAGGCCAAGGCTAAGAAGTCAGGCAAGTCGAAGTAGGTCGATCGCCTACTTCTCTTCGCCACCCTGGAGCAGAGTGGCGCTCCCTTCGGCCGTCCGGAGCTCCAGCTCAGCGATCTTCAAGGTGTCCGGGGCCACCTGGCCATTGTCCCCGAGCAGCTGCTTCGGTCCGAAAGTGATGTTGTTTCCCGGCTGAACGACCGCGGTCGCGGCCCGAAACCGCCGGTTGACGATGACGATCACATCTTTCCAAGGTCGCTTGCCATCGTTCTTGACCATGTACACGGGGTGATCCGCGACATCGGCAATCACCAGCTCCGCGCCGAGGGCGTTGCCTCTGTGCATCGAGCCCGGGCAAGCGACGACCAGACTGGTGAGGGACAACACCAGCCAGCTGCCGACGATCAGCGCTTTGGTTTTGAAATGGCGATCCGCTCCGCGCAGCCCTTCCCAGTTCTCTCGCAGAATGGAAAGCGCGTTGAGGCCGTGATCCGCGATCCCTGCCCGCATCCGATCCTTGAGGGGGCGGGCCGACCCGAGCGGCGTTTGGCGCTGCGCGGAGATGACCTTGAGCGTTCTTGAGGGTGGGAGCGGCTCGCTCATTCCGCTAGTTTAGAAGCTGGACGGCAGCATGGCTAGCCGCCGCCCAGGCTTTCGAGGGCATGTGCACCGGTGACATTGTCACCTCTTGAGGCGAAGGACCTCGCCCAGCCGAAGCATCAACTCCGGGTTTTCAGGCTGCATCTTGAGAAGGCCCCGAAGTTCGCGTTCGGCCTCCATAAATTCCCCATTCAATTGCAGGGCGCGGGCGAGCTTCGCGCGGACGGGAACGCTCGGCGAGAGGGAGGCGGCGATTCCCAGGTGCCGGCGCGCGCCCTTGAAATCGGATTCTTCGAGCGCCAGCTCCCCGAGGCGCAGATGTGCTCCATCCAGAAGGGGATTGAGCTCGAGGGCGCGGTGGAGCGCGGCTTTAGCCTGTGGCAGTTGACCGCGCCCGAGGTACAGCTCGCCCAGATAGTAGTGGTTTCGACCCTCGCGCGGCGCCAGCGCCGCCGCCCGACGCAGCTCGTCGATTGCCCGAGCGGCTTCGTCGAGGCGTTGATAGCAGAGCGCGAGCAGGGTGTGGGCGACGGAGATCTGCGGATGGTCTTGCAGGACCTGCTCGAAGACCGCGATTGCCCCGAGCGGATCATCCTCTTCGCGGAGGAGTCCGACGCCCCGGGCGATCATCGCCTGACCACCGCCGGCCTGGCCCTCGAATGGAGGAGCGATCTCATCCATCAGGGCCTTGGCCGCGCTGATTTCAGGACCCTGAGGAGACCGGTCCAGCCAGCGCGACAGGGTGACCAACGCTTCCTCGGTCTTGCCCAGGGCGTGCAGCGCCTTCACCAGGGGCAGGTACGCGGCCCTTCGGCCCGGATCAAGCTCCAGGGCGCGACCCAGAGCATTGACGGATTCTTCGCACCGCCCCAGTCCGAGGAGCGCCACTCCCAATCGATGGTGCAGCTCCGCTTCGCCCGGCTTCAAGGCAATAGCGCGTTCCAATTCAAGTGCGGCGATGGATCCTGACGCCTCCAGCCCATCCGCCGTCGCGCCGTAAACCAGCCCGAGCATGTAGTGGGACACCGCCTGGTCCGCGGGTCGCGAGAGCAGCGCGGACACGAGCTCGTCCCCTCGGCCCGCTCGCACATATGCCTTGGCCTCGAGCCGGCCGATCTCGAAATCGTTCGGGGAGCTCGACGCGAGCTCGGTCAAAAGAGGCAGCGCGCGGTCCGGCCGACCCTCCCTCAAAAAGGATTTCGCTCGATCGAGGTCCGTCTGCAGGGGCTCGGACGCGGGGCGATGGTGTGCGCAACCGCAGATGAATAGGACCGCGGCGAGAATAGCTCCCGCCTCAAGGCAGCCCCGGAAGCTCACGCCGTATGCAATCCATCGTCATCGCCATCGTCGACGAGGTTGTTGTGATTCGAACCCTCCACGCCGCGCGCGGCGATCGCGTCTTCGGGGTCGCCCCCCTTGCCTCCCAGTTCGAGGCTCTGGGCGATCATTATGGTTCGAACGGTCTTCATCAGGCGCTCGCGATCTTTTTCGCCGTATTTTGACGCGTCGATCGGCTCGCCGATCTTGAGCAGGATCTTTCCCGGAAAGATCTTCCAGGAACGCTTGGGCATCAACTTGCCCGATCCTTCAATGGTCACTGGACAGATCGCCGCGCCTGCCTTGAGTGCCAGCGCGAACGGCCCTTTCTTGAAAGGAAGGATGCGGCCATCGGGGGAACGGGTTCCTTCGGGAAAGAGGACGATGCTCGTCCCGGCGCGGATCTTTCGCGCTGCCGCGTCCAGCGAAGCAATGGCTGACCGCGTATTGAATCGATCGATGACAATGTGGCCCGCCAGATGCAAAAACTGGCCCACGATGGGGACCCATTGAAGCTGCTTTTTGGCCACAAAGCGGACATTGACCGGCAGCGCCACCAGCAACACGGGGATGTCGCTTGTGGACTGGTGGTTCGAAACGTAGACCGTGGGTCGAGAAGGATCCGCGTGCTCACGCCCGATGACGACCAACTTGGCACCACCGGCCCAGAGGACGACGGGCGAGAAGAGTCGCCGAGCCACCCAGATCGCGTTATCCGAATTCCAGGTTGCCAGCATCACCAGGCACGCCAGGGGAAACATCAGCAGCAACCAGACAATGACGACGAGGATGCAAAAGAGATTCCTGAGGATCGAGCCTCGCGGCTCGGCACTTGCTTCGATCGCCGGCGGGCTGGATTGACCGGGGGCGGTCAGGCCAGCGCCCCTCACGGTGGAGCTCCGATTGCCGCGGCAAACTCCGGGTCCCCCTGGAGGGCCTGGAGTGTTGGGTCCCGCAGCACGTCGCTGCTGTTCCATTCATTCGGCCGGCGTTGGGCCTTTTCCCGCGCCACCCGCAGCTGGCGCAGAGCGGCTGCCTTGTCGCCCCGCGCGCTCGCTACGCGCGCGTACCCGTACCAGGCAAGTGGGATGTCTGGATGCTTTTCCTCGAGAAGCTGGAAGGCCGCCTGGGCCTCGGTGAGTTGCCTGGCCGCTAAGAAGCTCGAGCCGCGAAGGTAGAGGACAGCGGCGCTCTTGGCGTCGATGGTCATCGCCACGGCGGTGTCGGCAATCGCCCGCTCGGCGTCCTGGGCGTTGCCGCGGCGCAGCTCCACCGAGGCACGAGACAGAAGCGCGTAGAGGTTGTTGGGCTGCTGAGTCAGCACCTGGGTCAGCCGTTCCACCGCGCGATCGAAGCTACCGGCATCCGCATCCAGGCGGGCAAGGCCAATGCGAGCCTCGAGCGCGACCTGGGGCTCGACCCGGAGGGCATCCTCGTAGGCAGCCCGTGCTTCGGCGGGCCGTCCCAGGTCGAACAGCAGGTGACCCAGTACTTCCCGGGGATGGGCCTTTCCAGGAGCTGCTTGCGCCGCCGCCCGATACGCTTCCAGCGCGCCGTTGAAGTCCTTCCTCGAAGCGAGGACGTTTCCGCGGGCAATCTCGGTCTGGCCAGGCTGCGTGCACGCCGCGCACAGGCCTATCACCATGAACAGTGTTACAGTGGGCAGAACAGTGTGGGTGCGCATCCGAAAAGTCTTGTAGCACGCCGAGAACGGCGCCGGTGTAAGCCGGTAGACGCCAGTAGTCCTTTGAACGTCGCGTGGCTCCGAAAAAGTTCATCGCCATCGCTGGTAATATTGGCGCTGGAAAAACCGAGCTTACGTCGTTCCTTTGCAAGAAGTATGGGCTGACCCCCTTCTTTGAGCCGAACGATCAGAATCCGTACCTCGCCGATTTCTATCGGGACATGAAGACATGGGCCTTCCGCTCCCAGCTCTTCTTTCTGACCCGCAAGTTCCGACTGCACCGCAAGCTGCAGCAAAGTCGGGGAACCTTCGTCCAGGACCGGACGCTGTACGAAGATGCGGAGATCTTCGCCAAGAACCTTCATCGGCAGGGATTCATCGATCGCCGGGACTTCGCGACCTACTGGGAGCTCTACGAGTCGATCTCGCAGACCCTCGATCCACCAGATCTGATGATCTATCTCAAGTGCTCGGTGAAGACGCTCAAGGAGAGGATTCGCCTCCGAGGCCGGGGTTCCGAGCACGACATACCCACCACCTATCTCAAGCGACTCAATGCCCTCTATGACGACTGGTTCGAATCGTATTCGACCTCACCCGTGTTGGTTCTCTCTACCGACCGACTGGATTACCTGACCGACCTGGTTGATCGCGTGGACCTTTTTCACAAGATCGAGAAGTACCTGTGAGGGAAATCTACATCCTGGCCACCGAGGCCACCGAACCGGCGTCCCTGGACGTCCTTCGCGAAGCGCTCGAATCCGAAGAGGCGCAGGTCGCCCCGGGAGAGAATGGCTGCCTGTTCAACGTGAAAACTCAGGAGACGCACATCGCGGTGCGTTTCGAATCGAAGCGTTCGAAGTCGAAATGGGGAATCAACCAGCTCACCGGAAGCGACGAGGCGCTCGCGGGTCTTAACCGCGCCCGAGGGTTCTACTGGATCGGCTTCGAGCCGGGTAAACCGCAGCCCTCGATCGGGGTTTTCGAGGCGCTCTGGTGCGCCCGGTCGATGATGGAGCGGATCCCGGGAGTGCTGATCGATCTCACCGCCTTCAAGGTCCACGATACGGAGGACGTCGTCGAGATCACCGATCTCGAATTCGACATCCGCGATCACGTGAATCTCCACGCGGTAGACCTCGCCCATGGAGGAGAGAGCCCCCTGTGGATTCACTCCCATGGAATGGAGAAGTTTGGCGTTCGCGACGTGGAGGCCTTTCATCTTGGCCAGGACGACCTGATGCCGGCGGAGAGCTTCCTCTATGAGCTGTGTACCGACCTCGCCTTTGGGCACGCGCCGGCGGTCCGAAGCGCGGTGGGAACCAGCGCGGGATTGAGCTTCATGCTGATGCCCTCCGAAGAAGCCCGCACCGGCTTGATGGGGCTGCCCTTGGAGACTTTCGAGGGGCATGAGGGCCCATTTCTGACCGTGGTGGCAAGCGACGGACGGCATACCGTGGCCGAGCTTTTGCGGCCGTACCGCGAACGCTTCGAGAAGGAGACCGCCGAGGAGGCCCAGGCGCTCCTCGAGCAGGTGCGCCAGCTCTTGCCGGCCTTCAAGGCGCGATTCCTTCGCCGCGGCCTGATGGAGCCGATGACCTTCCTCGTCCGGGCCCCGTTCGAGACCCACCCCAACGGCGATCCGATCGAAGAAGACCTGTGGATCGAAGTGCTCTCCTGGGAAAACGATACGCTGGTCGGCAAGTTGGTCGACGGCGGCTCGCAGACGACCGAGTGGCGCAAGGGCGCACAGGTCGAGCTCGAGGAGGATCAGGTCAACGCCATTGCCCTCGGGCGGGAGGGCCGCACCCTGGAAGACGAAGAGATGCGGGTGCTGCTGATCGCCGAACGGCCGATGTGAGCTCGCTCGCCGGGGTGACGGCGAATGTAAAATTACATTACACTGGAGCGCGCCCATGGCTGCTCTGGTCTTCATCTCCGGTCCATCGCTCGGTCTTCGACGCGAGATCACCGATGCGCTGACCATCGGCAGGTCCGCCTCCTGCGAGATCGCGCTCGACGACGACAAGGTTTCCCGCCAGCACGCCCGGATCGAGTTGGACGGTGTTGAGCTGAAGATCCGCGATCTCGGGTCGCGAAACGGGACGCGGGTCAACGGCAAACGCATCCGATCCGAGCTCCGCCTGGTGGATGGAGATCAGATCCAGTTCGGGCGCAGCACCGCCCGCCTTGAGCTGGATGCGGCGACGATCGCGGCCTATCCGGAACGCCCGGACCTGCGCCGCTGGTCGATGGAATCGCTTCTCGCCGAACCCGGAGCAGACCGCGATCTTCAGCGCTCGTGGATCGATCTGATGCAGGCCTCCACCGAGGCCGCCATTCTAAGCTGTGCGACGGCGAGCGTGGTGGAGAGACTACACGCGTCGCGAGCAGCGGCGTTTCTCGTCCGGGGCGGGCTGGCACTGACCCGGATCGGCGCGGCCCCTTTGGATGCGCCGCGGGCGCTCATTCGCGACGCTCTCGACCGACGCGACCTGGTGCGCGCAGGTCCGCTGCTTTGCATTCCGATCATCGGCCGCCGCGAGGGGTTGGGCGCCATCTGCATCGAGCGCGAGGGCGAGCCGACCCCAAGCGAGCTGAAGCTGGCCGCGGTGCTTGGCCGCCTGAGCGGCGAAGCCCTTGCCGCCTTGCGGTTCCGCGGCCGCCGGGACCCTCCACTGCTGATCGGGAGCGCTTCGAATTTCCGGCGGCTGGTGGAAAGGGCCGGGTGGGTCGCGCGCGGCGACGAGCCGGTGAGCATCTCCGGAGAATCCGGGGCGGGGAGGCGCCTGATCGCCCAGTACATCCATTCCCATTCGACGCGTTCCTCCGGGCCGCTGATCACCGTGAACTGTTCGGGGCAAACCGAAACGGAAGAAGAGCTGTTTGGAGCACCGGGTGGCTTGGCGCGGTCCGCAATCGTGCGCGCCGATGGCGGAGCGCTCGTTCTTCGGAACGTGGAGCTGCTCCGGAGACCGGCGGCACTGCGGCTGGCGCGATTTTTGAGGTCCGGATCTGCGTCCGGGCCGGATGGAGACGACCCGGTGGACACAAGGATGTTTGCGATCGGCCATCAACCGCTGGATGTCCTCGCTGCCCAGGGTAAGATCCCCGAAGAGCTGGCACACGCCTTTTCCAGCGCAAGTCTTCAAGTCCCTGCCCTTCGCGATAGGAGCGCGGATGTGCCGGCGCTCTTCAAGCACTTCGCGCAGGAGCGCAGCCAGCAAATGGGACGCGAACCGCCGCGTCCGTTGCCGGAGGCCAGGAAGGCGCTAACTTCTTATGCCTGGCCGGGCAACATCACCGAGCTTTCGCTGATCGCGGAGAGAATTGCCTTGCTCTATCCGGGCCTCGAGGTGCCGGTCACCCGGCTGCCTGCGGAGGTGCTTCAATCGACGCCATCCGGGGGGAGGGTTCAAACGCTGCAACACCGCGTCCGCACCCTGGAGCGTTCCGCGATCGCCGAAGCGCTCAGCGCCGCGGGTGGAAAGAAGATCCGCGCCGCGGAAATCCTCGGGATCAGCCGACCGACGCTGGACAAGAAGTTGCGCGAGCTGCATCTGGCCGGTGCAGGTGCGATGGAGCGGCAGGAATGATCAGGTTTTCGCCCGAGGTCGAAGAAGCGCTGGCGGGGGGCCTTGCCACGGTGGCGCTGGAGACATCCGTCGTTGCCCAGGGGCTGCCTTTTCCGGCCAACCTCGAGGCCGCGAAGTCATGCGAGCAGGCGGTCCGGGAGGGTGGGGCGGTTCCGGCCGCGATCGGCGTGATCGAAGGAGAAGTCTGGGTGGGCCTCGGCGCGGACCAGATGCGGCGACTCGCCGAGGATCCCGATCGAATGAAGATCGGATCGCGAGACCTTGCGCCGGCGATGGTCAGGCGCGCCAACGGAGGCACCACCGTGAGCGCCACCTGCGAGTTGGCGGCGTCGGCGGGAATCCGGGTTTTCGCCACCGGCGGAATCGGAGGTGTGCACCGCGGTTCTTCGGTGCACTTCGACGTGTCGCAGGATCTCTTTGCGATCTCCAAATCTCCGGTGGCGGTCGTCTGCGCGGGAGCGAAATCGATTCTCGATCTGCCCAACACGCTCGAAGCGCTGGAATCACTTGGGATCCTAATAGTCGGCGTCGGTACCGATGAGTTCCCGTCATTCTACAGCCGCCGCTCGGGGCTGAAGCTCGAACACCGGGTCGACGGTGTCGAGGCGGCCGCGGAGATGATGCAGGCCCGCTTCGACCACCTTCGGCAGGGAGGCCTGGTGTTCGCCTTGCCGGTGCCGGAGCGGGATGCGCTGCCCGCCGATGAAATGGAGGTGCAGATCAACGCGGCGGTAGCCCTGGCCGATCGGAATGGAATCCGGGGGCAGGCGCTCACCCCATTCCTCCTCACCGAGATCGCGCGCCAAACCGGTGGAAAGAGCTTGGCGGCGAACCGGGCACTGCTGATCCATACGGCGCGATTCGCCGGCGAACTCGCGGTGGCGGACGCGCGGCTGCGCTCGGTCAAAAATTGATTCCCGCTTCGACGGCCGCAGGAAGGGTGAAGTTGAAGCCCGGACCATTCGGACCTTTGGGCGCACCTTCGTACAGCTGGTGGTAGGTGAAGTAGTCGGCAACCACCTGCTTTACATAGGCGCGCGTTTCTTTATAGGGAATCCTCTCCACGAAAAGGTCGAGGGGCAGCTCGCCCCGTTCGGAGAGCCATCGACTCACCGGCCCAGGGCCGGCGTTGTAGGCCGCTGCCGCCAGCGCAGGGTGGCCGAAGCGCGCGATCAGCTGCGAGAGGTACCACGCCGCGAAGCGCAAATTGACATCCGCGGCGAACAGCTCGTCGGGCGCCGGGGCATCCACCGCGAGTCGCTTGGAGATCTGGACGGCGGTGGGGGGAACCACCTGCATCAGGCCGCGCGCATTGGCTGCGCTGGTGACCTCGGTGCGAAAAGCGCTTTCGCGGCGCATGATTGCCCAGATGAGATACGGATCGACCGCGTGCTCCTTGGCCAGTTTTTCGACGGTGGATTGATAGGCCCTGGGAAAGAGCAGGGCAACCGCCTCGCCCTCTTTGTTGCTGTAGGCGTTGCCCCAGAGAACCCGCGCCGCCAGACCGTACGCGCGGCCGTACTCACCCATCTGCTGCAGCGCATGCCCGACGCGCACTGCATCTTCGGGCTGTCGAATGGCATCGACGCGATGCCCGGCTTCAAGGTTTGCATCCCGGGCCAGCCCGGCCTCCGAGAGCGCTCGAGCGAGTAGGAGATCGGACGGGAAAGCGCCTTTCGGCGCCTTGGGCTGCTCGGGAAAGGCGATCGGTCGCTCCAGTCCCAAGTCGCGCAGACGCGAGTCGGCCAGCAGCGCATAGAAGCTTCCGGGAAAAAGGCGGATCAACTGCCGGTATTCCTCGGCGACCTGGTCGACGTAGTCGCCGGTGATCTCGAGGCTTCGCGCCGCCCAGTATCGAGCTTGGGCACAAAGAGGGGAGCTCGGAAATTGGCGAAGCAGCGTCTGTAGATTGCGCCGCGCTTCGCTGTGGACGTGCTGCAGGATGAGGGCGAGCGACTGGAACCACAGCGCCTCGTCCCGCCGGCGCGAGTGAGGGTGCTGTTTCTCGAAGGCGGCGAAAGAGCGGACCGCCTCTGGCCATCGACCCGCCTGTAGGTCGATCCAGCCGATGAAATACCCGGCCTCATCGGCGGCGAGCTCTTTGGGATAACGCCGTTCGATCTCCCCCATGTAACGGCGGGCGACGTCGTTTTGATTGGCTCGCAGCGCCCGTCGCGCCTTCAGCAGCAATCCCTCGGCCGCGATGCGGGGCTCTCCCTGACTGGTCAGCTTGAGCTGCGCCTCCGCCTCCTTTTCCCGGCCGAGCGCAAACAGCATCGGCGCTCGAACCAGGGCAACCCGGCTCTGGGCGACGATTCCGACCACCAGCTTTTCCCGCTCCGCTCGGGTCAGCTCTTCGAGCGCCCCGGTTGCTTCGCCGGCCTCCATGAAGGCATGCGCTCGCGCGAGGTGCTCATCGAGGGTAAACCGGAGGTTTCCCCCCGGCAGCGCGGACCCCTGATCCAGCGCGAGCGCGGCGCAAGGATGGGCGGCAAAGCGGACGGCGATCAGCTTGAAATCGGAGCGCGCACCCTCGACGTTCCCCGCTTGAGCCCGGGCGATCGCTCTCTGGTAGTACAGCTCCGGACTGTTTGCTTCCGATGCGGCGGTCTCCAGAAACTTGAGCGAATCGGAAGGCAACCCGGCGGCAAGAAGCGATTCGCCCTGGCGAGCCCGGGCGCGTTTTTGAAACCAGCCCTCGGAAGCCTCTGCGGCGCGGGCAAATCCAGCCGCGGCGCCGGGTTTGTCATGGGCGTAGAAACGGGACTCGGCGAGATAGTAGGCGTGAAAGGCCCGGAGATCGGCCGGCGCCTCGGTGGAGGAGAGCTGCTCCAGCGCATCGGCGGCGTGGCCTTCGGCGAGCAAGAGGTAGCCCACGAGGAGGGAAAGCTCGCGGACGCGAGGGCAGGCACTCGACGAACAGCTCGCCAGATCCGCCTGGGCGAGCTTTAACGCATCGCCGCGGTGGACGCGGACCGCCTCGAGCGCGGAGGTGGACTGGGCCCGCGCGTTGACGGAACTCACAGCAACTGCAAGGAAAAGTACCGTTTGGAGGATAAGGTAGGGAACGGTTTGACATTGTCTCCGACGCGTCCTAAACCCCCGTGACCTCGAAATGGTTGCAGCAGTGGGCGGAAGTTGGCGGAGGCGGGTTTGCAATCGCGGCACGGTTGTCGAGGCGGAGAGCAGCAAAGCGCGGGGGAGAAGTAAACACTGGAGGGCGCTGCCAAAATGAAGCCTTGTCCCACCAATTTGCCTCAAACAATCAATCCGGAAGCAGGTCCGAAGCGTGCCGGAGTTGAAACTCACCGAAACCTCAACTGTCAGTACTACGACACCTGCCTGGATGAAGCAGTCAAACGTGGGTGGCAAAGCTTCACGTGTTTGAAGTGTCCACTGTACCAGATCACCGCGGCGCCCCAGATGGGCATCGAAGCCTACGCGACTCAACGCCGGGTGTTCTAGATTTCTCCCGATTCGAGTGGTGGCCTCGGCCGAGCTACTTCGGCGAGGCGTAGATAACCACGACCCAATACTTGTTCTTCCCGTAGGTGGTGGAGTCCCCCTTTACCGCGCCGACGCCGACGCGATCGTTTCGGCGATCCTCAAGACTCTTCGAATCGGTGATCTTCCGGGGCGACTCGGAGACGAAGACGTCGACCGTGGTGGTCCTGATGTCCTTGACCGCGGCGAAAACCTTTTCGTCGAGAGGCACTCCCGGAAGTTGAGGCCTGGGTTGATCCAACTCGAGCGCCCGTTTCGCGTGCTCGAGGGCGATCGCCTCCAGGATTCCGCTTCGCTGTAACGCCGGCAACTTCAATTCCGCGCGCCTGTCTTGAAGCGATCGGTAGGCGGCCTGGAGGGGATCCGCCGGACCGACGTTCGGCTCGGTGAAGATCTCGGTCACGATCGCTTGAGGGCGTTCGTCGCCCCGCTGATAGGCGATGCCGAGCCCAAGTCGGGTATACCTGGGATCGATCAAATTGCGCAGGTGTCCGGGGCTCTGCTCGATGCCAAAGTGTGCCGCGATCGGACCTGGCGCCAGCCCGAGATTCTCGCCGGCGACGCGATAACCGTAGCCGGCCTTCTGCAGTCGTCCGCGGAGGTCGCTGCCGTCCGGTGCCACGTGGGCGAAGAAACCCTGCGTCGCCATCTGCTCGCTGTACTTTTGCGCGACCGAATCGAGGCCATCATCGAATTCGATCGGAACCAGATGGTGCGCCTTTCGCAGCGCATTGATGCGGGCGAGGATCGCCGACCGCGCCTCCACGACCGAGGCAGGCTCAACCAGATGGGCGCGTCCCTCCCGGTGAGCGCTGGAGCCGGCATCAGCAAAGAAGAGGGCCGCTACCTCCGGTCCCTGAGCGCCATGGCCAACCACTTCGATCGAGTAGCGGCCAGCGATTGGAAATCCGATCTTCGCGCAGAAGCGGGGGCCCTCCAGCGAGACGGTGGGTTTATCGACGTCCCCGTTTGGCAGAGTGACGAAGACATCCGCGGCGCGAAACGAACCGCTCAGCTCCCCGCACAGCCGGGGAGAGTTTCCCGGTTTGACGAGGCGGGGAAACGATTTGAGCGTCACCTTCCGCGTCGCCAGCAGCGCCACCAGTGCGCCGCTCTCTCCCCGGATCGCCGCCCCGATTCCCATTCTCGATGCAGGCTCGTGGCTGGCATCCGTCCGGGCGAGAAACGAGGCCAACGCCTGGTCGGGCGGAGAGCCGCGAATCACCAGGGCGCGCGGGCTCGGATCGTACCCTTCGGCGGCCGAGACGGCCTGGCTCACCGACAAGACGTTCGTGGCTTCCTTGGCGCTGGTCTGAAGCGCCTCTTCCGCAAGAGCGCGCGCCGCTCGGGTCAGGCCTTCGTCAATGACCGGGGCCGCGCGACCGACCCGCTCGAATTGTTCGGTCAGATGATGGACCGCCCGGCGCTCCATTTCCGGAGAGGTGAGGGAGATCGCTGCGGTAACGGCGAGCTGAAGGGCGAGCGGGCTCGTCATTCCCTCGACCTGAACAGCAGTTTGGAAATGGGTCTCTTTCCGAAGGCGATCGCCAGCCGCGCGCGGATTTCGGCCTCACGCCCTGCAAGCTCCCGGGCCCAGCCGGGATTGGTGACCTCGACCGTGAGCACGTCGCCCTGAAGGAGAACCGGGGATGAGTGACGCGAGATGATCGGGCCGACGATTCGATCCCAGGCCGGTTTGAAATGCCGCGCGTTCCCGCTCGAGTTTGCCAGGGAAGCCAGCAGTGAGGGCAACAGCTCTTGAATCGGCGTCAGCTTGCCTTTGACCACGCTCCCATAACGCCACAAATCTTCGCGTCAGCCAAGGTTGCCCGATGGCTTGCGCCAGGGTGGGATTGAAACCCGCCGTCTACCCCGCCAGCGGTAGAAAGTACTCCTTAAGACTCATTTGGTTCCAAACCCACACTCGAATGCTCCGGATCCGCTCGTGTTTGATTGGCCCGATCTTCGCAGCAGCGGCCCGTCACCGGTTTGTCCAGCGGGCCGGGGCGGCCCGCTCTGGGATAGGCGACGCGGGAGGAGATCTGATGTTTCGGGAGTGGACGTGGCGCAGCGTGGCTACCTGCTCGGTCGCTGTATCGCTCGCAGCAATGGTCGCGATGTCGGCCTGCGGGTCGAAGGCGTCCCACGACGAGCCTCCTCCCACAGGTCCCAGCGGTGAAACCCCGGATGGCGGTATCCCGGGCGGCAATCCGGATGGCGGCGGCATTCCGGATGGCGGCAACCCCGACGGCGGCCCGATTCAATTCGGCGGTCCGGGTCCGTGGCCTATCGCCAATGTGACCTACGGCCTGGCGCAGGGAATCATGGAGACGCCGATCGTCGGGACCAGCACCGACGAGACCCAGAACTTGTGGGCCGCCACCCACGATGCGCTCTATCTGCTCAAACCGGGCGACGCGCGGTTCCGGCGCTATATCGCGACGGATGGGCTTCACCTGCAATCCAATCCCTCGACCTACTGCGATCGCTACTTCGGAGGGGGCGATCGTGCCTGCCCGATACTTGGCGCGGCGGCAGCACCCGGCATCTCCGAGATCGTCGGCGGCGGCTCCAACGAGGTGTTCGTCGGCTACTACGGCAACGAGGAGGGATCGGCGGACTGGTTCGATCCGAATCGCCACACCGGGAAGGTGGATCGCGTCCGCCTCAACGCCGATGGAACGCTCCGCGTCGATCGCTTCGATCTGCATCACATACAGTCGGGGGCCCAGTGGTGGCACGACCGGACGGTGCACCGGATGATTTTCGACCACTTCATTCATCGCCATGAGCTCTACGTGGGGGGCAACCATGGTGTGGATCGGCTGAAGCCGGACCTGTTCCGCGAACCACGGCCCGACGAGTGGTTCGACAGCGTGGCCAGCGAGTATATGGCGGACCATCTACACCCGACCGTCTGCTACCACGCAACCTGCCAAAGCGACCCCAACAACCAGCTCAACGGCATCTGGCGCGGGCTGGCACTCTCTCCCGACGGCCATTTGTGGGTCGCCGGCCGCTGGACGACGGGAAAGATCATCTGGGTCGATGGCATCGTGGCATGGGTGAATCGCACCGGAGAGCAGTCCTTCGCAGCCTTCTTCGGCGACCCGTACCGCCGCCCGGTGCCGGCCGATGCGCCAGGATTTTTCAACGAGCCTGTGTTTCGTCCTCCGCAAGAGGGGGACCCGGTCAACCTCAGCGCTGTTTCGGTGGCCCCGGACGGACGTGTTTGGTTCGCCAGCGCACCGCTGTGGGAGTCCCCTCCGCTGGAGATACCCTACGGGGTCGCGGTGTGGAATGGGCTTCAATTCCGGATCTACGATCCGATTGCCGAGCTTGGCATGGGCGAGCGCAACGTCCGCGATCTGATCGCCTTGCCCGACGGGCGGATTCTTCTCGCCGGCCCCACCACCGGCCTGCTTCTCTGGAATCCCGCGACGGGGGCGCATCAAAGCCTGCGCGCGCCGACCTGGCTCGCGGACGACCGCGTTCTCCGCATCGAGCTGGACACGATGGTGAATCCCCCGGCGTTGCACGTGTCGACCGAAACCGGAGCGACCGTGATCCGCCGGTTGCCGTAAGCAAGCGTCTTAGGCCAGAAGCTACTGTGCGGTGGCCGGGGGAGCGATCGGCGATCCGCCGGGAACCTTTTCCTCCGCTCCCTTGCGAGCCTCGGCGCGGTGGTCTCGGGCGATGAGGACGTAGATCGCGGGGACGAAGAAGAGCGTGAACGCGGTGCCGAACGCCATCCCTGTGACGAGCACCAAACCAATGCTGTTTCGAGCTGCCGCGCCCGGACCGGTCACCAGGGTGAGCGGGAAGTGGCCGCACACCGTCGCCACGCTGGTCATCAGAATCGGGCGCAGCCGGGTCAGCGCCGCTTCGCGGACGGCGTCCATCTTCGTGTGACCCGACTCCTGAAGCTTGTTGGCGAACTCGACGATCAGGATTCCATTCTTCGACACCAGGCCTACCAGCGTCACCAGCCCGACCTGCGAATAGACGTTGAGCGTCGTTGTCCACCCATTGGTGAAGAAGGGGATGTTCGGGTTGGGCATTTTCAGGAAGGTCATCACCAGAGCGCCGAACATTCCGAGCGGCACCGAGCCGGCGAGGATCACGAACGGATCGCGGAAGCTGTTGAACTGCGCCGAGAGCACCAGGAAAATCAGGATGATCGCGAGGATGAATGCGGGGAGGAACTTGTTGCCTTCCGAGCGCAGCTGCCGCGACTCGCCGGTATAGTCGAGCGTGTAGCCCTTAGGCAGGATCTTGGCGGCCTCGTTTTCGAGAAAGCCCAGGGCCTCGTCGAGCGGCCGGATCGCCACCCCGCTGATCTTCACCGCGTTGAGCTGCTGAAAGCGGTTCAGCGACCGCGGTGAAACCGTCTCACGGATCTTCGCGATGGAGGACAAGGCGACGACCTGCCCGTTGGGCCCGGTGACGTAGATGTCCTTGAGCTGGTCCGGGTTCAAACGGGAGACGCGGAGTACTTGCGGAATCACCTTGTAGCTGCGCCCGGCAATGCTGAACCGGTTCACGAAGTTCCCCCCGAGCGCCGATCCCATGTCCTGACCTACCGTCTGCAAATTCATTCCGAGCTCGGCCACCTTGTCGCGGTTGACCTCGATCTCCGACTGGGGCTGATCGATCTTGACGTCGATCAGGGGTGGAAAAGCGAACAGGCCGCTCTGGGCAGCCTTTAGCTGGAGCTGCTGCGCGAAGCCGAGGATCTCCGCGCTCTCGGCGGTGGAAGCGAGGATGAACTCGACCGGAAACTGGCCGCCGCCGGGCAGAGCTGGCGGGAGCACGGGGAAGGTCTGGACGCCTGGAACTGCCGATACCTTCCCCTGGACCTCGGGAAGGATCTTGAAAGCGGAGCGCTTGCGCTGCGTCCAGGGCTTGAGGACAATGCCCCAGAACCCGCCGCTTGGCTGGGTGATCTGGAACGTGAAATCCGTCTCCGGAAGTGTGGAGACGAGGCGATTGATCTCGCGGGTATACATCGAGACCAAATCGATGGTGGAGTCCGCCGGCGTGTTCACCACGCCGAAGATGACTCCCTGGTCCTCCGCCGGCGCCAACTCTTTCGGTGCCTGCGAGAACATGAGCACGACCAGCACGCTGAGGATGGCCCAGGCGGTGTAGATCACGCCGCGCGAGCGCAATACCGTATCCAGCCCGCGGGCGTAGCGCTCCTTGAGCTTGTCGAAGCCGCGATTGATCAGCCGGGCCAGGCCCTTCTCGTCCTTCGCTGAACGCAGCAGCGTGGCGGACATCACCGGGGACAGGGTCAGGGCGACCACGCCCGAGATGGTGACCGCCCCCGCCAGCGTGAGTGCGAACTCGCGGAAGAGCGAGCCGGTCAGACCGCCCTGAAAGGCGATCGGGGTGTAGACCGCGGCGAGGGTGATGGTCATCGCGATGATCGGGCCGACCAGCTCGCGTGCCCCCAACAGGGCGGCATCGAGAGGTTTCAAGCCGTCGCTGAGGTGACGCTCCACGTTCTCCACCACGACGATCGCGTCATCCACCACCAATCCGACGGACAGCACGATCGCCAGCAGCGTCAGTAGATTGATGGTAAATCCAAAAAACTGCATCAGGAAGACCGCGCCGACGAGCGAAACGGGAATCGCGACCACCGGCACCAACACCGAGCGGAACGAGCCGAGGAAGAGGAAGATCACCACCACCACGATGAGCAGCGTCTCGGCCAGGGTCTGCACCACTTCGTCGATCGCGTTCTGGATGTAGGCCGTTCCGTCGTAGGCGATGGTGGCCTTGATCTGCTCCGGAATCTCCTTCTGCAATTGAGCAAGCTCGGTGCGCGATCGCTTGATCACGTCGAGCGAGTTGGCATTGGGCAGCGCCCAGATCCCGAGGAACACCGCGGTCTGGCCGCTGAAGTTCACCACGGTGTCGTAGTCCTCCGCTCCGAGGACCACTTCGGCGACGTCGGCAAGGCGGACCACCGCACCGCCGCGCTCGCGGATCACCATCTGCTGGAACTCCTGCACCGAGCGCAGATCCGTGTTGGCGGTGAGGTTGACCTGGATCAGCGAGCCCTTCGTTTGGCCGACCGCGGACAGATAGTTGTTGGTCGCCAGAGCCTGCCGGACCTGCACCGGGCTGATGTTGTAGGCCGCCATGCGGTCGGGTTTGAGCCAGATGCGCATCGCGAACGTCCTCGCCCCGAGGATGTCCGCCCTCTGGACGCCCTCGATCGCGGAAAGGCGCGGCTGGACGACGCGAACCAGGTAGTCGGTGATCTCGTTTTGCTTGAGAAACTCCGACGAGAAGCTCAAGTAGGCCGAGGCGAACTGGCTGTCGACCGACTCGATGTTGATGACCGGTACCTGCGCTTCGGGGGGCAGATCGCCGCGCACCTGATCGACCTTCGAAGCGATCTCTGCCAGGGCCTTGGTCGAATCGTAGTTGAGCCGCAGGCGCGCCCGGATGATCGAGGTGTTCTGAAGGCTTTGCGACTCGAGGTAGTCGATCCCATCGGCGGAGGCGATCACCCGCTCCAAGGGGGTGGTGATGAAACCCCGGACCAGCTCCGCGTTCGCTCCCACGTAGACCGTGGTGACGGTCACCGCCGCGTTTTCGCTCTTCGGATACTGGCGGACATTGAGGGAGCGGATCGCCTGCAGGCCGGCGATGATGATTACCAGATTGACGACGATGGCGATGACCGGCCGCCGAATGAAAAGATCGGTAAAACTCATGGGATTTTCTTTCCTCGCCTACTGCTCTGAGGGCTTCGGATCGAGCGCGGTCGGGGGGGCCAGGGCGTTGTTCACCGCCACCGGCATGCCATTTCGCACCTTGAACGCGCCGGTGCTCACCACGGTGTCCCCGGGCGAAAGTCCAGAAACGACGGCGACGAAATCACCCCGTCGTTCGCCGAGTCGGATGAACTTCTGCCGCGCGATCAGGGCCGTCTTTCCATCCGGCCCCTTCGACTCTTCGACCACGTACACCGAATCGCCGTAGGGAGCGTAGAGAACGCCGGTCGCGGGGATGGCAATCACCGGACGGCTGTCGTCGGAGAGCACCTCGACGTTGACGTATGCTCCCGGCGTCAGACGCCCGTCGTTGTTGTCCAGGGTCGCCCGTATCCGGACGTTTCGCGTCACCGTGTCCACCTCGGGGTTGATCACGGTCACTTTCCCGTCCCAGCTCGCGTCGGGATAGATGTCGTTGCGCACGCGGACTTTCTGGTCGACCTTCAAAAAGGCAATGGATTGCTGGGGAAGCGAGAACTCGGCATACATCGGCGTCACCGACTGAAGGGAGACGATTGGGTTTCCGGGCGAGAGGACCTGCCCCAGCTCAATCTGCCGGATGGCGGCCCGGCCGTCGAACGGAGCGCGGATGGTTTTCTTGGCGATGGTGGCTTCGAGGGACGCGACGGAGGCGTCGGCCTGCGTGGCGCGCGCGGCGGCGGTATCGTAGTCGGATTGCGTGTTGGCTCCCGTTTGGCGCAGCTTGCGGGCCCGCTCGAAGTTGATCTTGGCCAGCGCTTGATCGGCGCGGGACGATTGGAGCTGGGCCTGCTCGGTGGAAGTGTCGAGTCGAACGAGGATGGTGCCCTTCGCTATCAAAGCACCATTTTCGAACAGAATCTCGCGGACCGTCCCGGTCAGCTCGGCGCTCAATGTAACGGCACGAATGGCAACGAGACTACCAATGGCGGGGCGGATCGCGGGCCAGTTGCCCGCCTCGGCCTTCGCGGTGGTGACAGACTCTGGCGGCGGGACGAAGGACTTGCCCGCCTTGATCATCGTTGCGATTTGCGCGCCCTTGATGCCGACGAGGAGCGCGACGATCGCAAACAGGCTCACGCCCGCGATGATCCAGATTCGCTTTTTCGTTTTTGGACGGGATGAATCGACTGAACGGGATAGATCTTGCGCGACCGAGGCGGAATCCTGTCGAAACATTAGGCCGTCCTGAGCGGAAAGTGGAGCACGGATATAGAGCCCCGCTCGCCCAAAGGCTCGAAATAATGCAAAGGAACTTCCGCATCGTTAGGGGGCCGGAAGGGTCGGTGGGGACCCTCAGGCGGGCTCACGCGCCCACCTCGCTCTCCGGTCCGTGGCAGACAGCCTCAATGTGATGTCCGTCCGGGTCGAGCACGAACGCCGCGTAATAGTTGGGGTGATAGGTGGGGCGGAGACCGGGTGCACCCTGGTCGCGCCCTCCGGCCGCCAGGGCAGCCCGGTGGAACAGGCGCACGGCCTGGCGCGTTGGCGCCCGCAGCGCCAGGTGAAATCCGGCCGAGGGGACCACCTTTCGCTTCATCGCCGGGTCTTCGAAGCCGATGTAGAGGGCGAAACCCTCGACGAGATTCGGATCTTCGTGGGCGGGCCGGTAGGCGACCTCTCCTGGAATCTGGAGGTGAGGCACCAGACCGAGCGGGGCCAACGCGGCGTCGAAGAAGGCTTTTGCCTGCGCCAGGTCGTTCACGCCCAGGGAGATGTGATCGAGCGAGGCGGGTGGGCGGTGCCCAGGCGAGGTTACGCGCGACGGTTCAAGATCCAGCGACCACCGGGACCGCGCCAGCGGTTGAAATCCTGCGCGCTGGTAGAGCCGCTCGGCGCGGCGGTGCTCGGCGTCGACCTCCAACTCGATCGCGTTGCAGCCGAGACTGGTCACGATGTCTTGCGCGCGGGCGAGCAATGCCGCCCCCAAGCCCTGCTCCCGCCTCGCGGGAACGACGTACAGCTCGTCCAACCAGGCGACGCGCCCTCCATGCTCGAGCGTCCAGGCATAGGACAGCACCGCCAGGCCCACCGGCTCATCGCCATCGAGCGCGATGAGCAGCGCACCGCATTCGGGCACATCGATCATTCCGGCGACAGCGGAATCGAGTCGCTCCGGTGACAGCTCGATGCGGTGCTCGTCGTATTGAGCCTGGAGCAAGCGCACGGCGGCGGCACGGTGCTTCTGGGTGGCCCACTGGACGCTGGGCGTCATCTTTCGAGTACGTCCCTTTATGCGGGGTGGTTTCTCAACCCTTTCTAACGCTCGAAGATCACGGTGGGGTGACCCTGGTAGACCGTTCGATGGCGCTCGGTGTATCCGCATTTTTCGGCGACCCGGATCGAGCGCAGGTTTGCCGGATTGATCAAGCACACGGTTCGCGTCGACCCGAAGCTCAGCGCGCCCCAGGCGAGGGCCGCACGGACGGCCTCGGTCGCAAAGCCCTTGCCGTGCGCCCAGGAGGCCAGCACCCATCCGCTTTCGGGCGCTCCACCCAAAGCTGGCTGAATCTCTCGTTTGTAGTCGACAAACCCGACCTCGCCGACAAATCGGCCCGAGTCCTTCTCGCGGATCACCCAATAGCCGAACCCCATCAGCGACCAGTGCCCGACGTAACGCAGCAGCCTCGCCCAAACCTCTTCTGCGGAGAAGGGCCGACCACTGATGTACCGGGTGACTTCTGGATCCGCCCACATCGCGGCGGACTCTGCGAAGTCCTCGAGTCGATGGCCTCGCAGGATGAGGCGCTCTGTTTCGATCGCCGGAGGGCTCGGGGTGGTGGTCTGAGGGGAGGGCATCGAGGTTCTCGCGGTCAATGGCGAAAGCTCGTCGGGTCAATCCGGTATCGCTTGAGCCAGCGCTGGACTTGAAAGCGGGCCTTTCCCAGTACCCGGGCGACGGCGGTGACGTTGCCCGCGTGTTCGCGGAGCAATCCGAGGATCTCTTCGCGCCGGCGCTGATCCTCGTCCGAAAGCGGGCCCTCGAGATTCTCCCCGGCGCCGGCGTCGGTCGCCGAGGCGTCTTTGCTCTTCGGCTCGTCGAGCGCGGCCTGAACCGGGCGCGGAAAATGGATCAGCTCGACCGGTCCACCCCGGGCCAAGACCACCGCTGCAGTCAGGCACTTCTCCAACTCGCGGATGTTGAGCGGCCAGCGGTAGAGCAGGATCGCTCGCGCGGCATCGGAGCTGAAATGGATGGGTTCGCCTCGCTTGGCGACGTGACGTCTGAGCAGCATCCCGGTGAGCAGGCCGAGATCTTCGCGTCGCTCGCGCAGCGGAGGGAGCGTCAAGGTCAGGCCGGAAATCCGAGCGAGCAGGTCGGCGCGGAATTGATCTGCTTCGACGAGCTCCGGAAGGTTCCGATGGGTGGCCGCAAGGACCCGGAGGTCTACGTTCACCGGCTGGGTGCCCCCGACCGGCAAGACCTCGCCCTCCTGGAGCACCCGTAAGAATACCGCCTGCGCCGAAGCTGGCAGGTCACCAATTTCATCGAGAAAGAGCGTTCCGCGGTCGGCGCTGCGGACGAGGCCGACCCGGTCCTCGGCTGCACCCGAAAACGCGCCCTTGCGATAGCCGAACAGCTCGGATTCGACCAGGGTCTTGGTCAAGGCGGCGCAATTGACGGCGACGAAGCTCCCGGCGCGATGCGACAACCTGTGAATCGCCTGAGCCACGAGCTCTTTGCCGGTGCCGGTCTCGCCATAGATGACCACCGAGACCGAGGAGGGAGCAATCGCCTCGAGGCTTCGAAACTCGCTGGCCAGGCTCGGCACCAGGGTCGCAAGTCCGGGAGCGGCGGAACGCAGCTCGCCCACCTCCAGTGAGGTCGAATTTTCCTCGGTCTCGATCGCTTGCCGAAAGATGAAGAAGGTGTGACCAAGCTCGATCACGTCGCCATCCGCCAGCACCGTTCGCTCGTGCCGGTTGCCGTTCACCAGCGTCCCGTTCTTCGACTTCGTATCCTCCAACACCCATTGGCCCAGAACGCCTCGGAGGACCGCGTGCGAAGAGGACATCCATCGGTCGGGAACAGTCACTTTGAATTCGTGTCCCTCCGACCTTTCGAATCGCGCGGTATTGCCGTCTGGGGCGCGACCGAGCGAGAGTGACTGGACATTCTCCAGGCAGTAGCGGGCCGAAGCCGCAAGCGGTTGATCCGCCTGGAGGACGAGAAAGAGATGGGGCGCGCGGCGGGTGCGCCCCAAGCCCTGCTGGTTCACCGTGTGCGAGAGCGTCGATGTGGTTGATTCCTTCGTGTTGCCGCTCATTTCCACCACTATCCAGTCACCGACTACCGACCGGAGCCGCGTCAAGCCCCATGCTACGACCGGAAGCTTGGGTCGAGTCGGTCGAGCTTGCGCAAGAGGCCTGGCCAGGCGAGCGCCCCGCCCGCCGTTCGGGTGACCTTGCCCGCCTGCACGGCCGCGCCGGCAATGATCCGGGGATCGATCGGAATCAGCTCGCCTCCTGATTGGGCCCGAACCTGGATCGCGCAGGTGGCCTCGAAGAGGTACATCATCAGGAAAGCGTCCGGAATATTCGGGGCGACGGTGAGCAAGCCGTGGTTGCGCAGCATCAGATAGTTCTTCTCCCCGAGGTCGCGAACCAATCTTGGCTTTTCATCCTCATTGAGGGCCACCCCTTCATAGTCGTGGTAGGCGAGCGAGGAGAGAACGAAGGTCGACTGCTGAGAGATGGGTAAGACGCCCTTCTTCTGAGCCGAGACGGCGATTCCGTTGAGGCTGTGGATATGCAACACGCACTTCGCGTCTTCCCGCCCTGCATGGATGGCGCTGTGGATGGTGAAGCCGGCGGGGTTGATCTCGTAAGGACTGGCGCTTACTTTATTGCCGGAGAGATCGATCTTGACCAGGCTGGACGCGGTGATCTCCTCGAACGTCATCCCGTAGGGATTGAGCAAGAAATGGTGCTCCGGTCCGGGGACCCGCGCCGAGATGTGGGTGAAAATCAGATCATCCCAGTGATACAGCGCCACCAGTCGGTAGCACGCCGCGAGATTTACCCGCTGTTCCCATTCCGCTTCGCTGATTGCAGTGGGTCGCAAGGGTTGAAGGCTCGGTTCAATCGCGGCTGGCGGTGATGAAAACTTGGTAAGCATCGACCCACGCTAGCGGCTGTGCGCCCGCGCGCCAAGCGCAAACCTGGGCGCGGCGGAGAATTTTGTCGGGTGAAACACGGAGAGGTGGGTAGGTTTCCGGCGCAATCCTAGTGTCCGGGAAGCCCTTTGAGGAATTGCTTGGCTTTTTCTTCTGCCTGCTTCGCCGCCTTCCCGGCTTCGTTACCGGCCGCGTCCTTGTTCTGTGCGTCACCTGCGCCTCCCGTGCCGGTGCCCAGAAAGCGCCCGATCGCGCTGGTCGCCGCCTGCTTCGCAATGCTCGCAGCGGTTCCGGCAACGTCCGCCACCGCCACATTGGGGTTGGAGGCGGGACCAACGATCTTGAGGCCGATCGGTATCGGTCCACTGGGCGTCACCTTGCCGCCGGTGAGCGCTGAGACCGTTGAAGGCGCGAGGGCGACAGTTCCGGCCAGATCGAGGTTTCCATCGAGGTGCGCACCGCCGGTCATGCTGATTTGCCCTTCGGGGAGGTTGATTTGAAGCGGTGCCTTGAGCTTGGCGAAACCCTTCTCCACGGAGACTGCGAATGCCAGGTCCTTGCCGAGGCTGGTAAAGCCCGCATCTGGTTTCAGGCGCGCCACGCCCGGCGGTAGGACCTTGGACAAGGGCGCCCAGACGGAGGCGATCAGGTCCTTCCCGAGGAATTTCCCATCGTGCAGGTGGCCCTCGACCCCGCCCGATAAGGAGCGAATCAGATCCGCTTTATCGGTGCCCGCACCCGTGAAGTTGAGATCGCTCCCCAACGTCCCAGCGAGCAGCTTCCGCTCGCCGAGCAACGTCATGGCTTGGCCGGCCTCGACATTCTGTGCCTGGACGGCGACGTGGAAGGGCATCTTGGGCTGCGCGATCCGGACCGTCGTGCCGTTGGCCGAGATCTTCCCGCCGAAAGCCGCCATCGACAGTGTCTGCATGGTGATTTCGTCGTCGACCATCTTCACGTCGGCAACGACGTTGCTGAAATCGAGAGTCGACTTGCGAAGCGAGTCGATCTTGGCGGTCGCGTGCCCGCGGATTCCGGCGAAAAGCGCTGGATCCAGCGGAGGGTTTTTCTTCGTGGAGGTCATCAAGAGCTTGTCCAGATCGAGCCGAGGGCTCTGGAGCGCCAACTCGAACTGTTTCTTGCTGTCCTTGCCCGATCCGGACAGCTCGACCCAACCGCTGCCGGTCACCGTCGAGTCCCGAATGTGGGCGGTTGCTTCGGAGAGCTGCACTTTGAGCGGAGCGGATTTTCCGCCGTCGCCGCTCTTCGTCCCGGAGATGGAAAGGGCAAGCGGTTCGCCGGGAGGCTTGTCCAGCGATTCTCCCGGCCGCAGGTCGGCCCCGGAGAGGTCCGCCTGAACGTCGAAGCGGAGCGTTCCGGCCGCGGCGCCGC
>WNFG01000798.1_pt1 | contig 26106 bp, 24 predicted proteins | sample 5400431 | NCBI WGS metagenome assembly WNFG01 (sample SAMN13153346, study PRJNA577476) | soil metagenome | isolation source: 120 cm saprolite under Douglas fir tree site 2 hole 3 replicate 2 | place: USA:California | collected 2015-04-18 | reverse complement strand
CATGGACATCACCCAGGAGCGGGTGCTCAATCCGGTGCGAAGCATCGCCGATCCCGAGGAGCGCTTGCGGGCGCTGATCCGGCTGCACATCGAGGCGGTGCTCAGCCCGCGCGATCGTGAGATCACGGTGATGCTGCACGAAAACCATCCCCTGCCGCCGGCGTTGCGCAAGCGCATCAACGCCCGCAAAAAGGACTACGTCCACTTCCTCGAAAACCTGATGGCCGAAGTCCAAAGGGAGGTTCAGAAGGAAGCACAGAAGGAAGGACGAACGCGTCAGGCCGGCGGAAAAGTGAGCCCGCGCGCGGCAGCGTTCGCGCTGCTGGGAATGATCAACTGGATTTACCAGTGGTACAAGCCGGAAGGCGATCTGCAGACGCACAATCTGATTCCGCAGTTTACCGAGCTCATCTTCGGAGGAATCTTCGCGTGAAAACCTTATTCGCGAACGTTGCCGAAATCGATCACGCGCGAGCTCAGAGTGGAAAGCTTTATAGAGAATTTCTCCGCGTGCCGGCGATGAGTGCTGGTCTCTACGTGCTGCCGCCAGGGAGCATCGATCCGCAGAAACAGCATCACGAAGACGAAATGTATTACGTGATTCGCGGACGTTCGCGCTTCAAGGCTGGCACGGAAGACCGTGAGGTTTTCGCTGGGAGCATGATCTTCGTAGCCGCGGAAGTTGAGCATCGCTTCTACGATGTGGCGGAAGAATTGGCGGTGCTTGTCTGCTTTGCGCCAGCCGAGAGTTAGAGGTGTTATAGATTGGGATCGACGGCCGCCGGGCTTCGCCCAGGCGGGACAGCCGAGAGCCTGCCCTGAGCGAAGTCGAAAGGCGGCTGTCGCTACGTGAGCAATTATTTTGGAGGGATCCAGTAGATCTCTTCTTTGATCGCGCCTTTGTCGATAAAGCCTCGGCGCTTCAGAATTGCTTTGCTGTGCTCGATCATCTCGGGATGGCCGCAAAGATAGGCGTGGGTATTGCCGGCATCGAGACCCCACTGATCGGCGTATTTGCGGAGGACGTCGTCGGCGCGCCCGGTCTCCCCGGACCAGTCTCGGTGATCCCAGGGCCGGCTTACGGTCGGGACATATTCGAGCCATGGAACTTCCTGGGCGAAGCGCGTTAATTCATCTTTGTAACCGAATTCAAAGGGACGGCTCGCTCCGTTCAGCAAATACAGCTTGTGTGTGCCGTCAAACTTGCCAGATTTCCAGTCTCTAAAAAGTGCGCGCACGTAGCTGACGAACGGCGCTACGCCGGTGACAGTCGAAACCAGCAGATGATGGTTCCGGCCGTTCTGGGTTTCCAGGGCGAATCGTCCTTTGGGGGACTTGCGCATGAGCAACGAGTCGCCCGGTTGCAACTTGTACAGCAGGGGAGTAAGAGCTCCCTCAGGCACGAGCTCAAAGAAGAATTCAATTTCATCTTCGTAAGGCGCTGACGCAATCGAGTACGGACGCTCGATTCTCTTTCCTCCGGCGACTTCCACTCCAAGCGTGGCATACTGCCCTGGAACAAAGTTGAACTCTCCCCCGCTGCGGATGCGGAACATCCAGAGTTCGGGAGAGAAGTCGACCCGTTTCGTGACCTGTGCGTGGAAGAACTTGTCGTCCGGGGACGTCATGCTGTGCCTTAGTCGTGCAACATTTTCACAGATGTTTGGGACGTTCTGATAATTGGATGCAGGTCCAGTACATCCGCCGCTTTTTTCGCTTCTCAAGGTCCCAACCGAACGGTCGTACGGTTGGGATCCTGGAATTGTTACGCGAACTTTCACGTCCGTCAAGTTTTTCAGGCGGTGAGATTTCTAGTTCGTCGCGGGCGACGGTACCGACTGCTCTTCAGCTACAGACAGGTTAGGGTCTGACGGAATGGCAGTCTCCAGTGGGTCTTTGCCCTGCGGTTCGATCAGGTTGCTGTTCTTTTCAGGAGCCGGTTTTTGCGGAATGGATAAAGCCCGCAACCGCTGCAATTCTTCTTGCGTCTTCTGCCAGTCCTTCGGCTTCTTCTTTGTTGCCACCGGAGCACTCGGATCGCCGTAGAAAGCGAGGATATTGTCCCGCAGGTCCGGCGTAATGTGGTCGAAGTTGTGCTGCGCGAGTTGGTCTAATAAGTGTGCATAGGTCTTGTCGCTGAGGACATACTCACCGGCATGTGTGGCCCGTCCGGTGTCGAAATCCGTGTTCGTCAGCTGCAAAGTTTTCTTTTCTTCTTCGCCGAGAAGATGTTTGTAATCCTCCACCGTGTGATTCACGCTCGCAATGTATAAGTCTTCAGTCTTCTGAGTGGGAATCTTGAAGTCAAGCGCCTTGAACGGCCCGACCTTGGGTACGAACTTCAAAAAAAATGCGAGGATGCGGGTTCCCACTCCCGGCTTGCGATACCCCTTGCCCCACTCGCGCCGGTATTGCGCTCGTGACAGGTAGTAACGGAACTTGCGGGCATTGAAATTCGGCGTCTCGGCAACCAGTTCTTTGCGCCGCGCCAGCAGGGCCACGCGCGTCATCTCTGGAATGATCGTGCCGACGGCGCGCCGGAAAGTGCCGATGGCAATATCTTCATCTTTAATCACATCGCTGAGCGGAACGTTGTAGGTGTCCAGAAACGCCCGCTCCAGTACGGGTTTTGCAACCTCGAAGCCGATGAAGTCATGATACCGATCCGAAGTGTAGCGATTCTTTGCGACTTGCACCATGTCAAAACCAAATTCCGTTCGGATGTGAGCTTTGGGATCGTCCTCGTACGTTACTTCCGAACCAAACTTTTTGCGAAGCTTGGGATACTGCATGGCCACCGACTGGTTGATGACGGGATGGCCACAATTGTCCGCAGAGTAGTGGGCGAGAGCGCCCAGTGCAAAGGCGTACTCGTTGAGGTCGGAAGATTCGTTGACCAAATTAACGATGAAATCTCCGGTGCGTACATAGTGCGTCAGGTCGCTGAAATATTTATTTCCGAAAGGGTAATAGCCCATGTCTTGCACCAGCGAGCCGCCATAGGCGAAGGCATGGGCTTTTTTCAAATCGTCGTCCGTAGCAGCTGGAAACCGGGTCTTAAGTAGAGGCTGGAGATCGTCTTTCCAAAGCAAGTCGATGACCTGCTCATGGGTCAGCACGGAATAAGCTCCGCACATCTGCGCCAAACCGACGACCAGACATAGCCACAAAAGCAGCCGCCACGAAGAGAGAAGAGTTTTTATCATTTGCCCATGACAAGAACGACAAAGCTATCAGGAACGATCGAGCGCCGGGGATGTGGATTGTCCGCTGTGGCGGCGGGAGGCGGTCCAAATTTTGCGGTCACTACGAATACGTTATGCGTCTTGGAATCGAGTGCCATCGTGCGCGCGCCCTGCTGCGTGGGGACACTCTCCGCCAAAATGAATTTGTCCGGCGACTCTTCATGCACTACCGTCAAGACCCCCTCGCCGCAGGACGCAAAGGCAAGTCCGGTGTCATCGTCGAATGCGTTCGCGTCCACGCCCTCACCAATCGGCAAGGTGGCCACGACTTTGCCGTCATCGGCGTTCACTATTGCCATCATTTTGTTGTCGCAACCCGAAAACAATCGCCGATTTTTGCGATCGAGAGCCAACCCGCTGGGTTCCGTACAGGGCGCCAGCGGCCATTTTGCTTTCACTTCTATCTTGTTCGCGTCGATGGCCTCAATCTCGCTTTTATCCTCGATGTTGACGAAGACCTCACCTTTCCCGTCGCTGGCCGCAAACTCGGGCTTGCCATCCAGTTTGATGGTTCCGAGCACCGTGCCCTTCTCCGCATCGAGCACGGTCGAATCGTTGCTCTTGCCGTTAAAGGTGAAGACGCGCTTCGTCGCAGGATCGAACAGGATCGCATCTGGATTCTGCCCGACCTTCACTTTGCTGCTGGTTGCCAAAGTCTTGAGATCGAAGATGCTGACGGTATTCTCGCGGCCATTGCTGGTGAACCCGAGACCGAGATCAGTCGCGAGGGCAATGCCATGCACGCCGGGAGTATCCGCGATATCGCCTACGACTTTGCCCGAATCAGCGTCGACTACCATGACGTGAGTGGCACGAGAGATGTAGAGGTGGCGGGCATTTGCGTCGAGGGCAAGGTAGTCCCAGCCGCCTTCGCCGCCAAGCTTGTAAGTGTTCACCACGTGGTATCCGGGACCCGTCGCCGCCAAAGCGGTTGCCGCCGGGGACACGAAGATTGCCGCAAACCAAAACCAGCGAAGTGTGGACTTCGTAAACACAAATTCCTCCTGGAAATTCAGTTCGGCGACCGTGGCAACTTCAATCCGATGCCAATTTCAGACTCCGGGTGGCCGCGATGTGCATCTAAATCGCCTGGGATACAGCCAGAAGTAACTTTACCCCTTCCGGCCGGTCTCCTAAACTTTGCATTATATGGGTAAGTCTCCGCCAATCTTCGCTGAGCCGCCGGTTTCGACTGCAACCGCTGCGGCGGATCCGCGTCTGCAACCGACGCCGGATTACGGATCGCTTGGACCGGGATCCGAAAGCGCGATCGGCCAGGTGGCTGCAGCCGACGATGGCCGTACAAAATCGACAAAGACAGGTCGTGGGCCAGCGGTAGCCGTCGCAGTGGGCGGCCTTTTGGCTGCGTTGTGGGTCAGTGCTGGCAGCGCTCGCGGTACGCGGGGTCATTTGTCGCAACCAATTTCGGCCGCGAATGGCCCGGCGATTTCTGCAACGAAAGATCGAGGGCAGTTGGATCGTCTGAAGCCGCAGAAGCAAGCCGAGAGATTGCTCGAACTCGCGGTCGGAAATCCGGATGGCGCCGCCGTCGATCAAATTTCAACGCGCGTCGACGGCTGGCGCGGAAAACTAAAATGGACTCCTCAGCTCGCAACGCTTAATAGCGCTGCGCTCAACTCAAATAATTTGAGAGTTCGCGAATCGGGCATCGAGGTACAGCTGTCGGCCTATGGATTAGGCAAGAGTTCGTCCAATGTTGACTTGCTCGTGAACGATGCCGCCTCCTCTGATCATGCACGGAAAGTCTGGGCCCTGTGGACGCTGGGCGCAATGGCCAACCGTGGAGTTAAGACCGAGCGAGTGGTCCAGATCCTGACCAGGCACTTGAAAGACTCTGACGAAGACTCGCGTCGCTGGGCTGTGGAAGCCCTGGCGCTAGTGGGCACGACTTCCACGGTAGATATCCTGTTAAAGACCATGCACGATGACCCCTCGCCGCTGGTTCGAGAGCGTGCCGCGTGCAGCCTGGCTGAATCCGGTATGTTGAGCCACGAGCAACGGCTCACAGCCGTGCCCGTATTGCTGAATTACGCCGACGATCCTTCGCTCGATGCGCAAACCCATGCCTGGGTTTTCCAGGCGCTTGGCGACATTACAAAGCAACGGCTGCCTAACGATTCATCTGCCTGGCGGAACTGGTACGAGAGCAACAGAGTTGGAAATTGAAATAGAGATTGCTGATGCTTGTGACAACCAGCTCTGTCGGCCTCTTCAAAAAATCCTCGGCATTTGGCCCTCAGCGGCTGCGCCGCGCTTGATTTTATTGTGTGATGGCGCGGCTTAAAGTGTGTGCGTGAGAACTGTCTTTCGCCAAGCTGGGGCTTGCCTGTTTTCCACTTCTTTCCACGGCTCGCGCCGTGGGCTGCATTCTTACGCCGCTTCGCGGCTAAAACGTGGAGGTTTGTTCCACTGCGTCACGGAAATTCGAGTTCTCACGCACACACTTAAAGCCGCGCCCTTTCAAGGCAGAGTTTCAGTCTAGTTTCTTAGGCGCGTACCTTTTTCACTCGGCCATCTTGGCGACGTGCACATCGAAGCCGGTTTTCGGCAGCAAGGACGTAAGCGCGAACGCCTTGAAGCCATCGCCATTAATTTCGGTGTGGCGATAGATCCCCGGTTCACTCTCAATCGTTTCTTTGCGACCTTCCATATCTTCGAGGAAAGTTTGCGCCTGTTTTTCGCTTGCCTCTCCACCTTTTGCGCGAGTGACGACTGCCTCGGAAGCATAGGAGCGCACCAGCTTTGGCCAATACTTTTCTAGTAGTTCAGTGCTGGCAAAAACATCCGCCCAAATGATGCGCCCGTTCAATGCGACGACCACGCCTACGGCATTGCGATCGCGCAACTGCTTGATCAGGCTTTGATAGTTCTGCTCGATCGGTTTGGCGACCGCATCCACTCTTTCTTTCACATCCTGGTTCTCCATCACGCGGGCGTATGAACTGGTTCCAGCGATCATGGGCGCGGCCGATGGGGCTGCCGCTACCATCACAGCTTCCCGCTGTTTTTGCACCTCCGCCCAAACCTGGTTCTGATCTTTCTCGCCCATTGCCTTGGCGCGTACCGAAGGCTGGGCCATCATTGTCATGGAAGAGACCTTGTCGCCGTCGTTCTTGGAACCGTACATTGCGCCCGATGCGCCGAACTGTTCGCTGCTCGCGACCCAACGTCCGGGCTCCACGCAAAATACGCTGAGATCGACGGGATCGCTTTCCGCGGGGACTATGCGATCCTTGCCAATTACGCGGTCTTGCTTGCCTCCCGTAACAATCTCGCCCGCGAGCAGTAACAGAGGCCGCTTCGAATTGTTGATCAGGACCAGCCGGTTTACTTGCGCGCCCTCCCGTTGCACGGCTGTACCCGGATGACGGCGAATCAGACCGCGGACGTTACCGTTCTCAGTAACAACCACTTCTCCTGATCGCAACCCCTCGTCGAGGGTCAAGAACTCCCCGGTGTGATAACTCTTCGAAGCAACGACAGGGAACACCGTCAGATTTCCGTGTCGAATCGGCTCCAACGCTTTATAGCCGGATGTTCCGCCAACTTCTCCGGCCATCGCCTGCTGCTGATCCATGCTGACCAGCCCTCCGGCAACCAGCAATCCCACTAATGCCACGAACATTTTCGGATTCATAGTGTCTCACCTCAAATGGCGAGCTGGCGCGCCCCAGTTCCCAGGAGGCTCATCACCATCTCCGGAGCACGCTGCCCATATCGGCCAGCGAGAGAACGAAAGATTCCCAGCTGCTTGCGGCCAAAATTCACACTTCGCGCGTCTAATTACTTGGTAGCATCGGAAAAGCAACATGCGCTGATATGTGACGACAGTGTTGCGTCGTTCTGGAAAAGCCGCGTTGAATCTCGCTGGAAATGAACAGCACAAAACAAATGCTCGCAGTGCAGTCGGTGGTTCAGGAACTGCTGGCGGAGCTCCATGCGAGAAGCGGATGCGAGAAATTGAGCATCACGCGGGAAGCCCTGGCCGAAATACTCTGCGAAGTCGGCGTCAAATCTACGACAGCGGCTGCTTCAGCGGCTGAGCTTCGTACCTTCTTCTTAAATCTTCGCGTGGAGGAACTGGCACTGGCGCGTGCTTGCGCCGCCGGCAACAATTCTGCCTGGGAAGTTTTTCTGACGCGCTACCGGGAGAAGCTTTATCTTTCGGCACTGCGCATCGCCCGTGAGGATTCTGCCGCGCGGGAGCTTGCTGACTCTTTGTATGCCGACCTCTACGGCACCACCGTGCGCGCTGGCCAACGGGTTTCGAAACTTGCTTCTTACACCGGTCGCGGGTCGCTTGAAGGTTGGCTGCGCACGGTCCTGGCGCAGGAGTACGTGAACCGTTACCGCCGCACGAAACGCCTGGTGAGTCTCGACGAAGAGTCCGAGGAAGGTGCGCAATTTCGAGCTCCGGAGCCGGAGGAAGTTTCCGGTGGCGACCTGGAAGTGACAACGCTGGCGGCAGCTACCGACGAAGCGCTGGCTGCTCTCTCCGCTGAAGAGCGCATGATATTGAGCGCGTATTATCTGGATGAGCGGACGCTTGCGGAGATTGCCCGCATGCTGAGCGTGCACGAATCGACCATCAGCCGCAAAATCGACAAGCTGGCGAAGAGTCTAAGGAAACAAATTCTGGCCGGTATGATGCGTCGGGGTATGGCTCGCCGCCAGGCCGAGGAGGCCTTGGAGCTGGATGTGCGCGATCTGCAGGTGGATATTCGCCGCAGCCTGACGCAAGAAAAGCCAATACGGGCGTTCCCTAAGAAGAGAGAACAGGCGAAGGATCTGGCAGGGCCGGAATAAGGTAAAATCCCCGAGCTTGATCGGATCCCAAAGGGTGCCTCTCCTGAGAAAGAGCCCGAGAGAAAGTACAGAAGAAGCGGAGCGGTTGAGAACAGAGGAGCTAAAGGCCAAGAGCTAAAATGTCCGAACTTCCCCAAATCGTGCGCGAGCGGCTGAAGGCCTCACCCTCACCGGGCATGCATCCCGACGCTGATGTGCTGACGGCTTTTGGCGAACGGTTGCTGCCTGAGTCTGAGCGCACCCTCGTAATGGAGCATCTGGCGCGATGTGGCGACTGTCGGGAAGTTATCGCCCTCGCCCTTCCAGCGACCGAGGTTGCGGATAGGGCAACCGCGCGCACCGTGCAACGCGGATGGTTCGGCCGGCCTTCCTTGCGATGGGGGTTGGTTGCTGCGGGGCTTGTGGCCGCCGTTTCAGTCGGCGTTCAACAATTCCGGGTACATCAACGGGCGAATGTTACTGTCGCTCAGGTTATGACGACCGGCCAAGAGAGCAATGCTCCCGCCACAGCCCCGGCTCCTCAATCGCAGCAGGTTGCTCCGTCGACTCCGCCCCGAGAAGAGGAGACGCTCAAGGCGCATAGCGCAGTCATGTCGAATAAGGCTGCTACCGCTCACGCGACTCAGGATCTTTTTCAATCCGGCCGGGTTCAGTCCAGTCAGGCCGTTCGGGCGGATTCAGCAGGCGCGGCCGGTGTCTTGGCCTCTGGCGCAGCAATAGGCGGCCCGCGGCCAAAGTCGAAAATGGCGCCGGCTGAGGCTCCGCGCGACTTGCCTTTTGCGCAAGACTCGAGGGAATCGCTTTCCACGGCAATGGCCAAACGGGTTCCCGCACCTTCACCGGCAGCACCGCCCACGGTTTCTGAGACCGTCGAAGTGCAGGGTGAGTCGAATCAGATTGCAACGCAAGGCGGACCCCCATCCCCAGAACAGGCTCTCCAAAGCCGGAACGTGGGCGAGCCACGCATCTCCGGGGAAAAGGCTGACGCAGTGGAAAGGGCGAAGCCTCCCATAGTGCCGTCGAGTACGCCAGCTGAAGCGCGCGCGTCCACGTCGCGCTGGACCATTAATTCTAGCGGCAGGTTGCAGCGATCGCTTGATGGGGGAAATACCTGGCAGGATATAGCCGTGGTTACCCGCCCTGAGTTGGTCGGGAACTTCATGACAGTCGAGAGCGCGGTCAAGCCTCAAGCGGACACGAATGACAAAGAAGCCAGAAAAGAAGAAGAGAAATTACGGAGACAGGCTGTTGCAAATCCGGTGTTTCGCGCGGTAGCTGCCGCTGGCCTTGAGGTCTGGGCGGGCGGCTCAGGCAGCATGCTATATCACTCGATGGATGGTGGAGAGCACTGGACACGCGTGCTTCCGTCTGCCGACGGCGTTGTGCTCAGAGGCGACATCACCACCGTACAATTTCCTGACCCGCAACACGGGACGGTTAGCACGTCAAATTCTGAAGTCTGGACGACCAGCGATGACGGTCAGTCGTGGCGGAAGCAGTAAGGCGTTCCCGCCAGATAGCATGATTCATCCCACTGACGACAGCGTTGTTGCAGTGAGTTCAAGAAACTTGCTGGCCCCCCTCTGCTCGCTACCTGCAACAGCAGATTCGAATAGCTCCCTGCAAATCGAGTTACCAAAGTGACGTTTACACAAATAGGAGGTGCTCCTAGTATCCATTACGTGGTTTGGCAGTTCTGGGGGAGGGCTGCCGAGGCGTCCTGGACTGAAAAGTCCAGGACGCTTTTTACCATTGCTTCACCCTGCCCGCCGATGTAGCGGCCGCCAACCCTTAACCGAAGAATCCAAATCCAACCGAGCGAGGCAAGGCAATTGCGGCAGCCTGCGTCGCAGCAACCGAGAGGTGGATTTGCTCCGTTCTCTCGGTACTGGTGGCTCGATGGAGAAGGAGCTTGCAACAGATTTCCCGCGAATTTCCCAGATGTGTCCTTGGTGCACCTCGCGAGGGACAGTTTCCTGGGATCGTTGCGGTAGTTCCTAGGGGGAAATAGGCCTCAAGGCCCGGGCATCAGGTTCATGCCAGTGACGCCTCCAGCCTTCCTTACCGCCGGTCGCTTTTGCGACTTACATGTCTGCTCGTGCATCAAATCGAGAGTGCTGCGATAATAAGTCCGCCCCTTTTGTGGGGTCCCTTTGGCAGGCAGCCAGACCCGGGAACGCCAGCTCGATGGAGCGTCCGGCGAGATAGCGACGTTACAGCGAGGAGAAAGAACTATGGCAGGCAATGGAATTGTCGAAGTCACTGACGCAAACTTCGATCAGGATGTTTTGAAATCGGATAAGCCCGTGCTGGTTGATTTCTGGGCGACCTGGTGCGGACCGTGCCGTGCCATCGCTCCGATCGTGGAAGATCTAGCGAAGGAGTACCAGGGCAAGGTCACCGTGGGCAAGATGGACGTGGATTCAAACAGCGCTACCCCCATGCGGTATAAGGTCACGGGCATTCCCACGTTGCTAGTGTTCAAAGGCGGTCAGGTCGTCGAACAACTGGTAGGATACAAGCCCAAGGAAGCCATCGCGCAGGCTCTCGATAAGCACGTCGGGTAAGGCTATCAGCTTTCGGCCATCAGCTTTCAGCCAAACAAACGCCGTGTTAACGTGTTCAGCTGCTGGAATATGGCTCAGTACTTCCTCAGCACTCCAATCACACGCCCCTGCACCTCCACCGCCGCTGCGGGCAGAATGATCGGCTTCATATTTACGTTCGACGGCTGCAGGCGGATGTTATCGCCTTCGCGGAAGAAGCGCTTCAGGGTCGCATCAGTCGTATCTACCAGTGCGACGACGATGTCCCCATTGTGCGCGGTCTTGGCCTTCTCTACCAGCACGTAATCGCCATCGAGGATGGCTTCGTCCTGCATTGAGTCGCCTCGTACTTCAAGCACGAACACTTCCTTCGAGCGCACAAAGTCGGCCAGTGAAATCGTCTCATTATTCTGCACTGCCTCAATGGGTTGGCCGGCAGCGATGCGCCCGACCAAAGGCAGGACCACGGCTGTGTTCACACTCATTGCCTGCTTGAGCCGTCCCTTGGGAGGCAGCAGATCAATCGAGCGGCTGCGGTTGTAGTCGCGGGTCAGCAGACCTTTTTTCTCGAGGTTCGTGATGTGCTTGTGCACGGTGGCCAGAGAGTTCAGCTTTAGCCCGTTGCCGATTTCCTCAAACGAGGGCGAGTAGCCATGCTCGGCCACGAAGCGCGAGATGAAGTCATACACTTCCCGCTGTCTGCGTGTGATTGCCATGGCAGTATTGTTGGCGAATATAAGGCGAATGTCAAGAATAATCAGCCCTAAGTTATTAGCCTTCAGCCATTAGCTCCGCAGCATCTGCAGCAGACACTCCTGTCCGCGGCCTTTGTGTTTGATCGGGCTAGCTCCCTCCACTTGATTCATTCAGTGGGGAAAGTGTCAGCATCTCCCGGTCTAGAATGTCAGGCATCTTTCCGGCCATTCACAGCGAAACAGATTCTTTTCTTTTGCGTACGGCTACCTGTGATCGGAGAAGATAGTCCGCCGCCGTGCCTCACGACGGCAGATTGTTTAGAATCGAGTCTGGGCTTTCTCCTCAGCTTCCGATAGTGGCCCGAAGGTTTAAATCTATGAAACTCGTGAGGCCTTTGATATTGGCGCTGGCCATTGCTGGCGGGTTCTTCTACTTCACCACTTGGCGTTCGAACTCGCAGTCGACTGGATTGCATCCCTCGACCTGGCTGAGCCAGCCGGCGAGGGTTGAGATCACGGAAGCGTCCGGCGGCGGCGACTCGCTCGATGGCGAAGAGCAGAACAACATCTCCGTTTACCACAAGAACATTCCTTCGGTAGTCAACATTACGTCGCGAGCCATGACGTTTGATTTCTTTTACGGATTGGTGCCGCAGGAAGGACAAGGCTCCGGCTTCGTGATCGACAAAGAAGGACACATTCTGACCAACTATCACGTCGTCGCGGACGCGCGGCAGGTTGAAGTCACATTGCACAACCGGAAAAAGTACAAGGCGACTGTCGTTGGCACCGACGTCCCACACGATCTGGCAGTCATTCAGATCAAGGCTCCGAATCTGGTTCCTGCCGTGCTCGGTGACTCACGCAACTTGCAGGTTGGACAAAAGGTCTATGCCATCGGAAATCCCTTCGGACTGGCGGGAACGATGACGCGAGGTATCGTGAGCTCGATCCGCCCGGTACGCGAGCCCAATGGAGCTACCATCGACGAAGCCATTCAGACCGATGCTGCCATCAATCCCGGGAACTCGGGCGGTCCGCTGATGAATTGGCACGGTGAAGTGATCGGCATCAACACCATGATCCTCTCGAACTCAGGACAGAACGCAGGTATTGGCTTTGCCATCCCAATCAATACGGCGAAGGCAGTCCTGAATGATCTGATGACGCTGGGCCGGGTTCGGCGTCCGGCGCTGGGGGTGCGCACAATTCCTATTAGTCCGGAACTGGCCGACGAAATGGGTTTGCCCGCCGATTACGGTTTGCTGATCGTTCAGGTCACGCCCGGGGGCTCGGCCGACCAGGCTGGACTGCACGGCGGTACCGAACGAGCATACCTGGGGAACATTCCCATCATGCTGGGCGGAGACTTGATCGTGGCCATCGACGGCGAGAAAGTTCAGGACGAGCAGGACTTGGCGCAGATGATGAACAATCATCGCGCTGGCGACAGCGTGAAAGTGACCATCTTCCGCGGCAAGAAAAAGATGGATGTGACTGTGTCTCTGGGGGAAGCACGACAGCAGGTGTGAGGAAGTCGGCTGTCAGCTATCAGTCGTCAGCTTCCAGCACCCACCACCGCTAATTGCTAATTCTTGAAATCTTTGTGCGATCGAAGTAATCTGTCTTCCTGCTTATGACCGCCGTCCGCTAATTCCGCAGCGTGCAGCTCAGAGCGAAACGCACGGCGATGTGTGCGTTGTCGTTCCATCCTGATTGCTGCTTTCTCAAATTCAGAAAGGATTGTTCCCATGCAATTCGTGGATAAGGCATTCGCTCGCCGTCTTGAAGCCGGCGAAGAGATGCCGCAGGTCATGTATGCGCGCGTTCTGGCGAAGTCGAAGCCCAAGATCGGCGCCGACGAGGCGGAGATTTGTGGTGGTCATATGTCATTCGCAGGGCTCGGGTCGCCAATCGGTCGTGCGGGAGGAATGGGATTGGATCGTCCGTTTACGGCGGAAGATCTGGAGCGCATCGAGGAGTTCTATAAGTCTCATGCAGCGCCATCGCAGCTGGACTTGTGTCCGCTGCATGATGCGGAAGTTTTCGCGATGGTGAAGGAGCGCGGATATTCAATTGCCGAACTGAATAACGTGCTCTACCGCAAGCTGGATCCGGAGGAGAAATTTCCGCCAGTGCCCCCCGACTGTGACATTCGGCGCGGAACTCTGGAGGATGCGGATGCAGCCTCGGCACTGGTGGAGCGGGCGTTCTTCCCTGATGGCGCGCCGGAACCCTATAGGGGATTGCTGACTCCCCTGTATCAGATGGAAGGCGGAATCACCTTCATCGCGACCGTCGACGGACAAATGGCGTCTTGCGGCGCGGGGCTGGTGATTCCGGAGCATCGTATGTTTGCTCTGTGCGGGGCCGGGACCGCGATCGAATTCCGCAGGCGTGGGTTGCAGCCGGCACTGTCGCGTGCACGCATGTCTGCGGCGGCCAAGGCGGGATGCGAATATGCGGTGGTGGTTACCCAGGGCGGATCGGCGTCACAAAGAAACTGTGAGCGGCTTAGATTTCGGGTGGCTTACAGCAAGGTGACAGCCATCAAAGTTTAACTCCTTCACCGCGAAGGTCAGAGAGGGCGGAGAGCAGATTCCATCACAATCTTTTGCTCTTGCGCCTCCTCGGTGAAGGATTTTAGGCCGCGGTCTGGGCGAAAAAGGTTTCGATCTCTTCCACTTCGTTTTCGCTGAGACGCAAGTCGCCAGCGCGCATGACTTGCTCTGCCTGCCGGGCATTGCGAGCCCCGACGATGGCTCCGGTCACGCCGGGATCATGCAGTGTCCAGGCGATTGCAACTTCGCCGGCAGAACGGTTGTGGCGCTTGGCTATCGCTCGCAGGCAAACGACCAGCGCAAGATTCCGAGAAAGATTTGGTTCCGTAAAGTCAGGATGCCCTCTGCGCCAGTCGTTTTTGGGCAGGTTGGCCGCGCGCTCGCGGGTCATGGCGCCGGTTAGGAGCCCCGAAGCCATCGGGGAATAAACTATGACTCCAATTCCCTCACGCAGGCAGTAAGGCAGAACCGTGTCTTCAATGTCGCGGTGGACCATTGAATACGGAGGTTGCAACGAGGTCACGGGAGCGACGGCCTGGGCGCGGCGCAGTTGCTGAACGTTAAAGTTGGAAACTCCGATCCAGCGTACTTTTCCTTCGCGCTTCAACTCGGCGAGCGTCGACCATCCTTCTTCCAGTGCGGGGGAGTCCGGATCTGGAGGCCAATGGATCTGGTAGAGATCGATCACATCGACAGCAAGCCGGCGCAGGCTGTGCTCGACTTCGCTGCGGATGGACTCGGCGCTCAGCACCTTTCTCACGTTGCCCTGAGGGTCCCAGCGCAAGCCGCACTTGGTAAAGACATAAGGCCGCGGACCGAACCAGCTTTTGAGGGCGCGGGAGACAACTTCCTCAGAGTGTCCCAGGCCGTAGACGGCAGCCGTATCGATCCAGTTGACGCCGAGTTCGAGAGAGCGATGAATGGCGGCGATGGAGTCGTTGTCGTCCTGCGACCCCCAGGCGAACTGCCAGCCTGAGCCGCCGACTGCCCAGGCTCCATAGCCCACGGGAGTGACATATAAGTCAGAGTTTCCGAGCTTGCGGGTTTTCATTCCAATCTCCTAAATAGAATTTGATTACGGTCGAGTCAGTCCAGCATCAGAAAAATGGGCTCCAGCAAATGGCGACCGCTCCGGGCCAGCCGAGAGTTAATAGAAGCAATTAGTTTGCCAAAATTCTATTGTGATGAGATCAATGTAAGTCAGTGAAACAAGCCTGTGAACAAGGAAAACGTTCGGTGACCGAGAAGAGGATGTCAGATGTCGACGGGACAGCGTGTCATTCTGTCGACACCGGTCGCTCTGCGGTAATTTATCAATTTCACTTCCGATTTGAAACGCAATGAATGTGGACGCAATCCGCGAATTTTGCCTGGCATTTCCGCGGGCGACAGAGAAACTGCAGTGGGGCGATAATTTGTGCTTTAAGATTGGCGGCAAGATTTTTGTCATGCTTGGGCTGGACGATCCGCGGCTCTGCTTCAAGTGCACGCCGGAGATGTTTGCCGAGTTGATTGAGCGCGAGGACATCCGTCCGGCGCCGTATGTCGGACGATACAAATGGGTGATGCTGGATCGCCTAGATGCGCTGCCGGGTGACGAGTTGAAGGAGTTGATCCGGCAGTCATATGAGATGGTGGCGGCTAAGTCGCCGAGACTGAAGAGCGGGAAATCTAAGAGCCGGAAAAAGAAAACTTCAGGCCGCCGCAAGAAGAGTCGTCACGGCAGTTAAATTCTCCTGAGTGGTCAGAGCGTGCGGTCACTTGTCTCACACCTTCCCGCCAGATTTCGCTGATTTGACTCGGATTGCCGCGGTCGGCTAGCCTCAAGAGTCCGCCTCACCCTGGGACAGCTCAACGGGCATGCGATCCCCACACAAATCATTGATTTTGCTGCTGATGGCGGCTCTCACATTGTGGGGAGGCCGCTTTGCTGTAGCTGCCACCAATCCGGTTCACGCAGAGCACGCTATTGTGGTCAGCGTGCACGAACTAGCGTCGCGGGCTGGGTCCGACATCATGCGGGCAGGCGGTAATGCGGTCGACGCCGCCGTGGCTACGGGATTCGCCTTGGCCGTGGTGCATCCCCCGGCGGGAAATCTGGGCGGCGGCGGCTTCATGCTCATGCGCATGGCCGACGGCAAAGTTCACTTCCTCGACTATCGCGAAAAGGCTCCCGCAGCGGCCAAAGCGGACATGTATCTGGACGCACAGGGCAATGTCATCGAAGACGCCAGCGTGATCGGATACAAAGCAATCGGAGTGCCGGGATCGGTTGCGGGCATGGTTTACGCCGAGCAGAAATACGGCAGGCTTTCGCTCAAGCAGGTCATTGCGCCCGCCATCCGGCTGGCCCGCGACGGATATGCCCTGACCTGGGCAGAGGCGCACGATCTGCAGCACGACAAGTATTTGGGCAAGTTTGCCGAGTCGCGACGAATCTTCCAGCGCGACGGCAATTACTACAAGCCCGGCGAGGTTTTCCGCCAGCCTGACTTGGCGCGGACTCTGGAGCGAATTGCCGAGAAGCCCGATGACTTTTATCACGGCGCAATGGCGCGGGAGTTGGCTGCTGCGCTGCAGAAGGGCGGAGGGCTGATTACGGCGGAGGATATGGCGCAGTATGAAGTCAAAGAGCGCGAGCCGGTTCGAGGAACGTATCGCGGGTATGACGTCATCAGCGCTCCGCCGCCATCTTCCGGCGGGACGGTTCTGATCGAATCCCTAAACATTCTGGAAGGATATGATCTGGCGAAGCTGGGGAACCGGTCGGCGCAATCCATTCATTTCACGACCGAGGCCTTCCGGCGGGCATTCTTTGACCGGGCGGAATTCATGGGTGATCCCGACTTCTCGAAGATTCCCGTGGCACAGCTCATCGACAAGAAATACGGTGTGGCATGGCGCGAGTCGATTGATCTTACCCATGCCAGCGTCAGCAAGGAATTGAAGCGTCCTGCCATTTTCAGCGAACTGGAACAGTATGCCGCAGCGCATCCGCAGCCGCTCGGCGTGCACGAGTCGCCGCACACTACGCACTACTCGGTAGTCGATGCGGATGGGAATGCGGTCGCGGTTACCACTACAATCAATGATTGGTTCGGGTCGCGGGTTACGGCCGAGGGCCTGGGCTTTTTGTTGAACGATGAGATGGACGACTTTTCGGCCAAGCCTGGGGTGCCGAATTCCGATGGACTGATTCAGGGTGCGGCGAATGCCATCGGGCCCGGGAAGCGTCCGCTGTCATCGATGACGCCGACCATTGTTGTGCATGAGGGCAAACCGGTGCTTGTGCTGGGCTCGCCGGGCAGTTCGAAAATCATCACCACCGTTGCCAACGTTCTTATGGGAGTGGTCGATTACGGGATGAATATCCAGGAGGCGGTCAACGCGCCGCGGTTTCATCATCAGTGGTTGCCGGACGTGCTGAATGTCGAACAATGGTTTTCGCCCGATACGGTGAGCGCGTTGCGACACATGGGATACAACGTGCAGATCGGGCTGCACGATGGTGCGGAGGTTTCTCCTTATTGGAGTGATGCCGAGTGTATCGCTATCGAGCCGAAGAGCGGGGAGCGTTTGGGCGCGAGCGACGGCAGAAATGACGGAAAGGCAGTGGGCTACTGATGCTGAAAGCGGTTTCAACCTATTTGTATGTGAAGGAGCGGCTGCATCCGGGAATACTGGATGGACTGGTCCGCAGCGGAGTACAGGCGATTGAAATTTTCGCGGCGCGCCAACATCTGGACTATGCCAACCGCAAGGCGCACGTCAAAGAGATTGCCGAATGGTTTCGCGGCAGCGGGGTGCCGCTGAATTCGGTGCACTCGCCGCTCTATGCAGACTACGAATGGGGACGCGCTGGTGCGCCGCCGGTAAACATAGCTTCCAGCGACCGAGCCGGCCGGGTGGACGCGATGGACGAGATCAAGCGGGCGCTGGAAATCGCCGAGCAGATTCCGTTCCGTTTTCTAGTGCAGCACTTGGGGACGACCAACGAGAGCTTTGACGAGAAGAAATTCGAGGCGGCCATGACCTCGATTGAGCATTTGCGGGCGTTCGCCAAACCGTTGGGAGTGCGAATTTTGCTGGAGAATACTCCGAACGAACTCTCGACCCCCGAGCGCCTGGTCGAGATGATTCAGGGCGCGCATTTTGACGATGTGGGTGTGTGTTTCGACTTTGGCCACGCGCACATGATGAGTTCGGTCGGCGAGGCGTTCGAGATCGTGCGCAAGCACGTTGCCTCAACGCACGTCCACGACAACGGAAAGGACAAGGATTCGCATCTGTGGCCCGGACAGGGAACGATCGACTGGAAGGCAGCGATGGAAATGCTGCGCTCCGCGCCCCAGACGCCGCCGCTGTTGCTGGAACTCGAAGCCGACGATAAGGTCAACCCGCTGGAAAAGCTTGGGGCAGCGTTCGAGAAGCTGGAAACGGCATAAAAGCATTCACCGCCGAGATCGCAGAGGGCGCCGAGAGAAGAGAGGCTGACAGAAAGTGGAGACGGTGCGCCGGTTTAATTAAGAAGAACACGTAGTTTCTCGGCGGTCTCAGCGTGCTCGGCGGTGAATGAACTACCTAAGCTATGGATAAGGTCAACCCGCTGGAAAAGCTTGGGGCAGCGTTCGAGAAGTTGGAAACGGCGTAGGCATTCACCGCCGAGACCGCCGAGGGCGCTGAGAAAAGAGAGGCTGACAGAAAGTGGCGCCGGTGCGCCGGTTTAATTAAGAAGAACACGTAGTTTCTCAGCGATCTCGGCGCGCTCGGCGGTAAATGAACTACCTAAGCTATGTCCTCACCTGTAACCACGATTGTAGAAATCGGGAAGCACGACGGGCAGACGGTCACGATCCGCGGCTGGCTCTATAACCTGCGCGAGAGTGGGAAGCTGCTCTTCCCGCAGTTTCGCGACGGCTCGGGCGTGATTCAGGGTGTCGTGCCCAAGAACGCGGTTACTCCGGAAGTGTTTGATGCAATCAAGACACTGACGCAGGAATCGAGCGTGATCGTCGAAGGAAAAGTTCGCGCCGACAAGCGCGCACCCGGCGGATACGAACTCGATGTGGCTAATGTGCAGGTCATCCAGCGCGTGGCTGATGCGGATCCCTATCCCATCACTCCCAAGGAGCATGGCACCGACTTTCTCATGGACCATCGCCACCTGTGGGTGCGTTCCCAGCGGCAGGCGGCGATTCTGCGAGTACGCGCGGAGATCATCAAGGCGGCGCGCGATTTTCTGGACGAGCAAGGTTTCACGCTGACCGACCCCCCGATAATTACGCCGGCAGCTTGCGAAGGTACGAGCACACTCTTTCCCGTCGACTATTTCGACGACCAAGCCTATCTGACGCAGTCGGGCCAGCTATACATTGAGGCCACGGCGATGGCGCTGGGCAAGGTGTATTCGTTCGGCCCAACCTTTCGCGCGGAGAAGTCGAAAACACGCCGCCACCTGACCGAATTTTGGATGGTCGAACCTGAGATGGCTTACGCCGAACTCGATGATTTGATGGCGCTCGCGGAGGGGCTGATCAGTTTTATCGTGAAGCGATGCCTGGAGAAGAGGCGAGCCGATCTGCAAACTATCGGACGCGATGTTGCCAAGCTGGAGAAGATCGAAGCTCCATTTCCGCGGATCAGTTATGACGACGCTGTAAAGAACTTGCAGGAGGGCCACTCCAAGGGTGCTTTGGAATCGAAGTTCGAGTGGGGCGGCGATCTTGGCTCGCCGGATGAAACTTATCTGTCTGCGCAGTTCGACAAGCCGGTGATGGTGCATCGTTATCCGGCGAAGGTGAAAGCGTTCTATATGGAGCCCGATCCACAGCGCCCCGAGCTCGCCTTATGCGTGGATGTGTTGGCACCTGAAGGATACGGCGAGATCATTGGCGGGTCCCAGCGCATGGCATCGCACGAACTGCTGCTGCAGCGCATTCGCGAACATGGCTTGCCGGAAGAGGCGTTCCAGTGGTATCTCGACCTGCGCAAATACGGCAGCGTGCCTCACGGAGGCTTCGGCATGGGAATCGAGCGGGTTGTGGCCTGGATCTGCGGCCTTGAGCATGTGCGGGAAACAATCCCATTTCCGCGGACGTTGAATCGGCTTTACCCTTGAAGAAATTGGGGAATTGGGGAATTTAGTAATTGTGTAATTTGAATCCGGGCCTCCTAGGATTTTTAATTTCCCAATTACTAAATTTCCAAATTACTCAATCGTTATCTAGTCCTATGACCACAACTCTAAGCACCACGAACATTGCGCCGAAGAAAATCCGCGTAATCGGCGTTCCGCTGGACCTGGGCCAGTCCCGGCGGGGCGTGGACATGGGGCCTTCGGCAGTGCGCGTAGCTGGACTCGAAGCGCGGCTGGAGGCGTTGGGGCACGAAGTAGAGGACGGCGGCAACGTGGCAGTGGCCATCCCCGAGCAAAAAAAAGAGGGAGATACACACGCCAAATATTTAAAGGAGATTACGGCCACCTGCACCAAGCATGCGGAGCTGGTAATCAAGACTCTGGAAGCGGGGAAAATTCCCATGACGCTCGGCGGCGACCATTCCGTTGCGGCAGGCACGGTCGCAGGAGTAGCAGAGTTTTACCGCCGCCAGAATCAGCGCATCGGTCTCATCTGGATTGACGCGCATACCGACATCAACACGCCGGAGACCTCTCCCAGCGGGAACGTGCATGGCATGCCACTGGCCGCGCTGATGGGACTGGGTCCGGCAGAGCTGTCGAATATCTTCGATTTTTCTCCGAAGGTGAGGCCCGAGAACTGTGTGCTGGTGGGCGTGCGCGATATCGACGCAGTCGAAAAAGAAAATGTGCGGCGGGCGGGCATTGGGGTATTTACCATGCGGGACATCGACGAGCGCGGCATGCGCACGGTGATGGAAGAGGCGCTCCGCCTGGCCGGGCGCGGGACCGCCGGTTACCACATCTCGCTCGACATGGACTGGATCGACCCCGAAGATGCGCCGGGCGTGGGCACTCCGGTGCGTGGCGGCGCGACGTATCGTGAGGCACATCTTGCGATGGAAATTATTGCCGACCACGGACGCATGGTGAGTTTTGAGATCGTCGAGGTGAATCCGGTGATCGACGAACACAACCGGACAGCCGATCTGGCGGTTGAATTAGCGCTCTCGGCGTTTGGAAAGAAGATTCTGTAGCGGATCGGGAAATCAACCCTGCGATTGACGGAAAACTCGCCTCGCGCCCACACTAAACGATCATGAAAAAACTTCGCGTCGGCATTCTATTCGGCGGTCGCAGCGGAGAGCATGAAGTCTCCCTGCTTTCGGCTGCGTCTGTTCTCAACGCTATCGATAAGAACAAGTATGAGGTTGTGCCGATCGGCATCACCAAAGAAGGACGCTGGGTAACGGCTGGGGATGCCGAGAACTTGTTGCAAGGGAGAGTGGCGAGTGTTCTGCCGATACACGCACTTCGCGCGGGCGACCCTGAGGCTACGCCGGGGGCGGCTGTGCTGGCTAACGGCGAATCTGTTGTTGTGCCGCCGGAGCCGGTTCATCGTCAGAGTGGCATGGTTCCTTTTCAAACTGATGAGGCCCTCACGCGGCGCGCCAGCGATCGCGCTATTAATGTGGACGTGATTTTCCCTGTGCTGCACGGTACATTTGGCGAAGATGGGACGATTCAGGGCCTGCTCGAATTGGCTGACATCGCCTATGTCGGCGCGGGTGTGCTGGGATCGGCGGCGGGCATGGACAAGGATGTGATGAAGTCCTTATTCATTGCGGCGGGGATTCCGATCGTGAAGCACGTCACGATTCTACGGCGCGCCTGGGAAAAAGAGCCAAAGAAAGTTCAGAAGCTGGTGGAGAGCAAGCTCACGTATCCCGTGTTCGTCAAGCCGGCGAACCTGGGATCGTCGGTGGGGATCAGCAAGGCGCACAACCGCAAAGAACTTGGCCCGGCGATTGAAGAAGCTGCGAAATTTGACCGCAAGATTGTCATCGAACAAGGCGTTGGGGGGAAGAAGAAAAAAGCGCGCGAAATCGAGTGTTCGGTGCTGGGCAATGATGAGCCGGCAGCGTCGGTGCCGGGCGAGATCGTTCCCGGCAAGGAATTTTACGATTACACCGCCAAGTATCTCGATGAAGGGTCGCAGCTGATCATTCCGGCCAAGCTCAGCAAGGCCGAAACGAAGAGAGTGCAGGAACTGGCAGTGCAGGCATTCAAGGCGGTGGATTGCTCCGGACTTGCTCGCGTGGATTTTTTGATGGAACCTGGCGATGGGAAAAAGGCGCGGAAGATCTATTTGAATGAAATCAATACCATGCCGGGATTCACCTCGATCAGCATGTATCCGAAGCTATGGGCGGCGTCGGGGTTGGCGTATCCAGACCTGATCCATCGCCTGATTCAGCTCGGCTTGGAGCGGCATGAAGATAAGAAGAAGAACCAATACAGCCGGTAGCGTCTCGCGGCGCTCGCAACCCTCGGACTGAAGGGGCGGGGATCATCTGTGCACTTTGTGGATTGAGTCGTTCTGTGCGAAAATTCCGCGACATTTCCTGGAGGAACGAATGAAGCGCTTGTTGCTCTTTTCGCTGTGCCTGCTTGCCATCACTCTGTCCGGCTTCGCGCAAGTCAAGAAGCCGTCGATGAAGAAGATGAAGTCCGCTGCCGGTGCCGCTCCGGACAAAGCCTACATGCAGAAAATTTGGGACGGCTGGGCCACTATGGACCCCGCCAACGTCGCCAAGTTTTACGCAACTGGTCCGCACACGTTTTTCGATATCGCACCGTTGAAATATGGCAGCTGGGATGAATATCAGTCCGGCGTGAAAGGCGTGCTGGCTGGCTATAAGAGCGCCAAGTTCACGGTCAACGACGATGCCGCCGTCCACCCGCATGGCGACTTAGTATGGGGCACGGCTACCGTCAAAGAAGAGATGACCACGAAAGCGGGAAAGGTTGAGATGGGCAACTTCCGCTGGACGGTGATCTGGGAGAATGAAGACGGCAAGTGGCTGATCGTCCATGAACACGTCTCTTCGCCGCTCCAGTAGGCCTTCTCGTGGAGGATGGATACTCCTCGTATCCATTTTTCAGTACGCCTCGACGAAAAAGTAGATAGTCATGGCGGCGCCTGTCAGGACCACAAACACGCGGATCCACGCTTGCGGAAGCTTCTGTGCGTAGTGCGCGCCCACGTATCCGCCGATGATTCCGCCGGCGATCATTATGATCCCGTGTTTCCAGTAGATGGCCTTCGCCACAATAAAAGTGACGACGGCAACTCCGTTGATGACGAATCCCATCAGGCTTTTCAGGGCGTTCATGGCGTGGATATCTGTCATGCCAAGAGCCGCCAGCATGGCCAGCATCACGATTCCCATTCCTCCGCCGAAGTAGCCGCCATAGACGGCGACGGCCAACTGGAAAAGCGTCGCCGCCGCGAGAGCCGACGTGGTGGCCTCATGCTCGATGATCGACTTGCGTCCTCCGGCGAGTTTCTTGCCGAACGCGAACAACAGCGTGGCTCCCAGCGTGAGCCACGGAAGCACCAGCATGAAGGTGTGAGCCGGCGTTTTGAGCAGCAGAAAGGCTCCGGCCAATCCGCCAACAAGACTGGCCGCCAGGAGTGGCATCATCACCCGTCGCGGAACGTCGAGCCGCTGGCGATATGCGCCACCGCTGGCCGCAGCCGCAGTCCATAAAGCGATGGTGTTCGTCGCATTTGCGGGGATGGGCGGCACTCCGGTGAAGAGCAGTGCTGGGAATGCAATAAAGCTGCCTCCTCCGGCAACCGAGTTCAGAGCTCCGCCCAACACTCCGGCAAAAAAAAGAAAGATGGCCGATTGCGGGTTCAAACATTCAGGTGTACCAGAAAGAGCCTGCGCTCGCCAATTGGGCCCCAACCTTTTTCGTCCTTGTAAAAAAATCAGCCGACACAGCGCACCGTTCCCCACACAACACATCAACAGTGTTCCGAAAATCAGGGACGAATGTAATGCAGCTTTTTGCTACCGAAAATAATTACGTTGCGTCCAAAGCACTGTGACAGCAATCGAATACTTCAGGGAACTTTCAGAGTGGCAACCGCGTAGTAAGCGTAGGTGAGCAGGGCTGGTTTCGGTGAAGCTGGCCAGATTCTGGCACGACATTATTGCGGGGTTCTGGGGATTCTCTCACACTCGGTTTGGCGGCCCAGGTGAGAAAACCCCCATCACGGCAGCACAAGACTGGCTTGTGGTCAGCTTTGTTCTGCGCAACCCCGGCGGCTGCATTGTAGGCGATTCGTGAAGAAAGACAAGATCTTTTTTCACGCTGGTCGCGAGCCGGGCCGCCCCAACCGCTTCCCGACGTATTCTCGGGAAAGAAAATAAGGAGCAGCTATGAAGTTCGCGACAGTTTCAAAGAGTGTGATGCTGGGGTTGGCTCTACTGTTGGCCTCAAATGCATTTGCAGCAACGAAGGGCAGCTTGCAGATCAGTCGCCCCGTAACCGTGAACGGAACCCAATTGCGGCCGGGCGATTACAAGGTTGAATGGGATGGCAGCGGCCCCAGCGTAGAAGTGAACATCCTGCAAGGCAAGAATGTAATTGCCAAGACACCGGCGCACGTGGTGGATCTGAGCGCCGCCTCGCTGAACAACGCCGCCGTTATCAGGACGAATAGCGATGGCAGTGCATCTCTGGCGGGAGTCCGCTTCGGTGGCAAGAAGGTCACCCTGGAATTCGGCGAAGCCAGCGAGGGTATGCAGGCAGGGTCGAGCAAGTAGAGGTCGAAAGGTTGAGTGGTGATGGGGGAGCACTAAGTGTGCTCCCTTTTTTGTTGATACTTGCTGGATGTGGAACACGAGCCGATGGCCATAGCCTTCCAAATCGTTTGAGGTGGCTATTGCTCTCCTTTCGGAACTGTTAACTCGCCAGTTAGCATTGCGCCGCCATTCGATTTCGACTAGAGTTTGCTACCGTAACTCTTCCCCCGCCGGTTCCCAAAGGAGACAAAGATGAAACGATCAATATCTCTGGTCTTGGTGTGTTTGTTCTTACTCGAGTTCGTTGCATTTGCCGGTTTAGGGAGCGACAAGACTGCCTATATCGGCGGCACCGAAAACCAGATTAAAGATGGGGCAGAAGGCGAATCTTCTGCAAGGGACGAGAAGAATTTCACATTCGAGTACAAGGGCGGAAAGCTTGGGATTCCTTATGACCAGGTCGACGACCTGGAGTATGGGCAGAAGGCAGGCCGCAGGATTGGCCTTGCGATCGCGATAAGTCCTTGGCTCCTTTTCTCGAAAAAGAGGAAACACTTCCTGACCGTGGGATGGAAAGATGAGCAAGGAAAGCAGCACGCCGCTGTCTTCGAGCTCGGAAAGTCAATCATCAGGACGACGATTGCAACGATGGAGGCGAGGACTGGGAAGAAGGTCGATTACCAAGACGACGAGGCTCGGAAGAGCGGATTGGGAGGATTGTAGCGTGCTGGCGCTGATGTTAATGGCCGGGATTCTCTTGCAGGCTACGCTGAGCACTCAAGCAACGAAATCAGCTGTGGCTCAAACCGCTCCGGCACCCGGCAAGGACACAGATACTGACTCTGCTGTGCTGCTCAAGGTGAAGCGTATTTATGTCGAGAGTTTTGGAGACAACATAATCTCAAAGGAGCTCCAGTCCATGATCGTCTCCGCATTGGTGGCGACGAAGCGGTTCAAGGTAACTGAAAACCACGAGCGAGCCGATGCCATACTCAAGGGCATAGCTCTTGAGAAGACCTCCCAGGAACTACATGCATACGGCGAAAGCACAGCTGCTGGACGCGGAGCGATAAGTGACTCGTCTGCGCATACCGAGACGGTCAACGATGCCAAGCTATCTATTCGGCTGGTTACCCCCGATGGTGATGTGCTTTGGACCAGTTCCCAAGAGAGCAAGGGCGCCAAATATAAGGGTTCGAGTGTAGATGTTGCCGACAAGTGCGTGAAGCAACTGCTTCGGGATGTAGAGAAACTGGAAGGTACCACCACGCCACTAGTACCTGCTAGCATGTCTTCGCCCGCAGCATCCAGCCACTGAGCAGACTAAAAGAGTGTATGCGAGAACCTGTGCCGTCCCTCCGGAGTCTGTGTCATAGCTGGATTGTGCTTCATTGCCCGAGTTTTCATGTGGTCGTTTTAATGCTTAATTTAGTTCTGTGAAGCGATGCGCGCCATGCGGGTCAGGTTGTAGGCGATGGCGCCCAATGTCCATTCGACG